>Ga0210399_10003467_pt1 | contig 12276 bp, 9 predicted proteins | sample IncBWC14MmetaG_FD_150865 | JGI IMG/M metagenome (GOLD analysis project Ga0210399, IMG submission 150865) | Forest soil microbial communities from Barre Woods Harvard Forest LTER site, Petersham, Massachusetts, United States - Inc-BW-C-14-M | ecosystem: Environmental > Terrestrial > Soil >... | reverse complement strand
CGGAAATCACTTTCTTGATTTCGTCTTCCGGCGTCGCCGGTCGCGCGATGAAAATCAGATCGTACAAACGTTCTTCCATGATGACCTCTTTCCTCTTTGCGCCGATGGTATCGGCGGCACTTCAAACTCTGTGACGAAGCAAGCTCAGCAAAACTGCCTTAGTCTTCTTCGGACTCTTCCGCTTCCGGCTTTCGTCGGTTGAAAATGTTCATCGCCGGTTCGATGCCCTTCGCGAGAATCATTTCCACGGCATCACCGGCTTTGCCAACCATCTCCGCTGCTTCTTCGAGTTCGGCCTTCTTCATCGGCCGCAGCACGAATTCTTTGCGGCTGCTCAGCGGATGATCCGGCCCGCAACCCAATCGGATCCGCGAAAACTCTTGCGTCCCTGCGGCGCTGATCACTGAATTCGCGCCGTTGTGGCTCCCGCCGCTGCCTTTGCGGTCGATGCGGATCGTTCCGAAGGGCAGTTGCACTTCATCCCAAAGAACCAGCAAATCGCCCGGGCCCAACTCGTACTTTTCCAGCAGCTCTCGCACGGAGATGCCGCTGAGATTCATGTACGTCTGCGGCTTCGCCAGAACCACGTCTTCTCCGGCGAGCTTTCCGCGGCCTACCAACGCTTTGCCTTCCGGCCGCTCGACGCGAATCCCCCCGCGATTCGCCAGTTCGTCCACCGCCATAAATCCGAGGTTATGCGGCGTCCATTGGTACTCCGGATCAGGATTCCCAAGACCGACGATGAGCCGCATAGGCCTCTGCCGGGCAGCTGGCTTGCCGCCAGCCGCCGCGATTTACAAATCTCCGCACTACTTTTTCTTCTCGCCCTTTTCGGCTTTTTCCGGTTTGGCCTCGGGTTCGGCGCCTTCTTCGCCTTCGACTTCCTTCTTGCCCTTCTTGATGACTTCGGGCTCGGCAGGCGTTGCCGCTTCCGTGGCTGCGACTTCGGCCGGCTTCTCTTCTTCGACCTTGAGAGCCACGACGTGGGCCAGGACGCGTTCCGGATCGGTGATTAACTTCATCTTGGTGCTGTCAATCGCCAACTCTTTGGCGCGGAGCTGATCGCCGAGCATGAGGCCAGCGACATCCACCTTGAATTCGGTCGGGATGTCGGCGGGCAAGCATTCGATCTCTACTTCGCGTGTCACGACTTCGAAGACGCCGCCTTGCTGTTTCACGCCGGCGGGCTCGCCGAATGTATGCACTGGGACCTGCACGCGCATGCGAACGTCCATAGCTACGCGGACAAGATCGACGTGCAGCAAGTTGCCACTGAGCGGATCGACTTGCCAATCCTTCAGGATGGCGGGCTCGTGTTTGCCGGCGAGGTCCACTTGGAAAAGAGTGTTGTGGCCGGTTGGCGAACGCAGAATCGCGCCGATTTGCTTGGTGTTCAAGGCAAGCGAGAGGGCTTCACCTTTGCCACCGTAAAGAACGGCGGGGACTTTGCCCGTTTTACGCAGGCGCTTGGCCTCGTTTTTGCCCCGGTCGGAGCGGGGCGCTCCTTCTACTATGATTTGAGTCTGAGCCATGCTTTCATTCCTTCCGTAAAACTCTAACTTCATGAGGAGCACAGACAAGAGTGTCTGTGCTACTAAATAAAAAGCTCGCTGATCGACGTTTCTTCGTGAATCGAACGAATGCCGCGCGCGAGTAGATCCGCGACGCTCAAAACTTTGATTTTGCCCATTCCTTTTGCGGCTTCGCCGAGCGGGACAGAATCCGTCGCAACGACCTCTTTAATTTGAGAGTTCGCGATGCGTTCGATGGCCGGGCCGGACAGAACGGCATGCGTGCACGCAGCATAAACTTGCGTTGCGCCTTCGCGGATTAGTGCTTCGGCGGTTTTCACGAGGGTGCCTGCCGTGTCGATAATGTCGTCCACGATCAGCGTGCTGCGGCCGCGCACATCTCCGATCAGGTTCATAACTTCGCTGACGTCTACATCGACGCGCCGTTTATCCACGATGGCAAGCGGCGCATCGAGTTTTTTCGCGAAGAAGCGGGCGCGCTCCACGCCGCCGGCATCCGGCGAGACGACCGTCAGGTTCGGTAGATTTAAATGCCGAAAGTGTTCGACGAGAACGGGCGATCCGTACAGGTGATCGACTGGAACGTCAAAGTAGCCTTGAATTTGCGGCGCGTGCAGGTCGAGCGTCAAGGCGCGGCTTGCGCCCGCCGTTTCGAGAAGATCGGCGACGAGTTTTGCGGATATCGGAACCCGTGGCTTGTCTTTGCGGTCCTGCCTGGCGTAGCAGTAGTATGGCAACACCGCCGTGATGCGCCAGGCCGACGCGCGCTTGAAGGCGTCAATCATCAAAAGCAGTTCGAACAGATGATTATCGACGGGGTAGCAGCACGGCTGAACGACGAAGACATCGGCACCACGCACGTTTTCGAGAATCTGAAAATAAATCTCGCCGTCGCTGAAGCGTCCGAGGCTGGCTTTGCCCAGCGGCACTTCCAAATGGCGGCAGATGCTCTGCGCCAGCGGCAGGTTCGCGGTCCCCGAGAAAATTTTAAAACGGTCGTCGTTCACTACGCTCGCGCTCCGTCAGACCAGCTTTTGGGCTGGCACACTTCTCGGCCCAAATTCGCTTTCAATCCTTGACCTTTGCTTCTATGGAGACGCTGCGGATCAACCGAGGACAAACGGAGGACACAAATCTACTTCAACGAGTGCCCTTCATTTTACGAACGTACCTGTCGCGCGAGAGTGTCTCGCAAACAAAGGTCTGATCGTCCGGAAACCCAACAGCGGCTCGGCGCGCCATCGTTGGGCTCGGGAAAACTCCAAACACCGCCGAACCGCTACCCGCCAACGAGGCTTCTGCAGCTCCTTTTTGAAGCAAGGCCCGCTTAATTTGAGCAAGACGGGGGTGACGCCGGAAAACAGGCCGCTCGAAATCGTTCGAAAGGCCGCTTCCCTGCGCGCTCCAACACAGAGCACAGAACCTCCAAAGTTTAGGGTCTGCGGCCCCTTTTGTCAATGTCAGGGGGCGAGCTAGCATCCAGCGATAAGCATCGGGAGTGGGAACGTGAATGTCGCGGGGCGAAACGATGAGGACGGAAAGCTCGGGGATGTCGGGGAGGGGATAAATTTCGTCGCCGCGGCTGACGCCCAGGGCACGGCCTCCGGACAGGAAAAACGGGACGTCGGCGCCGAGCGAGGCGGCAATTTCGAGCAGCCGGGGAAGCGGCAGCTTGCGTCCGGTCAAGCGCAAGTAGCCTAGCAGGGCGGCCGCAGCATCACTTGAACCGCCGCCCAAACCTCGCCCGGCTGGGATAGTTTTCTTGAGTTCGATCTCCACACCAGCGCGAATTTCGAGCTCGTGGCGAAGCGCATCCACGGCGCGGTAGACGAGATTTTTTTGAATGGGCTCCTGGGAAAGAACGGAATTACCCTGGATCGAAAGCGAAATACGTTGCTGCCTTGAGGCACGCAGGCGCAACTCGTCGTGCAGCGAAACGCTTTGAAAAATTGTGCGGAGTTCGTGGTAGCCGTCAGAACGTTTTCCAAGGATGTCGAGGCGCAGATTGATTTTGGCAAACGCGGGGATGCGGACTTCGCGCATGCTGCTTATTGAGGTTTCGCGTCTTGCGGCGAAGATTTTTGGGCCACGCGGTGCTTTACCTGGGAAAGTTTCTTTTCGATTTCCGCGATTTTGTCGTTTTCCATGTCGGCTGGAAGCGAGTGATGCCATTCCGTCAGCGACTTCTCCCATTCTATCGCGGCGAGATCGGTCCGGCCGGATTTAGCGTAGACGTCAGCCAGGTGAGACCGAATCGTGGCATCGTGGCTTTCACGTTCGACGGCTTTGCGCAGGGTCGCTTCGGCTTCCGTGAGTTTGTTTTCACGGAAATAGATCCAGCCGAGGCTGTCGAGGTATGCGCCGCTGTGCGGCTCTTCCTTGAGCGCGCGCTGCACGAGGGCTTCCGCCTCATCAAGACGTATCCCGAGATCGCCAAGCATATAGCCATAGTAGTTGAGGACAGGGGCATTTCGCGGGTTCACGTCCAAGGCTTTTTTGAACTCCACCTCGGCGCGGTCGAAAAACTTTTGCCGCTCGTAAATCGCGCCAAGCAGAAACCAGACCATCTCGTTGTCGCGGGGCTGGCCGGGGATGGCTTCCGCGGTCTGGGCGGCTTCTTCGGCTTCCTTGTAGCGGCGGCCGCGCTCGTAGACCTGCGCGATGTTTAGATAAATATCGCGGTCCGCTTCGGTCCTGGTGAGCTGCGAGCGGAGAGCTTTTACGGCTTCGTCCGTCTGTCCGTTCTCTCCCAGCAAGAGCGCGTTGGAGGTGCGAAGACCAGGATCACTCGGATATTTTGCCAGCGCGTCCTTGCCAGCCTGAAGCGCCTTCGGCAAATCCTTCGCCGCGCGGTAAGTGTCCATGATCAGCATGCGCGAACGGCGATCTTCTTCGTCGCCTAGGCGGCCTAACTCTTCGAAAGTATAAATGGCGGCTTGGAAATTCTGCGTGTCGCGATAAAGCTGGCCGAGTTGCTGGTACAAAATGGCCAGCGAACGACGGCGCGACGGGAGCACTGTCGATTGCGATTTTAGTCCGGTGACAGCATCGGAGAGCACGCGGATGGCATCTTCATAGCGGCCCTGGGCTTCGTAAAGCATGGCCTCGTTGTACATGACCTCGAGGCTGCCGGGTGCGTACTGGCGGGCTTTCAAGAGATTCTCTTCGGCGCGATCGAGCTGGTGCAGCTCCCTGTAAATCTGCGCCAGACGCAGATAGACGTCGGAATCATCGGGCATCAAGTCGGCAAGCTTTTGGTAGACGGCGAGTGCATCAGCGAATTTTTCTTCGGCAAGCAGCGTCTGGCCCAAGCCGCGTACGTGGCTTAGCTCGGATGGGTCCAGCTCCGCGGCTTTGCGGTAGGCTTCTTCCGCCTTTGCCAAATCATGTGTTTGCGTATAGGCATCGCCAAGAAGATCCAGCAACGTTGGGGAGGGCGTACGGCTGGTGACGCTCTCGAGCAACAAAACGGCATCCGCGGATTTGCCTTCGTCGAGGAGAAGCTGGGTAAGTTGCTCGACGGCAGCTTCGTTCTCAGGGTCTTGCTTGAGAAGGGTGCGGAGAACATCTTCAGCTTTATCGTGCTCATTGCGCAGACGGTAGAGCCTCGCGAGCCATAACGCAGATTCGGAGTCGGTAGGATCGAGCCGGTAAACCTCCTTGTACTGTTCTATGGCGCGCTCTGCCATCTCGGACTGTGCGCTGGAGGTCAGATCCCCCAGGCTGCGCAAATAGATGCGACCGAGAAGTCGGCGGGTTTGCAGGTCGTTGGGGTCGCGCTTGAGGAGCTCCTGCGCCTCGGTCACCGCTTCGTGGACGCGTTGCGCTTTCCAGTACATTTCGGCGAGGCGTTCCCCGATAACCGGAGACTTGGGATCAAGCGCATAAGCCTTTTTGTAGGCGTCGATGGCCTGCGTGGCGAACTCTGGCTGATTGGTCGTCTCATACTGCTGCTCGAAGAGATGACCCATCGCGTAGTTGTAATAGGCTTCGGCGCGAGGAGAGGGTGCGGCCGGGGCTTCTGAAGGCGGCGCATCGGCCTTTAACTGCGTCTGGGCGTTCTTCTGGACTTGCACTTCGACGGGAGTTTGCGCGGCGCCGAGGGCGCCGCATAGGCCGGTAAGGAGTCCGGCGAGACTAATTCTTAGTAGATTCATAGAAGCCCCGGAAACAGAAAGTATCCCATGCTGCTGGAACGCGGTCAAAATGCAAGAGTACGGCGTTTCCAAGGCCAAAACGCGCCCTTTACTAGGATGCAGGAAAATCCAAAAGAGTTGAAATAGATTCTTTGGAAGCATGGCATCGACTAGGTGGAGACAGTCTTTCCAATTTACCAGGCACACGAAACGAGCAGGCGGCGTTTTAGTGCAAGAAATGCCGAATACCGGTGAAGACCATGGCCATTCCGAGGCGATCGGCGGCGGCAATGACGTCATTGTCTCGAACCGAACCTCCAGGTTGAATCACAGCTACCGCGCCGGCTTTGGCGGCTTCTTCGACTCCATCGGGGAACGGGAAGAAAGCGTCCGAAGCGACTACGCTTCCGGCGAGCGAAGACTGCGCTTTCATTACTGCGATCTTTACGGAATCGACGCGGCTCATCTGGCCGGCGCCGACGCCGAGTGTGGCGCCGTCTTTTGCGAAGACAATGGCGTTGGATTTGACGTGTTTGCAGACTTTCCAGGCAAAGCGCATGGTTTCCATTTCTTCCGGCGTCGGGGAGCGTTTCGTCACGATTTTTAGCTGACGTTCTATGATCTCGCCGAGATCGGGTTGTTGCACAAGCACTCCGCCAAGGATGCGCTTGAGTTGGAGTTCGCGTTCGGGGTCGAGGCCGTTGGGCGGCAGTTCCAGTAAACGCAAATTCTTTTTTGCCGCGAAGATTGTTTTTGCTTTTTCGCCGAATCCGGGAGCGGCAATGCATTCGACGAAAAGTTTCGCTACTTCTTCCGCGGTTGCAGCATCGATCGGACGGTTGAATGCCAGGACGCCTCCGAAGGCGGAAACCGGGTCGGTCGCGAGCGCTTTCAAGTACGCATCAAGGAGAGTTTCGCGCTCGGCCGTTCCGCAGGGGGTGTTGTGCTTGACGATGACCGCGGCAGGCTGGCGGAATTCCGCTGCGAGGCTTCGCGCCGCTTCGAGGTCGACGTAATTGTTGTAGGAAAGTTCTTTGCCTTGAAGCTGTTTCGCCGCGGCTAGCCCGGTCGGTGCGCTACCCGACGGCACGTAGAGCGCCGCGGCTTGGTGGGGGTTTTCGCCGTAGCGCAGGGCATCTTTTTTCTGCAAGGCGACGTGCAGGCGTTCCGGCAGCAGCGGCTTTTCGCCCAATTCCACGAGGCTCGCCGCGGCAGAGAGCCGCTCCAGTTCGGTGGTGATCAGACCGTCGTAGCGCGAGGTCGTTGCAAAGACTTTGCGAGCCAGTTCGAGCCGCGTCGCGAGGGAAGTCTCTCGCGTCGCGTCGAGCTCTTCCGCGACTCGCGCGTAGTCAGCGGGATCGGTCACGACCGTGACGCTTTCAAAGTTTTTTGCGGCGGAGCGCAGCATCGTGGGTCCGCCGATGTCGATGTTCTCGATCAACTCTTCCGCTGTGAGGCCCTGCTTTGCGGCGGTGGCTTCGAAGGGGTATAGATTTACGACCACGAGATCGATCGGCGCGATGCCATGCTCCGCTGCCTGCTTCTGATCTTCCGCATGCTTGCGGCGATATAAAAGGCCTCCGTGGACCTTTGGATGCAGCGTCTTCACGCGGCCTCCGAGCATTTCCGGCCAGCCGGTGAAGTCGGCGACGTCGCGCACCTTGACGCCGCCTTCGCGCAGCAGCTTGGATGTGCCGCCGGTCGAAAGAATCTCGACGCCCAGCGCGGCGAGACGCTTGGCGAACTCGACGATTCCTGTTTTGTCAAACACACTGATGAGCGCGCGCTCCACCGCCATGAATTCCTCCGGAAAAAGTAAAGCAGAATAGTGTATGCGCCCGGAGGGAATTCGGAAAGTGCAGAGGATGTGAGTTGCGGATTTACTTGAGAAAATTTAGGGGCTTACGAGGGGAATCAAAGATGCAAAACGTATTCGGGCGCGTTTCAATTCTAAAGCGTGGACGGTGAGACGTTGACGCAGTCAGGCTTTGACGAGGGCTTTGAGCTTCACTTGGCCGTCGATGACTTCGACGACGTACTCGACGTCGCGGCAATTTTTCTGCTTCTGGAGGTCTTTCGTCTTTTTCAACACAAATTCGTTGAAGCTGGAGCGCGAGAGCTTTCCGGTTTGTTCTCCGGCTTGTTGTTTGGCTTGCAGAAACGCCTGATAGAGCTGGTCGACCTTCTCGGCTTCGCGTTCGGGCTCGGAGCAGGTCACGCGGAATGCGCCTTGCGCAGCGGCTTGCGCGGGCGCCACGGTGGTTTTCACGTGCTTCTCGGGACTTTTCTGTGCGCGCTCCGCTTCGATCGCTTTCGCGGCGGCGCCAAAGTGGCGTTGAACTTTTCCCTCTTCCTTCTGCTGCGCTTTCTTGCGGAAGATGTCCTTGTATTTGGCGTAGGTCTGCGTGAGGTTGTTCAGACGGAAGCGCTGTCCGTACTTCAAGTCGCCGCCGCGCTCGGCATATCTCTTGATTAACAGCTCGATGCGCCATTCGATTTCAGTCGGTGGGCGCTTCCGGCCGCCGCCGAAGTACTGGTCGTATTCAATCTTGAGCTGACGGATGTCCCGTTCGAGCTGTGCCAGCTCTTCGTCGATGGTCGCCATGCGTGGGAAAGCCCCCGAACTATCATGCTAGGAGCACAGGGCGCAGCCGTCAACCAAAGGAGTGCGTTGCGCTGCGGATTGTGTATCCCAACGATTCTGCGCCGCCTGGCCGCAGCGGCCAGCGGCCCGCCCGTAGAAAGCTTCATTGCCCACGGAAGGAGGTGTGTGCTGAAATAAGGGCATGGAAGCGCGCGCGAAACAGGCTCTTTCTGCCGAGCAGGCCGAGTTGCTGCGGCAGATTCCTTCGGTGGACGAATTGCTTGCGCAGCCCCGGCTTGCGACGCTTGCGGGGCGTGTGGATCGCAACCTGCTTGTGGAAGTCACTCGAACGGTTCTTTCCGAGTTGCGTTCGCGCATTACAAATCAGGTGAAATTTGCAGTGCTAGGGGAACTCACACTGCTTGCCGCTGATTCGGCTTCTCTCGAAGAACACATTAGTTCTATTGTTGAGCGCATCCTTGCGCATTCGCTGCAGCCGGTCATCAATGCCACGGGAGTGATACTGCATACCAATCTTGGGCGCGCTCCGCTTCCGGCAGCGGTTGTCGAAGAATTCCGGCGCACCGCGACGCAGTACTCGAATCTTGAATACGATTTGGAGGCGGGAGCGCGTGGCAAACGCGACGTGCATACGTCATCGTTGCTCGAACGGCTCACGGGCGCGGAAGCAGCGATCGTGGTGAACAATTGCGCAGCCGCAGTGCTGCTTGTTCTCGCAGCATTGGCGAAGGGTGGCGAAGTTATCGTTTCCCGCGGCGAGTTGATCGAGATCGGCGACGGCTTCCGCATTCCGGAGATCATGGCGGAAAGCGGCGCGCTGCTGCGGGAAGTTGGCACAACAAATCGCACGCGGCTTGTTGACTACGAAAACGCAATTAATGAAAACACGAGACTGCTGTTGCGTGTGCACCCTTCGAATTTTCGGATCACGGGCTTTGCGGAAAAACCGGGACTCGAAGAACTGGCCGCTTTGAGCGAGAGAACCGGGCTTCCGCTGGTCGAGGATCTTGGTTCGGGCTGTCTAGTGGACTTTTCTGCGAGCGGCATCTCGGAACCTGTCGTTCGGCAAAGCATCGACGCGGGTGTATCGATCGTGATGTTCAGCGGCGACAAACTTCTGGGTGGCCCACAGGCGGGCATCGTTGCAGGAAAAAAAGAACTCGTCACGCGCGTGCGGCGGCATCCGCTGTTCCGCGCGCTGCGAGTGGACAAGCTCACCACTGCGGCGCTGGAAATAACTCTCGGCGCCTATCTGCGCGCGGCTTGGGGCGAAATCCCCGCGTTGCGCATGATTCAAACGAACGTGGCGGAGCTCAAGCGCCGCTGCGAGAATTTTCTGCGCGAGCTCCGGCCGGAGCTTCCTCTCGACGAAGTGGAGATGGAAATCGTCGATGGCACGTCCCTCGCGGGTGGGGGCTCGACGCCGACTCAAGCATTGCCCACGAAAGTGATTCGTATTGCAAGTGCCCGTTATTCTGCAGCGCAGCTCGAACAGCGGCTGCGCCGCGCTCCGGCTGGTATTTCGGTGATCGCTCGTGTTGAGAACGACCGCTTGATTCTGGATCTCAGGACGGTTTTCCCCGAGCAGGAAACTCTTCTCGTGAAGACGCTCGGTGCAGCGCTTCACTGAGTTCCCGCTGGACTTTCGGTCGTTCAGTTTGTTTTGTGTTTTGGCTGCGGGCCTGCGATTTCAAGCGTGCTATTTCTCACTAAATGAAACTCGGATGGCACTCCGCCCGTCTTACGAGATGTTTCGGGCGAGTGGACGGATTCTCCCGAAATGTCGTTGCACGCCTGGTTGCCCGAATAATGTCTTGAAGGAAAAAGGAGAAATACGAAATGAGGAGAGACTGGTGCGTCCTCGCAGGAATTACTTTGTCATTCGGCTTGGCTACTGCAATGGCACAGCAGCCGACGGTTCCCCCGGGCCAACAAACGCCGCAACAACAGCGTGAGCGTGCGCGCCCTCCGGCGGAGCAGGCGGCACCTGCAGGCGAGGGCAGTCAGGGCAAACCAAAGGAACGTCCCGCGGTTCCTGAAGAAAAGTCGGCGGTCACCCACCACTCCGCGCGCATCGGCGGGCAAGCGATCAACTACACGGCAACGGCAGCCACCTACAACATCAAGGCGGATGATGGAACGGTGAAAGCGACAATGTTTTACGTTGCTTACGTGAAGGATGGAGTCGCCGATCCCGCAAAGCGGCCCGTGAGTTTCGTCTACAACGGCGGGCCAGGGTCCGCTTCCCTGTTTACGCACATGGGGATGGGGCCGAAGCGCGTGGTCTTGACTGCCGATGGCCACGGAATGCCGGCGCCGTACACCATCGTCGACAACGAGGATTCTTTTCTCGACGCGACAGACCTCGTCTTCATCGACGCGATTTCCACCGGTTACAGCCGTCCCGCTGCGGGCGAAGCGCCCGCGCAATTTCACGGCATCATCGAGGATGCGAACTGGTTTGCTGATTTCATCTACCAGTACATCACGCGCAATGAGCGGTGGGCTTCGCCGAAATTCCTGATTGGCGAAAGCTACGGCACCACGCGTTCGGCCGAGCTTGCGGGAGTGATTCAAGAGCGGCACCAAATTTACATGAGCGGGGTCGCGCTGCTTTCTTCGGTGGCGTTCTCGAATTGGGGCGCCGACAATCGAACCATTTTCTTCCTGCCGACGTATACGACGACGGCCTGGTATCACCATTTGTTGCCATCCGATCTGCAGAGTCTGTCCGTCGATCAGGTGGCGCAAAAGGCGCGCGAATTCGCGCACGGGGAATACGCGCAGGCTTTGGAAAAAGGTGACCAGCTTTCCAGTGATGAGCGCCAAAAGATCGTAGCGGATCTCGCGCGCTTCACAGGCCTCTCGACCAAGTTTATTGAGGAAGCGAATCTGCGAGTCACCCCGTTCCGGTGGTTTAAAGAGTTGGAGCGCGATAAGCGCCGCACCATTGGCCGGCTCGATTCGCGCTTTGAGGGCATGGACGTCGACGCTGCCGGCGAACGCAACGAGTACGACCCCAGCGAAGCTTCCTATGAAGGCGCGTTCGTCGCGACCTTCCATGACTACATTCGCCGCGAATTAAAGTGGGATAGCGATGCGTATTACACCGTCACCGCCAACGTTCGCCCGTGGGATCAAACCGGAAATACGGAAGTCGCGGAAGTTTTGCGCGCCGCGATGACCCAGCAAACCTATTTGAAAGTGCTGGTTCTTTGCGGCTACTACGACGTGGCTACCCCGTTCAACGGGATTGAAAACACATTCGCGCACATGAATCTCGAGCCGCCGGTCCGTAAGAACGTGAGTTTTGAATACTACGAAGGCGGCCACATGATGTACATCGATGAAAAAGCGCATCACAAGTTGCACAAGGACATCGATGACTTCATTAACGCGAGCTACACACACTGAGGACGGTTGGGCGACCAGCTCTTACTCCAGGCAGTGTGCGACTGGACTCGGTTGGGAGAAGTACGCGAACATAGTGCGTCGTGCTGGCCTTCAAAATTGCCAAAGGAAAGCTAAAGCGAATCGAGAAACCGCTGCCCTGGCTGCGGCGGGGGTGGGCGCTGATCCGCGTCCGCCTTGCCGGAATTTGCAACACCGACATCGAGATTCTTCGCGGCTATCAAGGTTTTCGCGGCATTCCCGGCCATGAATTCGTCGGTGAAGTTGCTGAGGTGCAGGGCGTTTCCGCGGCGCTAAAGAATAAGTGGCTGGGTCGCCGAGTCTGCGGCGAAATTAACGTTTCTTGCTCTGCTTACGGTGACCGCTCCGCTTGCGATTTTTGCAAGCGCGGCCTGAAGACGCACTGTGCTCGACGGACGGTTCTCGGAATCGTGGCGCACAACGGCGCGTTCGCCGAGTTTTTAACGTTGCCGCTCGAGAATCTCCACGTTGTGGACGATTCGATCCCTGATGAGCAAGCCGTCTTTGTGGAGCCTCTTGCAGCTGCTTGCGAAATTCTGGAACAAATCGCCATAAAGAATTTTCGAGAGGC
>Ga0210399_10003461_pt1 | contig 12290 bp, 10 predicted proteins | sample IncBWC14MmetaG_FD_150865 | JGI IMG/M metagenome (GOLD analysis project Ga0210399, IMG submission 150865) | Forest soil microbial communities from Barre Woods Harvard Forest LTER site, Petersham, Massachusetts, United States - Inc-BW-C-14-M | ecosystem: Environmental > Terrestrial > Soil >... | reverse complement strand
TGCCGCCGTCTTCACTCGCAAAGGCGTCGAAGAAGTCATTCGCGCAGCGAAATAGTGATTGTTTCCATCTCCGGCCGGAAAATCGGGTCTCCCCGTTGGCGCGAGGGTGACTGAATCCCACGCGATACCTCCGCTGGTCCCTGCTTTACGGAGATTTTGGCCATAAAGATTTGCCGCGGGCTCGACGCGGCTGGCATGCGGATACCATTCCGTGATCACACCTTTGGAAAACGCCACGCTCACCGCAACCGTCTCCTCCCGCGAGTCATAAAAATACAAGACCGGCGTTTCCATTCGAACGGTGCCACGCAACCCAAGCTTGAAACCGGGGTCGCGAAAGTGTTCGACGAACGAGGGAAGATCCGTGGAGCCAGCGAGCGGCGACCATTCGACGGCTTGCCCGTCACTTCCAGCAATCGAAGTAAAAGTGCCCCATTCATGAGCCGTGAGGCTGGAGTACACCGGTCTTGCATCCTTGCCCAGCAAATGGGAAGAAATCGCAAAACAGGTCACAAGCAGGGCGAACGAAGCGAAGATCGTTAGTTTCCGTGGCATGGCTGGCATTCCTGGCAACTTCGGCGTTTGGACTTCTCTCTACATCCGGCCAAGACGCGGTACGGCCCACGAGTGTTAACGAAGTGCTGAGGACAGCCTCTAAGTTGAGCTGAAAGCGGCCGGCTTCTCTTGTTCAGCCGCTGCTTGCGCCCTTCGCCCCTATAGTTTGTCCGCCGGCAGCAGCTCAAATACCGGATAATTCGGCGCTACTTCACGAAATGCTTCCGGGGCCGACCCTGCCTTCAACGTAAAATATCGCTGCACCTGCGTGACAAACCTCTCTAAATACAGCTTAAGAAGGGGCGGCTTCTCCCCATCCGCAATCGGCCGCAGACGAAAATTCTGGCGCGAGCGGCCCTTCTTCAGCGTAATTTCTCCTGTGGCTTCCGCGTTCCGCACCCACTGCGTCCGTCCTCGCGGAGCCACCAGGTAGCGCTTTCCCTCCATATCCAGCATATTTACCGGCGTCTCGTACAGCCGCCCGCTTTTCCGCCCGCGCACTTGCAATAAGTACATGTACCCCGGCCCAATTCCCAGCCCTACTAAGTAGCCAAGCGCCCGGTTGAATATCTTTTCGATCGGTTTCGGCTCGAGAAAAACAGGTGTGGAAGTTGGAACGCTCATATTTTCATCCTATCTCATTCTGGCCTTGATTCGCCGCACGCGCGGGCAAGGCGCAGTAACTGCCCTTGGTAAACCCTTCCGCTTCCACGCCGAAGGCGTGGTCAAACCGCGCGCGGTAGTTTTCCCATGAGAGGGTCGAGGTGAGTTCCACCATCTGCACTTCGGAGAATTTCTCCCTCAGCTTGGCAAACAGTGCGTCAGGAACTTCTACGGGAGTCTGCGTCATGGCGTCGGCGTATTCCAGCACTAGTTTTTCCGTCTCGGAAAACAGTGCATTGTTTCGGTAGCTGGGCAATGCCGCGATCTTCTCGGCAGAAATACCGCTGGTTCTGCTGACCGCAGAACCAATGTCGATTCAAAATGGGCAGCCCACCAGCGTAGCTACCCGCAATTGCCCCAGGTTCTTAAGAGCTTCGTCCACCAGGTGGCTGGACAGCAGCGATTGTTCCATCTGTCCGTAGCCCCAAAGAATCTTGCCGTGGTGAGCGGCGATCTTCACGGGCATCACCACGCGTCCCACCTTGCGTTTCACCATCGAATAAATGATTCGCGTAAAGAGCCCATGCAGAAGCCCCTGCTTGCTCGGGTCAACCCCGTCGACGCGCGCCATTGGCATCACCTCCTGCAGCATTCCTCACGAGTGTAACGCTGAACGTGCAGCCGCGCATTGCTAGCCAGACTTGCGCACTGAGCTCTTCACAGGGAGGAGAGACTATGTGCACGTAAGAATTACGCCGAGAATCTGGATGCTTGATGAATCGGAAGTAAAAAAAAGGGGACAGACATTCCTGTCTGTCCCGGATATTTCGGTAAATCCAGTGCTAGGCAGCGATGGTTTGTTGGGTAAGGAGATGCGTGGGCACTTTGCGGAGGTCCCAGACGATGCCGAACCAGGAGAGCACCTTCAGCGTGTAATAGGTGATGTCAATCTCCCACCAGAAGAAGCCCTGGCGCGCCGAAGCCATGAAGTGATGATGATTGTTGTGCCAGCCTTCGCCGAGAGTGAGCAAGGCGAGCAGCCAGTTGTTGCGGCTGGTGTCGGTGGTTTCGTACCGGCGTGAACCAAAAAGGTGAGAGAGCGAATTGATGGTGAAGGTGTCGTGCCATAGTAAAACCGTGCTCAAGCAGAAGCCCCAGATGAAGAGCGGCCATCCGCCGATGAGCCAGAGAACTACCGCGAGGGTCACGGGCGGGATCAAGTGGTACTTGTTCAGCCAGCGCAACTCTGGAAACTTTGCGAAATCAGCGATGTATTCGGTGCGCGTGTCATTGTATTTATCCGAAATAATCCAGCCGACGTGCGACCAGAAGAAGCCGAACAACGTTGGAGAATGCAAATCCAGCTCCTGGTCCGAATGACGGTGGTGATGCCGGTGATGCGCCGCCCACCACAGCACGCCCTTCTGCGAAGAGCTAGTGGCCATAAACGCGATAATGAATTGGAACACGCGGCTGGTCTTGAACGAGCGGTGCGAAAAATAACGGTGATAGCCCGCGGTCACGAAGAACATGCGCACAAACAACAGGCCCAGGCACGCCACCAGGTAGTACCAGTGAAACGGCATGAAGAAAATGAACAGCGAGGCGAGGTGGACGAGCACAAAAGGCAAGGAAAGAAGAACGGAAATCCGTGAGCCGTTCGGGAGCGGTATCGATAAATAGCGAGAAGCTGAAGCCATCCGGCAAAATCCTCCGCGTCCAGGTTGCGACGCTAATAATGCATCTTTCCGCGAGCGCAAGAGATCCAGCCGGAACTTCGCGCCACGAAACAACGTTTTCAGTGTACGGTTGCGCAGAGGAAGGGTCAAGCGCAGCGAAGTACAGGCTACATCTAGTAGGATGCCCTAAAGGACAGGTTCGTTGTGATAATTCGCAAGTATTTGTAAGAAAAACTCCCAGGCGCCCGTGACGACGGTCACAAGAATTCTTCCCGCAGAGTGTGTTATCGTCGCTATGCACCGAAAAATCAGGAGTAACGGCCCAAATTGGCACATGGGCCACACCGAAAATGGCTGAACGTCCCGTACTCGTTGGACTCATCCCGCAAGTCGTTGTGATCGATGAAGGCGACCAGGTTTCCTGGATCTCCGACGCCGGCAATTTGCGCGTGGAATTCGATGTGAACCGCTGCCCGTTTTCGTCAAACGTCTTTCAAGCGCCCGCGGGCATGCGCCTGCTCAGCGGCCCGCCGCGCCCCGGCAGCAAAGCGGCCGCCTATAAGTATCGCTTGTGGCTAAACGACCAACTCGTGGGCCACGGCGAAGTGATCCTGCGCGAAAAATAGGCCACCTTAAATAAGAAAAAGGGGCGGCTGATGTGCCGCTCCTCTTGGATTTGCAAATTCCGACACTATTTCGGCTTGGCCGCCGCCGCGGTCGCCTGCTTGGCGATAATCAGGCCCTTGATCTTGTCGTAGGTCGCTTGCGGAATAATCTTTTTCGTCGCCAGGTCGGTCTTAACACGGTAGGGGCGGCCATCAATGATTTTCTGAGAGTAAGCTTTGCCGATCCCCGGCAGCGCATCGAGTTGGTCCGCGGTGGCGCTATTAATATCCACCAATGCACTGGACTTGGGGGCGGCTTGCGCTGCCTTCGCGTCGGGTTTCGCAGTCGTCGCGGTACTCGCCTGAGGTTGCGCCATGGCAACCGAGAAAGCAAAAAACAGCACGACAGCCGCCAGGAATCCCTGAATGACCTGTTTTTTCATTTCCTTCTCTCCTTTTCCGAGGGAATGATGGAACTCCGAGCTTCTAGTTTTTTCCGGAAGCCTTATAGCCTGCCTTGATGGCGTCGGCTTCCGTCATGTACTTGCCCTGCTTGGTTCTGCCATACCAGCGGGCGCCGGGCTTATGATACACGCCGGACTCGGTATTTACCCAGACCAAGGCAGCATTCTTTGCTGGTGAATCTTTTTGAGTGGCCGGAGTCGCTGAAGAGGGCGCGCTCGCAGGAGCGCCAGCGGGTGGAGCTGAGGCGGAAGCCGGGCTGAGAGCAGTTGGTGCGGTGGTGGAGGAGGCATTGCCTGGATTGTTTTTCTTTGTTGCGGGCGCGCCGTCGGCGCTTTTTTTCTCCGCCGGTTTGGTTGCGTTCGCATCCGCTTTGGCATGATCACCAGTCTGCTGCGCCGACTGTGCGTGCGCGTGCATGCTACCGGCAGCAAGCAGAGAGGCCGCGAGCACCGCCATGCAGATTCTTTTTGCGTTTTTCATTTTTTAAGTTATTTCTCCTTTTTCAGCAGCCAATCCATCGGCGAGGCTCATTCGAATCTTGGGCGTTGTGCGCGGACGCAGGATTGACGCTGCGCATTGCGGGTTCCTCATCGGAACAGGCGCATCATGCTTCGGCTTAAGTCATAAGTCAACACATATTCAAGTACATGGAGTCCACTTGCTTTAAGCGCGAGTGAATGTGCCGGCTAAGACGTTGGCCGGGAACTTTAGCGCGCAATGCGGGGAAATTAGGAAGTAAGGAAATTTGCGCTGGCCAAGAGCCTTTGGCGGCGTTACTTTGGGGCTGAGGTTTACGTCTTAAACTAGGTGAAGTTTTGCAAGGGGACGTTCATGACCGGGTTTGGAAACCGATTCTGCCGTTTGGCGCTGTTGGTGCTTCTTTTTGCAGCGACTGGCCGGGCGGAGGCTCCCGCGGCCGCAGCACCGGCCCAGGAACAGACAGCATCTTCGGCAGAGCGCCAAAAGCGCGGCCCCGATGATGGGCGGGGCCTCCCATTGCTCGGCAAGATTACGGCAATTGGCAAGGGATCCATGGAACTGGCGAAGCCAGACGGCTCGACAGCTACCGTGAAGCTCACGGATAAGACGGAGTACCACAAGGACCGGCAAAGCGCGAAACTGAAAAATTTCAAGGTCGGCGACTTGGTGTTCGTGCGCGGGGAAGAGAACGCCGATCATAGCGTGACGGCACAGGTGATCGGCGGGCGCACCGGCGGAGGGTCAGCGGGCGGTGGCAGAGGGTTCGGTGGAGGTGGCGGCGGATTCGGCGAACTGGGGAAGGATTACGTTGTGGGTGAAGTGAAGTCCGTCGACGCGCCAAGCCTGACGGTGTTGCGGCCGGACAATGTCACCCAGACACTGGATCTGAACGAAGAAACCTCGCTGCGAAGAGGGCGCGAAAGCATCACGATGGCGGATATCCAGCCGGGCGATCACGTAGTGGTGCGCGGAGCTGTGCAGAACAATGCTTTTGTGCCAAAGAACGTGATGGTCCTTTCTCCTGAGCAATGGGAACGCATGGAGGAAATACGGAAAGCGAACGGAATAGGGCCTGCCGGTAATCCACCGGCCGGCAAAAAGCCTGCAACCGCGCCACAAAGTAATCCGCCGCAGTCCTAGTTCGCTCGGGGAGAATTGGATTTGAATTCAATCGTTCGCTGCATCTCTCTATTTTGTTTCATCGTATTTTCCCTGACGCTGAGCCTGCTTGCGCAAGAGGCCACGCCGCCATCACCAACGCCACCAGCCGCGACAACTACTGCGGCTGCTCCAGCGTATGAAATCAATGGTTCGGCTCGAAGCGGGAAAACTCCCCTGCCGGGAGTGGGCGTGACGGCAGCCAATACGTTGACGGGGAAAAAGTATTCCACCGCAACGAATTCCGAAGGCAGATTTGGAGTGTCCGGTATGACGCGCGGAAGGTACGTAGTGCGCGTCGAGTTCATGGGCTTCGCCGTTTTTACCCAAGAGGTCGTGCTGAATCCGGAGAATCCCTCCGGGAAGGTGGACGCCGAATTGATTCTGGCTTCCCGCCAGCAGGAACAATCAAACAACAACAATGCGTTAATGGCGGCGGCAGGCCGGGGATTCCAAAGCGTGGCAGTGGACAGCGCCCTCTCCGCGCTAGCTGGAGGGAATTCTGGTTTCGGCGGCACGGGAGGAGCGGGCGGTGGGGGCGGGGCCCAAGGTAGCAGCGATCTTTCAAGCCTCCCCATGAACGGGGCTGGTGCGGAGGGTCCCACGGAATCGGTGAGCATTAGCGGGGCCCAAGGGCGAACACAGGATTTTGGTGGCGGCAGCGAACAGGATCTGCAGGATCGGATCCAGGAGTTTCGCGACAGGTTGCAACGCGAAGGCGGCGGCGCTTTCGGCGGCGGTGGTGGCGGCCTTGGTGGGCCAGGGGGCGGAGGGATTGCCATCGGCAGGTTGCCCAGGGGATTCAACGTCAACCAGCCGCATGGCGTTCTATATTTTTCAAACGATACATCGGCGCTGGATGCGCGGTCGTATTCGCTGACGGGAATCGAATTGCCGAAACCGGATTACAACCAATCCCGGTTCGGCGTCAACGTGGGCGGGCCGCTGAACATCCCGAAGATACTCAACGGAGGCGGCAAGTGGTTCTTTTTCGCCGGATGGAATGGCTCGCGCGGGAGCTCGCCGTATGATTCGTTCTCGACAGTGCCAACTACGGACGAGCGCGGCGGGAATTTTTCCGGGGCCAAATACAACAACGGCAGCCCCATTCAAATCTTCAATCCACAGACCGGGCAGCAATATCAATTCGACGGTGTAACGAATGCGATGGATCCGGCGTTGATCGGTTCGGCAGCGACGGCGCTTCTGAACTACATCCCTTTGCCGAATATTGGGCCGACAGCTTCCGGCCAGAATTTTCACTACGTAACGTCCGCGGCGAGCAACTCCGATACCGTGATCTTCCGGCTGGTCCACAATTTCGGCGCCAGCAGCGGCCCTGGGTTCGGCCCGTTCGGCGGAGGAGGTGGGGGCGGCGGAGGCAGAAGGCGTTCGCAGAACAATATCAATTTCGGGCTGAACTGGTCGCGCAGTTCGAGCAATATCGTGAATCAATTCCCTTCGCTCGCGGGAGGAACAGGCACGCAAGGGCTCAACGCCAGTGCGGGCTGGACTTACGGGAAAGGGCGCGTCACAAACATCTTCCGCGTGAACTACAATCACAACCATGTTTCCACAACCAACCTGTATTCAAATGTAACGGACGTTGCCGGACCCGGTGGCGCTGGGATTAACGGCATTTCGAACGATCCGTTTGATTGGGGACTGCCGGGAATCAGCTTCACGTCGTTCGGAGGACTGAGTGACCCGACGCCGCACAGGGAACTGGACCAGACTTACTCCTTCTCGGAAACAGTCTCATGGAATCGCGGAAAACATAACTGGCGTTTCGGAGGAGATTATCGGCGCATTCTCCAGAGTTTTCGCTCCTCGAGAAACGCGGAGGGGAGTTTTGTTTTTACCGGGTTTGCGACGTCACAATACACCACCGGGAGCTCACAACCCATAGCGGATACGGGCTACGATTTCGCGGACTTCCTGCTGGGTTTCCCGCAGCAAACTTCGCTGCAGTCCGGGGCAACCGCCTACAATTTCCGCGCCAACTCCTATGACCTTTTCGTTCAGGACGATTGGAGGTTCCGTCCGAACTTGTCGTTTAACCTGGGGATGCGCTACGAATACAACGGGCCCTACACGGAGGCCAAAAACCAGATCGCAAATCTCGACGTGGCTCCCGGCTTCGCGTCTGCCGCGGTCGTGCTGCCGGGACAGAGCGGGCCATTCAACGGAGCTTTCCCGTCGTCGCTGGTCCGGCCAGACCGCAACAATTTCGCGCCGCGAATCGGGATTGCCTGGAAACCTCAAAAGCAAATGGTGGTGAGGACGGGCTATGGAATCAACTACAACCTGGCGCAATACAGCACGATGATCCAGAACTTTGCGTTTCAACCGCCATTCGCGGTCACGGGAACGAACACCACCGACGTCACCGGCCTGATTGGCGGAAACCCGCTGACGCTCATCAATGGATTCCCTTCTGCCGGGAGCACGGTGACCAACAACTTCGCCGTCAACCCAAACTATCGACTGGGCTACGTGCAAATCTGGAATCTCGATGTGCAGGAGGGATTGCCGGGTGGCGTCGTACTGAACGTGGGTTATAACGGGGCAAAAGGAACGCGGCTGGATACGGAGCGGGCGCTGGTCGGCTCTGGCAATCAGCCCTATATCTACGAGTCCTCAGAGGGGAATTCTGTATTGCATGCGGCTTCGGTGCGCGTGCGCAAGCGTATGGCCAAGGGGCTGGGGTTGAGCGGACAATACATCTATTCCAAGTCCATCGATGACGCGTCTTCCATCGGGGGCGGCGGGAATGTCGTGGCGCAAGATCCCTTTGACATTTCCGCGGACCGCGGGCTTTCCAGCTTCGACCAGCGTCACAAATTCACGGGAAACTGGATTTACGATTTGCCTTTCGGCGACAACCGGCGGTTTGTACCCAAAGGTGCATGGAGCCATATTCTCGGAGGGTGGCAGTGGAGCGGCGATTTTTCGGTTGGATCGGGGCTGTATTTCACGCCGCGAGTTCTGGGCGGAGCGCTGGACATCGGCCGCGGCGTGAGCGGGTCGCTTCGCGCAAACGCCGTTGCAGGGCAATCCATATCGATCAGCGACCCGACCACTCTCAAATGGTTCAATACCGCTGCGTTTTGCGCACCCAGCGCCACCTGCATGAACTCGAGCGGCTCCAGCTTCGGCGACGCAGGTAGGAATATTATCGAGGGACCGGGCCAGGTTTCGATGAACATGTCGCTCAACAAAACGATCACCATCAAGGAATCCCGGGCGCTAGATCTGCGCATCACCGCCAACAATGTGTTCAATACCGTGCGCTTCACTTCCATCAACACGGTCGTGAATTCCTTTACTTTTGGGGAAGTTACCGGGACCGGCGGGATGCGGCGAGTAACCATGCAGGCGCGCTTCCGCTTCTGAAAAAAGATAAATATGAAGCCGACCAGAAAACTTTTTTCGATCTTCGCTGCAGCAGCGTTGCTCTTCCAAGCGACTGCGCCTCTCGCCGCGCAACAGGCGGAACAGCCCAAGATGAACGAAGCGCGCATTCAAGTCACGACCGAACTAGTGCTCGTGAACGTGGTCGCCCGTGACAAAAAAGGAAACCTGGTTCGCGACCTGAAAAAGAGCGATTTCACTTTGCTTGAGGATGGCAAGAAGCAGGAGATTTCCACTTTCGATTTTGAAAATGTCGACGAATTGGCCACCGCCGGCGCGGCGGAAGCCACCGTCTCGGGCGTGGCCGGAGCGGGCGCGCTGCTGCGCTCCGGAAAGAAAGCGCCGCCGTCCCTGGACGCCCGGGACCGGCGATTGATGCTGCTTTTTTTCGATTTTTCGGCGATGGACCCGGAACAGATCGACCGCTCCGTGGATGCCGCGAAGAAGTTCGTGGGCGCAAAAATGCAGCCCGCCGATTTGTTGGCGCTGGCGTCGCTGGCCACGAACATGCGCGTGGATCTTGATTTTACGGACGACAAGGGCAAAATACTGGCGGCGCTAACGGCTTACAATTCCGGACAAGGGCAAGGATTCGACAACGGAAGTACGGGCAGCGCCGAAGGCGCGGCGGAAACGAGCGGAGCCTTCTCCGCCGACGACACGGATTTCAACACCTTTAATGCCGACCGCAAGCTGCTGGCCCTGCAGTCGCTGATGCAGGCGCTCGGAAAGCTCCCGCAGAAAAAGAGCCTCATCTACTTCAGCAATGGAATCACGCAATCAGGAGCGGACAACCAATCGGCGCTGCGCGCCACCACCGCGGCGGCGGTGAAAGCCAACGTATCGATCTACTCGCTGGATATTCGCGGTTTGCAGGCATTTCCGCCGGGGGGCGAAGCGCAGTCCGCCAGTTTGCACGGGCAATCGGCCTATTCGGGCGCTTCCATACTGAATGATCTCAATGGAAATGCCTCTTCTCAGGACACGCTGGCGACGCTCTCGTCGGATACCGGCGGAAAGGCGTTTTTCGATTCGAATGATTTTGGCCCGGTATTTTCTCAGGTCCAGAAGGACAGTTCGGCGTACTACGTCCTGGGGTTCACGAGTAACAATTCGCTGAAGGACGGAAAATTCCGGCGATTGAAAGTACAGGTCAACCGCGCCGACCTGAAGCTCGATTTTCGCGCTGGCTATTACGCGGGGCGGGATTTCGAGCATTTGAACCGCGCTGACCGCGAGCAGCAACTGGAAGACGAACTTGCGGCGCAACTGCCACGAGTGGACGTGCCCCTTTACGCAGGTGCGGCATTCTTCCGTCAGGATGATTCGCATTACTTCCTGGCGGTTTCGCTGGTGGTGCCGGGCTCGCAGATTCCGTTCGTCACTGAAAAAGAGAAAGACAGCGCGACGATCGATATCATCGGTGAAGTTCGTGAAGGCGGAAAATTCCCGGTCGGACAGTTGCGCGATACGGTGAAGCTCGCCGTGGAGAGCACCAAGCAGGTCCGCCGCAAAAACGTGCAGTACAACACCGGCTTCGTGCTCGCTCCGGGCAGCTACCACCTGAAATTTGTCATCCGTGAGAATCAGACGGGGCGCATCGGCTCTTTCGAGACAGATGTGCAAATCCCCGACCTGCGCAAGTCGCCGCTGAAAATGAGTTCGGTGGTGCTCAGCAGCCTGCGCGCCCCGGTCACGAACAAGAAAAGCGGAACGAATCCACTGGTCCGGGACCAGATGGAGCTGGTTCCAAACATTACCCATGTGTTCGCGCCGGACCAGCACCTCTATTTGCAATACGAGGTGTACGACGCAGCAAAGGGGAAGAATCCAGCGCCCGCCCAGGCTCCCACCCAGACCGGGGACCAGGCGGGCACCCAGAAAGGGACAGCCAAGGAGGCCCCATCGGCAAAGGCTCTCAAGGACAGCATTCGAGTCTTCACTAGTATCGAGTTTTTGCAGGGCGCGACAAAGGTTTACGAGTCCAAGCCGGTGGTCGCAAACGAAGTGACGGCTCCGGACCGCAAGGCGGTCATTTTCCAGATGGATTTACCGCTGCAGTTGTTAAAGCCGGGGTTTTACATGTGCCAGGTCAACGTGATTGACGACGTGGCGGGAAGCTTCTCGTTTCCGAGATTTCCGCTGCTGATCCGCGAACCGGTGTCGGCGATGCCAGAGAAAGCGGCGGATTGAAAGTTATCCAGCGAGCTGGAATACAAACACTTTAGAATAAGCGGCTTAGCATTAGTCGCCGGCGGAAGCGCTGCGGGACATTTCGCGAGTTGTGTCGACCGATTCTGCCAGGCCCCGGCGCATCGGCCCAAGGACGAAGGCAGGGACTTCACGCTCGGGAGCTAGCGAGACGTTGGTTGCTTTTCGCGGAAACTCCGTGCGGCGGTCCAGGCGCAAACCCGCGTCTTTCAGAAACTCAGCCGAAAAACCCATGTCTTCGGCGCGATCCACGCCCCAAAACCAGAGCTTCTCTTCGTGGCGCTGAAGGAAATCCAGGGACGCCTCGAGTTTCTTCATCGCGCGGTCGAACGAGGAGGCCAGGAAATAGACGCGCAAGGTCCACGCATGCCGGGGGTAGTGCACTTGGATACGAACACAGTATTTCCCAGATTGGTTACGGTCGATGCTGCAGCGGTAGTCGTTGTGAACGGCGGAAGTGCGGACGGCCATGTTGGTGTCACCGATCTTTGAAATCCTATGCTGGATTGCCATGCTTGTCTCCGATCCGAATTCTTGGTGTTACCCCCGAGCCCCAAACTCCGGCGGAATAGGTGTTGGGCTTGAATTCGGCTTCGTTGGAGACACCAATAGGGTAGCGGGACCCGCGGAGAAAGACAAGCGCGCCGTTCCAGGAGAGCAACTCATTTATTTTGAGTGACTTAGCTTAGCCGAAAGTGCCGAAGGCTTTCAGTTTTTCCGGCATGAGTTTGACTTTCCCTTCCTGTTTCAGGCGGTCGTCCAACGCCGTCCGGAAGGCTTCAAACGCCAAGTTCCGCTTGGAATCGAGCAGCTCTTTGGTCAACTGAGTCTTCAGTTTCTCAAAATCAGCCGGGTTCGCTTCCGTCTTATCCGCAACACGGTAGACCAGCCAGTTCTGACCGAGGCTCAAGGGAGCGGCTATATCGCCAGCCCTGAGGCTGAACGCTGCACTGAGCTGCTTGCCGCTGGCCGCGCCGGGGATGGACCCGTCGCGCGCCAGAGGGTCACTCGTTTTTGGATCGAGACCAAGGGCTCGAGCAGCGGCATCGAACTTTTCGCCCGCCTTGATGCGTTTGATCAGCTCTTCGGCTTTGCTCTTGGCCAGCTGCGTGGACTTTTC
>Ga0210399_10003460_pt1 | contig 12290 bp, 10 predicted proteins | sample IncBWC14MmetaG_FD_150865 | JGI IMG/M metagenome (GOLD analysis project Ga0210399, IMG submission 150865) | Forest soil microbial communities from Barre Woods Harvard Forest LTER site, Petersham, Massachusetts, United States - Inc-BW-C-14-M | ecosystem: Environmental > Terrestrial > Soil >... | reverse complement strand
AGAGATCGTTGCCTGATGCACATCCATCCCAATATACTTGGCGTCATTCATGAGGGCGCTCCTTGTTGTAGGTTGAGATGCGAACGATCAAAATCTACTTCAAGCGGGCGCCCTTTTATAATGCGTTTATCAGGACTTAGCCAGGGAGACGCGCCTCCTCGTTGACTTGTCTTCTGTCACCAACCTAAGATGAGCGCCAAATGGCGGAATCCCAATCACTTGTCGGGCAGACCGTCTCCCACTACCGCATCTTGGAGAAGCTAGGTGGCGGGGGCATGGGTGTGGTCTACAAAGCCGAGGATACGCGGCTTCATCGCTTTGTTGCGTTGAAGTTCTTGCCGCAGGACGTTGCAAGAGATGCGCAGGCACTTGCCCGTTTCCAACGCGAAGCACAGGCCGCATCCGCACTGAATCATCCCAACATCTGCACGATTCACGATATCGGCGAACAGGACGGGCAGGCGTTCATCACCATGGAATTTCTAGATGGCGTGACGCTGAAGCACCGCATCAACGGAAAGCCGCTCGATACCGAGGTTCTTCTCACGCTTGCGATTGAAATCGCCGACGGACTGGAGGCGGCGCACGCCGAAGGCATCATTCATCGCGACATAAAGCCTGCCAATATCTTCGTGACCAAGCGCGAACACGCCAAAATTCTCGATTTCGGTCTGGCTAAGGTAAACAACGTGAAAACGGGCGACGGCTCCTCCACGCTGGCAACCATGGAAGTGGATTCGGGGCAGTTGACCAGCCCGGGAAGCGCGTTGGGAACGGTAGTCTACATGTCGCCTGAGCAGGTCCTGGGCAGGCAATTGGATGCGCGCACCGATCTGTTTTCCTTTGGCGTGGTCTTGTACGAGATGGCCACGGGATGCTTGCCTTTCCGCGGAGAGAGCACCGGTGCAGTGTTTGACGCCATAGTTCACAAAGAGCCGATCGAACCAGTACGGCTGAACGCCGCGGTGCCCGTGGAGTTAGAGCGGGTTATCAGCAAGGCCATTGAGAAAGACCGCGCGCTGCGCTACAGCAGCGCCGCGGAATTGCGGAGCGACTTGAAGCGTTTCCAACGCGATAGCAGTTCGGGGAAAGTGACGCGACGCAGTAGCGAGGTGAGTGTTGTGACGGCCGTGGATGCGGGGTCGGCAGAGCCGCGAACGGACTCGGCCGCGAGGGTGCCAGCACCCACCGTACCGAAGCATTTTCACTGGTTGCCATGGACTCTGGTTGCGTTGCTTGTGGCCGGATTCGGAGTCTGGATCGTCGCCAATCGCGGCAGGCCGGCAGTTCGGGATCCACTTTCCAATGCGCAGTTCACGCGACTCACCAACTTCAAAGGAGGCGAAATCAACCCTGCCGTCTCCCCAGACGGAAGATTCGTCGCCTTCCTCTCCAACCGCAGCGGCACCTTCGACATCTGGGTGATTCAAGCAAGTGGAAGTGGCCTAGCGAACCTGACGCAGGGCCGGAACGGAGACATGCGTGGCCCCCTCCGCTCGATCGGATTTTCAGGCGATGGATCGGAAGTATGGAGCGGAGGAACGGAAAAGAGGAGGTTCATGCTATGGCCGCTGATAGGGGGAACGCCCCGCAATTTCCTGGACGAACGCGCAGTCGACGTTGCCTGGTCACCTGACGGCACGCGGGTGGTCTATCACACGTGGGAACCGGGCGACCCTACCTTTGTGGCGGACCACAACGGAGCCAATCCACGCCGGATCGTGCAAAACGATCCAGGAATGCACAATCACTATCCAGTCTGGTCGAGGGATGGGCGCTGGATTTACATTGTGCGCGGCCGGCCAGCCACGCGTGAAATGGACCTGTGGCGGATTTCGCCCGACGGGGGAAAAGCGGAACAACTTACCCATCTCAACATCGACATCGAGTATCCCACTCTAGTCGACGAGCGGACGGTTCTGTTCGTGGCCCACAACGAATATGGGGCAGGTCCATGGTTGTGGGCATTCGACACGGTGACCCGAACTTCCCGCCGCGTGAGCTCGGGTCTGGAACAATATACGGCTCTGGCAGCCACGGCCGATGGCCAGCGTCTGGCCGCGAGTGTTGTGAACGCTGAAATCAACCTGTGGAGCGTTCCGATTTCCAATCGCGTGATCCTGGAACAGGACGTCCAGGCCTTTCCAATACCGACTGTTCGTGCTCAGGCGCCACGTTTCGCGGGCGGATCGCTGTTTTACCTATCTTCTCGGGATGGGGCAGACGGACTGTGGAGCTATCGCGATGGGCAAGCGCAGGAAATCTGGAAGGGTTCAGAAGGCGCGCTGCAGTCGCCTCCGGCCGTCTCTGCCGACGGAGCGAGTGTTGCATTTGCGCTAAGGCGAAATGGGAAGTATCAGATGCACGTGATGGGCGCCGATGGAACGCGACTTCATCCCCTTTCGAGCGACGTCGATGTTCGGGGCACGGCTTCTTGGTCACCCGACGCCAAATGGATTGTCGCCGCCGGAAGCGACCGCGAGGGAGCGGGGTTGTTCAAAATACCGGCGGACGGCGGCGCGCCGGTTCAGATCGTAAAAGGGCCGTTCCTCGACCCCGTGTGGTCTCCGCGCGGAGACTTGATTGTGTATTGCGGTACGCAGGTGTTCACGCGAACGCCGCTGTCGGCGGTGCGCCCGGATGGCACTCCTGTGAAGCTGCCAGAAATCAACGTGCAGCGCGGGGGCGAGCGCGCACGGTTCCTGCCCAATGGCAGAGGCCTGGTTTACATGCTCGGAGATACCCTGGCCGGGCAGGATTTCTGGCTGCTCGACCTTAGCACCATGGGATCACGGCGGTTGACCCAGTTGAACAATGTCTCCGTAATGCGGGCCTTTGATATTACCGATGGCAACAGGATTGTGTTCGACCGGTTACGCAATGATTCGGAAATCCAGCTGATTGATCTGGCGACGAAGCAAACCCGGCCATAGTTAGGTTAGTTAGAATCCTAAAGATCGGACTACCCTGTTAACTCCCGATTAGTCGGGTTACCGGACAAGTGACCTCGACGCCTTTGCGCCGACCGGCGGACAGCCCAAACATCGCCATTCGTCCACACTCTTTTGGCGGTCGTCCGTACGTTCTTGTGCATATCGTAGGAAGTTACATTCTAGCCATTCTGTAACCTTTTCCCCGCTCCGCTTCACGCAAACAAAGGGCTTGGAGCCGCCAGAAATTGGGGCGACTTTCTTGTTTTGTAACATTTTGCCGCCGGGACTTCACTATGGGCCTGCGGTCCATCCGATGGTCACAGAAGGTCAGTTTGCTCGCCAGGATTGCCACGTTGCGCGCCAAGGGCGTCGGCTGGAAAGCGGATCGCGGCTGAGATGGGGTTGGAGTCGGAACAATCTACGGCGTCGCCCTAGACGGTTCCAAAACTCGCGGAAACGGTTTTTGAACCCCGCCACGGACCGACGCAGTTTCGATCCAGTTTCGTTGACTTGCCCCAGACCGCAACCTAAGATGAGCGCCAAATGGCGGACTCCTCGTCGCTAATCGGCCAGACCGTTTCCCACTACCGCATCGTCGAGAAGCTCGGTGGTGGAGGGATGGGCGTGGTCTACAAAGCCGAGGACATCAAGCTCCACCGCTTCGTTGCTTTGAAGTTCCTTCCTGACGGGTTCGCGCCAGACTCACAAGCTCTAAGCCGCTTCGACCGTGAGGCGCAGGCTGCTTCTGCCCTGAACCATCCGAATATTTGCACCATTTATGAAATAGGCGAACACAACGGTCAGCCCTTCATTGCCATGGAGTTTCTGGACGGGCAGACGTTGAAGCACCTTATAGATGGTCGGTCTGTGCCCCCGGAACAAGTTCTGGAATTAGGAATTGAGATTGCGGAGGCGCTGGAAGCTGCCCACGCCGAAGGCATCATCCACCGTGACATCAAACCGGCGAACATCTTTGTCACCAAGCGCGGGCACGCCAAAATTCTGGACTTCGGTTTAGCGAAAGTCGTCCCGGTTGGTCCGAGCATAGGTGCTTCGCAGATGCCGACCGTCACAGCCAAGGAACTCTTGACCAGCCCGGGCGCAACCATGGGCACCATCGCTTATATGTCGCCAGAACAGGCGCGTGGTGAAGAACTTGATGCACGAACGGATCTGTTCTCCTTCGGTGCGGTGCTGTACGAAATGGCCACAGGTAGGATGGCATTCTCTGGCAACACCGCTGCGGTCATCCTTGACGGAATCCTGAACCGTGCTCCTACTTCCGCGCCGCAAGTTAATCCGAAGGTAGAAGAAATCATCAACAAGGCGCTGGAAAAAGACCGCAAACTGCGCTACCAGAGTGCAGCGGATGTTCGCACCGATTTGCAGCGACTGAAACGTGATTCAGCTTCGGGTCGGGTGCCAATCGCTGCGGACAACGCCGTGCCCGAAGCCCTCGCGACCGCCCGTGCATCTGCAGTTGCGACTCGGGCAGACCAGAAACTTCTCATCTCCATCGCCGTCTTGCCGTTTGTCTTCCTGAGCGAGGTGGAAGACAGCAGAGCGCTATCCCTGGGTTTTGCGGACGCGCTCATTACGATCTTCGGCAACCTGGAGGACGTGATCGTCACGCCGACGTCGGCGATCCTGAACTACGCCGCCGGCACCGAACCCGCCAAAGTCTGCAGCGATCTCGGCGTCCGCCACTCCCTGCAGGGGACTGTCCAGAAGCTGGGAGCCCACTGGCGCGTGTCGATTCAGCTATTCGATTCAACGACGCACAAGATCACGCTTTCCGAGAAACATGACTTCATGTTGGAAAGCGTCTTCGATGTCGAGGACGAAATTGCGCGCCGGGTTGTTGAATCGCTGCAAAGGCGGTTTCCGTCGGCTGTACCGAAGTCTCGCGACAGGTACAGCAGCGATCCCGAGGCGTACAACGAATTCATGGCAGGTCTCCGCGAGAGTTGCTCCAATCGGGAAGAGGAGATCCAAAGCGCCGCCAAACACTTATCCAGAGCCATCGAGCGCGACCCGGATTTTGCGCTGGCGCATGCGACGTTGTCCTTCGTCTCGATGAACATCCATTTCCAGTTCGATCCGCAGTGGATGTGGCTGCAGCAGGCCGAAGACCATTGCCGGCGGGCCCTGGCGCTTGACCCGGCGCTGCCCGAGGGACACCTGGCGCGGGCGTGGATTCTGTGGAGCCCCACGAAAAACTTCCAGCACGCCGAAGCCATCGCGGCGCTGGAACAGGTCCTATCTGTGCAACCTAATTTCGAGCGGGCCCATAACCGCATGTCCACGATTTGCTGGCATATCGGAAGGATGGAAGAAGCGCGTATCGCCCACGGACTGGCCCGGCGGTCAAATCCCAAAACAGAGGTCCACAACCTTGAGTATATCGATCTCTATAGTGGGGACTTCGCGAGCGCAGAGAAGGCAGCGAAGGTCTGGCTCGAAGCAGCACCGGGAAATGTGTATGCTCACAATTTTTGCGCGTACTCCGCCCTCCTGAATGGAAATCTGGAACTCGCGGGACACCAGTTGGCGGCGACTGTGAAAGAATTGCAAGATGATCCTTTCTTTCTTAGCCTTCGAGGCCTCCTCTACGCCCACCGCAACCAAACGGACCCCGCGCTGGAGTGCGTCCGAAAAGCACTGGGTTGCCCGCGATCCTTCGGCCATCTGCACCACGCCTACCATCAAATTGCCGGCGTTTACGCATTGCTGGGGGACACGGAAAAGGCCATGGCTTGGCTGCAGCGCACGGTCGATAATGGTTTCCCCTGCTGGCCGTTCTTCCGGGTGGATCCACATCTCGAAAACCTGCGTGAGAAGCCCGCATTCCAACGACTTGTCGCCGACCTTCAGCAGACGTACACACCCCTCAAGATTCAGAGGTTATAAGGTCAACGGCGCACTCGCGCATCTCCAAATCGCAAGAGCCTACGCGATGCGAGGCGACAAGTGAAGGCCAAGGGTGGCCTATCAGGATTTTCCTCACCCTATGGAAAGACGCCGACCCCGACATCCCCATCCTGAAGCAAGCCAAGGCGGAGTATGCGAAGTTGCGGTAGGGTAACCGGGCACATCGATTCGGATGTATCAAGAAGTGGTATTGCGAGGCATGCTGGGAGCTTCGGCACAAGCGGAATCATGGGGCGGAGTGCCGGTGCGACGATCCGGATGCTGGACTTTGGGCAGTAGTTCTCGCTCCTGGCGAGTATGTAATCGAATGGCAAGAACCACCTGTTCCGAGGTCACGTCGAAATGCCGGGCGATCTCCGTCACCTGCCACCCGCAATTTAGCATGGTGGCGCAACTGTCCTCGAATGTTTCGTCCGAGTCCATGCCGTTCCCGATCAGTGGTTCAGGGAAACACGCAGATATCGCTCGCGGAACTCCGCACAGAATGCCGAGAATGTTTCGGGCGATTCTTGCAGCACTTTTTGATAGCTGGCGACGTACTCCCGCCACAATTGGGCGCGGGCCTTGCTCTGTCGGCGAATTTGTTCGGTGTGGTTCATTCGGGCCATTCCTTTCTGTTTCACTATTGCGCGGGCTGACGGAGGCGATCTTCAAGGCGAGTAAGTTCACGTGTGGCGTCAATAGGGGTCATCGCGTTGAGTTTTCCCAGCTCGTCGGTATGTTGACCGAGATAATAGGCGACATCCATGCCCAATTCGGACTCCATGATCCATCGCTCAACTACCGAACCTTTCAGGATGGGCAGGTTGGGATTCAGGGCCACTTGATCGAAGTCCGCATACTTGCGGCGGGCTTCGTCAGCGCGTTGGCGAACCAACTGCGGCGTTTCCGGTTGAGCTTTGGCTTGGTCGGCTTTCTGTGGCGAAGCGGTGCTGGTTTTAACGATCCCCGTTCCCTGCCTGAATTGCAGCACTTTGTACTTGATCGTCACCGGCTTCAAACCTTTGCGCCCCGTAATGAACATGTCGTACCCGCGAATCTCCGCCGAGAAGATATCGCCCTCGATCAAGGATGAGCATTTGCTGCCACGCCAGTTGGCAGTGCATTCGAGCAGGTAGAGGTCACCCGTATTGACATCCGTCACCCAATCGGAATTGTTCACCGTCACGGAATTGCCTACCACGGTCGAAGGCGGCGTATACGAGCCGGAACAATTCGTTGTTGAATTGGCCGTGGCGTTGACGATTGCGGAATTGGGGCCGGTAGAATTCACGGTCCCATACGCGTTTCCATTGCTGGCGCAATTCGCGGTTGAATACCCTGGAGTAGTGTAGGCGATTGGATGGTTATTGACTTGGGTCGCAGACGCACCCGCACGAACGGTCAGGGTCTTCCGCTCACCAGCCAAGCCGGTTGTAGCCCAACTTAACAACAAGGCCCCTGCCACCAACGCACAAAGCGGTGCGGTACTCTTCATGGAAATTCTCCCCAGATGATAGTCTGGGTCGCTAAATCGTCAGCCAATAGACTACCTTCGTACTACTGTCGGCAAGGGATTACATGGCCAAGAGAGCAGGTCTGCTCCCCAGGCCTTGGGCTGCCTTGGAGGGTGAAAGTCACTTGTCCGGTTTCCGCGTTTATCAGGCCCTGGCCCGTAATTCGGTTTGTTGTGTTACCTACGGGATTATCCGAATCGACTCTGACAAGTTCACGAATTTGCTTTGCAGGCCCCAAGTGCTGCTCAAGCCAATTCTGCGTTTCCTTGATGAAGTCGTTGCGCGGAAGATTGTGACTGGTGTCATAAAGGAGATGTTTTTTCTGGTCGTCGCGGGATCCGAGCAGACGAAAGAAGGCTTCCTGCGACGATTCGACCGGATACATGAAATCGTAGCGGCCATTCAACATCAACACCGGCTGCTTGACTCGAGGAAGGAAATTCACGGTGTCGACTTCGGGAAATGGGCGTACAAAGTCCAACCCGCCCAGCGCGAACACGCCCACCCGGATGCGAGGCTCGACGGCTAGAATGATTGCTCCCAAGCCGGAGCCCCAACTGTAGCCGTAGTAGGCTAACTTCTCATGGTCCAGGTCGGGGCGGGTTTCCGCGTAGTCGATGGCGCGCGAAGCATCTTTGGCCCACATAATCACATGATCTCGATAGTTGCTAGTAGCATATGGACCGGACCCTTTGGTGCCATCGGCACGTTCGTAGGTTCCCTTGTACACCGGGTACAGCACTGCGCGACCGCTGCGGAGAATTGCATCCAGAGACGCGGTGGGAGACAGGGGAAAAGTGGGAAGGAAGAGCGCACCGTCGCCGGGAAAGTACAGCACGGTCTGCAGAGGGGGCTTGAACGTTTTGGGAAGAAGCAAATAGGCGCTAGCCTGCTCATCTCCGTAGGCGGCGGTGTAGGTGATCTTTTCGACGGTCCAGTCCTCGTCGGCGCTATCCAAGCGTTGGGTGACCGCGTTTAACGGAGTTTTATCGTAGGAGTAAAGGCTTCGATAGGCGCGAAACAGTTGGTCCGATGCCGACTTTACTTTGTCCAAATTATTTGGGGGTGGCGGAACCGGATCGACCGCAACTTTGGGCAGTTCTCGCGGATCGATATATTTCGCGCAGCGAAACCCGATATTCGCGGCCCGCACAAACGGAGACTGAGCATCGGGCTCCGTAAACAAGTAGCTCGGCTCATCCCAGGCTCCGCCGAGCAGGTACCTTTTCCCTGGTCCTGCCTGGTTCCAGATCCATTCCTTTGCATTGCCGGCCATGTCGTAGGTGCCCCACGGGCTCATTCCGGCTTTGCTGCCGACGGCTAAAACTCCGTCCGAACCGAAGTTGCTGGCGGGCACGATGACGGCAGCGGAAAAGGGACCGGCAGCCCGATTCCAGTGATAGATTGTGGGCAAACTCTTGCCAGCAAATTCAGCATAAGCAGCGGCTTCATACCAACTGATCCCGACAACGGGAAAATCGTCCTGACCCTTGGGATACTGGCCTTGCACCCAATTTTTGGGGCCGGGCTGGCCGGTCGCGTCGCGGAATAGAGCCATCGCGGCAACCCACGCGATAGCCTTTCCACCTCTCTGGAAATCAATTTTCCAATACTCTGGCTTGAAGTAACCGCGCTGGTCGACAAAGACCTTGAACTGTTGATTCGTGACTTCGTATCGGTCCATCCAATAGTCTTCTAATGCCAACGGTGGATAGGCGTCATAGCCTGGAATCAAGAGTTCTTTTGGCAAGGACTTAGGCGAGACGCGGACCATGCCAGGAGGGATCTTGTCGAGCGGGTCGAGCGTCACGATTCCAGAGGCCCGAGGACGAGGGCGTAGAAACCAGCCGAATAAGGAACTGGTCGTGCGCAATACCGTCCCGAACCCTGGTTTCTCTACCTTCCAGATGAGTTCGCCCAGCGGCTCGCGGACGTCTTTTACCGGAGTGCGGCCCACGAAAACCCATGGCGCGTTCAGCTCGCCGTAAGTGCTGCGGTATACGTCGGCGCCCGCTGGAGAGGTGTCGATCGAAACGTGGTAGGAAATCAACGGCCAAAGTTTGGCCAGGGCGGCATCGCCGGGAATGGAGCGCTCGGCTCGGGCCGCGAGATCGTACGCTTTTTCGATTTGGCCTTGATCGTAGAGTTGTGAGATTTGAGTGGTGGCTACTTCCTTTGCCCAGCGAACGTCGCGCGAATGCCTGGACCAGAGCACGGCAGCGGCCGACATGGCGATGAGGACGATAGCGAGAGGAATCAAAGTCCGAGGACGTTTTAATTGGTGGACGATGCGTTTAGAAGCGAAAACCGCGCTGGACGCAGGGAATAACAGTTCCCGACAATTCTTAAGTTCGAGCAATAGCGCGGCGGAGGAAGGACAGCGCCCTTGCAGATTTTTCCGGAGACACGAACTAACGATGTGTCGCAACTCCGGGGGGATATCGTGGCGAATTTCGGCGAGTGGCTTGGGCTCGTCGCGGATTACAGCGGAGAGTGATGCGTCGGCGGACGAACCGTGAAAGGCTCTCTTGCCCGTAAGCATCTCGTACAAGACGGAGCCGAACGAGAAGAGATCGCTCCTTGCGTCGATCGCTTTGCCTTCCGCCTGTTCGGGCGACATGTAGGCGAAAGTGCCGATAATGGCGCCGGGAGCAGTGAGCAACGAGGCGGTCTCGTCGCTGCTGGTCGAACTTGATAAAGCGAGTTTGGCGAGGCCAAAGTCGAGCACTTTGAGGACGCCGCGCTCGTCCACCAAAATGTTCGAAGGCTTGAGGTCGCGGTGAACGAAGCCCGCACTGTGGGCGCAAGCGAGGGCCTCGGCCAACTGCACGGCGTAATTGAGCGCGCTCTCGATTGGCAAGCCATTGGGAGGAATCAATTTGTCGAGCGACTGGCCGGCCAGGTACTCCATCACCATGAAATCCACGCCATCCTGCGATCCAATATCGTGCAACACGCAGATATTCGGATGTTGCAGTGCCGAGATGGATTTCGCTTCGAGTTCAAAGCGTGCGCGAACAGTGGTATCGAAAGAGTGACGCGTCGTTAAGACTTTAATCGCAACACTGCGTTCAAGGCGCAAATCGCGCGCCCGATAGACCTCGCCCATTCCGCCCGCGCCTAGCGGATGCTGAATCTCGTAAGGCCCAAGTTTTGTGCCGGGAACCAGCGTCATGATTGGCGCCGATTATACGCTGCGAAGACAATTTGTCCGAAACGCTGGCAAGCTCCTGATAAGTTCGGGTTACCGGACAATGAGAATCCCGCCTTAGCCGTTCGAAATTTCTTCTCTATAGCAATCTCATGGCTAGTCGTTGGGAGGCGGCTGACCATTGAAGCGCAAAGCCAAGAATAGAAAGACCCGACTGAACTCAAGGCTGGGCCTACCCGATTTGGAGAATTCCAAGGTGGCGGTGATCGTTAGCCTGCGGTCATTCGAATCGCAGCGCAGTTATCGGCACTCGATCGACGAATTTGTCGCCTGGTATTGCTCTGCTCCACGGTTGTCGTTCAATAAGGCTGTGGTCCTCCGATACCGCCTTCACCTTGAAGATCGCCACCTCGCGGCAGGCACCATCAACGTGAGGCTGGCTGCGGTACGGCGGCTGGCGTATGAAGCCGTCGATTCTGGGTTGCTGAGCCCCGATCTGGCAGCAGGGATTCGACGTGTAAAAGGCGCAAAGAAACTCGGGTGCCGGCTGGGAAATTGGTTGACCGCGGAGCAAGCCCGTATCCTCTGGCAATTGCCCGATCCGACCAGTCTAAAGGGCAAGCGGGATCGTGCGATTCTTGCGGTGCTCTTGGGTTGCGGTCTGCGGCGGCGGGAACTAACCGAGCTGACGGTTGATCATTTTCAACGTCGCGAGGACCATTGGGCCATAGTCGATTTGATAGGCAAAGCAGGACACGTTCGGACTGTACCGGTGCCCACGTGGGTGAAAGAGACAATCGACGACTGGCTGAGGGCAGCCGACATTACCCATGGAAGGTTGTTCCGTTGTGTCTGCCGGAAAGGAACGACGTGGGGCACTGAAATGACCGAGAAAGTGGTTTGGCATGTTGTCAAACAATACGCCGGGCAGGTTGGAATTCTAAAGCTCGCACCGCACGATCTTCGAAGGTCATGCGCTCGCCTCTGCCACAGTGCGGGTGGCGAGCTGGAACAAATTCAATTCCTGTTAGGCCATGCTTCCGTGCAGACTACAGAAAAATATCTCGGCTGTAAGCAGCGACTGAGAGAGGCTGTCAACGACCAGATCGGGATCGAGCCTGGCTCCAAACTTGTGCCGCTTACGGCCAATTCGGCCGGTTGATTTTCAGGTGGGGCCATCCTGGCAGTTCCAATCGCAAGGCGAATCCGGAGAACGGATATGGAGATCGACCTTCACGGCTACCATCCCCGTGAAATTGTGTTTAACGGGACACTGGCTAAAATTGTGCAGCAAGCCTGGGAAATGGGCGAGGGCGAGCTTACCTTGGTTCATGGCCATGGCCGCAATCGAGGAATCAGTCCAGGGTTTGTAAATACGAACACTGGATATTTTGGTCTGTGCATTCGCCAAGCTCTTCGCAAGGACCGGTCGCTACGGCGATGGATAAAGTACACGACTCTTGATTGTTGGAATATGGGCTCTACCTCAATCCGATTGAAGGTAAACCCAAGTCCCACAAGGACACATCTCGATTGCCTGTAAGCCGACAGCTTGCATAAGGCGACGGGATCGTCCACCTGCTGGTCGGCACTTGATTGCATAACAATGTCGGCTCCTCGACCCGAGTAAACTTTGGTTGCTTAACGACCATAGGCTCGGAGAAAGGAGCCGAACATGTTACTGATAGGCGTAGATTACCACCCGAGCTTTCAGACGATTGCATTTTTTGACGAAGAGACTGGTGAGTGTGGTGAACAGGAACTGAACCACAGTGATGG
>Ga0210399_10003458_pt1 | contig 12291 bp, 7 predicted proteins | sample IncBWC14MmetaG_FD_150865 | JGI IMG/M metagenome (GOLD analysis project Ga0210399, IMG submission 150865) | Forest soil microbial communities from Barre Woods Harvard Forest LTER site, Petersham, Massachusetts, United States - Inc-BW-C-14-M | ecosystem: Environmental > Terrestrial > Soil >... | reverse complement strand
CACCGCCTAGAGTGCCCAGGTTCTGAACCGAGTAGTGGATGAGCTTTTCATTGTTTTCTTGGGCCTGTCCGCCCACGCTGTGCACTGCCGACAAGGTGACGATGATCGTCGTTACGATGAAATTCAGGGTCGTGGCCTTCATGAATCTCTCCTCCGCTGTTGCGTTTGCGACCGAGCGAGCGCCGCATCGTCAACGGTCGCGTTCTCGCCACGTTTCTTACGCCGTTGTAGGCGGCTCAGTCAGGAAGGAAAAGTTAAGTTGTCGTTAGGTTTTGGTGAGGCCACGTGGCTTCTGATCAAGAATTTGCGCGTAACTGGGTTACAATACTGCAACTTAGCTTGTCTTGGAGGGTCCGTGGGGCAGGACTTCCAAATCGCAGACTGGCACATCGAGCCCGGGCTGAATAGCGTTTCCCGTAATGGCACGGCGACTCGCCTTGAGCCGAAGGTGATGGCGGTTTTGGTCTGCCTTGCCCAACATGCCGGTGAGCCGGTCAGCAAAGAAGAACTACTGCGAGCTGTCTGGCCTGACACGTTTGTCACCGAGGACGTCCTGAAACGCTCAGTTTTTGAATTGCGCCGGGTGTTGGAAGACGATGCCCGCCAACCCCGCATCATCCAGACCATCCCGAAGAGCGGTTATCGACTCCTGGTGCGACTCAAGACGATAGACGGCGCAGGGGATGTCGCGCTAGTTCCGGTGCGTGATAAGCCATCGCGGGCATCCCGGCAACGGCGACTAGTACTGATCATCGGACTCGCCACATTGCTGATGCTCATGGTGGTTGGGGGATACAAGCTGCGGGAACAGTTCGGAAATAGGAGTCGTAGTTCGCAGATCCGGTCCATTGCCGTCTTGCCCCTAGAAAATCTCTCCGGCGACCCGGCTCAACAATATTTTTCCGACGGAATGACCGATGCGCTGATCACAAACCTGGCCCAGATCGGAACGCTCAAGGTAATTTCGCGAACCTCGTCCATGCAATACAAGGAGACTAAGAAGTCTTTGCGGGAAATCGCGAGCGAACTGGATGTGGAAGGGATCATTGAGGGTACTGTGCAGCGCTCCGGCGATCGCGTGCGCGTCACCGCGCAATTGATTGATGGCCGAACGGACCAACATTTATGGGCCAACAGCTACGAGAGAGACTTCCGTGACCTATTTGCTCTGGAACGAGATGTCAGCGCCGATATCGCCCATCAGGTTCAGGGCCGCATCGCGTCATCGAGCGAGTCTCCGCTTCCCCAGCCTCACGCGACAAACCCAGGGGCATTGGAAGCGTACCTTCAGGGAACTTACCACCTCAACGCGTACGGAAGAGGGGCAGGCGAGGAGGAAATGAAGGCCGCCGCAGAATATTTTCAACGAGCGATTGACGCCGACCCGAGTTTTGTTCCGGCCTACATCGGAATGGCCAAGGCCCACAACGGCCTCCCAGCTAGTTCAGCGGAAGATGTCGCATTAAGCAAGAAGGCCGCGGAAAAAGCGCTCACCCTGGACCCCAGGTCGGCGGAGGCTCTGGGCATTCTCGCGAACATTAAATGGGAAAAGGACCTTGACTGGTCCGGGGCGGAGCAACAATACCGACAGTCCATTGGGCTCAACCCTAACATCGCCTTTGTTCGCGATCAATTGTGTACGCTTCTCGCGGAAACAGGACGCACGGACGAAGCATCGCGTGAATGCCAGATCGCACAGGAACTCGAACCCGACAGACCCCGCCTGCCGTACGTGTTTTATTGGCGGGGCGAGTATGCCAGGTCCATTGCAATGCTTCGCATCATGGCCGAACGACACCCGGATGATGGCGAACTGCACTATCTGCTGTTCGAGAATTACGCCCTGAACAAGACGTATGGGGAATCCATCCAGGAACTGGAGCGAGCACTCACACTGTACGGGTACTCAGAAACAGCTGCAAACATTCAGCGCGCGTTTGCAGCCTACGGGTACGAGGAAGCCTTGCGACAGTTTGCCAAGGACCTCGAGCGCCTTCACGCCACCAAGCAAATGTTCGCGCCGGTCAACCTGGCGGACGTGTACGCAACCTTGGGCAACAAGGATCGCGCGTTCTACTGGTTGGAGCAGGCGTACTCGCATCGTGATAGGATCGCCCTCGGAGAGCCGCTGGACTACATACTCGTTGATCCCATGCTCGATTCCCTGCGCGCCGATCCGCGATACAAAGATCTGATCCGCCGAATGGGGCCGCCGCAGTAGTGCATCGCCGAGTCAGCGGATCTCACGGTTATTGAAGCGTCACCGCCACCTCGATCGTGTGCTGGTATGCGCCTGATGTGCGGCTTGCAGTGGACGTGCCCGTCACGATGACTGTATAAACCGGCGGAGTTTGCGTCTGTGTTTGGGAGCTTCCTCCGCACGAGCAAAGCCCAAGTAAGAGCAGAGGCAGGAACCCTGCCGCTTGCCACGCGCGGCGTTTTTGCGATCGCTGCAAAAGAGTGATCCCAAGGATCAGCGGGAGCCAGTCCACGTACACGAACCTTGCGAGCCGCGGATTTGCTGGCAAGATATCGTGTCGACCTTGAGATGACTTTGTGGGCGCGGGGCCTTGAACGGTAAGAATCGGCGTCCAGGTGCCGCCGTTGCCAATCGCCCCCGATCCACCCGCAGCGCACGTCGGGAGCGGGGAGGGCCCAGTAACCGCACAAGAAAGCTGAACCGTGCCGGCGAAATTCGGGCCCGGGGCAACCGTGAGTTGGTCAAGCACCTCATTAGGCGGGCCGGTCGGTAAGGTCAGCTGCGTGTACTGCGCACTTAGAGAAAAATCGGGCGGCTGGCCTGCTGCGATCGTGAAGATTTCCGTAGCAGACTTAGTGATGTCGGCCACGGTGGTGGCTGTTACCGTAACCGAAACACCAACGCTCCCGTTCGGCGCAAAATAGGTAGCTGAAGTTGGCGATGATGGGGTTAAAGCGCCACTGCACAGGGGCAGGATCGGCCCGGAGTTACAGGTAGCGCTGATATTCCAGTTAACGCCCAAATTATGATTGTCTCCAGGCACCGAAGCTGTGGAAGCTTCCGTAGTGTTCTCCTGGATATTCGCCACCGCCGGCGAAAGGGAGACAGAAATGGTGGAGCTTCCAAAATAAGCCGTCACGTCCTCATTGGCATTCATGTTTATGCTGCAACCACCGGTGCCAGAGCAGGCTCCGTTCCATATTGAGAAGGTAGATGGCGCCGCGGAGGACGCGGTCAGGGCGACGCTCGTGCCGTTGCCGAAAGTAGCTGAGCACGTTCCGGGACAATTGATGCCCGAAGGAACACTCGTGATGGTTCCACCTCCACTTCCCGCGCCAGACAAAGATACAGAAAGAATGAGGTTCGCCGCACCTGCGCCGCCGTCAATCACGGTGACGTTGTTGCTGACGCTGTTAACGACATAAACTTTGTCGGTGGTTGGGTTCACAGCTATTGCAACCGGACCAGCCGCGTTTGGGTCGGTGACTGTGGTGGCTGTTTTCGTCATGCCATTGATGACGGTGACATTGTTGCTGCAGAAATTGGCCACATAGACATTCCCTGTTGCCGGATCTACCGCCAGATTATTGACAACAGGTTCTCCGCAGCCTGCTGTCACCGCGTTTGGATCCACGATGTGAAGAACCGAATTCGTCGCCCCATCGATGGCAGTCTCACCTCCATTGTTGCCGACTGTCGTTGTGCTGAAATTTGAGGCATAGATCATGTTTCTCATGGAATCCACTGCAATTCCATGCGGTGTAAATACACCAGGATCGTAGATATTGGTTGTAGTTTTGGTAGCGCCGTCAATAACTGTGATGCTTCCATATTTCTTGCAATAGGGGCCATTGCCGCAATCGTCTATGTTTGCTACATAAATCTTGTTGGTCACAGGGTTGACCGCAATGGCGAATGGATTGACGCCGCTCGGATCTGTCACCGTCGTCACATTTCCCGCTGGCAACGTCCAGAACAGTCACGCCATACGTGGGAAAATAAATGTCCCAACTCCCCACATAGAGTTCGTTAGTCATCGTATTCACGGCCAGATTATTGGGCCATTGCAATCCTGGAGGAATAGCCAGCGTTAACGAATTCGTGGCACCGTCAATGACTCTCACATCGCCGGCGACGTTGTAGTCGGTCACGTAAATGTCGTTGGTTACTGAGTTGACGGCCAGTTCATTGGGACCGTTGCTATCCAAAAGTTCGGCGACAACCGCGTTCGTGGCTCCGTCGATTACCCTAATGGCGCCATTATTTACACGAACTTCGCCATCATCCGCAACGTAAATTGTGTTGGTAACAGAGTTCACTGCCACCGCATGGGGACAGGAGCCGACCGGGATGGCCGTGGTGGCATTCGTCCCGCCATCGATGACAGTCACTGTGTCGTCGCTGTAGGTTGGAGGGCAATTTGCAACATAGATTCTGTTGGTAACCGGGTTCACCGCGACGGCGACGGGGCTCGATCCTACCGGCACCGTGGCAGTCACAATCTGCGCCGATGCGATGCCCACAATGAAAACCCAGAGAACACTACCGATGATTAACGGGTTGCGCATAACCTCTCCAAAATGTCGTACCCACAACTCACCAAACATTCGGCCTCGTCCTCGTCGTCTCATCGCGCCAGCCCAAGACCTCTCAAGCCCCTTCGCTGGTGCAGCATCTGGCGAACTCTTCCCGGCAGAGTGAACCTGGGCCGTTCGCTAGCGCGTTGGGCCGCGGCTGGTGTGCCTGTCGCACGATCGTCACGGCCTTCGCTGTCGGCATGAGCGTCATCACACCGAGCCGCCAAGAAAGCTGGGCTGTCGCCAGTGTTTTGATCAAATGCGGTGCCCGCGATTTCCCCGAAATCATTGATGCCGCCACCGTAAGTCAGATAGAGGGAAGAGCCAGGCGCCAGGAGGGTGTTCAAGTCCGTCATCACACCGTTTTCCCAGAGGAAAGCACGGCAGTTGAAATTCACGTCGCACGACACGCCAACAGCTTGGCCTTTGCTGTTAATGTCGTTGGCCAGGCTAAAAACATCGCCGGGAAGAGTGCCGATGTCTGTCATCACGCCGTGCTGCCAGAAGAAGGCGTGAGTGGCAGTGTCACCTGGCAGATCTGAACTCCCGACCACCTGACCTGCGTTATTGATAGCCGTAGCAGCGTTGTTCATTACGCCGCCTAAACCGCCCAAGTCAATCACAGAGCCGTGTTGCCACAACACGGCGTGAACGCCACCCGCATAGGAAGTCGGCACCACACAGGCACCCGATATACCGACAACCTGGCCCTTGTCATTGATTGCTAACGCCGCTGCGACCGCATCGCCGGGGAAAACAGGAAGCCGGTCAATGTAACCTGGCTTCGGTCCCCAGATCACGGCCTCAAAGTCGAGAACTTGTGGAGGGACGCAACTGGGGTCTTGAGTGGCAGTCTCCGCCATCCCGACTACCTGGCCGAGGTTGTTGACGCCAAAGGCCTCGTTGTTATTGCCCCCAAGGGTCGGCAAGGCGGTCATCACGCCGTTCTGCCATAAGAAACCGCGCTGCAGATTTTGCCAGCCCCGGCAGTTAACGTTAGTGCAAACGTAGGCTGCTCCCCAGAATTCGCCCAACGGATCAACCTCGTCGATCTGGGCTCCTCCTGCAACCAGGCCCCGATCGTTCTTGATCGGGGTGGGCACAGAGCTATTGGGACCGCCCAGTGTGCCGAGGTCAGACATTACGCGGCCGCGCCAAAGGAAAGCGTGCTCGTTCTGGTCGCCCGCCAGGTTGGCATCGCCCGTCACCCAACCACGGTCGTTGGTTCCACCATAACCATTACTGGCGGAACCGCCAAGAGTGCCCAGATTCATGACGACGTAATGAATCTGGTCGCCGGGTTGCGTGTTGCTCTCCACTTGAGCGACTAGACGACTTGAGAGTGGCAGTATGGCAAATACAGTTATTGCGGAGATGCACCTGAACGTCCACGATTTCATCCTTGGCCTCCGTCACTTTTCTTGCACTCGCTTGAGCCTTTGGGGATAGGTCCCCAAAACGCCCACAGAACTTCACCGCCTGGTTATTACGCTGCCTCGCTTCAAGAAGTCATGAAGAAAAGGTGCAATTAAGGCGAGGTTTCGGCGAGGTTAAGCATGCGCCGGGCCGGGCTGTTCCGGTCCCATGCTAGGGCAATGGGGTATATAATCCTGACACTTAGCTCGTCCTGGAGGGGGTCGTGGGGACCGACTTCCGAATCGCACGCTGGCTGATCGAGCCGGGGCTGAATACTGTCTCAAGAAACGGTACGACAGTTCATCTGGAACCGAAGGTCATGGAGGTGCTGGTGTGCCTTGCCCAACATGCAGGCGAACCCGTCTCCAAAGAAGAGCTACTTCAGACCGTCTGGCCGAACACGTTTGTGACTGACGACGTGCTCAAGCGGTCGATCTCTGAATTGCGCCGCGTCTTTGAAGATGATGTCCGTGAGTCTCGCATCATTCAGACGATTCCCAAGCGCGGGTACCGGCTTCTGGTTGCGGTCGAGCCGGTCATAGGAGCCAAGCGGCTCTCGCCTGGACTGCGAGGCCAGGAATCCACGACCGTGGGTCGCGACTGGCGAAGGCTGGCGTTGGTATCTGGAGGCGTGGCGGCGCTGCTCCTAATTCTGCTCGCAGCATTTTACGTTTCCTCCAGTGGGCGAGTCTTTGGCAAGAATGCAGATTTGCAAATTCGTTCCATTGCAGTGCTTCCTCTTCAAAATCTTTCCGGTGACCCCAGTCAGGAATATTTCTCTGACGGCATGACCGACGCGCTGATTACGGATCTCGCACAAATCGGTTCGATGAAGGTGATCTCGCGCACCTCTTCTATGCAATACAAGCAGACTAGGATGTCGCTACCGGAGATTGCGCGCGAATTAAAGGTCGACGGAATCGTTGAGGGAAGTATCCAGCGTTCCGGCGATCGCATCCGAATCACCGCACAGCTCATTCATGGTCCGTCCGACAGACATCTCTGGGCTAACACCTATGAAGGAGATGTAGCCGACACGTTTGGCCTCGAACGAAGTGTGACTCAAGACATCGCACGTCAGGTTCAAACACGACTCATGCCCCGGGCCCAGACAGAGGCGACGCAGCCTGGACCTACTAACTCCAAAGCACTCGATGCATACCTGCAAGGCAACTATCACCTCCAGCGGTACGGACGCGGGGGTGGCGTTGAAGAGATGAAGAAGGCATCAGACTTCTTCCAGCAGGCCATTGACGCTGATCCCAAGTTTGCTCCAGCCTATTTTGGGCTAGCTTACGCTCACGACGCGCTGCCATTGGTTTCGCGCGAAGACTCGGCTATCGCAAGAAAGGCCGAAGAGACAGGGCTGACCCTCGACCCGGACTCTCCCCAGGGGCAGACTATCCGGGCAGGTAACGAGTGGCGTCATTTGGACTGGTCTGGAGCAGAAAAGGAATTCCGTAGAGTCTTGGCGCTCAACCCAAACAACGCGGCTGCGCACGATGACTTTTGTGAGCTTCTCGGCGAAATGGGACACTTGGATGAAGCCCTGAATGAGTGCCAGATCGCACAGGAACTCGACCCTAACAACGACCATCTGGCATCAATCTTGTACAAACGAGGAGATTACGAGCACGCGATTTCGATCTTGCAATTAATGAACGAGCGTCACTCCGATGATGCAGCACTGCACTACCTGCTCTTTGAATGTTACGTAAAGACGAGAAAAGATGAAGACGCGGTCGCGGAATTGGAGAGGACACTTACCCTGTACGAATTCTCCGATGCGGCGGCCAGGATTCATCACGCCTTTTCCAGTTCGGGGTTCCGGGCTGCCATGCTGCAGTGGGGGAAGGAGATAGAAAAAGCCCAGGAGAGTAAGCAGGTATACATGCCGGTAAACATCGCGGATGCCTATGCAGTGTTGGGGCAGAATGATCGGGCCTTTTACTGGCTGGATCAGGCGGTTGAACATAGAGATGCCATTGCCGTAGGGATTCCCGCGACTTTCCTGCGAACGGATCCCATGTTGGAGTCCCTTCGCTCTGATCCCAGATTCAAAGACCTTATGCACCGAATTGGGCTACCGCCATAGCTAGTTCTCTCATGACCATTGACGGAACAGAGGCTACGCGTGCTTGCTCGCTTGTCTTCACACTGATCCTCGCGCTGTTGAGTCTTGTCGCTCCGTCGTTAGCCCAAACAACCGTAGGAACCGGCAGCATTGTGGGAACGGTGAGCGATCCCTCCGGCGCAATCATCAGCGGAGCTGAAGTCAGGATCAAGAACGTTGCCACGGGGCAAGTCATTAACGTAGTAACCAATTCCTCGGGTTCGTTTAATTCTGGAGCCTTAATCCCTGCCGACTACAAGGCCCATGTGTCAGCCAAAGGCTTCACCTCGGCAGAAATGCTAGTGACTGTACTGGTCGGCAATACCACAACTGTGAATGTGACTCTGCGCGTCGGCGACAAGAAGGAAGTGGTCGAGGTACAAGACTCCTCTATGCGGGTCAACACGGAGCAAGCGACCGTACAAGGTGTTCTGAATAGAGAACAGATCGAGAGTCTCCCCGTGAACGGCCGCAATTTCCTCGACTTGGCCCAACTCGAACCCGGCGTCCAGGTGCAGGACGGGGGAAACTTTGGCATCGGCAAGGATGGGTTTTCCGCCATTTCTTTTGGAGGCCGATTCGGACGGACGACACGCATCGAGGCCGATGGCATTGACCTTTCTGACGAGATTTTCGGCTCGACCACAACCAACGTTGCCGCCAGCGCCATCCAGGAGTTTCAACTCAGCCAGTCGAGCCAGGACCTGTCCACGGAGTTGACCACCTCCGGTGCCGTCAACGTGATCACCCGTTCGGGGACCAACACACTTCACGGCGAGGCCTTTGATTTCTTCCGGGACAGTTCAGTGTCCGCGGCCTTGCCCACGCCTCCCGGATTTTCCGAGCCGTTTCAACGATCGCAATATGGCGGACTATTGGGCGGCCCGCTCATCAAGAACAAGTTCTTCTATTTTTTGGATGCAGAACGGACCTTGCAGCATCAGCAAGCACCGGTACTTGTGGCCTACCCGTTCGAACAATACTCGGGAAGTTTTTCTGCTCCATTCCGCGAGAACAATCTCATGGCGAAAGCGGACTATCAGCCTTTCCCGGGAGTGCACGCCTTCTATCGCTTCGGTTATTTTCAGAATTCGCTGGTTGCGAACGGAGGGGTTGGTTATTCGCTGTACGGATCCAAGACGTTCACACGGTCTCATGTCGCTGGCGCCGACTTCAATACCGGCAGCTTCAGCCACAGTGTCCGGTTCGGCTACCTGAAAACCACGCACGATGTGGCGGACGCGGCAAGTAGCAGTGGGGTACCCTTTGGCAACTACCCGCTAGACCTGCAAATGGGAAACACCGGGCTGCAGACCGGTCCAAGTGGAAATGCCCCCGAGAGGGTTCTTCAGAGTAATTTTCAAGTCAAGTACGACAGCAGTAAGACGGTTCGTTCAAACATTGTCCGCTACGGGATCACTTGGAACCGCATTGTTGCCGCTGCCTGGATTCCTCTGCAGAGTCTCGCACCGTACTTGTTCGTCAACGTTGGCTCCAGCGAGGAAATGTTCGCCGGAAACTCTTGCGGTCCTGCCACGCCGTGTTTCCAGGGGGGAATAGCGAATCCGCTGAATTATCCGGTGGAGAACGTCAGTGTGAGCAATGGGCTTGGATATTATTCTCCATTCCCCGGACTGGGATTGCCCGCGGGCAATTTCTACTATCACCGGCTCGGAGCCTATGTGGGAGGTAGTTCGAAATGGAAAAGAAATCTCACTTTCAGCTACGGCATTCGCTACGCCCGTGAACCGGGACGCAGCGACAGTCAGTTTCCTCCCATTCCGCAACTCAACTCGCTGATCGCAGGCCTCGGAGATCGAGTTCACGGAGCAAACTCCAACTTTGCGCCCCAGCTTGGCTTCGCCTGGGATCCGACGGGTGACGGCAAGACGGTGATCCGCTCTGGAATTGGCCTGTTCTATGAAAACGTGCTGACCGCGGTTGCCCCATCCGATCCGATCGCGCGGTCCGCCACAGGAGATGTTTTCACTCAGGTACCACCGGCGTGTTACGGTACTGGCCAACCAGCGCCGATTCCGATCCAGGGCGGAACCCTCGACCCTATGTTCTGTGGCACAGCAAGTGGCGGCGCGGTTGCCATAGGCGTAGTCGCCGATCAGATCGCCGCTTTTCAGCGACTCTACCAGGCCGACTCTCCCTTTAACCTCAATGTGCCCAACCCAAACTACGCCGGATCGTTGGTAAGCAACGGTTTGGCACTCGGAGGCGCTTTCGGCACCTATGATCCGCAATTCCGCACGCCTCGTTCTGTCGAGATGAACATCGGAGTGCAGCGTCAAATCCGGCCGGGCGTGATATTCAGCGCCGATTTCGTGCGCAACGTGCAGACCCATTATTTCCTCGCCATCGACGAGAACCATACCGGAGATGCTCATTATTTCAATCAGGCGGCGGCCCTGGAAGCGATAGCGGCTACCAACCAGTCCAAGGGCTGCGGCACAGGCACCGACTTCAATACTATCCAGTGCGCTATCAGCACCGGCGCTCGAATTGTTGACTATGCAAACAACGGCTTAACTACGTCTGCGGACTTCGGTAGAGTCTGCTCCTTCCCGTCCTTTATTACGCCCGGGAGCTCCTATGGCTGCGCTTTTCCCGGGATCACTCCCTACGCATCCCAGTTAACGTTCCTCAAACCCGTCGGGAGGTCCGTTTACACCGGACTCCAGACTAAGCTCGTAGCCGCCGTGCAGCATCCGTGGCCGGGGGTGCGCGCCGTCAATTTTCAGGCGTCGTACGCCCTATCGAGGTTTGACAATACCGGCGGCAACGGCAGCAATGTGCCCGCGGCTGTAGGTGCAGCCGATCAGGATATTGGGATCGGATCTCTCGACAACGCGAAACCCGGCCGTTACTTCGGCCCAGCCTTGCTTGATCGTACCCACCAGCTTTCGCTTGGCGGTTATGCGGATCTGCCTGGCGGGTTGCAATTGAGTATCATCTCGCATTTCTGGAGCCCGCTTTCTACTTCGTTGGTCGTGCCGAATACCAACCTAGGATCCGGCGAAATTTTTCGCACCGACTTCACTGGAGATGGAACGGTCCAAGATCCGGTCCCCGGAACGCACGTTGGTAGTTTTGATCGCGGCATCAATGCCTCGAACATCAATCGTGTGCTCACAAACTACGACAACAGGGTTGCCCTGAACTTGACGCCGGCTGGTCAGGTGCTAGTCCAGAACGGGCTATTCACTTCCGCTCAACTGGGTCTTGGCAACGCGCTGTGCTACAACAATCCCAATAGTTTGCCCGTCAATTCTTTGTGCGCCGTCGCTCCTCCCGTACCACTAGCTCCTCCGGGACAGGTCAATCTCGCCTGGCTGCGAGCTCTGGATTTCAAAGTGGCGTGGTCTTACACGCTCCGAGAAAGGGTGACAATACAACCCAGCGCTGGCTTTTATAACCTTTTCAACTTCGCCAATTTTGACCTGCCCGGCACCGCACTCAACGGATTGTTGACGGGAGCCGCGGGACAGATCAACGGAACCACTCCCACGGGCCACAATGTAGATCGCGTCGGAGTCGGCACGGGTGTTTATTCGCTCGGGGCGCCACGGCAAATTGAGTTCGGCTTGCGCGTCACCTTCTAGTGCCGAACCACTGGTCACCTCTGGTTCGGAACGATTGATTACACGTGAGTTCGTGCACTCACGATCAAGCTGCAAGAGCAGCGCCATTTGAACTCCGAGGCGATCAAGGCAAAGCTGAAGGGCGAGTTGCTGGCAGAAGACTTTGATGCGCTGAAGGTGAACATCACTGAGGAGGTCGCCCGGATCGAGGCCGCGCTGACTGCTTTGGAATCAGAGCGTTCCGCCATGGAGGAACTAATCACCCAGACCCAGCGCGAGTTGATCGACCTTCCTGCTGCATGGGCCAAGGCCGGACTGAGCGAGCGTCGGGAGCTATGCTCGATGCTCTTTCCTGACGGTTTGGTGTGGTCTCACTCTATGGGCTTTTTGAACTCACAAAACACGTCGATCATGCAGGATTTACGGGCCTCTTGGCTTGATGCGGATGATGATGTCAAGTTTGGCGTCCCCGACGGGATTTGAACCCGTGTTACCGCCGTGAAAGGGCGCGGATCTATTGGATCACGTAGTAATTACAAGGCAGCGGTCGCACTGCAATGCCTCGTAAGGAACGGCTAAGAAGGTGAAGGAACAAGCTCAACTTGTACCGTCCTT
>Ga0210399_10003457_pt1 | contig 12293 bp, 7 predicted proteins | sample IncBWC14MmetaG_FD_150865 | JGI IMG/M metagenome (GOLD analysis project Ga0210399, IMG submission 150865) | Forest soil microbial communities from Barre Woods Harvard Forest LTER site, Petersham, Massachusetts, United States - Inc-BW-C-14-M | ecosystem: Environmental > Terrestrial > Soil >... | reverse complement strand
GCGGTTCATGCCCCTCCTCAACCGAGCGATCGAGTGGACCAGCCATGCCGGCCCTCTTCGCTACCTACACTGCACTCTCGCCCGGCACGCCCGCCAGGAGCCCGAGTTCCTCTGGGCCACAGCGGTGCACGCGGTAGATGCTTTGCGCCACATCGCGGGGCAGGTTGTCGCATTTGACGTTCGCACTCTGAAGGCGCCCTCAGGAGCAACAGCGTGGCATGCCCTGGACCTGCAATTCGAGAGCGGAATTTCTGGACGTGTCGATGTGCTGCCTTCGGCGGGAATGGTGGAAGAAACCTATGACCTTTTCGGCGACGGCTTTCGCGCGTCGGTCACTTGCCCGTTCGGTCCGCAACTCGGGTGGCGCTGCTTCCGGGACGGCCGACTTGTCGAAGCGGAAAATGTATCCGCTGAGACGCCCGAAGACATCGTGAATGGTTGCTATGACGAAGCCGCGGCGTTCCTTAAAGCCCTAAGAGGGGGGACCCCAAAGCCTTCGATTGCCGAAGTTTTTCCTTCGGTCGAACTCTGCTTCGCGATCGCTCGGACTGCGAACGCGGCTGCTTAGACAGACGTCTTGCAAATCGCTTCCCAAGCGGGCAGGCATCAAACCCCCTTTCTCCAGCCGTGATCGTTCTCTCCCTTGAGTTCCACGGTGATTGAGCCGTCCGGATTGACTGGCTGTTCACAGGCCCAGGCGATCGGCCTCTTCACACCCCTGCGGATCTCAAGCTGGGCGGAAAGATTGATGTTGCCGCTGTAACCTTTAGGAAGCAGAAAGGACGCTTGCCGGAGGCCGCCGCCGTGAGGATGTCCTCGATCGAGCGCTCCTCTCAAACTGATTTTCCCGTCGGGATTCTCCAAGTGCAGCCACAGCACTCCCGGAACCCCGGCCACTCCACGGTTGCTCACGCCTACAATGACTTCGAAAGTGTCATATCTTTTTCGTTGCCATACCCAGGAAGGCCGCAGACGGTATCCCAGGCTGGTCCGGAGACGTTCGAAGCCGCGTGGGTACATCTCGTTGTAGCGCGCCAGATTGTCCGCTTCGGTCCACAGAGCCCAGTAATTCGCCCGCACATCCAGTACGTGCAGCATGTAATTTTCCATCGCGTTGATTCCGGTTGCGTCCGGTTTGAGGGTCTGCGTGTCGTACTGGCGGAGGTAACCATCCTCGAGGATGGCCGCCGCCCAGGGCGGGCGGTTGGCGAGTTCCTCGATCTGAATCGGTTCCTCGACGATAATGCTGTCCGATCGCATCCACGCGCCCGCCCGCACGGCCATGTCCATCACAGTGCGATTGCCGACGTGGCTGATATCCGGCTGCGTATTGACTGCGAGAGGGGTTTTCTTCCAGGTGTCGAGTTGACGCGCCGTCATGTTCACGAAGGTTTGCTCCGCGGTGACATAGTCCGGGAAAGGATTGGGAAAGTTGCTGGTGTGTCCTTCGCCCCAGAACCCATACTGCATCAGATCCATCCACTCGATCAGGGGATTGCCCTCAAACTCTGCCGCCAACAGATCGTTCAACTCCGCGAATGCTTTCTGAAATTCGGGATGGTCATAACGAGGTTCCCGAAACTGGGCCTCGCCCTTGTCGGGAATGTGCCCGATTTTGACCATGGGAATTCGCTCGCGCAAGAATGGAGGCAGGGCAACCTGCTCCGGCTGGAAAGAATAATTCGACAACTGAACGCGAAACGCGACGCGAAGTCCCCTGCGTTTGGCCGCGTCCATCGTCAGGGCCCAAACCGGATCGAGATCGAGCCGTCCGGGGCGAGATTGCACGTTGCGCCAATCGCAGCGAATGTAGAGAACATCCACGAACGGCAGGCTGGAGATTTTCTCCACGTGCTGCTCCAGTGTTTCCCGGCCTGCCCGGGCCGCCAGCGATGGCCCGCTCTCTTCCCAGGTGTAGCCGACGAGTCCAAGTCCAGGATTACGTAGAGGCCGTTCGGATGGCGTCGTAAACAGCACGGTTTGCCAGCCCTGATCCTGGTCGATTTCAAAGGGCCCCTGATTCAGGCGTTCTGCGGTGGCCGGACCAAAGTTGAGATCGCAGCCTTGACCAAAGCGAGTTGGAACGCCGGCGCCAGCCAGCGCCGGCAACAGTACTGCACCTTTCAGCAGATCTCTGCGACGCATTTCCGTGGTTGCCTCTGGGGGGTTGGAATTTTGTCAAATGGCGAGAACAAATCTTACGACAAACTCTAGAGCACGCAAGCTCGCTCGTTTCCCACCGGGTGCCGTTAAGAATTAAGGTCAATCCCCCGGAGTTGTGCGCTCCGCAACTCTGCTTCTTCGACGGTGGTGCGGATAGCGATGACACTGGCCCCAGCCGCCTTGCCGGCGCGCATCCCGGCGGGAACATCTTCCACCACCACGCAATCAGATGCGGAAAAGCCCAGCTTGGCGGCGGCCTGCAGAAATGGTTCGGGATGCGGCTTGCCCAGCGTCACATCGGCAGAGGTCACGAGCCGCTCTGGAATCGGTAAGCCCGCCGCGCGCAGCCGGACTTCGGCCAGCGGCCGCGTGCAGGAGGTCGCAATCGTCCAACGTTCTGCCAGAAGCTCCAGCAGCAATTCGCGCGCTCCGGGAAGGGCTATGATTCCGTCCGCGTCCTGCATCTCGCGACGCTCAATCTCGCGGTTGTCCGCCGCCTGGCCAGCCGTCGGCAAATACTCCCGCACCGTGGCTAGACTGGGCCGGCCATGGACGCGCGCAACCACCTCGTCAGGATCAAAGCCGTGTTCCAGGCCCCCTGCCGCCAAACTCGTGTACCCGCAGAGGTCGAATCGATCAAGACACCCTCCAGGTCAAACTGAACACCGCTGCAACGAATTTCAGTCATTTCCGCCTTGTGCGGTAAGTGAATCCGACAGCTTCTGATGCGCCAGCATTGGATTCGCTTTACTTTCGTTTACTGCATCATTGGTTTCTAATTCTTTCTTATCTACACGAGCAAGCCCGCCGCCAATCTGACTTCGCTTACCTCCGCTCCTGCGGATGGTCGCAAACGCCCTGTAAAGCTCAAACGATAGGCCCGAATGCTGCTTCGAGGCCCCCGAATATCATGCAACGGCTGCGCTTCGCACAGTGCGCAAATTCCGCCGGAGGCCTTCGACGTGTAGATGTGCGAGTCAGTTTATGAAGCAATTGGGCGCCTAAGAGTAAGCGTCGGAGTAAGAGTCAGTGTTAGAACTTGGGGGGGTGGGGCCCTTGCCTTGCTTTTATTTCTTCATGTTTCTTCATTTACTATTCTTTGTTTACTTTTGGTATTCGATGTGATAGAAAGCTCCGCAATAGAAACTCACCGCAATTCTTGGGGGTTCACTATGAAGTCGGTGGAGCGCTTTACCTTGTTTCTCACCCTCTTTGCCGCATTGGGCGCCGCCCATTTGCTTTTCGCGCAAGGAACTGACTTGGGCACAATCCGCGGCACCGTGAAGGACGCAAGTAGTGCGGTCATTGGCAACGCGAAAGTGACCGTCACCGACCTCGAGACGAACACTTCGCGGCAGAGCAATACGAATGGAGCGGGTGATTTTGAGGTCTTCGGTCTGAAGTCCGGCCGCTACAAGGTATCGGTCACTGCCGTCGGGATGACTACGGAACAGATTAACGATGTGGTAGTGAATGGAAGTGCGACCGTTGGAGTCGACGTAACCCTGCGTGTGTCCGGGGGCGGGGAAAAGATTGAGGTCTCGGCGTCAGCGGTGACTATCAATACCGAGAATCCAACCATTAGCGACACCATCGGTCATCAGTCCGTGATCGATCTGCCACGTGATACTCGCGATATTTATTCGTTCTTGTATTTGAATCCCAATATCACGGGGGCGGACGAACCGGGAGATTTCAAGTTCATCGGCGGACAAAGCTATGGTGGCAGTTTTTCAGTGGACGGACAGCGATCGAACGGAGGCATATTCGGTTCCCAAACCGACAGCAAGCCTTCTCTCGAGGCGGTCGACGAACTGAATGTTCTTTCCAATAGCTTTAGCGCCGAATACGCGGGTACGGCGAACATCCGCATTACCACCAAACGCGGGCAAAACCAGTTTCACGGTTCGCTTTTCTATAACAATGCCAATTCGGCCTTGGCTGCTCTCTCACTGCAGGATCTTGCTGGGATCGCCGATTTTCAGCCGAACGCATTTGCCTCGAAATATCCCACGCCTTATTTCAACATCAACGACCTCGGAGGATCGTTAGGTGGTCCTGTTAAAGGATTAAAACGTACGTGGTTTTTTGTGGCTTATGAGCGTGACTACGACGTTTCGCCCGTGAACATCTCGACCACAAAACTTGCTCATCCATCCCTTTGGGCAGGAGATTTTTCCGGGATGACGGACAATAGCGGGTCGACGCCGGCGTATAACGAACCTGACGTGCCCGCTGGTGTCGTGCTCACGGCACAAGAGATTGCCGACGATACTGTTGGTGGCGCAGGCCAGCAATTTTTACAAATACCGTCGCGGCTCTTGAACCCGTCGGTTCAAACTCTGATCACCAAGTACTTTCCGCACATTGGCACAACGGCGCCGATTGATCCGACGTCTGGGAGGATTTCTCCGAGCTACCAGACCCAGATGCCGGGACGGGACACCCTGGACACCGGTTCTCTCCGCATCGACCATGATTTCAGCGATAGAGATCACGTTTATGCCAGCTATAACACGTCAGCGGACAGCAATGCGTCGAATCCGGTTGTGTCCCCGTATACGGGACTTGGTCTAACCCAAATCTATCGTCAAAATCAAACCGTCCAACTTTCTTACACGCGTATCTTTAACCAGACTCTCGTCAACGAAGCGCGCGCTGGATTCAACAAGGAGAACAAGCTGATACACAGCAACACCACGTTGGAAGGCTTCCTTACCAGCATCGGTTTTGACCCGACTGATATCGCCGCTTATGGTTCGGTCGTTGGTCAGTTTGCGCTCAGTACGTTCGGGCATCCTGCCATCAGCTTCAGCAACAACTTTGCTACTTTCACCAACGGTGGGCGCAACACATATCGGCCGGAGGATCAGAATCTGATCACTTTCGGAGACACTCTGACATGGGTACGGGGTAAGCACAGTCTGCGGATGGGAGCGGATTTTGTGCGCAATCAGGCGGTGGACGGGTTTGCGCTGAACCGCGGAAATCCCCGAGGCTCCATGACCTACACCAACCCAACGACTTGTGTCGCCGATCCCTGTTTTGACACAAAAGCGGATACATTTGCAGAGTTTCTGCTGGGTCTGCCCCCGACCAGTGCCAGCTATGTGTTGCAGGCCCGGCCTCCCATGAATGTCTATAACTGGGAGGAAGGATACTACGCTCAGGACGACTGGAAGATTTCGTCAAAGCTCACATTGAATCTCGGTCTTCGCTATGACCTGATCACCCCTTTCATTGAAAAGGACGATCTGCTGATCAACTTCAACCCCACGGGCACGAATCCGACCGGAAATCCTGGAGTATTCATCATTCCCTCGGCGAAGACGTTGCCCTACCTCGACACCCGCATCGCCAGCTACGGATATATCACCGCTTCGCAGGCGGGCTTGGGCCGTGGTCTTGTCCGTATGGACAAGAACAATATTGCACCGCGCCTGGGCGTCGCCTACAAGATTGGGGACAAATCGGTAGTGCGCGGGGGTTGGGGCGTCTTTTATCCAACTTCCGCGGCGCAGGGAATCCGCGACGCCATCGGAACCAATCCATTTAATCAGGGCGTTACATCGCGAACTACGCTCGAAGGATGGCCAACCGCCACGGAACACGGAATCAGTCCGATCACCGGTGGAACCGTAAAAGGGTTTGGCAATTCTGTGACTGCCAACGCCATACCGCTAGGCATCCAAAGTCCACGCATCCAGCAATACAACGTCACATTTGAACGCGAGATCGTTCGCGATGGAACGTTGCGCGTGTCTTATCTTGGCACACATATGGACGGCTTGATTGCCGGCAAGGACTTGGATGAACTGGCTCCGAACAACACTCCTTTCGGCACAACCCAGGGAGACGGTGTCACGGTTTGCGATCCTACGCAGGGAAACTGTGCCTACTCGCCCGCGGACTTAGCTCGTCTGCCGTTTCCGCTGGTCGGTGAGTTTCTGCTCACCTACGGCAACTTCGGGCGTGGAAATTCCAACTCCTTCCAGACTGAATTCACGCGGCGCTACAGAAGCGGCCTCATGCTGGATATGTCCTACACGTATCTCGATCAGAAGAGCAGCGCCTTGGACACCGCGAACTCCAGCCTGGGGGGAATCGGCTACAACCCCTTCAGCCCCAACTCGGACTACGGCACCGACGGTTACGTCTCCAGGCACCGTTTCATTGCCTATGGGCTTTACGATCTGCCCATCGGGCGGAGCCATAGAATTGGCCATTCATTCTCCAAACTGGCTGACACTTTAATCGGCGGCTGGCAGACGACGTTCAACATGTTTGCCAAATCCGGACAAGGCTTTACTCCGTTCTGGATCTGCGACGACTGCGATCCGGCGGAGCCGGGCAACATCGCGGTTTCATCGATCGATGCGGTGGGAGATTTCAACGCCGAGCCATCATTCCGGCCGCTGGTGTTGAACAACAAGATCAACACCGGGAAAAAAGGCAGTAACGCCATCATCTGGAACGCCAGTTCGTTTGGCCTGCCCTCGGTCGGAGCTGATCTGCTAAGCAATCCGGCCGTTGCCAAAAGGAATATGCTGACCGGGCCTGGCGCATGGGGGGTGAATTTGGGTATTCACAAGGCCTTCCCGATCGGCGAGCGCGTGGTTGCGACCTTCGGGGCTGATTTCGATAACATTTTCAATCACCCCCTGCTTGCGCCTGATGCCAACTTCGGGGGCGGTGGGGGCACCTTCGCAGAACTGGGCGACTTTAACATCAGGGTCGATCCAAAAACTTTCGCGGTGCTGCCGATTGCAGCTTCTACTGACGTCAACTTCAATCCTCTTTTTGGCAAACTGACAAATAGTTTCGAGCAGGAAGGCGTGCTCAGCCAGCGGACCATTCGTCTGCGGCTGCGAGTCACTTTCTAGCAGGCATGAGCAATTGTGGGAACTGAAGTGGCTGCGCCCCATGACGGGCGCAGCCACAGGATCCGATGAGACTTCATCTTCTTCGCGCAATTCTCGTCGTAGTGTGTTTGACGAGCGCTTTTGCTGAGCGGCCCGGAGATTTTCGCGTCATTGGGCCGGGTGGCGGCGGTGCCATGTTCAATCCCACCATCAGCCCGCATGACCCCAACACCGTGCTGGTCTCCTGCGACATGACTGGCTCCTACATTACCCATGATGGAGGACGCACTTGGCGCATGTTTAATTTGCGCGGCGTCGTGAATTTCTTGGTCTTCGATCCGCTGGATGCGAAGACAATGTACGCCCACACGACGGTTTTATGGCGCAGCACAGATGGTGGCGAACGGTGGGATCTGGTCTATCCCAGTCCTTCCGCGGTCAAGGGCGTGAAGATGAGTTCGGATCACGCCGATGAGCAGATTCTTGCCGATCCGGATCCGTTGGGCGAGATCGCAGCCCTGGTGGTTGATCCTTCCGACTCTAAAACTCTTTACGCCGCTGCTGGGACGAAGGAGAGTCCCGCGCTCTTTGTTTCGCGCGACTACGGAAAGAGTTGGCAAAAACAAGTGGGCCTGCCCGATGTTCCGCGCCATCTTTGGGTGGATCCGAATTCCGCGGCCGATGGCCGTAGATTGTTTCTGGCAAGCGGACACGCGATCACGGTGATCAGTCCCGGAGGAGTGCGCAGCTTTCCGCTTCCTGCGGCTGCCAGTGACATTTCGATGGGTTTTGATTCTGGCCCGAAGCCGACTATCTCCATCTATGCCGCTACAGAGCAGGGCATCTATGTTTCGAATGATGCAGGGGCAAATTGGCGCAAGAGTGAACTGCCGGGTGCAGGAGCGAAAGTGCGTGCCATCGCGACCAGCCTACATCATCCGGAGACGGCATACGTCTCCTACGATCGGCTAAAGGCCGACGGAGAGTCGTGGATGGGCGTGGCCAAGACCAGCAACTCTGGTTCCGACTGGAAGTTGGTGTGGAAAGAGTCAGCGGTAGCGGCAAAGAACGTGAACGACGCATGGATCACCGAGCGCTTTGGGCCCACTTGGGGAGAAAATCCTCTAACCCTTACGGTAGCTCAACAGGACGCAAATCTGGCATATGGTACGGACCTCGGGAGAACCATGCGGACAGTTGACGGAGGCGCAACGTGGGTAGCGGTCTATTCGCGAAAGGTAGATGACACGGGCTGGACGAGCCTCGGTCTTGACGTCACCACCAGCTACGGAATTCATTTCGACCCGTTTGATCCAAAGCGCCAGTTCATTACCTATACCGATATCGGACTCTTCCGCAGCGAAGACGGCGGCGTCTCGTGGGCCAGTTCGACGGCCGGAGTTCCCAGAGATTGGATGAACACGACGTATTGGGTCGCCTTCGACCCCAAGGTGCGCGGCCGGATGTGGAGCGTTAACAGCTATACCCATGATCTTCCTCGCCCCAAGATGTGGCGGCATAACTCGGTGCTGCATTACAAAGGTGGCGTTTGCCGCAGTGATGACGGCGGAAAGCACTGGAGCAGGTCGAGCGCCGGGATGGACGAGACCGGTGCGACCCATATCCTGCTCGATCCCACCAGCCCGGTGGAGGCACGAGTATTGTACGTAGCCGGTTTTGGCCGGGGAATCTACAAAAGTTCGGACGGGGGACGCCGTTGGGCGCTGAAGAACAATGGGATTGCTCAAGAGCAGCCGTTCGCGTGGCGGTTGGCGAGAAGCTCGAGTGGGACTCTCTACGCGGTGATCGCGCGACGGTCGGAGGATGGAAGCATCGGCGACGCTGGCGATGGCGCTCTGTACCGCTCGACGGACGGGGCGGAGCACTGGCAGCCCGTTTCGTTGCCGGAGGGGACGAATGGACCGAATGGCCTCGCCATCGATCCTGGGTCCCCGGATCGTCTTTACCTCGCCGCCTGGGCGCGAGCGACCGGAGAACACGGCGACGGCGGAGGGATATTTCTCTCGGAGAATGGCGGCCAAAGCTGGAAGCAGGTGCTCGACAAGGATCGCCACATTTACGACGTCACCATTGATCCGCTAGACCCCAGTGTGCTCTATGCGGCGGGCTTTGAATCCTCGGCCTGGCGATCGGCAGACCGCGGGCTGCACTGGACACGGATTCCCGGATTTAACTTCAAGTGGGGGCATAGAGTGATTCCCGATCCGCTAAACCCCGATGAGGTCTACATCACGACGTTCGGCGGAAGCGTGTGGCATGGTGCGATCGATGGGCAACAGCGGGGCGGAGACATCGCGACGCCCGTGCTCGATCCTGGGCAGTAGACGGAGGAGGTAGGTGATCAATCGGCGCCAATGGTTGTATGGAATGGGTCTGGTGGCAGGGGCTGGAATGCAAGTAGGCAGGGCCGCCAGTGTTCCGGCCGAGAACGCACCGCAGCCCGTGCCCTTGGAGCTTTCGCAGTACGAGCCAAGAAGCATGCTCCACGTCGACGAGTCCCGCGTCGAGCGTTCGAGATTTCCACTCATCGACTTTCATACGCATCTCTCCGGCTCGACAAAATCGGAGAAAGGTGTTGAACTCTCGCCCGATCGCAAATACCTGGGAACTCCGCAGGAACTGCTCGCGGTAATGGACCGCAAGAACATTCGGGCGATGGTTAACCTGACTGGCGGCTACGATCATGGTCTCGCCGAAGCCGTAGCCAAATACGACCGCGCATATCCCGGCCGTTTTTACACTTTCACCGAGCCCTCGTATTCCCGCTTCAAAGAACCGGATTACCCCACCCTGCAGGCACAGGCCATCGAGCGAGCGCATCGCGAGGGCGGGCGAGGCCTGAAGATTCTCAAAACGCTGGGACTCTACCTCCGTGAAAACATCACCTCGGGTTCATTGGTGGCGATTGACGATGCCAGGTTCGATCCCATGTGGGACGCCTGCGGCCAGCTTAATCTTCCGGTGGCGATTCATATTTCAGATCCGATCGCATTCTTCATCCCCACCGATCGTTTCAACGAGCGTTACGAGGAACTGAATAATCATCCCGATTGGTCATTCCATGGCCGGGACTTTCCGAGCAATGCGGAGTTGATCGCGGCTCGCAACCGCGTTATCGCCCGGCACTCCGAGACGCAGTTTGTTGTCCTGCACGTAGGCAACTTCGCGGAAGATCTACAAAACGTGTCGGAGAATCTGGACCGCTATCCGAACATGTTCGTTGACCTGGCGGCGCGCATCGGGGAACTTGGACGCCAGCCGAGGACTGCCCGCAAGTTCTTCGATAAATATCAGGACCGGATTCTGTTCGGCACTGACGCGACCCCGCATGGTGACGCGTTTCCGCAGCAGGTATTCAACGATAAGCTGTATGAAATCTATTTTCGTTTTCTCGAAACCGAAGACGAATACTTCGACTACGCTCCAGCCAAAATACCGCCGCAGGGTCGCTGGAGAATTTACGGGATTGGATTGCCGGAGACGATCCTTAAAAAGGTGTACTCCGAGAACTCCACCCGGATATTGCGAATCTGATGCGACGCTATTTCCATCTCTTTGTCCTCCTGGCCCTGGCAACTCTGTCGCGGGCGCAGGTGCGCGGGTGGGAGGGGACGCTCGTCCTGTCCACCTACGAAGAGGGGATGCCCACAGACTGGTGGGATTACACGGCTGGTGCGCTCGCGGGCGCACTGGGGCAGTCAGCCAGAAGCGGACCAGAGGTTTCAGAAGGCACTGCTGCTCCCTGACCGGATGCTGTCGTACCATTTCACGCGCAGGGCACGCGCCGAAGCTGGCCCGTAGTTCCAAGCGATCGGAGAAGCAATCGATGGGTCGAAGGCAGCATTCGAGTTGCATTTAAACATGAACTTGGAAATGACGAGGTGAAATGAATACGGGGTTGCAATCTAGAATCGAAATTCTTGCCGACAAGTACGTTTTAGGGCAGGCAGCAGCCGACCATGCCGCGCGCTCGCTCCGGAGGACGCTGAGCAATCAGGGAAGCGCCCGGCTTGTAGCCGCCACTGGGGCATCACAGTTTGAATTCCTGGATGAGCTGACCAGGGCGCCCAACATCGACTGGAGCCGGGTCGAAGTGTTTCATCTGGACGAATACGTCGGCCTGCCTTCCACCCATCCAGCCAGTTTTCGCAAGTATCTCTTCGAGAGATTGATTCACAAAGCCGGAATCACCCGGTATCACCTGCTGGACGGCGACGGCGATCCACACGGGGCGGTTACAAAAATTGGGGCCGAACTCCAGTCGAAACCGGTGGATCTTCTCTTTGCCGGAATCGGAGAGAATGGGCATCTCGCATTTAACGATCCGCCTGCGGATTTTCAAGTGGCTGACCCGTACCTCATCGTTGATCTCGACGAGGCATGCCGCCAACAGCAGGTGAATGAAGGTTGGTTCTCGAAGCTGACGGACGTGCCGAAGAAGGCGATTTCAATGTCCGTGCTCCAAATCCTGCGCTCCCACGAGATCATCGTGGCAGTACCGGACATGCGGAAAGCTCGTGCGGTAAAGGCGTGCCTCGAAGGGGACATTAGCCCCATGATGCCGGCGTCGATTCTGCGGACCCACCCAAATGCCACTATTTACCTCGATACGGATTCGGCTGCGCTCTTAAGTCCGGGAGTTTACACCGCTCCATAATTTGGCAAATATGCCTGCATCTGCGCAAGCCAAGCCGAGCCTGCGGCCCATCCGCAACTTGCGCTGGTGGATTGGTGCCATTTTGTTTGCGTCGACGGTCATCAACTACATCGACCGTCAGACCCTGTCCCTGCTCTCGCCATACCTCAAAGAGCTCTACCACTGGACGAATTCACTATGCGAATCTGCTCATCGGCTTTCGTATTGCGTACTCGATTACTCGATTGGCCAAAGCGTATGCGGAAGGTTGATGGATCGCGTCGGCACCCGGCGAGGGCTCAGCCTTTCTGTTCTCTGGTACTCGATTGTATCGATGGCTACTTCATTGGCCGGCGGGTTCTACAGTTTCGCGACCTTCAGATTTCTTCTGGGCGCTGGCGAATCTGCCAACTGGCCGGGCGCGACAAAGGCCGTTTCGGAGTGGTTCCCGAAGCGTGAGCGAGCTCTCGCCACCGCGCTGTTCGACAGCGGTTCATCGATTGGAGGAGTGGTTGCACCCTTTATCGTATTCGCAATCTACAACCATTGGGGCTGGCGTCCGGCCTTTGCAATTCCCGGAATGCTCGGTTTCGTTTGGCTGCTGATCTGGC
>Ga0210399_10003452_pt1 | contig 12312 bp, 8 predicted proteins | sample IncBWC14MmetaG_FD_150865 | JGI IMG/M metagenome (GOLD analysis project Ga0210399, IMG submission 150865) | Forest soil microbial communities from Barre Woods Harvard Forest LTER site, Petersham, Massachusetts, United States - Inc-BW-C-14-M | ecosystem: Environmental > Terrestrial > Soil >... | reverse complement strand
TCGGCCAGATCATCGTGCGCCACATGTGCGCCACCGCTGAGTTGTCAAAGCCGAGGCCCTCTTCAGGCTGCTTGAAATGCCTGCCGATGATGTCGGTGAATTGTTCGGGGTCGACGTCCCAGTCATCCTGAAAGCTGTAGATGTCGTAGATCGTGATCAGTCGCGAGGTCATGTACCAGCGGTGATTGCGCGCCTCCTCATGCGCCTGGTGCAGGTACTCAAGAGGCCGGTAGTCAGGTCCGAAGAACGCCTTGTACGCCTCCGGATATTTGAAGCCCACCGCTTCATCCGCAAAGTAGCGCAGAGCCTGATGGTACTTCACAGCCCACGCGATCTCCTCGCTGACATAGGGGGCAATCATTTGTGCGCCCCAGTAGCCGTGGTCGGTTCGCAGCAGCGCGCCATTGGCGATATCGTGCAGCAGGCAGGCCAGCACGATCTTCTCCTCCTGGCCGGCGTCCAGCGCCAGCTTCGCACACTGCAGCAGATGCATGAAGGCAACGTCCGAGAAGCGGTAGTGAAAAAAGTCCAGCAGCGTGGGTCGCTCGGGCATAACCGGCAGCTGCGGATTCTGACCCATCATGAAGACCGCGCCGGTTTGCCGCATGTGCTGGAGCATGGACGGCTCGGGACTTTCCCTGTTCACGCCGATCAGTGCAACCGGTTGCGGCAGGATCATGCGTTCGCGTCCGGCTTGCGGACATTGCCCGGGCTCGAGAAAATCGCCCGTTTTCCTGTGCAACAGTTTGGGATCACGAGTAAGCGGCATACCAAGCTCCTGCGCAATCAGTGCGACGCGACACGGGTTAGCGTGTAGCTTGCGAATGTCGACCAGGCACCATCCGCCTGCTGCGATTCCAACAGCAGGGACCAGGACGTTGATGCGGGCCGCCACGTGAAGGTGTCGCGGAATGCACCTTCCGCATACGGAAACTCGAGCACCAACCGATGACCCTGCCGCTCGCCACGTGCGACCACTCGCGCACCCGGCGCCCCGAATCGATCCAACCAGTGCGCGATGTAATCATTGGCTTTAGGATCAAATCCGATGAACAGGTCCGCTTCATACTGCTGCGGCGGCAAAGACCCGGCATCAATCATGTGCAGTCTCAGAAATCCACCCTGGAGTACGCGCTGCCCGTCGGCTAGATAGTGGACCGGCTTGCCGCCAAGAGTCCCGTCCATGGTCCACGCTCCCTTAAGACTATCCAGGTACACATCATCGGTGCTGGTAGCGGGCTGCACCGCATGACTTGCAACGGTTGCCAGCCCGATCACACCGCAAGCCACGACCACCTGGGGGATCGCACCCCATCCTGGCGCCTGTAATTGCATTGCTTCCAGTCCTCCCGTGGAGCGTCGCACGATATGCCGGATGCTATCGCGCCGTGAGGCGACGCGCATGGATCGGCCATGGCCCAGGATTTATGGTCAACCCAACAATGCGGCCAGATCCATCGCGATCAAAACGCAAGCGATCGGCACGGGGCGACACCAGCTCGAATTCATCCTTTCCCAGCGATGTGAGCGACACCCATTTGTCCGCCGGGATGTAGAGGCTGGCTCGGCCGGCCACTTGCATCTCCATACCGGCGCCCGCCGGGCGAACTTCGGCGATGGCACCCGGAGCAAATTCGTATTGGCCACGGTAGGCTTCCGCATCCGCAGCGCTCAGACGAACCTCCGTCCGCGCCGCAGGTGCAGAAAGCACCGGAGCGCTCGCGAGAATGGCGTCCGATGCGACTTCCGACGCGAATGTACCCAGATCCGCGGTGCTGATCGACGCCTGCTTGAGCTCTCCCGTGGATACGGCAAACAGCGTGTCGCCGTCAAATTCGGTTCCGAACGGCTGAATAGCGCGCGCCATCGAGTTATGCACCTGCACGGCGAGACGTTGTAGAGCCCAATGCGGCAGTGTTTGATTGGTCACGACTACCGTAATCGTCGTATTCGCGGTCGGCCCGGCGCGCTTTGTGTCCTGCGCGTCGGCGGTCTTTCCGACGCCGAGCGCTGCAAAGTGCGACGCGATCCGCTCGGCGATGGGACCGCAGTCGCCCGCGACCGGATGCACACAGCGCAGCATGCGTCCTTTTCGATCAACAATGGAGCCGAGGGCGTTCACCACCGTGACGACCAGCACTTTGATCTCACCCCATTGCCTAAAGGCTGCGCCCTGGCCTGAATGCTGAATCTCGCCGAAGTACGCTCCCTGCATGGCAAAGCGACCCGCGCCGCGCGCGCCGAGGGGTACCCATCCCACCCGCACCCCCTCGAGCGCGGCCCGGCCGAGCCGCTCATCCGGGGTGACCGAGTTATAGCGCCGTCCTCCCAGATCGAAAATGATCGCTGCCGGTACCACGGCGATGTTTTTCCAGTTGCCCGGATCCGCGGTTCGCTCTTTGAGTGCATTCGCTACGCCCGTGGCAACGGAGAGACCATACGCCGAACCTCCGGCAAGCGTGATCGCATCGACGACGGGAGCGTCAAGCCCAAGCCGCAGTAAATCAGTATTGACCGTTCCGGGAGCGCCGCCGCGTACGTCGACCACAGCGGCGACCGGATTGCGGAACAAAATCACGGTGGCCCCCGTCGGCCCCTCCTCGTACTCCGCAACACCGATCTGCAACGCCGGAAAATCGAATGTCAGCGCTGGGCCGTCGGATGCGACATGCGCGACCGGCAGCGTCTCGGCGGGCGCTGCCACGGCTACATCGCTCGTAGCGCACAGTGCGATACACACCAGCCAAGATCTCACAGCCATGCAGCGCCACCCGACCGGAAAGATGAATTGCACGCCTTTCCGCCGGCGCGGGAAGGCCCTTGCGCAGGTAACATATTCTAGCAATTAGCGGATTATGTCGGAACGTAGCGACATTTGCCCGCGCACCGCAACAGTGCCAAAAATCGCCTGCGCATGGCCGCGCGACCAGGTATCGCTCGGACCCAGTGTAGTCAACCAAAGAATCAAAGGGTTTCAGGAAGGGTTCGCCATGAAAAATTCAATCCGTCCTCAATTCGGGCAGAGTTACCTACGGCGGTTGTCAGCCCATTTGCTCACCGGTCTCGGCGTTGCCGGCATGCTCATGCTCGGCGCCTGTGGCGGCGGGTCGGTCGGCACGGGGAGCAACTCCACCACCATGGGCAGCCCCACGATGGGCACAGCCATGGTCACGCTGACCGATCTGCCCGGAGATTTCCTCAGCTACATCGTCACCGTGGATTCGCTGCAACTGACGCGTGCGGATGGCACGGTCGTCGAGACCATCGCCAACAGCACGCCCGTGGACTTCGCACAGCTGGTCAATCTGTCCGAGATCATCAGCGCGCAGCAGGTTCCCTCCGGCAGCTACGTGTCCGCCACTCTGACATTGGACTACAGCGCCGCCAGCATCGTGGTCGATAACGGCACCCCCGCCGGCATCCCCGTTCCGGTGGGCAACATCTATAACGGCACGGGTGCGGCGCTGCTGAGCTCTCCTGTGACGCTGACGCTGACGCTGCCGAGCGGCAAACCGCTCATCATCAGCCCGCGTACGGTTGCCAATCTGGCGCTTGATTTCAATCTGCTCGCGACCAACACCGTGGTACCCCTTCCCGTGACCAATCCTCCGGCCGCGGTGACTTCGAGCACAACGGGTGTGCAGGTGTGGGTGAATCCGACGCTGTCGGCCAGTCTGATGCCGGATACCACCAAGCAAATCCGCGTGCGCGGACCTCTGGTGAGCGTGGACACGACCAAGAACACGTATACCATCAACGTGCGGCCGTTCTATAACGCCGCCGGTATGCATGGCCAATTCGTGGTCAACACCAGCAGCACGACCACCTTCACGATCAACGGTACCGCCTACAATACCCAGACGGCTGGGATCGCGGCGCTGAATGCCTTGAGCGCCGGCACTCTGACGGCCGCCTACGGATCTTTCAACGTCGCGTCCAGCACGTTCACGGCGAGTTCCGTTCTCGCCGGCACCAGCGTGCCCGGATCATCGACCGACAGCGTTGAAGGTACGGTGACGGGCATTGCCGTGAACAGCGACGGGACATGGACGCTGACGGTCAATCACGGCAGAGTCTGCCGCGAGAGCGAGGACGGCGACGAGTTCAGGCGCGCTATCGCAGTGACCGTGGGACCGAATACCGCTGTGACCGAGCAAGGTCAATCCGGCTCGTTCTCAGTCAAGGACATCTCCGTCGGCCAGCATCTGCAGCTGTTCGGCATCTACCACGAGACTGCGGGCGCCGCCTCCGACGACACTTCCAACCCGCCGACGCTGGATGCGACCAATGGCAGTGCGTTCCTGATGCTCACGCAACTTTGGGGTTTGGTGGAACCGAATACCTCGTCCACCTGGGGGACAACCCCCTTCATGGCGAATGGTACGCAGTACAACGGCCTCACGCTGATGCTGCAGGCTCTTGATGGCCAGCCGCCCTCGGCGTTCCAGTTCGCCGGCACCGGCACCAGCAGCGCGAATGACGCCAATCCGGCGGCCTACACGGTAGGCGTGCCGACCGCCCTGTCGGTCGCCAATGTGAACAGCGGTCCGGCGCGCTTCTACGGCTTCGTGACGCCGTTCGGCACGGCACAGATCCCCGCGCCACCCCCGGATTTCTCGGCAGTGACGCTCGTGAACTATGCCAACACCGAAGCAAAGTTGATCATGGAGTGGGATCGGCCGGGCCCGACGTTGCCCTTCGGGCCGCTGCCCTTGATGGCTGCCACGGGTCTAGTCATGACGCAGGCCATCCTGCAAAGCGCGGAAAGTGAGATCAGGGTCGGCCCGCAGACGCTCGACCCATCAACGCTCAGCACCGGCCTGACGCTGCAGTCGAATTCTGCAGCCGATGACACAGTTTGCGATTGCCCATCGCGGCAGCTGGAAGTTCGAATCCTTCAGCAGCTTCGCCGACCTGGTCACGGCGCTGAACACGGATCTGAATGGCACGACCATGTTGCTCGGACTGTTCGCGGATGGTCCCTACAATTCAACCACCGGCGTGCTCTCGGCGGATCAGCTGCTGATCGCACTTAGCGACTGAGCTTAAGTTCCAGGCCTGCCCATCGCGGCGGGGTCGTTCGACCCCGCCGCTCAGCGCTTCCGCATCCGCGGCTCACCGCCAATGACGGCGCCTTTTTTGGCGTCGTACCGTTGCGGACCACCGAGACTGGACGCGGTAAAGCCGCGGCGCAGATCGAGCGGCGCGAGCGCCCGCTTCGGGTGCGCGACCGAGTTTTGCCGCGCGGTGGCCGCTGCGCTTTTGCCAGTCCGCGCGGCGCGTGCTTCCGCCCATTGCGTGGCTGGACTAAATGTCGCCAAGGCGATTACTGCGAAGACCACGGGTGCGCGCATCACACCTCCGAAAGCGCGGATGGAATTTCTCCATTGTTGCCGGACGATTTGCGCAGGAATACGAGCTGCAGGGCCGGCACGACGATGAGCAGCATGATGGGCCCGACGAGCATTCCGCCGACCACCACGGTTGCCAGGGGGCGCTGCACTTGACTGCCGATGCCCGTGGAGACCGCGGCGGGTACGAGACCAATGCAGGCGGATAGCGCCGTCATCAGCATCGGCCGCATGCGCTTTTCAGCCGCACGTTCCATCGCGTCGAACGGACTCATGCCTTGAATTTTGAGTTCGTTGAAATACGTCAGCACCAGAATTCCGTTCATGACCGAAACGCCGAATAAGGATATGAATCCGATCGCTGCCGATACGCTGAAAGGCAGCCCCGTCACGAACAGCGCGAGGATGCCGCCGGCGATTGCAAAGGGAATTCCAGCCAAGGCGAGCAGACTGTCGCGGACCGAACTGAACAGGCTGTACAGCAGGATCATGATCAATGCGAGGCTCATCGGTACGAACACCGCGAGGCGCAATTTGGCGGTCTGCAAGTCCTGAAACTCGCCTGCCCAAATGATGCGATAGCCGTTCGGCAGATGGATGTTCTTGGCAATACGCGCCTGCGCCTCTTCCACGGTGCTGCCCAGATCGCGACCCCGCACGCTGAATTTGATGGGAATGTAGCGCTGCGTCGCCTCGTGGTAGATGTAGGATGCACCGGAATCCAAGCTGATGGTGGCGAGCTCGCGCAGCGGAATGTAGGCCGTGGTGCCGCCGGGTGTCTGGTAGGCGACCGGAATATTGCTGATCTTCTCGAAGCTGTCGCGGTATTTCTGCTCCAGACGCACCGTCAAATTGAATTGCCGATCGCTCTCCAGCACGGTGGTGGCCACTGCGCCGGCCATCGCTACCTGGACCACGCTGTTCACGTCCCCGGAGTTGAGGCCGTAGCGAGCGGCCCTGGCGCGATCGATCTTGATGTTGAGATTCGGCTGACCGACGATGTGGAAGATGCCCAAATCTTCCATGCCTTTGACCTGCTGCATTTCCTGCAATATTTGGCCGGCATATTTCTCCAACACATCTAAATTGGGGCCGATGATCTTGACTGAGTTTGCGCCCTTGACGCCGGAGAGCGCCTCTTCGACGTTGTCTTGGATGTATTGCGAGAAGTTGAACACCACCCCCGGCAAGGCCGCGTCGAACTCGGCTTGCAGCTGCGCCGTGAGTTTGTCTTTGGTGATACCGGCGGGCCATTCATCATAAGGTTTGAGCGGCGCGAACAGCTCGACGTTGGAGAACGGGGATGCGTCGCTGCCGTTGTCCGGGCGGCCGTGCTGCGACACCACGGTGATGATCTCAGGATGCTTGAGCAGAATTTCACGCATCGTGCGCGTCGCCTCGGTCCCGGCGTCCAACGACATGGTTTGAGGCATCGCCGCGCGGATCCAATAGTTTCCCTCTTCCAAAGCGGGCAGAAATTCACTGCCCAAAAAAGGCAGGAGAAACCCCACCAGCACCAGAAACCCAATGCCCAGACCGACCACGAGCTTTCTGCGCTGCAGGGCGAAATCGAGCACGGGTCGATAAATCCTGTGCAGGCCGCGAACGATGAGGGTCTCTGTTTCCTTCAGCCGTTCAGGCAAAAGAAAAGACGACACCACCGGGGAGACCGTAAAGGTCGCAATGAGCGCCCCCGCCAGTGCGTAGCCGTAGGTGCGAGCCATCGGTCCGAAAATCTGCCCCTCGACGCCTTGCATGGTGAACAGGGGACCGAACGCTGCGATGGTGATCGCGGTTGAAAATAGGATGGCTCTGTCGACTTGTACGGCCGAGACGTAAATCATCCGCAGTCGCACGCTCCAATGCGAAGCGCTTCCGGATGTAGGGTCATTTCCATAGGTTCCTTGGCGCAGGGCTTCGACCATCTGCGCCTGCAAATTCGGCATGGATTGCAGATTGCGAAATATGTTCTCCACCAGAATCACCGCCGAATCGATGATGATGCCGAAATCAACCGCGCCTATCGACAGCAGGTTGGCATCCTGCCCCTGCAGCACCAAGATGATTATCGCGAAGAACAACGCGAATGGAATATTGGCGCCGACGATGACGGCGCTGCGCAAATCACCGAGGAAAATCCATTGGATCAAGAAGACCAGCAGACAGCCGAAGATGAGGTTGTGCACAACGGTATGCGTTGTAACCTTGACCAGCGTGGTGCGGTCGTAATAAGGAACCAGCTTCACCCCGGGCGGCAGGCTGCCGTCGGCGTTCATGGTTGCGACCGCGGCCTTGATGCGGGGCACGACATCATTCGTATGTTGCGTGCGCCCCATGACCACGATCGAGGCCACGACATCGTCCTCGTGATCGCGGCCGGCGATGCCGAGTCTCGGCACATTGCCGACCTGCACCCTGGCGACGTCCTTCACCAGCACCGGTACACCGTTGAACTGGCCGAGGACCACGTTCTGAATGTCATCGACGCGATAGCCCTGCGTGAGATCGTCGTTGCCGCCGTCGTCGATCAACCCGACGCCGCGGATGTTCACGGATTGCTGACCGACGGTGATCTCGCGGCCGCCGACATTGATGTTGGAGTTGCCGAGCGCCGTAAGCAGCTGCGGCACCGCGATGCTGTAAGACTGCAGCTTGTTCAGATCGGCCGCGACCTCGAATTCCTTGGTGGTGCCGCCCCAGCTGTTGATGGCGACCACGCCGGGGATGGTCGATAAACGGCGCAGGGCAATCCAATCCTGCACGGTGCGCAGATTGGTCAGTCCGAAATGCGGCGGACCCACCACCTGGTAGCGATACACTTCGCCGACCAGGCTCGACTGCTGGATCTGCGCCACCTGGTTGCCGGGAAGCTGCACATTTTGCTGCAGACTGAGCGCTGCCTGTGTGTAGGCAAAATAGTAATCCACCCCATATTTGAAGGTCACTCGAACGAACGACAAGCCATAGAACGATGTGGAACGAATGTTGTCGATGCCGGGCGTGGAATACAGGCCGATTTCCATCGGAGTCGTGTAGTATTTTTCCATTTCCTCCGCCGACAGGCCGGCGGCTTGCGCGGTGATTTCCAGAATGACCGGCGCGGGATTCGGATAGGCCTCAATGTTGAGCCTGGAGTACGCGAGCAGGCCGGCCGCGATGAATACGAACAGGCCCAAGAGAATGATCGCACGGCGGCTCAGCGCAAATTCAACGACGGCTTTTATCATCAACGATCTTCTTGCTGGAGCGCGCTCAGGACGCTCCGCCGTAGAGGATGTTGCTCAGAAATACCGCGCCGTTTACCGCGACGGTTTCTCCGGGCTGCAACCCCTCGAGAATCTCGTCGTAGCCGTCTTGCCGGTGCCCAACGGTGACGCTGCGGCGGGTAAATTGATGCGGATCGTTGCCGACCACCCACACCGACATCGTACCGTCGCCCTCGCGCACCACACCGTTCTGCGGCACGCCGGGCGCTCGCACCGGTGCGCCGGTGCGAATGACAAACGTGGCGAACATCTGCGGTTTGAGCTCGTGGTCAGGATCCTTGATCTCGGAGCGCACCGAGATGCGGCGCGAATTCGGATCGACGGTCGCACCAATGGCCGTGATCCTGCCGCCGAATACACGACCGGGAAAGGCCGTGACGGAGACCTTTACCGGCTGTCCGACCTTGAAATGCGGACTATCCGCCTCGGGCACGCTGGCCAGCATCCACAAGGTGGAAAGGTCTGCGACCGAATACGGCGCTGGCGGATTCCCGGGTTGCACCAGCAGCCCGGGCGCTGCGTTTCGACTGGTGATGCGGCCGGTGATCGGGCTCTTGACGATGAGCGCCGTCTCAACCTGACGCGACGCCACAGTGTGATCGATCTCAGCATCGGTCTTGCCAAAAATGGCTACGGCATGTCGAGCTGCGCGCAACGCACCTTCGGCACTCTGCTGATTGGCAACGGCGGTCTCGTAGTCGTTCTGGTCAATGCCTTTTGACGCAAACAATCCCTTGGCGCGCCCCAACGCGCTGCTGGTTTGATCGAGCGTTGCGGCCGCTGAGATGAGACTCGACTGCGCGGCGATGAAATCAGGACTTTCGATGGTGAATAGGATCTGGTTCTTCTTAACTTCATCGCCGAGATCCGCAAGGGCCTGGATGATCCGGCCCTGATACGGTGAAAATACCGCGACACTCATGTCCTGGTTGAAATCGATGGTGCCGACTGCCTCCTTCTCGATCACAAACTCGCGATCCGCCACTGCCGCGACTTTGATCGAAGCGAGCTGCGAATCCGAGAGCTTTACCGTATCGGCGGCGGGAGCCGGACCGCCAGCCGGCGGCATCAGGGCGGCAGTCTTGGCGCCGGATCGGGAGTAAACCGCCGCCGCGATGATTGCGATGATAAGCAGCACGCCCGCGGTGAGCAGCGTGTGGCGGCTGTTGAATCGCGATGTGAAGATCGGATGGCGCATGACCGGAACTCGTTCATCAAGCCTGCGCATGATGTCGATGTCCCACGCCCGGAGCTACTGAGAATCCTCACTGTGAATGATCACAGTGAGGATTCTCAGTTACCTGCGGCAGCGGCGTGGCCGACAATCACCAGACGTCATGCACCTGACCTTCCGCCCGCATGTCTTTTGCGCAGCCATGGCCGCCGCGGCTCTCGCGGGCGGCTGCGCCGTAGGACCGAATTTCCACCCGCCGCACCCGCCAGACGGAGCCGGCTATACCACCACGCCGCTGCCGGATGCCACCGCCGCGGCCAACGTCGCCGGTGGTGATGCGCAACAATTTCTGTCCGGACAGGATTTGCCTTATGCATGGTGGCAAGCCTTTGGCTCTGCGGCGCTCAACTCGCTGGTGGAGGAAGCGTTGCGCGCGAACCCTAGCGTCAAAGCCGCGCAAGCCGCGTTAAGGCAGGCACAAGAAATGGTCTATGCGCAACAAGGATACTTCTATCCAACCGTAACCGCGGACTACAATTTTGAACGGCAGAAATTGGCCGGAAACTTGAGCGGCAGCAGCGCGCCGGGAGCGCAGGGAAATGGGACCGACATCTCCGCCACTCAGAATCCCCCGCCCAGTCCCCCGCCGCACAACGCGCCGCTGTACTACAACTTTCACACCGCGACTTTGACGGTGGGTTTCATTCCGGACGTCTTCGGCGGCAACCGTCGGAAGGTGGAATCTTTGGACGCTCAGGCGCAGATGCAGCGCTTTGAGCTCGAGGCGACCTACATCAGTCTCGCATCCAACGTGGTCGGTGCCGCCATTCAAGAGGCGTCGACGCGGGCGCAAATTGAGGCAATCAAGGAAATCATTGCCGATAACGCCACAGCATTGGCAGTGCTGCGCGACAAATTAAATCAGGGATATGCGATGGGGATCGACGTGGCCGCGCAAGAGCTGCAACTGGCGCAGGCCAAGGCGCTGCTGCCGCCTCTCGAGAAACAATTCGAACAGACTCGCGATTTGATCCGTGCGCTGGCCGGCAACCTGCCCAATCAGGATGTGGCGGAGACATTCGAATTGGCGTCGCTCACCTTGCCCACCGAACTGCCGCTGAGCTTACCTGGCAGGGTTATCGAGCAACGTCCGGATATCCGCGCCGCGGAGCAACAGCTGCGCTCAGCCAATGCCCAGGTCGGTGTTGCCATCGCGGCGATGCTTCCGCAGTTCACCATTACCGGTGCGGTCGGAGGCACAGCCACGCAATTTCCGTGGTTGTTTCGCTCCGGTGGACCTTTCTGGAGCTTGATTGGCGATGTAACCCAGCCCGTGTTCGCCGGGGGCACCCTTCTGCACACGAAACGCGCCGCGGATCAGGCGCTGCTGCAAGCCGCGGCTCAGTATCAAAACACCGTTCTTACTGCGTACCAGAATATAGCAGACACGCTGCACGCGATGCTTGCGGACGCCGATTCGCTGCGCGCCGCAGCCGAGTCGGAACGTGCCGCCAAAGCGACGCTCGAACTGACACACGAGCGGATGCGGTATGGCTATACCGACTATCTTACGGATCTCGCCGCCGAAATGGCGTACCAGCAAGCGGTCTTGGGTCTGGTGCAGGCTCGTGCGAGTCGATTCGGCGATACCGCCGCGCTGTATCAAGCCCTCGGAGGCGGCTGGTGGAATCGTGCGGCTGCGCTCAGCGCGAGCAGCGGCGGCCGCGATGCGCGATAATCCTCATCACATGGCGCCTACCAGTAAACAAATTCTCTGTATCGAGGATGACGCAGAGACAGCCGCATTGATAGAGGAAGATCTGCAGGAGCGCGGCTACCGCGTGGAAATCGCGGCCGACGGACACGCGGGCTTGAGCGCGATCCTGAAAAGCGGCCCCGATCTGGTGCTATGCGACATCAACATGCCCGGGATGACGGGTTTCGAAGTGATGGAATGCCTGACCACGCTCGCACCTCAGTACGAAGCGGTGCCGTTCATCTTTTTGACAGCGCGCACCGATCGCGACAGTGAACTCAAGGGCCGGCGGCTGGGCGCGGATGACTACGTCACCAAGCCGGTCGATTTCGAGATTCTTGCCGCCATCATCGATGCGCGCTTGGGAAAGGGGGCGCGCAATGAAGTTTTGGCGCGCCGCGTGGCGCTGAACGATCGAGAAGTGGAATGCCTGACTTGGTCCGCTCGCGGCAAAACCTCGCCCGAGATCGCGACCATCTTGAGCATTGCCAAGCGAACGGTCAATTTTCACATCGAAAACGCCTGCCGCAAGCTCAACGTCGCCACCCGCACCGAAGCCGTGGTCAAGGCCGCGTCCGCACGCCTCATCGATCCTCAGGGAAGCCGATGGACCAAGTGATGCACGATCGGCTGGAACCCGGCGCACCGCCACGCCACGCGCTACGCGAGCATTGGCGGCGCTCGAGACTGTGGCTGCACAGTCATTCGATTCGTGTCCGGCTGTACTCGGTGATCGCGCTGCTGTTTTTATTGGTTCTGGGACTC
>Ga0210399_10003450_pt1 | contig 12313 bp, 10 predicted proteins | sample IncBWC14MmetaG_FD_150865 | JGI IMG/M metagenome (GOLD analysis project Ga0210399, IMG submission 150865) | Forest soil microbial communities from Barre Woods Harvard Forest LTER site, Petersham, Massachusetts, United States - Inc-BW-C-14-M | ecosystem: Environmental > Terrestrial > Soil >... | reverse complement strand
AAAGAGGAGAAGGCGGCGCTATAGGCCGCGGTGCCCTGCAGAATCAGGCCACTTTTGAAATCAAGGCGGAATGCGACGCCCTCTTCTACCTCTTTATACCGTCTTCGATCGCGAACCCAACTTATGCCGGTCGCCGCGATCGGGTCCTGGTCAACCAGCCAGCGGGATGTATTGATGCAGTAGACACCGAGGTCGGTCAGCGGACCTCCGCCGCACAACTTTCGCGAGAACAGCCATGCTGGTGAGTTGTCACCAAATGGACGAAGCTCAGCGAAAAAAGTGTGGATGATGTCGATCCGCCCCAACTCGCCTGTCGTGATCAACTTCTTGAGCATCAGGCTGCTGGGCTCAAAATACTTTCGATAAGCGGTCATGAACAACACTTTGTTGCGGCGACACGCATTCACCATGTTCCGAGCCTGCTCGACCGTTGCCGCCAGCGGCTTTTCGCTGATTACGTGCTTGCCGGCTTTTGCGGCGGCTACCGCGTACTTTTCGTGTTCCCCGGGCGGAGTCGCGATGTACACGGCATCAACCTCCGGATTCTCGAGGCATTGGGAAAACTCGTCATAGATACAAGCCTGGCTTGCATGGAAGTCCTGCGCGAACTTCTGTGCCTTTTTCTTGTCACCGCTTACTACTGCGACCAGCTTGGCCTTCTTGCTATGCGCGAAAGCGGGAAGCACGGCGACTTGAGAAATGCTGCCCAGACCCACGACTGCGTAGCCGATTCTTTTCCGCGATGCCAATGCCATTGATAAGTTTCCTCCGAGTTTCGCCCTGTCAGGTCTCGCGCTGATCAGCTTTCCCGGTCGGCCCGACTGAGGCCCTGGTCCTTGATTGCGCGGTGCTCGAGGCCTCGAAGCTCTTCGATATTCTCGAGAACTTTATGGATGGCAACGACGATGCTATCGACGTTGTCCTTGCCGCCGAGAAAAAGATGATGCGAGAACCAGACCGCTTCGTGATACGCGGCCCGCTCTGAAGCGGGGCACTTGTACATGTTTCGCAGATCGAGCGGCTTGGGACGTCCCCAGCTCAAGGCGGGATAGTCTGTCGGATCCAGAGGGAACAGCGAACTGCGGTAGACGGGCTCGTAGAAGAGTCCGTCGCATGGAATTCCCTCCAACTGAAGCGCCGCGACGAAAGCTGCGCGCGGAATATCCTTCACTTGTTCCGCGAAATACTTGAGCACGTATCCGTAGGGAGCCATGCGAGTAATGCGTGGCTCGGGCTTGAGCAATCCAAGGCCGCGTGTGCCATGAAGCCGCGATTCAAAATACTCCATGTTTGCCTGCCGGGTCTTGGCTTGCTCGGGAAGCCGCTCCAGTTGCGGACCTAGCACCGCCGCTTGAAATTCACCCAACCGGTAATTGAAACCAATGATTCGGTGGTGAAATTGATCGGTAACGCTTCGGCGCCCGGTGTTGATGTAGGACTGGACGCGCTCGAAGTATTCGAGATTATTGGTAATGACTGCTCCGCCCTCACCTGAGGTGATCAGCTTGCTGGATTGAAAACTGAAAGCACCGAGGTCTCCAATGGATCCCGCACCCTTGCCGCGCCACATACCGCCGTGCGCGTGCGCGCAGTCTTCGATGATCTTGATACCGTGCTTCGCTGCAAGTGGGACAAGCACATCGAGATCGGCAAACCTCATGCCGAGGTGAACGGGAAGAAAAGCCTTGGTCTTCGGGGTGATCGCTGGCTCGACCAATTTGGCGTCAAGGCAATACGTGTCCGGATCGACGTCGACAAAAACCGGAACTGCATTCACCAGTAACACCGGCCCTACCGTTCCCTCCCAAGTGTAGGCCGGAACGATGACTTCATCGCCGGGACGAATATCGATGGCTTTCAGCGCCGCTTGAATCGCCACCGTACCGGTGTTCACTACCTGTCCATACTTGGCGGTGTGGAACTCAGCAAATTTCTTGCCGAAAGCATCGCCATGCTTGCCCGGAAATGGCTGGCCGCCCCAGTTGTGGTTGGTCAACACATCTTCGAGCGCCTGCCTCTCTTTTTCCGTGTAAATCGGCCAAGCATCAAAGCGCTTTTTCCGAGCCGGCTCACCGCCGGTGATTGCCAGTTTTCCCATGGAGATTCTCCTTAGCAACAGCTTTTATAAACTATGTGAAGCAAGTCAGAATTCGAAATCATGACCACGGAACGATCGCAACCTTCATGGAATCCGGAGCAACCGACTTGTGCACCGCGGCCTCTACATCGCGAAGCGGAAAACGGTGAGTAACAAATTCACGCAGAGGGTAAGTATGCATGTAACGAGCCATCTGTCGCATGCTCGGCCCATAGGCGGCGGGCTCTTCTCCGCCAACTCCGAGAATCCGCGCGCTCTTGCCGCAGATGTGCCGATGCGGACTGATCGGTACTTCGCCCAAGTCGGAAAAGTTCCCCGCCTCGACCAGCAGTCCTCCGAGCCTCATCATGTCTAATCCCTCGGGCACTGCTTGCGGTACGCCCGCCGTCTCAATGACGAGATCAGCTCCGCGTCCATGGGTAAGGTTGCGAACAAAATCCAACCGTTCGGCGAGCGTCGTACTCGACGCATTGAGCACGTGATCCGCTCCGAGGCGCTTGGCAAATTGCAGACGGTAATCAGAAAGATCCACGGCAATAATGTTTCCCGCCCCAAGCATCCGCGCTTTCATCAGAAAGCACATGCCCAAAGGTCCCACACCAAGCACCACGACGGTGTCGTCGAAGAGGAAAGCTTCACTCGGAAAAGCCGACATCTGCTTGGCTCGATCCAAGCCTACCGTCACCGCCATGATCTCAGTAAGGACAGCGACTTCGGATGGGAGGTCATCGGGAACCCGCACCAGAAAACTCCCCGGGATGATGTAGATGTATTGGGACCACCCGCCAAAAAGATGAGGCGGATCGGCGGCGCTCAGATTGTTGCCGTAATCTGTCATGTTCTGGCAGAAGTAGTAGGGGAAGTCGTGCCGGCAGTAGTAGCACTCACCGCAGGAGACGTTCGCACCAACTACGACCCTGTCGCCAACCTTGAGAGGGATGTCCTCGAAGTCCGTGTAGTGGCCGTCTCCTCCGATTGCCGCAACCGTCCCCACGTTCTCGTGACCCTGAATAATCGGGAAACGGATTTGCTTTCCTTCGCCCGCTCCCGCGTATTGCGTAGTAAATCCCTGATAGGTATGTTTGTCGGTGCCGCAGATACCCGACAGTTCCATCTTCACGAGCACACAACCGGGAGCGGGCTCCGGGAGCGGATAATTCCGCAGTTCGTATTTTCCGGGTTGAACTAAAGCGGCAGCGAGAACTTGCTCAGACATTGCTGCAAAAACCTCACGGAGCCCGCGGAATCGGCTTGAGAAAATAAAATTAAAGCGCTTCTAATAAGCGCTTAGAACAATAGCGATCCCAACCTTGGTTTGTCAAGCCGAGATTTCCCTTGCATACCCTCTGTGCGTTTAATCAATGGAATCGAGTCGCAACATTTTCTGCTCCCGGTCTGCAGTTTTTCGCTTCAACTCCTCGAAGATTCGCAATTCCTTGCGCGCTTCGTCCATCTGCCCTGTTTCCTTATACAGACCGAAAAGCAGGTAGTGAGCGTCTTGTCGACTGGGGTCCGCGGTCACCACCGACTGGAGCAATTTCACCGCCTCGTCCGTCTTTGCCTGGCTGCGATAAGTCTTGGCTAGGTCGAGTTGCGCCTCGGCAAGTCCAGGTTGGACCTGCAGCGCCTGCGCCAGGTATCGTTGCGCGTCGTCCAGTTTGTTCTGTTGGAGGTACACGTCGCCGATGAGATAATCCGTCATCGCGTCGTTTGGCGAAATCTTCAGTTCCGAATTAAATTCGGCCAGCGCCTCGTCAAGTCTGCCTGCCTCGCGATAGACGGTGCCCAGAGCGTAGTGAAGTCCGGCTGCATCGGGCTTCTGAGCGATCGCTTTCTTGTATTCGCTGATCGCCGCCGGCGTCAGGCCCTGCTGCCTGAGCATCTCGGCCCGAAGTTGAAACATCCGATAGGAGTCGGGGGCAGCCTTCGACAGCTGATCGAAAGAATCCGAGGCTACGTACACGGATGCCTTTCCCTTGAAGTACAAGGCGTCGGGACTGTTCGGTTCAAGTTCAGCCCAGTGGCTCAGCATGGCCAGAGCTTTGTCGTCTTTGTTCTCGCGCAAATATGCCAAACCAAGATGCGCGACCACTACGGGATCATCTTTCCGCGTCTGATAAGCCTTCTCGAGCAAAGGAACGGCGCGTTCGAATTCGCCGCTGTCGAAGTAAGTCAAAGCCAACAGAATCGGTGCGCGATCGAGATGCGGGTCGAGTTCCAGCGCTTTCCGGAACTGTGCGATGGCGCGGGGGTAGCTGCCCGTCATATATAGAGCCAAACCAAGATTCGAATGGGCCTCGGCTGACCGTGGGTCTAGCTTGACCACCTGCTCATAGACTTTTTCCGCGCGATCGAACTGCTCATCCCGCAGCGCGGCCTTGCCTTCCGATGAAAGTTCGGCGATGCTCTGGGATTGTGCGCCGGCGGGACTCGCCAAGAGTGATGCGCAAATAAAGATAAGGGCTGCCCGCAGCACAAGTGGTCCCTTGAACGTTCCAGTTCCATCCGGAATCCCGGCTGACACAGGACGGCGGCTTTGGTACCCCATGAAAATCCCCTGAAAAAGCATAAAGGAAGACTGCTTACGACCGAACTTTGTTACAACCGAGTGTTGACGCTGATTCGTTGTACAGTATTCAGCTCGTAATCATCTTTTCGATCCGGATCGCGCACAACAGGTTGACGATTGCCCTCGCCGTCAGTCGCGCGAACTTCAATCGTATATTGACCCGGACGCGGGACACTCCAGGCGTAGCTCCAGGGAGTCCAGACCAGCGCAACCGGTGATTCGCCCAAGACTGCCGGTTGCCAGCCTCCATTGCCGTCAAAACGCAACTCAACCCTGGAGACTCTACCCTCTCCCGCCCAGGCGAGGCCTTCTATCCGGTACGCCTTCACTCGGATTTCCTCGTCGTTCAAAGGACGGAGAAACTTGGAATTCACCCGCATGCGGGTGATGGTCTGCCGTTCGCCATTTAACTTCACCGCGACGTAACGTTCTTGCTGAAAGTAGCCTTTAAAGGCCTCCTGCGAAACCTCGACGCGAGTCAGCCACTTCACGGAGTCCATTCCATACCAGCCCGAAACTAGGGCGCGGAGTGGAAAGCCGTGCTCCGGCGGGAGGGGCGCGCCGTTCATCTCGTAGGCCAGGAGCGTCGACGGGTCCATTGCCTTCTCCAGCGGGATGGCGCGAGCAAAGTGAGTGCCCGACGGTACACCTTCACCCTCACCGGAATCAGCGCCGTGGAAAACAACCGCAGTTGCTCCGGCCATGACGCCGGCCTGTTTGAGCAACACCTCCAAAGGTAGTCCTGACCAGACGGCGGTACTCACGCCAGCTCCGCCAGAAAGGTTTCCGGCGCACTCCAAAGTGAGCGGCCGGCGAACCGACGATGTCAGCAAGAGGTCGGAATAGGAAAGCTTAAGCGGCTTGGCCACCATGCCGCTGATCTCCAGATTCCATTTGTCTTCACTGATCAACGGAGTCCTAAAGTGGTTACGGATAAAAAAATCAACGTTCGGAGTCAGCACCCCTTTTGCGGTTTCATTCGAGCTGGATGCGTCAAAACCCGGGCTGAGTGCGGTACAAGCGCGGAGAGAACTCAGTTGGCCTCTCAAGTAACTCGAAGCGAAGCCACTCGTGGCGACGGCCGCCAGCATGAATTCCCGCCGCCCAATTACCCTGGCAGCACGGTTTGTGTCCGCGTCGACTGAGCGCTTCATAACAAGGACAGGTGGCAGAATCTGAGCTGAAGGAATTATATCTATTTCATTTCGCTGGAACCGGTCTCGCAAATTGTTCGGGGCCAACCGTGACCCGCACGGGCGCGCTTCGGTGTCGCGATTCTCAGCCACTATTTGTTTGAGAGCACCGTCCCAAACGGAACCGGTGCTCATATGTGACCAGCATGCTCTGGCGATTAGCACTGTGGATCACGCGCACATCCGCCCGGTGCCGCGCTATTCTGTCTAACCGAAGCCTATCGCTGATCGACGGTTCGAGATCGAGTTTCTCGATCCAACGAATCCGAACGCGAAAGATGTGTGCGAACCTGTCGCCGTACCGGATGTCACAAGCGAAGTGAACGCATGACTCCGTGGCGCAACGGCCGCCATTGTCCGCGAGTTGCGTCCAGCATGGTCGACCGTCGGAACCGCTCAGGAGATTGTTCCGAACAGCGCCCCGACTCCTGCCGTCAACGCCATGGCGAGAGCACCCCAGAACGTTACCCGTATGGCTCCCACTGTCACGCCTGCGCCGCCCGCGCGTGCAGCCACTCCGCCTAGAAGTGCGAGGAATACGAGTGAAGTTCCAGAGACAAGGGGAATCAGCCCCGCCGTCGGTGTTATGGCACTGACCAAGAGAGGCAGGGCTGCGCCAACGGCGAAACTGCCAGCCGATGCCGTAGCGGCCTGAATCGGACGCGCCCGAAGAGTCTCGGAGATGCCGAGTTCGTCGCGGGCATGCGCGCCTAGCGCGTCATGCGCCATCAACTGATCGGCAACCTTTTTCGCGAGCGGAGGATCGAGTCCGCGCGCGACGTAGATTGCCATCAGTTCCTTGTGCTCGTCCTTGTCGTCCGCTTTGAGTTCCGCACGCTCAAGCGCGAGGTCGGCTTGTTCGGTATCTGCCTGTGAGTGGACCGACACATACTCCCCAGCAGCCATCGACATGGCCCCCGCCACCAGACCCGCGACTCCCGCGATTAGTACGTTGCGGTGAGTCGCATGCGCGGCTGCGACACCAAGCAACAGACTCGATGTTGACAGAATGCCATCGTTCGCGCCCAGTACCGCTGCGCGTAGCCAGCCGATGCGGCTGGTGCGGTGTCGTTCAGTGTTGCCAGCATTCACCCTTGCCGACTCCTTAATCTGAGAACCGCTAGAAACCGTGCCTCGCACGTTCAATCTAGACAGGACAGTGGTTGGTTTCAGGTTGTCGGCTTAACGAATTAAGAGTAGCCGTTGGTTAAACACACTCAGAAGAGAGACCGTGTAAACAAACGTTCCTGTTTTTGCTATGCCGCTTGGAGCATGTGGATGGGTAGCGACAAAATTATGACAGCGCCGCCTCCTGGACGGTCCGAGACCTTAGCCACACCCCCATGCGCCTGGGCAACTGCCTCCACAAAGGCAAGTCCGAGACCATGACCTGGAGAATTCTTTCCCTTCACGAATCGTTTGAAAACCTGGCTGCCGATATCGGGCGAGAATCCCGGACCATTATCTTCAATCACTAGTTCTGCCGACCCTTGCTGCGAGCGGAGTCGGATGTTCACTCGGCATCCCGCGGGTAAATGAGTCAATTCGTTTTCAAGCAGATTACTGACCACACGATTCAGCAGGGTCGCGTCCGCATCCACGACCACGTGCTCTTCGAGCTCAGTGGTCACTTCGTGATGATGCTCAGCCATCGCCGGTTGGTAAATATCGACCAGTTGTCGAACGACGTCGGAGAAGTCGACTGGGCGGCAATCGATGTGAAGCGCACCCACTTCCGCTTCGGCAAGGTCCAGCGTGGTATTCAGCAACTGCAAGAGCCTGTCCAGGTCTTCGATCGCCTCACCAACCGAGTCGCGCCACGTATCATTTCCTTCATTACATAATGCCGATTCCAGAGTTCCACGAATCAAAGTCACCGGACTTTTGAGGTCGTGCGCGACACTACCAGTGACAGTGCGAAGCTGATTCACCGAAGCCTGGAGCCGATCCAGCATGTTATTAAAAGTCTTAGCCAATCGAGAAATCTCATCTGAATTCACAGGTTCAGGCAAGCGTTCCTTTAGGTCTTCGGTTCCAATTCGCGCGACGGTTTCCGTGATTCGTTCCACACGGTGCAGGGTACGGCGTGCGCTCCAGTAGGAGATTACGAACCCGAGCAGAAACATGCCGCACCAAAGTGCGAGAAAACGTCGGGCCAATGTGTGCAGCACATGTTGGGCGCCATGATCTGATAGTCCGAGATAAACAGTTCTTCCGTTTTGCGCCTTCTCAACCACGCGAAACGTTTGTCGATATCCTTCCACCGTTATGGAGTTCGGTGGCCCCGGAACCAAATTCGTCCGCTGAATTGCTGCTACAAAAGCATCCTTCGAACTTGGACCTACCCACAACGGCCCCTCAGGGTTATTGGGGTCTGTTGCCAAGAAGAATACGGAATTCAGCCTTTCGCCGCGGGCGTTGCGCTCATCCGGCACTTCCTGAGTAGCAAGTTCAGCCACCTCTCGAACTATCCGTTTGTACAGGTGATCGCTCGGCGTATCGGCCGAGACCTGAGCCAGAACCTCTGCTTCGCCGCTAAGCCAGGTGTCACTGCGCTCCCGAATGCCCTGAGCGACAAGGAGATAAACTATGGAGAAAGCCACAGCAGTTCCGAGCGCGAACGCCAGAGTTGTCCAAATCGAAATCCGCCAAGCAGCGGTAGAGCGCAAATTCCTAGGCATGTTTGAGAACGTAGCCAACGCCGCGAATTGTGTGAATCAGCGGTCGCGGGGTGTCATGATCCACTTTGCTGCGCAGACGATAAATGTGAACATCGACGACATTGGTTGCGGGGTCAATCCTCATCTTCCAGACATGGTCCAGAATCATGGTCCGGGTCACCACTCGACCTTCGTTACGGCAAAGATATTCCAGCAACGAAAACTCCTGTGGGGTCAATTGCAGCAAGTGTTCGCCCCGTCGCGCTTCGCGACGAACCAGATCAAGCTGCAAGTCGGCAGCTTGCAGACGCACCGATTCATTCTGCGGAACCGCCGACCTGCGTAGGAGATTTCTCAGTCTTGCCAGCAGTTCCGGCAGTGCAAATGGTTTCGTGAGGTAGTCGTCTCCGCCCTGCTCCAGTCCCCGGACCCGCTCGTCGACAGAGCGTCGAGCGGACAAGATTAAAACCGGCGCTGCATTACCGTGGGCTCGGCAACGCGCAATCAAGTCCAGTCCATCCAAGTCTGGAAGTCCAAGGTCGATAACGAAGGCATCGTGAATGCCCTCCAAGGCCATCGTTTCGCCAGCCTGTGCTGTACTGGCCGTATCCACCTGATATCCAGCCTCTACTAGCGCTCGCTTGAGAAAGTGCTGGATCGGTATGTCGTCTTCTACCACCAACAATCGCATTGGAGATTCCCGTCCAAGACTTTACACCTCCCGATGGGATGCAGGAAACAGGATCCGGAAACTTCGGAAACTTACCCAAGCCAGCAAATCCAGCATTCACTGCGGACGCCAGGTCATGTCCACGCGCACGGGAATGTCATTCTTGACTGGCATTGTCAGAAGCGAGGGCGGATCGATCTTGAAATCGGAGAGCGTGGCCGGAATGGTCCCGGTAATATGCGTCTCGCCTCCCTGTTTTTCGACTTTGAAAGGAACCTTTTTGTACTGGGCAGTCTGGCCGGCGAACTGAATCTCCAGATCAGCAATGATGGTCTCCGATGAGGCAGTCGATTCGGGCAGGCGGGTGCGTACGGTGACCATAGGAAACTCCGCGCCGCGCGTAACCTGAACCATATGAAGGTCGCGACTGCTGTCCCCCGAATCAAACGACTTCACGGCTACCGCAATCAAGAAATCGCACTGTCCGTCGTGGCAAACGCCCTTGCCTCGCGCCGCATGGCTCACACCCTCGGACTCATGCAGTGGGTGCGACACATGGTAGGTGAGTGCGCTTTGTTTGAGGACCCATTGGCTGTCCGCAGCAAACGTGGGGATCGTCATGAGCAAGAACACGATCAACATTTTCTTACTCATAAACTGTGCTCAGAACTTCACTGATACCGACAATAAAGCTGCCGCAAACGCCCCCGCCGTAACGATGGCCACCGGGCCATGCGCCTGCGCGATCCCATGGACTTTCTCCCCTTTGTTTCTTTGATCGAAAGCCATAATTCCAAGGATGGGCGTCGCAATCATGCCGGGACCATGGATCCAGGCCATGATCTTGTGAAAACGGATCGGACCGCGGGTTTCCGTGCCAGGCACACGAGGCGCACGAATTGCATAGTAAGCAGTAATGCAATACAAATCGCCGGTCAGGCCGCCAAGAGCCGTATGCAGATCGCGAGAGGCTGTGCTCGTGTTCTTGCCCCCGGCGTTGAGAGAAGTGACAACGGTGGCAATCAACGGAATGGTCGTGATCAGACCCATCCGTTGGTGGATCTTCAGCATGTGTGTCCTTTTATCCAGCAGCGCTTGCTCTCGGGGGTTTCCTTGAGTCTGTTCCGGAGTAAGACCCAAATCCGAAAGCGAAGGCGCTGTACTGCTGGATGGGGCGTTCGGCAAATTATCCTGTTGTGTTGCTGCTGGTTTGCCATTGACTTGTGCGCCTTTCTCCAGTTTGCCATCCAGAACTTCTGGCACGGTCGCGCTGACCGTTGCTGAAGAAATCTCAAACGTCTTGAAGCCCATGGCTTCGAACGTCAGCCGGTAGTTGCCCGCAGGCAAGTCCAGTTTGTACGTACCATCAGTCCCTGTATTCGCGGTTTGTTTCTGCCCACTATCTATGCTCGTCGCCGTCACGGAGGCATTTGCAACCGGCTGACCGGACTCGTCGCTGATAGTACCTCTCACTACTCCTGTCGTTGTCTGAGCAACCACAGAAGGAGCGACTTGAAGAAGCAAACAAATCGCAAGGAACCGAAGGAAAGCATTAAGATTGCACTGCCCGTTCTTCAGCATCATTCACCTCACGCTTTTTGAAGGCGATATCTGTTTTCCTACTACTTGCATATCGGGCGTACGCGGGCATGTTCAAACCGAATTCCCCATGTCTCTTGAGACACAAAGACCAACGCTTACGATACGACCGAAACATTACCGGAGCTTTTCCGGAAGATGACAATTTGTTCATCCAGCGGCTTTTTCCAGCATTCCGCCTGCTTTTTTGGCGCTGCGGGGGCTAAGCCAACCCCAGGTTTTCGAGCGACGCGTACGTGTTTCCACCGCCAATGTCGGGAACGATCACCAACTCCAATACTTTCACGCTTGCGAGGTCAACCTGATAGTCCTCAATTTCGCGTGCCGTTTGCGGGGGACTGAAGTTCCATTGCTGCCGCACGATTTCGCGACAAACCTGGATCAGCTTCTGAGCGCCAACGAAGAACGAATTCCTGCGTGCGACTGGTCTCGGCCTCATTGAACACCAGATTGATTCACCTGAGTCGCTGCGGCTGATCGAAGACAAGGCGGATGGTCCGCGGTCCAGGGCCCGAAGCGCGCCACCCTTGGCGATCTCGCGACGAAAGGGCGGCTTCGAATAGGATGGCGTTTGTCTTCAGATGTGAGTTCGAGGGTCGCGGCTATTTCCAGGTTCAGCCAGGCTTGGTCGGAGATGGACCGCGACTCGGAAACAGTTAGACGCTTACGCACAATCTTGCCCAATCGTCATTCGTTACGTTTCGATGTTAGAACAGGTCGTTCCGGTTGGCATGAGATTTGCAGCACCAAGTTCAGGGGCGCTGACGGAGAGCGGCTAGAATAACTCCCAGATGGTCGGCACACAGGAACTTATAATAGATCCTGCCCAAGAATGGCGGTGCGAACACCGAGCATCCATCTCTTCCCAGCTATTCCTGCCAGGAATAATCGGTCGTTCGATTGGTTTTTGATCGGCGAGAAGGAAAACCGTGAGAGAAGCCCGGCGGAGAACCCGCCTCCGCAGAATACTATTGTACGAAATTCAAACATGTCTGTAAACAATTGATAATAAACGAGATATTGGTGGAGGCGGCGGGAGTCGAACCTTCCAGCACCATTTAGATTCTGTAACTTGCTGATTCTACAAAAGGAAGAAAGTGCCACAAGGCCTACATAAGCCCGCCCATCGTACAATTATCGTACAAATTTGTTCGCTGAAAAGCGGGCTTCCGGAAACAAAATCCATTCGACAATGGGTGTCTTGGGATCGCCGGTTTCAGAGTCGAAGGCGCCATTTGTTGTATTAGGCTATCGAGCGTTCTACCACCTCAATCTTTTTGCCGAGTTTGGCGGCTTGAATGGCGCCGTGATGTCCGGCAGCGCCGGAGCCGATCACCACCATGTCGCAGTGCTTTGCCGAACTATTCGTTCCGTTCATCGAACCGATTCTCCTGTAGAAGCTGACACAAGCGAGAAGCAATGAGATGCCCAGGCAGAATGTCATCGATGCCGCATTCAAGCGCGTCCCACCAAAGTTCCGCCGTGATGGCAGAAGTCACAAGTACCATTGGAGTGTGGATCTCA
>Ga0210399_10003448_pt1 | contig 12316 bp, 13 predicted proteins | sample IncBWC14MmetaG_FD_150865 | JGI IMG/M metagenome (GOLD analysis project Ga0210399, IMG submission 150865) | Forest soil microbial communities from Barre Woods Harvard Forest LTER site, Petersham, Massachusetts, United States - Inc-BW-C-14-M | ecosystem: Environmental > Terrestrial > Soil >... | reverse complement strand
GCTCAGTGGCTTAGCTGCCATTTCTTCTGCCTATCCTCCTGATTTGTCTATCCACCTCGAGACAATCGAGGCCAGCCGCGAGCAAGAAAAACCCCTATTTTCCTGCAAAAAACTCGGGCCAAACCGGACTATAGCGAAGGAAGAAAAAGAACGCAAGGGCAAATGAGCAAAAAAGGCCGAAAAACAGCGATTTTTTTAGGGGCATGTGCAAAACGTGCTGATTTCATGCGGCAAAGCGCGATTGGGGAGCGGGTCTGAGCAGGATACGGCTATCTTATGGTGCCTAATTCCAAGTTAATCAAGGAGAAGCGACGCATGAGCACGAGCACAAACTGGCGAGAGCTGGAGCACCGGATAGTGAAGGTGATCAAGATCGGCGCGCGCGCGAGTGGTGGTGGCGTTCCTTGATGCGCAACCCGAGGGAGTGAAGGAATTTGAGGGCACGCAGCCCTCTAGTTGCAGCTTCTGGCGGCGGAGGGGCGGAGGTTTACACGATTCCGGAAAATCATCTTAACTGCGCGGTGGGCGCGTATGTGCACAACATCGCTCTTTCGCCGGCGCGGGAAAAAGAAACGGAACAGACGTTGAAGATGATGTTTGATCTTGGCAATGTGAAACCGGAAGAGGTTCCGCAGATTCCGCGGCTGGCGAAAAGTCCGAAAGCGATTGTGTATTCGCCGCTGGCGGATGCGCCCGTGGATCCGGACGTGGTGCTGTTTGCGTTGCGGCCGGCGGCCGGCGGCCGCGGCGATGCTCTTAGAAGAGGCGGCGGGGCGTGCGGGAGTTTGGGCGGGATCGGGCGTCGCTGGCGAGACCGACGTGTATGGCGCTGCGGGATTATGTCACGGGGACGGCGCGAGGAGTTGTCGCACTCCGAATTTGACGGAAGATAACGGATAGAAGCCCACAACTTAATATTGGAAAATTTGCCTCGCAAGAAAAAACGAGGTGCATCATGAGTTCCTATCGAGTGGTCGCGATTCAGAGTGAAGTTGCCGAGCAAGTCCGGGCTACGGGGAAATCCCCCAATTATGGTTTCCCGGCGCATCGCGAGGTCGCGGCAGGACGCGCGCCTTGCCGGCATTGCTTGAAATTAATCCAAAAGAATGAAGAAGAATTGCTGCTGTTTACCTACGACCCTTTCCGGGAGTTGGGCGAGCCGCCGCTTCCGGGACCTGTGTATATCCATCTGGCGGAGTGCCCGCGTCATCCGGAGAGCGATGTGATACCGGAAGACTATCGCGGGCGGTTGTTAACGCTCGAGGGATATGGGGAGAGCCGCGCGTTGGTGAAGGAAATCCGCGTGAGCGAGGGCGCAGAGGAACGCGCCGCGGAGCAGTTGTTCAGCGATCGGAAGATTCGCTATGTAAATGTGCGGAGCACGGAAGCGGGTTGTTTTTTGTTTCGACTGGAACGGGCGTAAAGCGTATTTTCCGCGGAGGATTTCCGTGGAGATGGATGGAGGAAACCGAAGAGGGCACGATTTATCGTGCCCCTGCTTTTTGGTCAGAGTACGGCAAGGTCTTCGTAGAGATGCGCGATGGCCTTGATGCCGCCGTAATAATTTTCGAGAGCCAGATGCTCGTCGGGAGCGTGGGCGTTTTCGTCGGGTAGGCCGAAGCCAATCAGCACGCACGGTACTTTGAAGGTGTCGTGCATCTGGGTCACGAACGGAATGGAGCCGCCTTCCCGAATGAAGACCGCCTTTTTGCCGAAACCCTTCTGCAGCGCGGATTGGGCGACCTGAAAAATAGGAGCTTTGTAGGCCGCAACCCAGGGCTTGCCGGTGCTCAATACTTCAAAGCGGCAGTGAACGCCATTGGGAAGAAGCTTGCGAATGTGCTTTTCGACGAGTTTGGCGATTTTCTGAGGATTCTGATTGGGCACCAACCGCGTGGAAAATTTAGCATAAGCTTTGGAAGGAATGACGGTTTTCGCGCCTTCGCCCTGATAGCCGCCCCAGATTCCATTGAGTTCGAGCGTCGGACGAATCCAAAGCCGTTCGACGGTGGTGAATCCTTTTTCCCCGTGATAGCTGGGCGCCCCCACGGCATGCTTGAAATCTTTTTCCTTCCAAGGCAGCGCGTTCAACGCTTTGCGTTCGGCCGGGGGGACGGCAGCGACGTCATTATAAAACCCGGGAATGGCGACGCGAAAATTCTTGTCATGAAGCTTGGCGAATAGTTCCGTCAATACGGTGAGCGGATTGGGCACCGCCCCGCCGTATACCCCGGAGTGGAGATCGCGGGCGGGGCCAGTCAGTTCAATCTCATAGTAATTCAGTCCGCGCAAGCCGTAGGTGATGGATGGAACACCTTTGCCGAGCATCGAGGTGTCTGAAACCAGCAAGGCATCCGCCTTCAGCTTTTCTCTGTGGCTCTGGACGTAGTCCCACAGGCTCACGCTGCCGACTTCTTCTTCGCCTTCGATCAGGACTTTGATATTGACGGGAAACTTGCCATGCAGCTGATGCAGCGATTCGAGCGCTTTCAGATGGATGTGCACCTGTCCTTTATCGTCGGCAGTGCCGCGCCCAAAGATATTCCCGGCGCGCACTTCCGGCTGGAAGGCCGGAGAAGTCCAGAGTTCGAGCGGCTCAGCCGGCTGCACGTCGTAATGGCCATAGAAAAGAACCGTCGGCTTGCCGGGAGCTTCGAGAGATTCTGCGTACACGAGAGGGTGAAGGCTGGTGGGAACGATTTCAACGGTTTTGAAGCCGGCGGCGCGCAAGCGTTCAGCGACCCATTTGGAGGCGCGGTCGATGTCTGGCTTGTGCTCGCTTTTGGCGCTGACGGAGGGGATACGAAGAAATTCGTAGAGTTCTGTGAGATGCTGTTCGCGGCGACTTTCTATAAATTCAGAAAGATTCATACGAAGCCCCCAGGCGCAAGGATAGATAATCGTTCCACTCGAATCTATAACTGCCCAAAAATGAAGAAGTAAAGCGCGGCAGCGGTTTGGTGAAGAGTGCGCCCGGCGTGAAGCCGTAGCCGCTTAAGACATTCTAAGGCCAGCGGATTGCGGCTTACAAGTTGCCGGGCGAAAAAGCATGGCGATTGCGCACACCTGCCCGAAAGAGCAATTGACGGTTTCCGCGGCCAGCCCGATGATGGGCTTATTATGCAAGAAACCGCTTTTGCCACAAACCGGCGCAGCCAGCGCGTTTTTCACCGGATGAAACTGCAGGCCCTGGGCCGCAGCCACGCGGGAAAGAAATTCCGCGAGGTGTGCGAAACCCTGGTGGTGAATGCCCACGGGGGCCTGCTGATTCTGCGGCATGAGGTTAATAACGACGAAATGCTGGTGCTGGTGAACCCGGAAACGCAGGAAGAGCTGGAGTGCCGGATCGTGTTCACGGGAGAGAGTGGATCGAAGGGCATTCGCGTCGGAGTCGAATTCTTGACCCCCGCGCCCCACTTCTGGGGCATCGATTTTGACGCGCCCAGGCAGAAGTCCGACGAGCACGACCCGACCCACTAACCCCGCCACTACCCTAGGGTAGCAGCCCAAGAGTCAAGCCAGAGCCGTATGGAAGGGATCCCGACGAGCCGATAGGCTTCGGCCGGTGGGTAAACAGGGCTTACCGTCGCTCGAATGTTACGTTTCGTGCCCTTTATCGGCGATTGGCGCGGACGTCATGGAGGAAGCTCCAGCGCTCATGGAGTCTCTCGCGAATAATCATCCGTTTTTCGACGGGAACAAACCTGTCGCCTTCGTCTCGACCCACACGTTTCTGCTCGTGAACGCACATGGCCTAAACCTTGAACCTAGCGAAGCCTATGAGTTCATGATGAACTCCATCGCCAATGAGGAATTCCGCTTTGCGCAAATCCTAGCGTGGCTCAAATCGCACATGGTTCAAACCTTACTTGGACCCTGGCGGAAACCTCAATCTGGCCGCAACCGACTTAAGTGAACACTACTCGGCGGGGAATCGTGGAAAGTTCGTGACGCATGAGTTCGTTCCTCTTGTCTATGCGCGCCGAGCCTCTTTTCTATCCACCCAGAAAAGACTGGTGCGGGTGCACCCGGGAAGGTCAAGCCTGCATTACTTGTCCGGGAAAAGTCCCGGCATCCAGCGGGAAGCCAGTTGAGCGGGAAAGACCAGCCGCAGCGGGGCACGAGGGCTCTCCGAAGCCAACACCCCGTGCTCCAAAAGTGCTGAGACTATCCGCCTCGCCTGCCGATTCCCTGTGTTTACCACGCCAGCGGCCTCGCCGCGCGGCAACTCCCCACGGTAGAGAACCGCTTCCAGAATGTTTTCCGATTTCGCCGGTAAGTTGCCGAGACGAATTCCTTCCTCGGCCCACATCCGGATTCGGGTGCGCAGGCGATCCGGCTGGACCAAACTCTCCATGAAATTAACCTGGTCGATGCAAATGCCGAGAAAGAACTCCGCGAATGCGGCCAGCGCTTCTTCGGTCAGCTGCCCGCGGCCATCGAGATCGTTGCGGCGCGGCTGGTCACAAGCGACCAAATGTCGCTTGTACGCCTCGACGTTGCGGGCCAGGCCCCTTGCCACGGACCATGCAGCGCCCGTGTCCAGGCTTTCGAGCAACATCGCATGCGACATCAATCGCGCCACACGCCCGTTGCCGTCCAGAAACGGGTGAATCCAGAGCAACCGGTGATGCCCTGTCGCCGCCGCAAGAATCGAATCCGTCTTGTTCAGCGCCCCGTACACTTCTTCAAAGCGCGCAAGAAAACGGGGCACAGCGCCAGCACTCACAGCGACGTGCGTGCCAGCCATCACATCGCGTTTCCGCAGCTCTCCCGCAACTACGCGGACGCGCTCTTTCTTTTCCGGATCCTCAATCCAAAGAAGATCCTCGGGCAGCAGTTCACAAAAACGCTGGTGCGCCTCACGAATGCCGTCACTGGTGACCGCGCGGCCTTTCAAGCCTCCGCGATCGATCCATTCCTGAACCGCGATGTGGGCCTTCGCTTCAAGCTGTAGGTCGCGCTGATGAGCATCCTTGCTGTAATCGTTTTTCAGAGCTCGTTCAATGTCGATCGGATGCGTGTCGTGGCCTTCGATCAGATTGCTGTAGTAGCAGTTCACTGCGCGCACGAGGTCGGAGAGCGAGGCCAACAAGCTTTCCGGCAAACTGCGACGGAAGCCCGCCGCCTTTTGGGCCAGTTCGAGCGCCAAGTCCGTCAGTTTTCCCCGGTGGCGCGAAGTTTCGCCTATCCGCAGCGGCTCCATCATGGCGATCGACTCACCGCGATCTGGGGCCGTCACAATGTCCTCTTTTGTGTCCGCATTGGAACTCATTACAACACCCATTGTATCATCGGTGTACATGGGAATGGACGGCCATTTGTGTCCTCTTCCATGGCCGCTATTCTGTCGGTCGTCCTCGCCTGAAGATTGCGCCCAGCAGGCTCACTGACATGTCCCCGCGTGAGTTCAAATACCTGAGACTGTGTGTGCCCGACCCATTCGACTGCATCCTGGCGAAGCTGGAGCGCAATGCAGCGAAAGACAGGGAAGCCGATTATCTGTTTCGCTCCCACAAACTCTCCGCTCCAGGTACTCGGTGACCGATATAAGAACGAACTACAGCACAACCTCATCGGAAACGTGGAGTGGCACGATAAAGCCCTGGAGCTGTGGATCGAGATCTTCGAATCCCAAACGTAATATTACTTTCTCCACCGCGCGAAACCTGCGACCGCTACCCTGCCAAGGTAGCAGTCAGGCGAGATATACAACGGTTTCAAACAACGTTGTGGTCGAGCTCATCGGTAGTCAGTTTGCGCGGCAATACTTCACCAGAGCGCTGTAGACCGCACAATGCTTGGGGAACAGAGGCGCCTCCAATCCACCCTGTGCTTGACTAAGTATTCAGTCCATACCCAACGGTTAGAGACAACAGTGCATCTTTCCCCCTCGTCATACATCAAACGCTTGACGGCACAAAATTTATTGTCCACTGCGCGAAGCGAAACCCGTATTGAAATGAACTGAAAGACTGACGCAGATCCGGAGCGCGGTATCGGAAGAAGGGGCGTGGTGCTTTGTGTGAAGGGGTTAGAGTACCGGTGAGAAAGCGGCTCGTTTTGTATCTGGCGGTCGCTCTGGGATTCACGGCGTGCTCTGGCGGGATAGTCTCCCCTGACGCGTCACGGAAAGGAACGGACGAGGCTCAGATACCAGGTACGCTGAATTCCCTGAGCGCTGCGGGGGAACAGGAGCTGCGCGCCATCATCGAAAGTGGGCGGCTTGCGGATCTGCAGTGGCCAAATTTTTCCGATCGCTCCGACGCCGTACGGGAATTCTACGCTCTGGCCGGCTACAGGCCGGCATGGAGCCAAGCCGGCAAACCGACGGCGCAGGCCACCGAGTTGGTCGGCATCCTGGAAGACGCCGATCAAAAAGGGCTCGACAACAAGGACTACGACGGCGCGCGTTGGCCGGAGCGCCTGAAGACGCTCGAGAGCCCATCGACAGCGACCGAATCAGCATTGATAAAATTTGATGTGGCCCTGACCGTTTCCGCGATCCGTTATGGACTTGATCTGCACCTCGGAAAGGTGAATCCCAAGCTTCTTCACAAAGATTTCGATCCGGACGTCCACAAACATGATCCAGGAGCGTACCTCTGGAAAAACGTGGTGGGCGCACAAAGCGTAAAGAAGGCCCTGGCGCCGATCGAGCCTTCCTACCCCCGTTACCAACGCACGCTGCTGGTGCTGCAGAAATACATGCAGATGGAGAAGGAAGAAGTGCCTGATCCTCTGCCGCTAGTGAAGAAACCGGTCGCAGCAGGCCAGCAGTACGAGGCCAGCGGGAAGCTGCGGCGCAGGCTCCAATTCCTGGGTGATCTGCCTCCGTCCGCGTCGGTGCCCGAAAATTCACTGGATGATTCGGGCGCGGTGACGGAAGGCGTGAAACACTTTCAGCTCCGGCATGGATTAGACGCCTCGGGCAAACTCGGACCCCAGACCATCACGGAACTGAACCGGCCGATGAGTGACCGGGTGGAACAGTTGCGGCTCATGCTGGAGCGCTTCCGCTGGATGCCGCACAGCTTTGCGCAGCCTCCGATTATCGTGAATATCCCGGAATTTGTGTTGCGCGCATACGACTCCTCTTTGCACCCGGAGCTGGTCATGCCTGTGGTAGTGGGGCGTGCTCTGCGCACACAGACGCCAGTACTCGAAGAGGAAATGAAATACCTGATCATCTGGCCCTACTGGAATGTGCCGCCGAGTATTTTGCGCGCCGAAATCGTTCCGAAAATTGCAAAGGACCCGGAGTATCTGCAGAAAAACAATTTTGAAGTAACCACATACTCTGGAGAAGTGGTCACCGACGGCGTCGTGAGCGATGAAGTGCTCGCGCAATTGCGCGCGGGCAAGCTCATGATACGGCAGAAACCGGGACCGAAGAACGCACTTGGCCTGATCAAGTTTGTTTTTCCCAATGCCAACAACATCTACTTGCACTCGACACCGTCCCAAGCGCTTTTCGAAGAGAACCGGCGCGATTTCAGCCACGGCTGCATTCGAGTTGAGGATCCCAGGGCGCTAGCCACGTGGGTGCTCCGAAATAATCCCGGTTGGACGCGAGAGCGGGTGGATGTGGCGTTTCAAGCGCAGAAGCAGGAGCAGGTAAATCTGGCACACGAGATTCCCGTGTTGATCCTCTACGGCACCGCGATTGCCAACGAAGACGGCCAGGTTTTCTTTTTCGAAGACATCTACGGGTATGACAAAGCCATGGCTAAACTATTCGCCCAAGCCTACGCGTCAAAAAACTGAGTTGCTGGCCTACTGTTCGGGCACAGTCAACCTCGGTTGCTCCGCTTGCATAAACTATTCTGCATTGGCGCTCGACGAGGAGCAGCCGTAACACCACGTACGGACGCGTCCAATGTCGACATGCACGAATCCCGAGCGGGGGTAATAACCTACCCCTCCACGACCGAGCGCCAGCGCCGCATTGCGGAGCGTAATCGTATCGATCCCCGGAATGCGAATATCAATGGCGCGAGCCTGCATGTGCTGGCTGTTCTTCGCCACTCCCGCAGAACGGGCGCGAAGAAATTCATTGCTCCACGAGGTCCGGTAGCCGCAAATGATCTCGATCTCCACGTCCGGATGTCCGACCGCCGCGGCCACATCGGAAAGAATGTCGAACACTCGAGGATCATAGTGTTTGACGTCGCCGGTACGATGATCGCGCAGGAAATGATCTAGCTGTTCTTCAGCTTCCGGAAGGTAGACATCGCCGCGGCGGTACACAATGTCAATGTGCTCCCCTGTATGGGTATGAAAAAGGCGGAGATGATGTTCCTGTGCAGAACTGGTTTCGGCGGCGAACGAGGAATTGCAAGCGGAGATAACCGCCAGAATCAAAAGAGCGCAACAGAACCTAAATGCGACGACTGCCTTCAACAAGCGAAACCTCCAACCCGCGTTCCGTCAAACAAAAAGAGAATTGTCTGCAGACAACAATTTTACTTGAAGAAGGGGGAAAGACAAAATTAGGGCGGTGTAATTTGGCTCCTCGAAACTAAACTTTCTTCGACGTTGAGGACAACTACAAAGCGCTCACTAAGTTGGGGCGGCGATTACCTCTGTTTACACATGCAACGAGGCCGGTTTGCTCCCTTAATATTCAAATTGCCAGAGCTTGATAATTGCCCATAACAGCAGGCCAACCTTGCTTAACGCGGATAAGGATCCGGCAAGCACTTGGGAGCCAGAGAGATTGATTTCGTTGCGCGTGAACGAACGGGAGGGGTTGGCATTGCTTAGTTTTACTCTCGGTTGAAGTTGTGTGGCCTCTAGAACCGCGAGAGAGAATTGAATTTGGCCATTGCCCTTTCGGATTTCCTCCGCTCGAATCATCACCCGACTCCTTTACTATTCTTGAGGTGGTCATTCGTTCACAACAGTTTAGATGGCTAGGAAGAAAAAAGGATGCAGGCTTTTAACACTTGCCCCGTAAGTATGTCGTCATTTTCAAGTGTGATCCGATCTGTAGTTGCCAGGTCTGATGAATTCGTGCACGTGTGCGCCAAGCAGGACGGAAAAACCGTTACATTGAACAGTAGTTTTGTCTTCGCAGCCCACAGAAACTTAGGCATATCAACTCTCCTTCTACGGAGATGACGACACGTCCAGACGCTTTTCTCCAAAATAATTGCCGCCTCTCGTGCCTAGGAACCACCGTAAAGCTGGAAGGTCGCCCAATAAAACGGTTTTTCGAAGACCGAGCCGGTGTTCGAAAGCAGCAGGGACAGCTTGGCCTTCCGCAGGGCCGTTGCCGGATCTTCTCCACGGTCCAGACCCTCGTACAACGAATCCATTATCTGGGGGGTGGAGGAAGAATCGCTGACCTCCCAAAGTGAAGCGATCACATGACGCGCTCCAGCACGGGTGAAGGCCCAGGACAGACCCACGAGACCTTCGCCGGCGTAGGCACGTGTGCCCGCACCATTGCAGGCAGAGATCGTAACGAGCTCCGCCTGCAGAGGATGCTTTACTATTTCTCGCGCGTACAACTTGTAGGAGTCACCTTCCTTGCCGAGAATCACAGCGGATTCGAGAGGAAGCGTGCGGCTGGCAGTGCCATGGGCCACAAAATGCAGATAGGCGAAGCGTTCCGGATGGCTTGCCAGGTAAGCGGCCGGCGTTGCATTGCGTCCTTCGAGCACCTCACGTTTCGTTTGTGGAAAGTGGCCGGCGACTTTCTGCATTTCTGCCGGGGCCTGCATGAGGCGAGGGAAGTCTGCGTTCGCTGGCTCTGGATTTCCCACGAGGAGAAGGCTCCTCTCCTCGCTGAACGACCTTTGCGCGGCAGAAGACAGGATTGCGAGCGAACTCGCGGTCGAGAGGGTCACGTCTTCGATCCAGAAATGCGGTTGGGTATCTGGAGCGATGAGGGTCTCAAAGTTCAGACTGCAGAGGCTTTCCGAAGGCAGCAAAATTACGCGTGAATTTCTGGGAATGAGATTGCGCGCGGGAGCGACCAACATCGCGTAGAGTTGTTCTCCTATGGAACGCTCGCCTCCCAAGACATCATGCCCATCAAGAATGGCCTGGCGATAGGTCTTCACTAGGGGATCGATCTTTGATTTGGGGGGAAGAGGGTAAGTGAACAGCCTAGAAGGGGTGATCACCCACGCATAGGAATGGTTTTGCCCGGTCCAGTACAGGAGTAGCGTCGCCTGAAGCTTTTGGGCGAGTTGCCGGGGCGGTAATCCCGCGGAGGGCACAGGGGGAATCTTGTTGGTGGAGGTGAGACCTACCGCTAAACTCTGAGAGCGAGTAAGATCGGCAACATGCAAGGCGTCTTCGACCCTGCCCCGTCGCATCAGGAAATCAATGTAGTCGTCATAGAAGTCGATCGCGCCGGAAAGGAACGCTAGTCGAAGTTCATCCTCCTCAATCGATTGGCGCACTGCCTCAATAGTTCTTACAGAATGTTTGAATTCTCGCTCTGCCTTCGCCAGCTGGCCCTCCTGGCCGTACACACTGGCAAGCCGAGCCTCCGCTTCCCAGCGCGTCGCTGCGTAGACTGACTGGTCCTTAATGATCTGCCCAAACAGTTCTTCCGCGGGACGGAATTGCTTCCGTCCCGCATCGATTCGGCCCGCGATCAACCGAGAGGTCATCTCTCCTCGATGATCGTGAATGGAATAAGATAACTCCAACGCCTCGCTATTATAGTTTTCGGCTACGTCAAGCTGTCCTCTCGTGATCGTGATACTCGATAGAGTGTTCAAATTTTCTGTGATCAATCTCTTGTCATCCAAATTACGCGCGAGTTGCAAGGCGTGCAGGGAATTGGTCTCCGCCTCCGCGTAGTCACGCAGGTAGTAGTGCACCGCTCCAACGTTTGTTCGACAGATCACCTGGTCTTTTAACAGGCCGGCCGTGCCAGCAGCTTGCTCTGCTTGTTGGAATAGCGCGAGGGCCCGCTCATAGTCTCCGAGCTCAAAGTAACTCCAACCTGTGTTCAACTGAATCTTGGCCGCCAAGCTCATGGCACCGGCGATTTCAGCCACCCGCAACCCTTCTCGATTCCAATCGACGGCCGCGTCGTAGTGCCCTTGTTCCGTTTCGAGCAAGCCAAGGCTGCCGAGCGCCGACGCTTCGAGATAGGCGTCCTTTTCGTCCCGGGCGGCTTTCAGGGAAGCACGATACAGGGTGGAGGCAGCTTCTAATTTGCCCTGGAAGTCCGAAAGGGTTCCTTCTCGTAGGGCAACATAACCTAGAAGTCCCGGGTGGTTCACTCGAGCAAGTCTATCGGCCTCGGCGAGACTCCGTGAGGCCGCCTGGAAATCCGACAGATTCGTAAAGGCAGAGGCCTGAGTCAGCTTGCGCCACACCGCTGTGTCCCCGGCCTGGAGGGAGGGAGGAAGGTCGGGTTCGAGGAGTGCCAACGATTCCTTGTTCATGCCCTTCCAGATGAGAATTTCGGCCTTCAGGGCAGTGAAACGCCAATGCCAGTCTGAACCTGGATTGGAAACTGTACCCAAAGCGTCGTCCACTTCGCCCATAGCACGCTTCAGGTCCCCGCTCCTCAACTCCTGCAAGGAAGTACGGTAGACAGTTTCAAAATCAAGTTTTCTTGCCGGCCTGCAACCTCCTGAGCCAAGAACCAGAAGGCCAAGCACGAGTCTCAGGGGAAATGTGAGCCGTTGATGCTGGCCTGAGTCACCACGCCGCTTCCTTCGATGGGAGAGCCGAGTTCGAAGCGCAACATCGTCAGCGTTCGTTTGTTCAACCCCAAAAGCACCTCGGCAACGTAAATCGTTCCAAAGCCGGGTATAGCTACGGTATGCCCGTCGACCGTCACGCCTGGAGCGGTTGTCTTGAGCCTCTTGACGAGCGAGCAATGAATCTCCGTGTTGCCTTCTCGCAATTTTATCGGTGTTCCCGAGCGGAAGGGATCTTCCGTCATTTTCTTGAATTCCTTGTCCTTTTCCAACTCTTTCTTTACTTTTTCAAAGGTATCCAAATGCCCAAGGAGCCTGTCATTTAGTTCGATTTCGAGAGGATACCCGCAGATCCTCAGATTTTCGAACGTGCTCCCGAGAAAGGAGAATTGCGACTCTTCGTCGGGAAAACCATGATGGCCGGTGATGCGCAGCACAACGCGATCCGCCGTCAGGACATCCAGGAAATTCAGGCCTTCGACGACTGCTGTCACAAGCGTGGTGTGGAATTCCTTCTCGTCCTTTTGCTCCTTGCTTCCCGCGACGTGCGAATAGCCAGCCTTGAAGCGAACATGATGATCCAGATGGAAATTTTCGACTCTGGCATTCCCATACCCGCCGATGGTTGGCAAGACGCTGGG
>Ga0210399_10003446_pt1 | contig 12323 bp, 13 predicted proteins | sample IncBWC14MmetaG_FD_150865 | JGI IMG/M metagenome (GOLD analysis project Ga0210399, IMG submission 150865) | Forest soil microbial communities from Barre Woods Harvard Forest LTER site, Petersham, Massachusetts, United States - Inc-BW-C-14-M | ecosystem: Environmental > Terrestrial > Soil >... | reverse complement strand
TGGCGCGCGCATCGGCGCTTTGGAGCAGCAGTTGCCGGCATCGGCGGATCGCCCGCGCGTCGCATTTCTGGAATGGCTGCAGCCCTTCTATGTGGGCGGGCACTGGGTTCCGGAAATGATTCAAGTGGCGGGCGGAATAGACGCATTGGGCAAGGTCCGTACTCCTTCTTTCCGCGTGCACTTGCAGGACATTGTCGAGGCCAAACCGGATATTTTGCTGATCGGTCCTTGCGGGTACGGCACGCAGCAGGCACGCGACGAATATCTTTCGATGGAGCTTCCCGAGCAGTGGAACGCCATGCCGGCGGTTCGCAACGGGCGGGTTTACGCGCTGGAAGCGAACAGCTATTTTTCAAGGCCTGGCCCGCGACTGGTCAGGGGCGTCGAGGCGCTAGCCAAACTCTTCCACCCCGCCGTCGAGGTCGCGCGCGAAGCCGAAAACGCGGTTTTGCCCATTAGCACTAGCGCCCGCGCCGCTTCCGTCTAGCTCCGAACTTCCCAGAGTTAATTTTTGAACACCTGTCTCAACGTACTGTTGACACTCCTTCGCGTATATATAAGAATCCTATATGTAAGGGAGAGCCCTATGATTGGACCGGGAATCAAGCGAGGCACGGCGGAACTGGCGGTTCTAAGCGTTCTGGAAGACGGGCCGCTGCACGGCTACGAACTGGCACGGCGCATTGAGCAGCAAACCAAAGGCGCGCTGCGCTTCACGCTGGCCGCGCTCTACCCCATGCTCTACCGCATGGAGCAGCGTGGATGGATTCGAGGGAACTGGGAAACCAGCCAGCAAGGCCGGCGGCGCCGCTGCTATCGGTTGACGACGACAGGAAAGACAAAGCTCTCACCGCTGCGCAAAGAATGGTCGGAACTCTTCAATGCGCTTCGCAGGCTGACCAAGGTGTCGCATGCGTAATTGGGAAGGGATAGTCGAGCGGCAATTAAGTGGCCTTGCGCTAGAGCCAGCGGAGAACGCCGAAGTGATTGCGGAACTCGCGGCGCATCTTGCGGAGACGTGCGAAGAATTGCGCGAGCAAGGAATAACGGAGGAAGAGGCAGTGCGGCGCACGCTGTCTCAAGTCGAAGACTGGCAGAAATTGAGCCGATTGATTCAGACCGCCAGGACAAAGGAGAACGTCATGACGAATCGCGTGAAGCAATTTTGGCTTCCCAGCTTGTTGACCCTTTTTCTGTCGATGGGCCTCCTCATGCTGATCCAGTCTCTTGGTCCCAGCCCGTGGATCGTTGCCCGAAGGAGCGGCTGGTCTCTTATCGCTCCCGTTGCGGTGATCTACCTTCCTTGGCTGTTTTTGCTGCCTTTCATTGGAGCGATGGGGGCATATCTTTCGAATCGAGCGGGTGGATCGCAGCGGACCATGTTCTCTTCCATTGTTTTCCCCGTGTTGCCTTACTTTGTTTTTTTCATTGTGGCGCTACCGGCGAGGGCCCTCTTCAATGAAACCCTCGGCCACAACATCATGTTTCTTGCCTTGTTCCTTGGCTTACTTGTATGGGTGGTGGGCCCTGGAGCGGCTCTACTAACAGGTGGGGTGCTGGCAAGGACGTTTCTTTCACGACGCTCGGATGCCCGGCGAATTGTGAGTAGCTGAGAGCGACCGGTTCCAGCGGCGGTAGAAGGGAAGTCCGGCGAGAATTAGTAGTAGGCCGATGGAGGAGCGGCCGGGGCGCTCGATCCAGATGTTTACTGTCAGCGCGAGAGCACCAGCGACGAACAGGGCTGGGACCCAAGGATAGCCCCAGCAGCGATAGGGGCGCGGGAGATCGAGTTCGGTTTTGCGCATGCGAAAGAGCGCCAAGACGGCTGAGCCGTAAAAAATCCAGGCCGCAAAAATAAAAAGATTGGTGAGTTCTTCGAAGGTTCCGGTGAGCGCCATCAGGCCTGCAAGAATGCCCTGGAAAATCAGCGAGCGGCCCGGCGTGCGGAATTTTGGATGGATGCCCTCGACAATCTTGAAGAAAATTCCATCTCGCGCCATGGCGTAGCCCACGCGAGCTCCGCTGAGCACCGAAGAATTCATCGAGCCAAGAGCGGAGATGACCATGGCGAAAGTGATCCAACTTGCGGCAGTGGCTCCTTTGATGTGCGCCACAACATCGGAAGCAATGTGCTGGGAAGCGGCGACGGTATCGAACGGCAGCACATTCAAGCAAGCCGCGGTGAAGAGCAGATAAACGACAGCGACGAATCCGACTCCGCCGACGAGCGCGCGAGGGAAATTTTTCTGCGGGTCTTCTACTTCGGAGCCCACCAAATTTAGATCTTCCCAACCGTCATAGGCCCAGAGAGCCGCTGCCAGCGCGGCAAGAAACGCGCTGAAGATGGCGCCAGCGCCCATTCCCGCGGCCGGCCAAAAGGGTTGCGTTCCGCTCGACTGCGTGCTGGCCGGGGCAAAGAAGGCCACGCCAATCACGATGGCGACGGAGTGATTTTGATGGTGGTCAAGAAAATCTGGACTGCGCCTCCTAGCCGCACGCCGAGGTAGTTCACGCCCGTCATGATGAGGAGCCACACAACCGCGAGCGGTTGCGCCCAGGTGAACACAAAATCGTAAGGCTTGATCCAGCCAGTGAGACCCGGAATGGCGATGTGAACGGTGAAAAGTGGCAGGGCGATGGTTGGGAGGAGGAAGCTGAGAAAGCGCATCATGCCGGCGGCGATGGAGGCGAGTGAACTGGGGCGGCCAACAATGGAATGCATCCAGCCGAAGAGGAAGCCATAGACGGGGCCGAAGCCGCGGCGGAGATAGGCGTATTCGCCCCCGGCTTCCGGAATCATGGAACCCAATTCGGCAAAAGAGAATGCGCCGAAGATGGAGAGGACTGCGCCGATGATCCACGCGGCAAAAACGACGGAGACGCTGCGGCCTTCGCGGGCCATTTCAGCGGGCTTCAGGAAAATTCCGGTGCCGATCATGGTGCCGACGACGATGGCGGCGGAAGCCCAAGCACCCAGGCCGCGCACTAGTTCCAGACGCTTTTCGGTCATGTCACCTCGCGAAAATTTCCTTCAAACTCTTCAGCTCTCTCGAGTAGGGGCGCAGCATGCTGCGCCCCTACGGCTGCGCAATCCTGCTAACAAGCCAGCCGACAAGAAAAGTTACGATAGCGCCAGTCATGAAGTACCACGTATACGCCACGCTCGTAAACTGGAATACGGATAAAACCGTGGCAAGTCCCGCGATCATTCCCGCGAGTGCGCCGCGCGCGTTCGCACCGCGGTCGAACGTGCCCAGAAGAAATAGGCCGAGCAGGCTGCCGAAGGGCAGCGACGCCACGGTCAGCCCGGTTTCGAGCAGCGGCCCCCACTTCACCAGACCGAAGCCCATCAGCACGAGGCCCCACAGGAGCGTCATGCCGCGGGAGAGGCGCAGGAAGCGGGCGGGGTCGGCGCTTTGTCCGCGCAGTTTTGCAAAATCGAGCACGCTCGAAGCGGCCATGGAGTTCAACGAGCCGCTGGCGTTGGACATGGCGACGGCGACGATCGATGCCAGCAGCAGGCCCGCGAGGCCCGTGGGCATTTCGCGTACAAGAAAAAGAGGGAGGATGCGGTCGGTGCGTTCGCCGGGCGCCAGGAGCGGGGAATGCTGAGCGAACACGTAAAGGAACACGCCAATCAGCAGAAACACGGTGAACTGGAAGAGCACGATAACGCCGCTGGCGAGCAGGGCGCGGCGGCTGTCGCGTTCGCTCTTCGCCGCGAGAAGGCGTTGCACGATGATTTGGTCGGTGCCGTGGGTGGCCATGGTGAGAAAGGAGCCGCCGATCAAGCCGGACCAGAAAGTATATTTGGTTGCGAGATTCCAGGAAAAATCGAGGACTTGCAGTTTGTGGCCCGCAGCGGCGGCGACCTGCGTGACTTCGCTCCAGCCGCCAGGAGTGCGGTGGAGCAAAACGAAAAATGTTACGGCGCTGCCCGTGAGATAAAGGAGTAGCTGTGCGACGTCGGTCCAAATGACGGCTTTCATTCCTCCCTCGAACGTGTAGAGGACGGTGAATGCGATAACGAGGACTACCGCTAATTTTTCCGATGTGCCAAGGACCACGCTCACGACCAAAGCGATAGCTGAGACGCGGACGCCTTCGGCGATGGCGCGAGTGATGAGGAAGGTGCTCGCGGCGACGGCGCGCATGCGTTCGCCAAAACGTTTTTCGATGAGCGCGTAGGCGGTCAGAAATTCGCCGCGAAAATATCCGGGGAGCAACAGCAAGACGATGAGAACGCGGCCGATGAGATAGCCGAAGACCAATTGGAGGAAGGTGAGATTTCCGCCGTAGGCGATGGCCGGTGTGCCGATAATCGTGAGTGTGGAGGTTTCCGTGGCGACGATCGAAAACGCCAGCGCCCACCACGGCGCCGTGCGGCCGCCCAGAAAATAGTCCGTGGCGTTTTGCTGGCCGCGGCGAAAGTGAATGCCCAGCGCGGTGACGCCGAGCAGGTAGGCAATGACGATGGCCAGGTCCAGGGGATGGATGCGCATCCTGGGCAAGATTATATGTGCGGGGCGGCTTTAGACGTGCGTTCTTTCGTTGGATTCCAGAATCTTCAGAGGAAAACTGCAGGGAACTACCAGTCCGGATATTTTGCGCGAATCTTCTCGTAAAGAAGAGAAGTACTTTTGTATTTCTTGTGGAAACTCAGTACCTGGCGTTCGCGCTTGGTTGGCCTCGGCTGCGGGGGTTCAACAGCTTGCGGCAAGGCCTGCTCGACTTCAGCCAGGTTCTGGATACGATCGCGTGACAAGGCAATTCTCTCGCCGGTCGGCGCAACACGCGCAATGATATGGTTGTGTTTGCGCTGGAGAGACTCTTTGTCGGCAGTAAAGGTCTTCTCCTGGCCTTGAGAATTGCGATAATGAATAGCCAGCGCCCGCGCGGGTGAGTAGTCGGAGCGTCTAGGTACCCGCATTCCGGCCATTCGCAAGACTCCCCCGCGTCCCAGTGTCCCGTCAAAATACTGACAGGAGGGATTTGGGCAACGAATGCGGCCTCCCGACACACGCGCACCCTTCACTCCGCATTGCGGGCATTTTGTCTTCCCGAAAAGGAAATCCAAAAGTCCCATGTCCACTCCAAAAGTTGCTGAGGCCGAGCATTCAGGGGGACGGTTGGAGAAAACGAACCATTGGCTTTAGCCAACATGGTTCTTCCATAACACCCGTCTACAGGCAGCCGCCCTCTCTCACGGGCGTTTGCTGGCTGCTGCTTCTGGGAACGGAGAGAAAGCTGTTTCGCCGGCGGACCGGCACAGCCTGGCAACCGTCCCCCTGAATGCTCGTGTGGCCTTTTCTCTCTGCCAAATAAAAAAAGGACTTTCCATCCGCCCGCGGAGAATCATACGGCGCCGGTGCACGAGCGAAGGCAAACCCATAGCGCGAAGCTGCTGGAAACTCATGCGGCGAAAATGGCCCTTCTTGTGTCCGCCAAAAACGGCGCTGAGTACCTCCTCCGCCAACCAGCGGTCCAGGAGGCGGAGTTGCGCTTCATTATTCACATGCTTGAGGTAGTAGTCGAGGATGGCCACATTGCGAATGCCTTTTTCGATGGTTTCTGCCGCGATGGTGACCAGCGCCTGCGCGCGCGCAAGGTGACCGGCTTGCCGCTTCCAGCGGCGTTTGCGGCGAAAGGCGAAGCGGAACAGGTTTTGCACTTTACGCAGCTTGTCACGCGAGAGGGCGACGCCTCCCCCCGCGCGGAAGAGCAATCCCAAGTGGCGGAAGTTGCGAGCGATGGTGAATTCTCTATCCGAAGCAAACGCATCTGTTAGCAGGAGGTCGGCTCGATGGCTTGCTTTTGTCCGCAGGCGCAGCTGGGCCAGCAACAGTTCCAGGTGTTGTGCTGCCTGCGCCGCTACTTCACGGTTCGGGGAGAGCAACAGCAAGTCGTCGGCGTAGCGGAAATAGCTGACTCCAGGCACGTTCTCAATCTCGCGATCCAGCTCGGTGAGATAGATGTTGGCAAGCAAGCAAGCGATGGAGGTACCGAAGGGTATGCCCACCGTGGCCATTTGCAGGTTTCCGCCTTCCTCGAATAAAAAGCGCACCCGTTGGACCAAGAGCCGATAGAGAAAATCGCCCGGGTCCATCATCGAGGCCAATTTGTTCAGCAGCACTTCGTGATCAATGCTGGCAAAGTAGTCGGAAATATCGCGCTTCACGACATAGAGAGGAGATCTTGTGGACCGCAATATTCCGGCGATGCGTGTCTGGCATGTGTCTAAGCTATATTTGCGCTCGCGATACGCATAGGAGTTCGGCGAAAACCAGTTGTGAAGCCTCCGATTTAAGAGCCGATAGAGCAGCAAATCGACGATGCGTTCCTCCCACGGAGGAATGTAAAGCGTGCGGTGCTTGCCGTTGAAGTTGTAGTGCAGTGCCACAGAAGGACGAAACCCGAAAGTTTCGCTTTTCAGCGCAGCATGCATGGCATTCAGGCGAGCCAGGCCATGCGCGGCGAAGTCGTAGAGGGTCCGCCCATCCGTGGAAGTAGCCAGCGCCTTGCGCCACTGAAACACAGGCTTGGTATAGACGCGAACGGCGGCCTTGTAGAGTTCGGCTTCTCCATAAACGTCACGCCAGCGCAAGAGGCTTGCTCTTTCCGTTGTGGAGGTTTTCCTCATGGTAAGTAGGCCATACCTTTTACTACTACCGCCCGCTCGTCGCAACCATTTCGCAGCGGCTTCCAGGCAAGCACTTCATCAATGCGGCGGTCGAGAGAAGACAATAGCCGCGCCAGCTTCTTCTAATCTCGCGTATTCTTCTGCTATGCGTTACGTCTTGGGGTTCGATGGTGGCGGCACAAAGACAGAATGCGTTTTGATGGGCGGAGCCGGGGAAATCATTACGCGGAGCGTTTCCGGCCCTTCGAATCCTTACCGTGTGGGCGTGGAATCGGCCACACGTGAAATCGAGAAAGCGGCGGACATTTGTTTGCGCGAAGCGGGGGCGGGACGGACTGCAGTTGCGGCGATTGGCGCGGGATTGGCCGGTACGGGGAATCCGGAATTGAAGGAAGGGATGCGAGCTTCCGTTGCAGCGGGATTTCCCGGCGCGGTGGTCAGCGTTTTTACGGATTTGGAGGCGGCGCTCGCGGCTGCGGATCAGGGGCCGGTGATCGTGCTGGTGGCGGGCACTGGATCTGCCGCGATCGGCAGAAATGAGCAGGGGCAAATCTGGCGCACGGGAGGACAAGGGCCGCGGCTGGGTGACGACGGCAGCGCGTTTGACATTGGGAGCCAAGCGGTTGCAAGGGCTATGAAAGAACGAAAGGAGCAGGGAACGGACTCGGCGCTGGGAAGGAGAATTCTGGAGCAACTCGGTTATGCGTCGTGGCGGGAAGTGCGGGAGTGCGCCGCCCTACAGCCAGACAACGTTTTTCCTTTGGTATTTCCCGTTGTGGCGGCGGCAGCCGATGCTGGAGATGTGGCCGCTCGCGAGATTTTGCTGCAAGCAGCGGGCGAATTAGCTTCTTTGGTGAATGCGGTTGCGAAACATTCGGGCCAGGGACGAGAAGAGATTAAGATTGTGAAAATGGGAGGGATGGTGGGCAAGTGCGTTTATTTTGATGACCAACTGGATGCGGCGTTGAAGCGCGCCTTGCCCGAAGCGCGATTCGGCGGGCTGAGAATGTCCCCGGCGGAGGCAGCGGCGCGTGCCGCGCGACATTGAGATGTCCGAAGAAGCCTCAGTCCGGAAACGTGCGCTCGTGGCTACGGGCGAAGAGCTTGCGGTACTGCTGCATCACGCGTCGCCAGAAGTGGTCCTGGCGCTGCTCGACAATCCGGCGCTCGACGAAACGCATGTTTGCCTGATACTTGAGCGAAAAAACCTCGCTGGAGAAGTGCTTGAAGAAGTGGCAAGGCGAAAGCCCTTGCTCAAGAGCTATCGGATAAAGCGAGCGCTGGCGTTTCATCCGCGGACGCCGCGATTGGTGAGCTTGCGGGTTCTGAAAGACCTGTATCTGATGGATCTGGTGCAGGTGGCGATTTTGCCGGGAGTTTCCGCGGAGCTGAAGCGCAACGCCGAAGATCAATTGCTGGCCCGGCTGCCGCAGCTCCCTCTCGGGCAGAAAATCACGCTGGCGCGGCGAGGCCCGGCGCGCGTGGCAGGGGCGCTGCTGGCGGAAGGGCACGCGCAAGTTGTCCCCATCGTTCTGGATAATCCGTACATGACAGAGGCGCAAATCCTGAGGGCGCTGGCTCGAGAAAGGCTGCCCATTTCGGTGATTCCGGCTATCGTGCAGCATCACAAGTGGTCGATTACTTACAATATCCGGTTGGCCCTGGTGCGCAACCCCATGTCGCCGCTGGCCACGATTCTTGCCTATCTTCCCGAGTTGACGGTCTCGGACTTACGGGACTTGGCGTCCCCCGGCATCGTTCCGGAGAACCTGCGCAAGTATTTACAGGCCGAGGTACACCGCCGCCTGCGCGCCAGCGAAAAAGCCGCGGCCCGGACTGCTCCCCCCAAAGACTCCCCCGCGTCTGAGAGCGAGTAAGTTTTTGCAGTTCCATTCGTAATACTCTCTCGTGGCCTCGAAAATCAAGTTGTCGGGAACAAAACATGCGCCGCCGGCGTCGTATGTGTTGTGGCGGTCGAAGGCGTATGCTTACATCAGAGAAGCGGCGATTCCGCCCGAGCGCCGCGGCACGTAATCCCTGGCAGGGGGTTGCACCCAATCGATGGGAAGTGGGGATCATTCGGCCCGGCGAGTCGACCGCCGCTGGGCGCCGCGATACTCGTTCCGCGCCGACCTCGAGATCGAATGGGGTTCCGCGGTGCTGCGCGGAAGCACGCGCGATATCAGTGCCAGCGGCATGTTTATCGAGGCGATCGACCCACTATGGGTGGGCGCCGGGTTTACGGCGCGGCTCGGCCTCGAACGCCCCGTAAGACTCGACTGTTCCGTAAAGCGGATCGAACCCGGGCGCGGCATGGGCGTCTCCGTTTCGGTTTCCGAATCCGAAAGCCAGAAGCTTTTCGAGGATTTGCTTTCTTCTCTCTCCAACACAGGCTCGTAATCCCGTCTTATACTAGGGCCAATGACACGCTGCCTTGATTGCGGTTCGGAGCGGATTGCGGATCAGTGTCCCTCTTGCGGGTTGACTTCCGCGGCTGCCGAAGTGATGTTCCGGCGGCGCCTGCTGAAACGCACGGCGGTATTTCTCACCGGGTCGCTGTTGTTTCCTTACGTGAGTCAGCTTTATCCGCCGCTGGATCTGGACTTCATGCTGGTCTTCTTTGGCGTGCTCTTCTTTATCGCACTGGCTATCGCAGTGGTTCTCGACCGCAGCGCGCGAAATCGCCGCGAAATCGAAATACTCAAGCGCATCTACTCGGGGTTTATTCCGCTGCCGTGGATATTGGCTGCTACGCTGCTCGTGAACGGGAAGCTGGATTCGCGAAAGAACGTGGCTTATCACCCGACAACGGTGGATAGCCGCTACAACATGCCGGGGATCGTGCGAGGAACGCGCCGGTTGTTTGTACATTCGTGGCGCGAAGGGCAGAAAATCGAGCGGCTGGCAGTGGATTTCGACGACTACGATCGGTTTCGCGCCGGCGATTCGGTGGTTGTCGGCGTTGAACCGGGCGCGCTAGGCATTCCGTGGTATTACGGCGTGTATCGACGGTGAAATCCGCTGCTCAGTAAACCGGTTTGCCGTTGATCAGCAGGGGGAGCTGCATTTCGAGAAAGTGGCCATCTTTGCCAAGGCGAAATTTCACTAGTTCCATGGAGCGGAGATCCTTGGTTTTCCAGTCCGGAGTTTCTAAAGGCTGTTCGGGTTTGTCGGCCAGCGACCATTCGACTGCGTCACCATGCGCCTTCACGGTTTGCGGATCGATTTCGTAGACTTCCTGCTCTTTCATATCCACAAGCAAGTAGCGCTTCCAAAGCTGCACCAGCAGAAGGCCTTTCTTTTCGGTGTGGTAGATATTCCAGGACTTCGGCGCCTCGTCATTGAATTTTACAATGGCAAATTGGACCGATTTCCACACCTGCTTCTGAGGCGCTGCGGATGATAAATGAGAAACAAGCAGCAGAATGGCCGCCAAGGATATTGCCCGCGGGAGCATCATTCCCCGGACATGGCAGCGAGCCATAGAAATGTCATCAGCGCGGAGACTCCACACGCGGGCCAGCGGAGTTTTCCTTTGCCAAGGAGGCCTGCCGCAAGGCCGGCGCAACCCGTCAAGAATCCCAAAGCGTAGAGACGCATGAGGATTGGATCATAGAACGGGAATCCGCCAATGGTATGCGCCCAAATCCCCATGAGAATCCAGATCAGGACCGATACTCCGGCAAGGCTGGTCGCCGCGAACGCGAAGTAGCTGCGCCAAGCGGGTAACACGATTCTTGGCGTAGTGCGCAACCACCGTCTGACGGACCACGCCAGGAGTCCAAGCGGCACCATGAACAAAAGGACGCGCAGAATCACACTACGCATGGTCGTTCCAGAGAGCCATCTAATTCCTAACCTCGCTGAAAGATTTGTCGAGGAGCTTGATGGCTTCGTCGACGTCGGGTTTGGTGGTGTTCAGCATGGGCGCCATGCGAATGGTGTTGCCGTAGAGGCCGCCCTTGCCGATGAGCAAGCCGTTCTGGCGTGCGCGCTCCATCACTTGAGTGGTGGCTTCGGGGGCGGGTTCTTTCGTCTTGCGGTCTTTCACCAATTCGAGTGCTTGCATCAGGCCCATGCCGCGGACGTCGCCGATGAGCGCATGCTTGGCTTGCAACTCTTCCAGTTTGCCGCGGAAGTAGGTGCCGACGACATCCGCGTTCTCGAGCAGATTTTCTTCTTCAATCAGCTCGATAGTGGCTTTCGCCGCCACGCTGGTAACGGGATTGCCGCCGAAGGTGGCGATGTTCGAGCCTTGGAAGCTACCAGCGATTTCCGGCGTCGTTACCGTCAATCCCACGGGCACGCCGTTGGCCATGCCCTTCGCGCTGGTGATCATGTCCGGAATGACTTCCCAATTCTCGATGCCGAACCATTTCTTGCCGGTGCGGCCCCAGCCGGTTTGCACTTCGTCCGAGATAAAGAGCGCGCCGTATTTCTTCACGATTTTGAAGACAATCTTGAAGTACTCCTTCGGCGGAGTGATGAATCCGCCGACGCCTTGAATCGGTTCAGCGATGAACGCGGCGATGTTCCCGCTGGTCCCGGTTTGAATGAGGTTTTCCACGTCCCCCGCGCAGGCGACTTCGCATTCGGGATACTTCAAGTGTAGCGGGCAGCGATAGCAATAGGGATTCACAGCATGGGAGATGCCTACGCTAACCACGCCAGCCTTGCGGTATGGCGCGTGGGCGGTGACGGCTTTGGCGAGCGCCGAACCGCCGGAATAAGCGTGACGCAATGCCACCACGTCGAAGCTGCCCGTGGACATCCGCGCGAGGAGAATAGCGGCTTCGTTGGCTTCGGTACCGGAATTAGTGAAGAAGCTCTGCTGCAAATTGCCCGGCGTGATCTGCGCGATCTTCTCCGCGAGAGCGACGATGTGCTCGGTGGGATACAGGGTGGAGGTATGCTGGAGCCGGTTGACCTGCGCGCTGACCTTGCTGGAGATCTTTGGGTTGCAGTGGCCAACCGAGACGGTCAGGATGCCTCCGAAAAAGTCGAGATACTTATTGCCCTCGACGTCCCAGAGGTGCTGCATTTCGCCGCGGTCGGCCACCAGTGGCTGCTGAAAGTAATTGGTGACCGAGGGCCACAGATATTTTTTGTGCTTGGCGACGGCTTCCTCGCTGCGCGAGCTGCGGGCGAGTTGGGAAACGGGAACAAACTGTGCAGGCGTGGTCACGGACGCGTCCTCTTGTGATCGATAGAATGTTCTCAGTGTACGACGCGGAGTGGAAGGCGGCAAGAGAAGGGGCCGCAGGAGCGCTTTCACGAGTTCGCCACAAAGTGTGAGGTTGGCCCTAAGCCCGAAGTTCCGCCTTGTGTTCAATATTGAACAGACACCGGCGGAAGCAATCCCTAGCCTGCCTGTGAGGTAACATAAACCAAACCGAGGCGGCAGTTGGGCGCGAAAAGGAACTGCCGCCACGGCATTTAACTTGGTTGGCGCGGTGCTGCATTATGCGTTGGTCCGCCGCCCCCTCGTTTCGAATTGAAGTGAATGACTTGGGCGTCCAGGCCGCCATGGACGCATTCCCGATAACAGGGCCATGAAAGAAGTAGGCAAAGCGACACTCGCCGGCGTGAAGGAAGAAATGGCGAAGTCTCGTGTCGCCAAATCAGCGCGGAAAGAGTACGCGCATCTCCACACCTCGGAAAGAATGACTCAAGGAAAAAAATC
>Ga0210399_10003443_pt1 | contig 12342 bp, 7 predicted proteins | sample IncBWC14MmetaG_FD_150865 | JGI IMG/M metagenome (GOLD analysis project Ga0210399, IMG submission 150865) | Forest soil microbial communities from Barre Woods Harvard Forest LTER site, Petersham, Massachusetts, United States - Inc-BW-C-14-M | ecosystem: Environmental > Terrestrial > Soil >... | reverse complement strand
CCTTACGGGCTCATGCCACGAACTTCGAGTTCCGTTACGCGGGTTTGACTGCGACCGATGCCGATGGAAAGGAACTTTCTGCAAGCCTACAGCGTCGAGGACGGCTTCTTCTTATAAAGGTGGACGAAGCCGGCGCACGCTACCCGATTGTAATTGACCCGTGGGTGCAGATTGCTGAGATGCATCTCAATAGCAGTTTTGTCAGACTAGGCACTAACCTTGCGGTCAGCGGTAATACGCTGCTTTCAGCGTCGGAACCCAAGTACCAGCCCAGAGCCTATGTCCTAACTCCAAAGAATGGAAGCTGGAACAACCCCAGAATTGTGAAATTGAGCCCCTCTAAGACTCAGAAGAGAAATTTCTTTGGTTACTCAGTCTCGATCAGTGCGGATACCGTAGTTGTTGGCGATCCGGATTATGGCGACTATCAAGGCATTGCGTACGTTTTCGTCAAACCGAAAGGCCGGTGGCGAGATATGACCGAAACCGCCATACTGACCCCTACTGGGGCACCGGACAACATACAATTCGGCTCCTCTGTTTTTGTAGCCGGAGATACGATCGCCGTAGGTGCTCCCCAACCTGGAGCGCAGGCCGGGCTCGCAGTGTTCATATTTGTGAAGCCTCCCACCGGCTGGAGAAATATGAATGAGAGCGCCAAGTTGAGTGGTTCAAATTTTACCGCAAGCGCCGGTCTGGGCCAGTCGGTGTGGATTGACGGTCCGACGCTGGTTGCCGGAGCGTACGAAGCTACCGTTAACGGCCAAGCCGGAGTTGGAGCCGCCTACCTGTACTTCGAGCCCACTGGTGGTTGGAAAAACGCAACCGAAAATGCGATACTCACGCCCTCCGATGGCATTCCTGGTTCCCTCTTCGGCGAGGCAGTAACCGCGAGTGGAAAGACGATTGTAATTGGTTCGGGAGGCTGGTCCGGCAATGGCATCTCTAGTTCTGGAGCTGCGTACTTATTCGTCGAGCCGGCAAGCGGATGGAAGAGCACAAGCGAGAACGCCCGTTTGATGCCCAGCGACCCATGTGGCAACTGCTATTTTGGTGAGACGCTATCGATGCTCAAGAACACCGTAGTCATCGGTGGTCCCGCCAATAACAATTCCATCGGTGCTGTGTACGCATTTGAGAAACCCCGAAATAGCTGGAAGAACATGACGGAAACTGTCAAGGTCACCCCCTCCGATGGGCAGCAGAGGGACTTCTTCGGGACATCCGTGGTTCTGACTCCGTCGGGTTTGTTCGTCGGTTCGCCGCTCCACCATATTCCCCAAGACCGCAAGGGTGCGATCTACGTATTTGAAAATCAATGAACCTCACCAGGATTTGTGCCATAAGACCGGCTTAGGCGGATATTTTCTTGGGACCAATCTTCGGTCTGCTGCATAAATTAATATGTAAGTTGTACTCTGCAGCCACCGAACGAATTCATCGGGCCCGCCCACCTTTACGTTCTTTGAAGCTGTGAAAAAAACCATAATCAAAATAGTCACTAAGTTCTCTTTCGAAACTTTCGCTTTGGGAGCTCTATAAACGACCTTTGAAGCTTGGCTTTACAGCCTTCCACGGACGCCACCCCTGAGGGTTTTTTCCCAGCTTCGTTCTTTGTAGAGGTGGGGACGGCGAGGTCGGCGGCCACGGTTTTTCTCGGCAGCACGTGCCCCAGCTTTCGAGCCCGTTCTCTGAATGAAGTCTCATAACACCCGTTCTTCGAGCGCTAACCTGGGTTTGACCATGCTCAGAAGGGAGACACGCGTGGATCGTTTTGTGCCAGCACGGCCACTCACTCCGACGCACTTTTCGTTCCCAATTTGGGAGCCTGCTCCATAGCCCGCCAACTTTCTTCTTGATCTCATTCCTTCGTTTACGATATCATAGGGGCATATTGGTTATCTATAAGATAATCAGTGTTCTTTGACAACCTGACATGGGCGCAGCTCCTGGTCATGCCGGCTGCTGAGTCCGAGCATTATGACGAAGGCGAAAACCTTCGTCCACCGTTAGCTGTTGTCCGGGCAACGGAGGGGGGTCAGCGGACACGATAACCCCAATGTTTAGAATATTTTGCCTCTAAGTACCTTAAGAACCATAGATCTAGGAGGCAAGAAAAATCCCGGCCCTTTGTTTTCTAGATTTTGCGCGGAAACGAGAGCTTTTTTTGAGGGAAATTCTGCACCAAAAAGTGTGCAGCGCGACAGTGGACCCAATCTGTCAGCCGTCAGCAGAGAGGATGTTTGTGGAAATTGACTTCGTCCAGCACCATTTATTCCTTCTTCTCTTTGCCCATCTTCTTCGCAATCTCCGCCATCAACTTGGGCTTCAAGTCAGCAAGGACACTATCGACGATGTTCGAGATTTCGCTGGATTCATCTCTCGCGGCAGAAGAAGCATCCGGCTGAGACTCGGGCTGCGCCCCACCGCTGCTTTCTTTGAGTTCCGCCACCGTGTCGGCGATTTGTGAACTGAGTTCCGACCCGACGAGTTGCGAACCGATGACGGACTCGCGCATCTGCTTCCAGTTCGCCCAGGCCGCAGCCAGTTCCGATTCGTTCTGTCGTCCACCCGACTCGGGGGCAAGCGGAACGTTTTCTGAAGACGGGCCGGGCTGTGACATGGCTTCCGCGTCCCTTGCCGCTTCGACCGCGCCGGGGCCGGCCGAAGCTGCAGCCGCGTAAGCCGCGCTTTCCTTCGCCTCGGAAACCGCGCTTTCGCTAACCGCGTCTGCCGGAGAAGCAGCCACTGCGCTCATTTCGGCCTCGGGCGCGGCTGATTGTTCGTTGCTCGCTGCAGCGGTAAAAGCCGTGGCCTCTGGCGGCTTCGATTCAGAGCTTTCAGAGTTCGAAAGCGACTCGATCGATGAGGAATCGCCTCCCGCGCCGGTCACCGCGGTATCCGGCAACGAAGCATTGGGTTCAGCCGGCGAACTCGCGAAACTCATCCGGGCAGCGTCCGCTGCGGCGAAAGCCGCGAAAGCCTTTTCCATCTCCTGTGCAAGGACAAGGGTGGCTTCATCCTCCCTGACCGGAACCGATTCTGCAATCCATCTGGGGCCGCTAAACTCCTGCGCTGCAGCCGCGACCGCCATGGTCGCAGGGACGAGATCCCGTGATCCAAGCTCCCACTTGTCAGCTGCTTTGTCCGCAGTCGCGTCGCCCTGACCGTTCGCGGGCGCCAGCGAGGCGAGTGCCGCTGTAACCTCGTCGTCGGTTACCATCTTGGTTTCTGCAGTCGCACCCGGGGGCGCAGCACTGGCGGCTGGCTCTGGGACCATCATTGCGGGCGGCGGCGCCGTCTCCGCGGAAACCTGTTCTACAGATGCGGGTTCAGCGGCCGGGACTCTCTCGGCTGCCGCAGAGGACTCCGCTGGTACTGCGATCGAAATGCTTTCGCTGACGACGGATTCCGGTGACCGCTCTTCAGCTTTACCGATTGGCTCTTGGATCGGGGCTTGCGCCTGATCGTGAACCGCCTGCGGCCGCGGAGTTGATTCATTGCTCGGAGCGCTGAACGCCGCCGCCGCGGCCTTAATGGCTGCAATCTCCTCTGCCGTGACATCCTGCGGCAAGGAAGACAGCATGGCCTCCTCCAAACCCGATTTCAGTTCTGCAGGCTTAGGCACCTCGGGTCTGGCTGATTCCCGCATACCAGCAACCATGGCCTGAGGTTCCTCGGGCGCAGACTCACGAGGCTTGGAATGGGGAGGCGGAATCGACAAACGATTCTTCCACCCGGTCTCGCTGTCGCCAAATTCTTTCCCCGAACCAGATTCGTCTGCCCCAGCTAATGCCTTGGCGAACCGGCTCGGTTTGGAGGGTTGCCCTTGGGGAACGATCTTGTCTTCGAGTTTGGTGAGGGCGGTGAGAAGTTCGCTGGCTTCGAACGGTTTGACGATGAAGGCATCGGCTCGTACCCGGCGCGCTTCTTCCGCCTTGAAAGGCTCCAGTTTGCCCACGGTGAGCAACACCGGAATGCGCGCTGTCTCCGGCGCTTCGCGCAAACGCTGGCACACTTCCAGCCCCCCATAGCCAGGCATATAAACATCAAGCACGATAAGGTCGGGTTTCGATTCGGCGATTTTCTTGAGCGCCGCCGACCCATTATTCACCGTGGTGACGTCGTAGCCGGCGTCGCTGAGGATCCTCCGGCCCATGTTCTGGGCTGTCACACTGTCATCGGCGAGCAGTATTTTCCGCGCCAAGCGATGTCCTTTTGTTTGAAAGGGGAGATAGCGCGAAGTTAACTTGTCCCGGACTCTAAGTCAATGAGGATACGAGATTAAACACGTTACGACGGACCAGTAACCACCGGGTAATCCAAGCCACCCCAAAACTGATTTGGTCAGCTCCGCCGCAGCCCGGGCTCAGAACGGCACGATCTTGTGAATACCCTTCTTTTTCTTATGCTTGCTGGAGGCTACGGTCGCGTCCGTGTCGTCGCTCTGGTCGGCAGCGGAAGATGCTGAGGCATCACCGCTCTTCCCACTGCTTGAGGTGGCTGGGCTCGAAGCCCCGCCCGCCGGCTGGGCGACTGCTCCGGTCTGGATCTCATTCACCTGCTGTGGCGGAGGCAAAGCCTGGCCACTATTGTCGCTGACGTTGGGCTTCAGTTCGTTCGGATCCGCCGGCCCGGGGTTAGGTTTCAACTCATTCGGGTCGGCCTGACCGGCTGCGGGCGACGCCGATGTATTGGCCGCTGCCGAATTATCTGCAGGGGCCGCATCCGGGGGAACTGGAGTATCCGAACGGGGCGCGGGTTGATCCGGTCCCGGTGGACCGCCTTTGACGGTTTCCACGGAAACGGATTGGCTGTTGGTCCCGGTTCCGGTTCCCAGCGCGGCCCGTGTGGCCTGCTGCATCACCTGGCTGGCACTCATTGGTGTGGGATCGACCAGCGTTGGCTCACCAACCTTCGTCGCCTCGGCGACGTTCGGGTGTTTCTCGAAAGGCGCCATGATTTTCGAGAACTTACTCGGCTCGTGCCGGCTATCCTCTTCCGCTTTGTTTTGCGCGACGGCGGCCTTTGTGGGTCTCGGCACCGGCTGGTGCAATGCGAGCAGCCGCGCCTTGGCATCGTCAGCCCGATCCATCAATGGATACCGGGTAAGAATTCGGTCGTAAGCCTCCGCAGCGCCTTTCGTAAAATCCGCGATCATGCGCGACTTGGCGGCTTCGTTCAAGGGTCGAGCACGTATCATGGCGATCTCGCCTTCATACGACTGCCCCAACAAGTACAGAGCTTCGTCGGCCCTGCTGTAAAGCGGGTACTCGTCCACCAGAGATTCCAGGCGTGCGATGGCGGCGGGATACGATTGGCGCAAGTAGTAGAAACGGCCCACGCTGAACTCCCGTTCAGCGATCACTTCCTGCACTTGCAGCAGACGTTGCTTGGCCTCCGGCACCAGCTTGCTGTCCGGATACTGCATGATCAGTTGCCGGTATTCTTCCTGGGCACGCAGGGCGTGGGTGGGGTCGCGGTCCGCCTTCTCCATCTGCTGATAGTGAATGTTGGCGAGCTTCAGTTGCGCCTCAGCCGCTTCCGGCATGTTGGGGAAGAAGGTCTCGAAATCCTTGTACTCAATTTCCGCCTGGGCGAGCGATGCGGAACCACCCTCCGCATACCAGGAATCAGCTACCGCCAGCTTGGCCCGCGCGATGTATTCCGAATCGGGATAGGTGTTGATCAGGGTCTGCAGCGACAGCCGCGCCACGTCGAAGCGGTTGTGTTTCATCGCGTCCATGGCCCGGTCGAACAGGACCTTGTCCGGCTGCTTCGAATCGACATTTGCGATCGGGTTGCTGACCTTCTTGTTGGTGCAGGCGACAGTGAATGCCAGCACACCAGAAAGCAGCATCACCGGAATACGACGTAACATAAAAATCCCCAGAACTCCCGTCACTGTGTCGGACCGGGTTTCTGACCCGGTCCTGCCGCGCAGGGCAACATTCGGCGGCGCTGCTCGAGCGGCAGAAGCAACTTTACACCTTTTTCAGTGTAGCCTCGGTTGCTGCCTTCAACAATTTCTGCGCATTCTCCCTTGGATCGCCCTTGCCGAACACCGCGTTGCCTGCAACCAGAATTTCGGCCCCCGCGCGCACCACTTCGGCCACGGTATCGAGGGCAACGCCGCCATCTACCTCAATTCGATAACCCAATCCGCGGTTCCCGCGTAAGTCCGCCAGTTTGCGGATCTTATCCACCGCTCCCTGAATAAACTTCTGCCCGCCGAAGCCAGGATTCACGGACATCACCAGAACATAGTCCACGATGTCCAGCACTTCACTCAAAGTCTCGACGGGCGTTGCCGGATTGATTACGACTCCGACCTTCGCCCTGTGGTCCCGGATCAGGTGCAACGTCCGATTCAAATGCCGGCAAGCTTCCTGGTGCACGGAAATCCAGTCAGCGCCCGCTTCCGCGAACTCCGGAATGTACTGATCCGGGTTCTCGATCATCAAATGGCAATCGAGCGGCAGGTCTGTGGTCTTGCGCAACGACCTCACGACCGGCGGCCCGATTGTGATATTCGGAACAAAGTGCCCGTCCATCACATCCACATGGATTACGCTGCCGCCGCCTTCGGCCGCAGCCTGTACTTGCTCCGCCAGGAGGGCAAAGTCAGCCGACAGAATCGACGGCGCCAGCTCGATCAAATGGGCTCCGGGCATGGGGATGCTGACAAAAATTCTAACACGCTGGCAGGGTGCCACGCGCCCATCTTAATGACCCGGTTCAAGAACTAATTTCTGTACCCGCCAGTTCAATATTTCAGCCACGTAGAGCTCGTTTTCGGACGGGCAAGCCATTTCGTGAATCCATCCGAACTGCCCCGGCAGCTTGCCCGATTTCCCCAACACGCCCAGAACTTTCCCATCGAGCGAAAGCTTGTAGATTCGTCCGGGAAAACCATCGGAGCTGTACAGCACCTGATGCGGAGGAGGCGTGATGCAGATTGCCCAAGGCGCCCCGGGTGCTCTCGACCCGGTCGTCTGCACACGCTTGTTGCCAATCGCCGGCCGCGCATCGGGATCGACCGGCACATCGATGTTGATCTGGCGCACAAACTTTCCCTCTCCATCGAACACCTGGATTCGCCGGTTTCCCCGGTCCGCCACGTAGACACTTCCTCCGGCATCGACAGCAAGACTGTGCGGAGTATCGAACTGCCCCGGTCCCGTGCCCGGTTCTCCCCAGGACTTAAGCCAGTTGCCGTCTTTGTCGACCTTGGCGACTCGTGAGTTAACGTAACCGTCACTAATGTAAGTGTTGCCCGCCTTGTCCCAGGCCACGTCGGTCACCTGCCTGAACATCCCGTCCTCCGGAGGCAACGACGGGGTCGGTTTCTTCAACGGACCGGTGCCGTCATCGGAAGCTTCCTGCTTGCGGCCGAACACCATGACGACGCGTCCCTCGGGGTTGAACTTGATCACCATGTCCGAGCCCTTGTCGGTCACCCAGATGTTGTCTTCGGGATCGATCTTCACCGTGTGCGCGAAGGACCAAGCGTATAAGTTGTGGCCGATCTCGCGCACGAACTTGCCGTTGGCATCGAACTCGAGAAGTTGCGCGGCACTCGCTCCGTACGCAGGGCCCGTCGAATTCCCGCGCGAGAAAACAAAGATGTGTCCCGTGGAATTCACTGCAACCCCAGGAACTTCACCGAAGTACAGATCTGGCGGAAGCTTCAGAAAGTCCAGAACCGCGTGGTAGCGTATCTCCGGAACCGCGGCTTGCTGGGCGTAAACCGAACCGGCCAGCAGCAACAAAGCGAGAAACGTACGTCTCATCGAGGCCTCCGATCAGCAGAGTTGTATCACAATACAACTTACAAAGACTGACCGGCCATCTCATTCTCCACCAGCACCTCGGCCGGCGATCACAATCAGGTACAATTTCTAATTCGGTTCACTCAATTCGGATGTCAGCTGACCGCTAACCACGGATCGCCCATGGCCATGAGAGTTCGCAAAGCCGTCTTTCCCGCTGCGGGCCTGGGAACGCGCTTCCTGCCCGCCACCAAAGCCCAACCCAAAGAAATGCTCCCGCTGGTGGACAAGCCGATCATTCAATACGGCGTGGAAGAGGCGCTCGCCTCCGGCTGCGACCAGATCATCATCATCACTGGACGCGGCAAGCAAGCGATCGAAGACCATTTCGACGTGAGTTACGAACTGGAAAAAATGCTCGAAGAGCGCAAGAAAACCGATCTGCTCAAGATCGTGCGCGGTATCTCCGACATGATCCACGTGGCCTACGTCCGCCAGAAAGAAGCCCTCGGCTTGGGCCACGCCGTGCTCATGGCGCGCGAACTCGTGGGCAATGAACCCTTCGCAGTGTTGCTGGCCGACGACATCATCGACGCCGAAACTCCCTGCCTGAAGCAGATGATTAACGTCTTCAACGAAACCCAGTCCTCGGTCATCGCCATCCAGATCATCGAAGGCAAAGCCATCTCCGCGTATGGCGTGCTGGACGTAAAGCCCGCCGATGGACGGTTCGACGGCCGGCTCTACGAAATCCGCAACATGGTGGAGAAACCTAAACTGGAAGAAGCTCCGTCCGACCTCGCCGTGATCGGCCGTTACATCCTGACCCCAACGGTTTTTGAGACCCTGGCAGAAACCAAGGCCGGCGTCGGCGGCGAACTGCAACTCACCGACGGCATGCGCGCCCTGCTCAAGAGAGAAAAAATGTACGGCTACGTCTTCGAGGGCAAGCGCCACGACACGGGCGACAAACTGGGTTTCCTCAAAGCCACCATCGAGTTCGCACTCAAACGCCCCGATCTCGGCGGCCCGCTCCGCGAGTATTTGAAAGGGCTGAAGCTGTAAGGTCTCCACAGGTTTAAAACTGTACTGCCGGCGGCTCCGGTTCCGCCACGCCATCAGCCCGCGGGTCGGACGCTCCCGAGTTCATCCCGCTCTTAGAATTGTGCATTACTGCTTGTCCGCGTCCCATCGCCGTGGTGTACGCCCCGTGCACGATCAGATTGTGGCCCTTGTCGCGCAACGCCTGCAAAACGTCGGGCTTGACTCGGGACTCGATCGGAATGTCACAACTTACCGTGTTGTCAGCGACGGTGAATCGCGGCGCTTCGACCGCCGCCTGGATGTTCATCCCGTAATCAACGAGGTTCGAAACAAACTGCGCGTGGGCCAGAGGCTGGTTCGGACCACCCATGATGCCAAAGCCGATGTGCAGATCTCCCTGCTCCATGAAAGCGGGAATGATGGTGTGAAACGGCCTCTTGCGCGATTGCAGCACGTTGGGATGGCTGGGATCGAGCACGAACAACGCCCCTCGGTTCTGCAGCGCGAAGCCCATCCCATTAACTACAACCCCGGAGCCAAACCAGGAATAATTGCTTTGGATCAGCGACGCGATGTTGCCGTCTTTGTCGACGGCCGCAAGATATACCGTGTCGCTCGTGGCCGGACTTCCTGGTCCTGGATTGCAGTCCGCTTGGTTCGGGTTGATGAGAGCCGCGCGCTGCGCGGCGTACGCCTTGGACAACAGGCCTTGCACCGGGACTTTGGCGAACCTTGGGTCGGCGTTGTAACGGTAGAGATCGGAGTAGGCCAGCTTCATGGCCTCAATTTTCTTGTGCAGTTCCACCGCGCCCTGCGGTCCGGCGGGGTCAGGCTGAAACGTGCTCATAATGTTCAGCATCTCGAGCGCCGCCATGCCCTGGCCGTTCGGAGGGAGTTCATAAATCTTCCAGCCGCGATAGTCGATGGAAACTGGCTCAACCCATTCTGCGGAAAAGTCGGCCAGATCGTCCAACTGCATGGTTCCGCCGAACGACGTCGAAGTGACTACGATGGCCTGCGCGATCTGGCCTTTATAAAATGCGTCGCGTCCTTGTTCCGCAATCAACCGCAGGGCTTTGGCGAGATCGGGATTAGAAAACTTCGCGCCCACATCCGGAGCTTTGCCGCTCGCGAGAAAGACTCTCCGCGCCTCGCTGGTTTTTTGCAGCTTGGCTTCATCCTCCACCCAGTAGTCGTGGATGACCTCGGGCACGGCGTAACCGTGCTCAGCGTAGTAGATGGCCGGAGCAAACAGGTCCTTCCAGGGCAAACGCCCAAAGCGCCCGTGGGCCTGGCTCCATCCTTCAACGGCGCCGGGAACGGTCACGCTGTAGATTCCGTCGCCGGGCATGTGGGTGATGCCCTGCTTCGTCAGAAACTCCACGGAGAGTTTGCGTGGCGCCCAGCCGCTCGAGTTCAGCCCATAGAGTTTGCCCGTCTTCGCGTCCCAATAGATGAGAAACAAATCGCCGCCGATCCCGTTATTCATGGGTTCGGTGACGCCCAGCACCGCATTGGCAGCGATGGCGGCGTCGATCGCCGATCCGCCTTTGGTCAAGACTTGTGCTCCCGCCTGCGAAGCCAGGTAATGGCTGGTGGCGACAATGCCGCGCTCTGTCATCACCACCGAGCGGCCGTACGAACGGTCTTGACCGGAAAACTCCATAGTCAGAGCCAACAGTAGGAACAGAAGCAGAAGGATCGGCCGCAGCATGCGCACCTCACATCATTTCAAGATGTCGTCCTGAGCGTAGCGAAGGATCTCTGTACTTTGTTCGCAGCGCGTCGCCGAGAAGCTTTGAACGAAGTTGCGGGAAACGACCCTAAGCGCCCAGCGTGATCTTCAACTTTCGCGACTTCTCTTCGACACTATTGGCCAGCGTTTCTTTGAGACCTTCGAGTTTCCTGGCCAGGGATTCACTGGAAAGCCCGAGGATTTGCACCGCCAGAATTCCCGCGTTGGTCGCTCCGGGTTTCCCGATGGCCACCGTCGCCACGGGGATGCCCGCCGGCATCTGTACCGTCGCCAGCAACGAGTCCATCCCGTTCAGCGGCGTCGACGGAATCGGAACGCCAATCACCGGCAAGGTGGTGTGCGCGGCAATCACTCCGGCCAAATGCGCCGCGCCGCCTGCTCCGGCGATAATCACGCGAATCCCACGGCCCGCAGCTTTGCGCGCATAGTCCGCGGTGCGGTCGGGGGAGCGGTGCGCCGAGGTCACATCGATCTCATAGGCAACCCCGAAATCCTCAAGCGCCTTGGCTGCCTCGCGCATGATGTCGAGATCAGAATCACTTCCCATAACAATCGAAACCAGTGGCTTGCTCATGATGTCCTCTTGTAGCGCCGCCGTCCCCGGTGGCTGTCCCGTAGGCGTCCCCGCCCGCGCAGTCCTCCAGCATCAAAGCAATATCCTGCGGAATGGCGCGGAATTATTTCTTCAGCGCTCGCGCCGCAATGTCCTTGCGATAGTTGGCGCCCCCGAAGCCGATTTTTTCCAATGCCTCATAAGCGCGCTCCACGGCGATCTCAAGACTGTTCGCTCGGGCCGTGACCCCCAGCACCCGCCCGCCCGCGGTAAAGTACGCATCATCATGCTTCGTCGTCCCCGCGTGAAAGACCTTCACGCCCGAAACCTTTTCGGCACCTTCGAGGCCGCTGATCTTTTTGCCCACTTCGAAAGTGCCCGGATACCCTCCCGAAGCCATCACCACGCAAACTGAGGCATCCGCCGACCAGCGGAAGTCGCCCTCGCTGACCCGACCATCAATCGATGCTTCCAGCGCTTCCACCAAGTCGCTCTCCAGCCGCATGAGAACAGGCTGTGTCTCCGGATCGCCGAAGCGGCAGTTGAACTCGAGCACCATCGGTCCGCGAGCCGTCATCATCAGTCCGCAATAGAGCACGCCCTTGTACTCCGCGCCTTCCGCTTTCATTCCGGCGACGACAGGACGAGCGATGTGATGCAGTAGCCAGTTTTGCATTTGCGCGTCCACCATCGCGTCCGTGGAATAAGCGCCCATGCCGCCGGTGTTGGCGCCCGTATCGCCTTCGCCCACTCGCTTGTGGTCTTGCGCTGCGGCCAGCGCAGCCACACGCTCGCCATCACTCAGCACCAGGAAAGAGAGCTCCTCGCCTTTCAGGCACTCCTCGATTACCACTCGGGCGCCGGCCTCGCCCAACATCTTCCCGCTCAGCATTTCGGCCGCTACCGCCGAAGCCTCTTCCTTGCTCTTGCAAATGACCACGCCTTTGCCCGCGGCCAATCCGTCGGCCTTCACCACCACCGGCATGTGAAAATGAGGCAGGGCATCGCCAACCTCCGCCAGCGTATCGCAGATGGCATAATGCGCTGTCGGGACGTGATAGCGCTGCATGAATTCCTTGGCAAAACTTTTGCTGGATTCGAGTCGTGCCGCAGCCTGAGTGGGCCCGAATATCCGGTATCCATGCCGGATAAACTCGTCCACCACGCCCAGTTGCAGCGGCAATTCCGGACCGACTACCGTCAGATCAGGCTTGATC
>Ga0210399_10003442_pt1 | contig 12342 bp, 11 predicted proteins | sample IncBWC14MmetaG_FD_150865 | JGI IMG/M metagenome (GOLD analysis project Ga0210399, IMG submission 150865) | Forest soil microbial communities from Barre Woods Harvard Forest LTER site, Petersham, Massachusetts, United States - Inc-BW-C-14-M | ecosystem: Environmental > Terrestrial > Soil >... | reverse complement strand
GCATGCGCTCGGAGAGCCCGGCCACGATCTCCCCGCTCCGTCTGGCCTGCGCGCGGGCCGCGCGCGGCAGGGAGGCGGCGGCCAGCCCGGCCGCGCTCAGGGTCAGGAACTGCCGCCGGCCGACCGGTGTCTCGTCGCTCATGGCTGGACTCCTCCTTGGAGCCTTCGGTGTATGTCATGGCGCGGCTCGCTGTCAAGGCCGCGGCGCGTCGGCGTGCGCGGGCGGTTGACACCTCCGGGCGCCGGACATAGGATCGGAGCGCCCATCCGGCTCCACGACCGTCAGCGCCGACACGACACGCAGCCAACTCACCGAGGGAGGGCTCCATGAAGCGAGCGATTCGATCCGTTGCCACGCTCCTGGCGGTGGCGGTGCTTCTGACGGCCGCTCCCACGCCGCGGGACGCGGCCCAGGCGGCCGGCGAGCGGGACGTCACCGTCGCCCAGGGCATCGACGCCGAGTTCCTCGACGTGCAGATGACCAACAACATCGTCACCCTGATCATCAACGGCTCGATCTACGACACGCTGCTGACCCGCGATCGGCAGCTCCAGATCGTGCCGCGGCTGGCCACGTCGTACAAGCTGGTGAGCGAGAAGATGTGGGAGGTCAAGCTGCGCGCCGGGGTCAAGTTCCACAACGGCGAGCCCTTCGACGCGAGCGCGGTCAAGTTCTCCTTCGAGCGCATCAACCGCCCCGACTTCAAGTCGCCCCAGAAGGGCTGGTTCTCCACCATCGAGCGGGTCGAGGTGGTGGACCCCACGACGGTGCGCTTCCACACCAAGGTGCCCGATCCCGCGATGCCGGCGCGCATGACCCTCATGTACCAGCTCGCGCCCAAGTACGTGACCCAGGTCGGCGACGTGCAGGCCAATCTCAAGCCGGTGGGGACCGGGCCCTTCAAGTTCGTGGAGTGGGTGAAGAACGACCGCATCGTGGTGGAAGCCAACGACGAGCACTTCGACGGCAAGCCGGCGGTACGCCGGGCGACGTGGAAGCCGATCCCGGAGCTCGGCTCTCGCATCGCCGCGCTCCAGACCGGACAGGCGGACCTGATCGTCAACGTCCCGCCCGACCAGATGCAGACGCTCGCCTCCAGCCGAGGCGTCCGGGTCGAGAAGATCCCGAGCTGCCGCATCATCTACTTCGGCATCGCCCAGATCAAGGGCGGCCCGCTCGCCGACCGGCGCGTCCGGCAGGCGCTGAACTACGCGGTGGACGTGCAGGGCATCCTCGACGCGGTGCTGCTCGGCAACGGCAAGCGCATCAACTCCTCGATGCCACCCAACGTGTGGGGCTACGATCCGACCATCCCGCTCTACGAGTACAACCCGAAGAAGGCCAAGGAGCTGCTCGCCGCCGCCGGCCAGACCAACCTGACCCTGACCCTGCAGGCCCCGAACGGGCGCTGGGCGATGGACAAGGACATCGCCCAGGCCATCGCGGGCCAGCTCACCGAGAACGGGATCAAGACCAACGTGAAGATCGTGGGCGAGTGGGGTAGCTACGTCCGCTCGGTGCTCGACCACAAGACCGAGGACATCTTCATGAACGGCTGGTGCCTGCCGAGCCTCGAGCCGGATCACTGGGTGACCCCGAATCTCCACAGCGGCGAGCCGGTCTCCCAGTACGCCAATCCCGAGGTCGACAAGCTGATGGAGCAGGCCCGCGCGGAGATGAACCCGGAGAAGCGCAAGCAGCTCTACGCCCAGCTCCTCCGCTTGATCCACGACGACGCGCCGTGGATCTTCGGCTACCAGCAGATGGACATCTACGGCGTCAGCGGCCGGCTCAAGTGGTCGCCGCGCGGTGACGAGTCCATCCGGCTGACCGAGATCGGCTTCTAGCGAACGCGGGGAGAGGGAGCCGCGCGCTCCCTCTCCCCCACGTCGATGCTCGCCTACCTCGCGCGGCGGCTCCTGCAGAGCGTCCTCGTGCTGCTGGGCGTCTCCGTCATCGTGTTCGGGCTCCTCCACCTGACCGGCGATCCGACGCGCCTCCTCCTGCCGCTCGAGGCGCGCGAGGAGGACGTCCGGCAGCTCCGCGCCCTGCTGGGTCTCGACGATCCCCTGTGGCTCCAGTACGTCCGGTTCCTCTCCCACGCGGTCCACGCGGACTTCGGGCTCTCGTTCAAGCATCAGGTGCCCGCGCTCGGCCTGATCCTGAGCACCCTGCCCGCCACCCTCGAGCTCACCGCGGCCGGACTGGCCCTGGCCCTGCTCGTGGCGGTTCCGGTCGGGATCCTGGCCGCGCTCCGCCGCAACTCCCTGCTCGACGCGGTCTGCTCGGTCGGCGTGCTCGTGGGGCAAGCGATGCCGGTCTACTGGCTCGGCCTGCTGCTGATCATGGTCTTCGCGGTGGGGCTCGGGTGGTTCCCGGCCGCGGGCCGCGACGGGCTGCGCTCGCTGGTGCTGCCCGCCACCGCGCTGGGCGCGTTCTCGATGGCGCGCCTCGCGCGGCTGGCCCGATCGGGAATGCTGGAGGTGCTCGCCCAGGACTACGTCCGCACCGCGCGCTCCGCGGGAGTGCGCGCCTTCGTGGTCACCTACAAGTACGCGCTCAAGAACGCGGCGATTCCCCTCGTCACCGTCATCGGCCTCGAGTTCGGCATTCTCCTCGGCGGGGCGGTGATCACCGAGACGATCTTCGCGTGGCCCGGAGTGGGCCGACTGGCGGTGGACGCGATCTTCAGTCGCGACTACCCGCTCGTGCAGGCGATCGTGGCGGTGCTCGCCACTTTATTCGTGGTGATCAATCTGGCGGTGGACCTGCTCTATACGTACCTCGACCCGCGCATCGTCTACGTGCGGAGGGCGCGGTGACGGACGCGGCGACGCTGGCGACCGCGCTGCCCGTCCGGTCGCGCGCCCGACGGCGGGTGAGCTTCCGAGCCGTGTTCGGGATCACGGTGCTGCTCGCGATGGGCGGCGCGGCCCTGCTCGCGCCCCAGCTGGCCCCCTGGGATCCGGCGCGGCAGATGCTGCTCAAGCGGCTCCGGCCGCCCGCGTGGGAGGCGCGCGGCCTGCGCGAGCATCCGCTCGGCACCGACCACCTCGGCCGCGACATCCTGAGCCGCATCCTCTACGGCGGCCGGATCTCGCTCGCGGTGAGCCTCTCCTCGGTGGCGCTCGCCGCCACCCTCGGCGTCACCCTCGGCCTGTGCGCGGGATTCTTCGGCGGCCGCGCCGACGCGATCATCATGCGAGTGGTCGACGTGTTCCTGGCCATCCCCTACATCCTGCTGGCGATGGGGGTGGTGTTCGCGCTGGGCCCGAGCCTCCTCAACGTGATCCTGGTCATGGGCGCCACCCGCTGGGTACAGTTCGCGCGCATCGTCCGGGCGGACGTGCTGTCGATCCGCGAGCGCGAGTTCGTGGTCGGCGCCCGCGCCCGCGGCAACCGCGCGCTGCGGCTCCTGGTCCGCCACGTGCTGCCCAACGCGCTCACCCCGATCATCGTGGTGGCCACGCTGGAGCTGGCGTTCATGATCATCTACGAGTCCGCGCTGTCCTTCCTGGGCCTGGGCGTCCAGCCGCCCACCCCCACCTGGGGCTGGATGCTCGCCGACGGCCGCAACTACATCGCCACCGCGTGGTGGCTCGCCACGTTCCCCGGCCTCGCGATCATGCTGACCGTGCTCGCGGTCAATCTTCTCGGCGACTGGCTGCGCGACCGGCTCGACCCGCGGCTCACGGTCTAGCCATGCCGCCCCTCCTCGAGGTCGACGGGCTCCAGACGCAGTTCGTCACCGGCACCGGGACCGTCCGCGCGGTGGACGGAGTCAGCTTCGCGATCGAGCGCGGCGAGGTGCTGGGGCTGGTCGGCGAGTCGGGTTGCGGCAAGAGCGTCACGTCGCTCTCGATCATGCGCCTGGTGCCGCCGCCGGGCCGCATCGCGGCGGGGCACATCCGGCTCGAGGGCGAAGACCTGCTCGCCAAGGACGCCGAGGCGATGCGCCAGGTGCGGGGCGCCCGCATCGGGATGGTGTTCCAGGAGCCGATGACCTCGCTCAACCCGGTCTTCTCCATCGGCGACCAGATCGCGTCGGCCGCGCTCGCCCACGGCGGAGGCGGGCGGGCCGCGGCGTGGGAGCGCGCGGTGGAGATGCTCCAGCTGGTCCAGGTGCCGTCGCCCGGAGAGCGCGTGCGCGACTACCCGCACCAGCTCTCGGGCGGTCTCCGGCAGCGCGCGATGCTCGCGCTGGCCCTCGTTTCTGGGCCGCGGCTGCTCATCGCCGACGAGCCCACCACCGCGCTCGACGTGACGATCCAGGCCCAGATCCTCGACCTGCTGCGGCGCCTCCAGGCGGAGCGCGGGATGTCGGTGCTCATGATCACCCACGACCTCGGCGTGGTGGCCGAGCTCTGCCACCGCGTCGCGGTGATCTACGCCGGGCGCATCGTGGAGATGGCGCCGGTGGCGCGTATCTTCGCGCGGCCGATGCACCCGTACACGCAGGGCCTGCTGCGCTGCCTGCCGCACCCGAGCCGCTTCGGCCAGCCGCTGTTCTCGATCGAGGGCGTCCCGCCCGACCTGCGCCGGCCGCCGGCCGGCTGCCGCTTCGCCCCCCGCTGCCCGCACGTGATCGAGAGCTGTCGCCGCGCGGAGCCGCCGCTGGGGGAGCGGGAGCCGGGGCATCTGGTCGCCTGTCCGGTGCTGCCGTGACATCGTCCCCGCTCCTCGAGGTGCGGGGCCTCGCCAAGCGATTCGAGGCCGGCGGCGGCTGGCTCGGTCGCCGCCGCCGCGTGATCCGGGCGGTGGACGGGGTGACCTTCGCGCTCCAGCCGGGGGAGACCCTGGGGCTCGTGGGCGAGTCCGGCTGCGGCAAGTCCACGACCGGTCGGCTGATCCTGCGGCTCATCGAGCCGAGCGCCGGGCAGATACGGCTCGAGGGCCGCGATCTGCTCGCGCTGGCGCCGCGCGAGCTGTGGGCGGTCCGCCGTCGGATGCAGATCGTCTTCCAGGATCCGTTCGGCTCGCTGAACCCGCGGATGCGGGTGGGGCGGATCATCGCCGAGCCGCTGGCGATCTACGACCAGGCCGACGCGGCCGGTCGCCGCCGGCGGGTCGGCGAGCTGCTCGAGCTGGTGGGCCTCGAGCCCGCGTTCGCGGAGCGCTACCCGCACGAGCTCTCCGGCGGCCAGCGCCAGCGCATCGGCATCGCGGCCGCGCTCGCGCTCGAGCCGGCCCTGATCGTGGCGGACGAGCCGGTCTCCGCGCTCGACGTCTCGGTGCAGGCGCAGGTGCTGAACCTGCTCATGGACCTGCGCCGGCGGCTCGGATTGACCTATCTCTTCATCTCGCACGATCTCCACGTGGTCCTCCACATGTCGGACCGCGTCGCGGTGATGTACCTGGGAGAGATCGTCGAGATCGGCCCGCGCGACGCCCTCCTCCACGAGCCGCGCCATCCCTACACACGCGGGCTCCTGTCCGCGGTGCCGGTCGCCGATCCCACGCTGCGCCGCGAGCGCATCGTGCCCATCGGCGAGGTGGCGAGCCCCCTCGCGATGCCGTCGGGCTGCCGGTTCCACCCGCGCTGTCCGTTCGTCATGGACCGCTGCCGGGTCGAGGCGCCCGCCCCGCGGGAGGTGGGCGCCGGGCACCTGGCCGCGTGCCATCTGCTCGAGTAGCGTCGGCGGGAGCTCGCCGCCGAGGCGCGCTTACGTGACGCTGCGCGCGATCCGGCGCCCGGCCTGATAGACGTCGAGGACGTCCCAGAGCGCGTTGATCTCGCGCGTGGGGTCGCCGCGAACGATGAGCACGTCGGCCTGGCGGCCGGGCAGCAACCGCCCGCTCACTCCGCCTACTCCGATCGAGTCGGCCGCTCCCGCGGTGCCCGCCACGACGGCGTCACCGTAGGAAAGCCCGGCCTGCGCGAGCATGTGGATCTCGTGGACGAACTCGCCCGGGGCGTACCAGCCCCAGGGGGAATCCGACCCCGCGGTCATCCGGACCCCGGCCTCGCTCATACGGCGGACCGCGTCCACGCGCACGTCGAGAGCCCGCCGGGATCGCTCGATCTGCGCCACCAGCTCCGGCGTGAGCCGCCCTTCGCGCTCGCGCGCCTCGCGCATCCGCTCGATGCCCGCCTTCATCACGTAGAGGGTCGGATTGACCCAGGCTCGGGCCGCGGCCAGCCGCTCGACGAGATCGGGCCGGAAGCGGAACGTCCCGTCGGGCTCGGTGAAGATGCAGTGGATGATCATGTCCACCCCCGCGTCCAGACAGTTCTGGATGGATTGGGCGGACGTGCAGTGCGCGGCGGTGAGCTTGCCGTGGCGGCGGGCCTCGTCGGTCATGGCGGCCAGCTCGGCCACGGTATAGGAGGCGCGGTTCGGATCGGACGTGCGGGTCGAGCCGCCGCTGGCCACGATCTTGATGTAGTCGGCGCCTTCCTTGATGAGCTTGCGCACCTCCGCGCGCACCGCGATCTCGCCGTCGGCCTCCGAGCCGAAGTAGCCCATGTGCCCGCCGGTGATCGCGATCGGACGCCCGCAGATCACCATCCGGGGCCCCGGCGCGAGCCGTCGCCGGATGCCCTCCCGGAGCGAGAACGCGACCTTGCCCTTCGCGCCGTTCTCGCGCAGCGTCGTCACCCCCGAGTGCAGTAGCGTGCGGGCATTCTTCGCCGCCTGCAGCAGCAGCAGGTCGTCGTCCTCTCGGGCGATGTCGTCGCCCAGGGTCCCGTCGCCCGGGGCCACCAGGTGGGTGTGGGCGTCCACGAGGCCGGGGAGGATCGTGCCGCCCGCGTAGGCCTGCCGGTCCACCGCGGCCCCGGACGGGGCCCGAACCTCGGCCTCCGTTCCCACCGAGACGATGCGATCACCCTCGAGCAGGATCGCGCCCCGCGGCACGGGCGGTGCGCCGCTGCCATCGATGAGTCGGTCGGCGGTGATCAGCGTGAACCGCGGGGCTGCCTCCGGCATGGCGTGGTGCCTCCTCTCGTGGCCGCCGTATTGCTCTCGCGGGCGGACGCGTCTACTCTTATGGCCGTCGCCGACAAGGAGACCACTATGCCCGAGATGCCCTCCGAGGTCACGCTGGATGAGGTGAAGGAGCGCGCCCGCCTCGCCGGCCTCGTCATCCCGCCGGCGCGGCTCGATCTGGTTCGCGGCTTCCTCGCCAACGCATTGAAGCCGATTCGCGCGCTCGACACGCGCACGGTGAGAACGGTGGAACCCGCGGTGATATTCAACGCCGGGGGCAACGCCGGCGGCGGGCCGGAGCCGCGCTCATGACCGCCGACGAGCTCTGCTACGCGGGGATCCGGGAGCTCGGCGGTCTCTTCCGCCGCCGCGAGCTCTCGCCGGTGGACTACGCCACCGACCTGCTCCGCCGCATCGAGCGGGTCGACAAGAACCTCAACAGCTACGTCACGGTGACCGCGGAGCGCGCGCTGACCGACGCCCGCGCGGCGGAGACCGCATTGCAGCGGGGCGACGCGGGCCCGCTCACCGGCATCCCGATCGCCTACAAGGATCTCTACGCCACGCGCGGCATCCGCACCACCGCGGGCTCCGCGCTGCTCGCGGACTGGGTTCCGGAGGAGGACTGCACCTGCGTGACCCGGCTGCAGCGGGCCGGGATGGTGATGCTGGGCAAGCTGATCACACACGAATTCGCGTTCGGCATCCAATTCCCCGGCCATCGCTTTCCGCCCGCGCGCAACCCGTGGAACCTCGATCACATTCCGGGCGGATCGAGCAGCGGCTCCGGCGCCGCCCTGGCCGCCGGCCTCACGGTGGGCTCGCTCGGGTCGGACACCGGCGGCTCGATCCGGGGCCCGGCCGCCTTCTGCGGGATCGCCGGGCTCAAGCCCACCTACGGGCGGGTGAGCCGCGCCGGCGTCGTGACGCTCTCGTGGACGCTCGATCACACCGGGCCGATGGCGCGCTCCGTCGAGGACTGCGCGTTCATGCTGCAGGCGCTGGCCGGCCACGACGCGGCGGATCCCGCGTCGAGCCGCGAGCCGGTGGCGGACTACCTGGCCGGGCTCGAGGGTGGCGTCAAGGGCCTGCGGGTCGGGGTGGTGCGCGACTACTTCTTCGAAGGAGTCGAGGCCGAGACGGTGGCCGCCTTCGAGCGCGCGCTCGGCGAGCTGGGCCGGCTCGGGGCGACGGTGCGCAACGTGGAGATCCCGTCCATCCACGTCACGCCCGCCTTCATGGTGATCATGCTCACCGAGGCGTACGCGTACCACGCGCGGGACCTGCGCGAGCGCCCACAGCTCTACGGCGAGGTGTTGCGCGAGAAGCTGATGGCGGGAGGCCTCTTCCACGCCGACGAGTACGTGCAGGCGCAGCGGCTCCGCAGCCAGCTCCGCGCGGATACCGCGCGCGTGCTCGAGTCGGTGGACGTGCTGATCACGCCCACCGCGCTCGGGCCGGCGCCTGCGTTCAGGGTGGTGCTCGACCCCGACTTCCCGTTCGCCAAGTCCAACATGGGGCCGTTCAACATGACCGGGCTGCCGACCCTGGCGGTGCCGACCGGGTTCTCGGCCTCCGGCCTGCCCCTGTCCATGCAGATCTCGGGGCGCCCGTTCGACGAGGCCACCGTGCTGCGGGCCGGCCACGCCTACCAGCGGGCGACCGACTGGCACCGGCGCCGCCCGCCGGTCCGGACATGACGACCGTCGCCGGGCTCGATGAGCTGAAGGCGCACGTCGGGCGGCGCGAGAGCGCCACCGACGTGGTCACCGCAGCGCCCGCCAACCTGCTGCGGCTGGCCTTCGGGCGCGACGAGCGCGAGCTCGGGCCGGGCGACGCGCTGCCCCCGGGCTGGCAGTGCCTCTACTTCCTGCCGCGGTTTCCGCCCGAGGGCCTGCGGCCCGACGGCAGCCCGCTCGACACCGGAGTGATCCCGCCGATGCCGCTGCCGCGGCGCATGTTCGCGGGCGAGCGGTTTCGCTTCCACCGGCCGCTGCGCATCGGCGATTCTGTGCGGCGCGAGACCGAGCTCGCCGACATCACGGTCAAGTCGGGCGGCACCGGCACGCTGGTCTTCGCCACCGTGGTCCAGCGCATCTTCACGCCCGAGGGCCTCGCGATCGAGGAGGAGCGGCGGACCGTGTTCCGCGAGGAGGTGCAGCCGGGCGAGCGCAACCAGGCGCCCCGGCGCGAGCCGGCCCCCGCCGATACCCCGTGGCGCCGACGGATCGTCCCCGATCCGGTGCTGCTGTTTCGCTTCTCGGCGCTCACGTTCAACAGTCACCGCATCCACTACGATCGCCCCTGGGCGATGGAGCGCGAGGGCTATCCCGGCCTCGTGGTCCACGGCCCGCTGACGTCCACGCTCCTGATCGACTTCGCCCGTGACCACGTCGCGGGGCGCGCGTTCCAGACCTACGAGACCCAGGCTCGCGCCCCGCTCTTCGACACCGCGCCCTTCGAGCTGCGCGGCCGCCTCACCACGGACGGCCGCGGCGCCGAGCTGTGGGCGGTGACCCCCGAGGGCACGGTCGCCATGAGCGCGCGGGCCGACCTCACCTGAGACATCACCCGAGAGAAGAAAGGATCCGCCACGATGGCCGATGAGCACGCGGTCGAGCTCACGATGGACCAGGCCTCGCTGTATCGCGAGGACACCTACACGGACCGCCGCATCGGCGTGATCCGGATGCTGACCCCGGTGAAGACGGACGGATCGATCGACCTCGGCCGGAAGATCCTCTACGTGGGCGAGGCCCAGCTCCTCTCCCCGGTGGGCGCCCTGCCGATCACCTTCGAGATCGAGGCCACCTCGCTCGGCGACGCGGCGGAGAAGTTCTCGGCCGGGGCCAAGGTGGCGGTCGAGCGCGCGATCCGTGAGCTGCAGGAGCTGCGCCGCGAGCAGAGCTCGAACATCGTGATCCCGGACCGTATGCCCCCGGACCTGGGCGGCCGCGGCGGCGCGCCGCGCGGTCCCGGCCGGATCCAGCTCTGAGCGGGGCCCGATCATGAACCTGCTGCGTCCGGTGGACCGGAGCGTCTCGGTCGGCGGCCTGCGCTTTCACGTGCTCGACTGGGGCGGGGCGGGGCGCACCCCGCTGCTCCTCCTGCACGGCTTCACCGGCCACGCGCACGCGTGGGACACGCTCAGCATCGCGCTCCAGCCGCACTTCCACGTCTACGCGCTCGACCAGCGCGGGCACGGCGACAGCGATCCCGCCACCGTGTACGGCCCGATCGCCGCGTTCGACGACCTGAGCGGCGTCGTCGATCAGCTCGGCCTGGCTCCGGTCGTCATGGTGGGGCTCTCTATGGGTGGGCGGAACGCGATCTACTTCACCGCGAAGCGGCCGGAGGCGGTGCAGAAGCTGGTCATCCTCGACATCGGTCCCGAGATCAGCAAGCGCGCCGCTGCCGCGCCGCCCGGTCCGCCCGAGCCCGAGTTCTGGGACAGCATCGAGCAGGCCGCGCAGCATCTCTTCCGCGGCAATGCGTATCCCGGCATCCACTATTACCGCTGGGTGGCGGCCCAGAGCCTGCGGCAGCGGCCGGACGGCCGGATCGTGTGGGCCTGGCATCCGAGCGTGAAGACCCTCCGCTCGACGGTCGAGCTGGATTGGTGGGGGCTGCTGCGGACGATCCCGATGCCCGCCCTGGTGCTGCGCGGGGAGGAGAGCCCCATTCTCGACCGCGACGTCGCCGAGCGCATGGCCAAGGAGCTACCGCGCGGTTCCTTTGTCGAGATCCCGCGCGCGGTCCACACCCTGCACGAGGACAACCCGGACGCGGTCCTCGCCGCGCTCAAGCAGTTCCTCGGATTCTGAGCGGAGGCCGGTCATGGCGGTCGTGCGATGCGAGGTGACGCGGCGCGAGCCGGTGCTGGGCGGCGCTCCGTTCGGGGCCACCGGAGCGTACGAGAAGATCGAGGGCGTGCTCCACTTCGCGGTGGACCCGACCCTCCGGGTGCACGAGCCGATCGCGGATCTGGCCCTCGCCCCGCGCAACGGGCGAGGCCTCGTCGAATCCTCGGCCGACTTCGCGCTGCTCCGCCCGCTCGGCGGCGGTGGCCGCCGGCTCCTCCTCGACGTGCCCAACCGCGGGCGCAAGATCGCGCTCGGCATGTTCAACAGCGCGCCGCGCTCGAACGATCCGAGCACGCCCGTGGACTTCGGCAACGGCTTCCTGATGCGTCGCGGCTACACGCTGGCGTGGATCGGCTGGCAGCCCGACGTCCCCCGGCGCGACGGCATGATGGCGCTGACCACGCCCCGCGTGGCCGGCATCTCCGAGCGCGTGCGCTGCGAGTTCCGGCCGAACGCGCGGGCGGCGGTGCTGCCTCTGGCGGACCGCTACCACATCCCGCATCCGGTGGCGCGCCCCGACGATCCGGGCGACGCGGAGCTGCACGTGCGCGAGCACGCGGAGGCGCCCGCGATGCCGGTGCCCCGTGGAGCGTGGCGCTTCCCGGACGCGGGCTCGGTCGCGCTCGACGGCGGCTTCGAGCCGGGGTGGATCTACGAGTGCTACTACCGGGCGCAGGATCCCCCGGTGCTCGGGCTCGGATTCACCGCGGTGCGCGATATCGCGGGCTTCCTGCGCTGGGCCGGCGCGGGTGACGGTAACCCGTGCGCGGGCACGATCGATCGGTCGTACGTGTTCGGGGTCTCGCAGAGCGGGCGCTTCCTGCGGCACCTGCTCTACCTCGGGCTCGACGAGGACGAGGCCGGGCGCTTCGTGTGGGACGCGGTGGTGCCGCACGTGGCGGGCGCCCGCCGCGGCGAGTTCAACTGCCGCTTCGGCCAGCCCTCGCTGAACGCGGTGCACGCGGTCGGGAGTCTGTTCCCGTTCACCGACGGCGAGCAGGAGGATCCGCTGACCGGCCAGCGCGGTGCGCTGCTCCACCGGCTCGCCACCCGCGCGACCCCGCCGCGGATCTTCACGATCAACACCGCGGCCGAGTACTGGCGCGGCGACGGCTCGCTGGTGCACACCGACGTGACCGGTACCCGTGACGTGACGTCGCCGCCCTACGTGCGCCAGTACTTCTTCGCGGGCACCCAGCACACTCCGGGGGCGATCCCGCCGCCGTCCGCCGATCCCAACACCGGAGGGCGCGGGCGGCATCCGTTCAGCGTGGTGGACTACTCACCGCTCTTGCGGGCCGCGCTCGTCAACCTCGATCGATGGGTGAGCGAAGGCGTCGAGCCGCCGTCCAGCAATGTTCCGCGCCTGGCCGACAGGAGCGCGGTGGCCGCCGAGACGACCCGCGAGGTGCTGGCGCGGATTCCGGGCCTGCGATTCCCGGATCGGTTGCAGCGGCCGCTGCGGCTCGACTTCGGCGCGCAGGTGGACCGCGGCGTCGTCTCCGAGCTGCCCCCCAAGCTCGGCGCCCCGTACGTGAGCGTCGTCTCG
>Ga0210399_10003438_pt1 | contig 12353 bp, 13 predicted proteins | sample IncBWC14MmetaG_FD_150865 | JGI IMG/M metagenome (GOLD analysis project Ga0210399, IMG submission 150865) | Forest soil microbial communities from Barre Woods Harvard Forest LTER site, Petersham, Massachusetts, United States - Inc-BW-C-14-M | ecosystem: Environmental > Terrestrial > Soil >... | reverse complement strand
CCATCATCAACGAAGTGCGTCGCAAGCAGCAGGCCGACGGCGGCTGGAGCCTGTCGTCCCTGGTTGGCGCGTGGAAACGCGCGGATGGAACTCCGCAAGAAGCGCGGAGCGATGGCTACGCCACGGGTTTTGTCACTTTCGCATTACGACAAGCGGGGATTTCCCAAGAGGATGCGCAACTGCAGCAGGGCCTCGCGTGGCTAGCCGCCAATCAAAACAAGACGGAAGGCTCCTGGCAGTCCTACTCCTTGAACAAAAACGAAGCGCATCACCTGAGTCCGGGTACCGCGCGTTTCATGAACGACGCCGCGACCGCCTACGCCGTGCTCGCGCTAACCCAGCGCGACCGCCATTGAAGTAAACGGTCCGACGGTCCGCGCAAGACCGATACCTCTCTCGCTTGGGCAGACGTAAAAACTCGGCTCAGCTAGCAAGCTACGTTTCAGGAGGCTGAGCCTGCAGCGGGGCCTTGGTGTGCCTCAAAGAAGTTGGATACCACGCGGTTGAAAATCTCCGGCCGCTGGAAATAAACCGAATGGCCGGCCTCGGGAACGGATTCCAATTTTGCTCCGGGAACCAGATTGGCCAGGGCGGCCGCCGCAGGAGGCGGGAAAACCACGTCCTCCTTGCCCGAAATGAACAGCACTGGCACCGTCAGCCGCTTCAACTCCGCCGCCGGCAGAGTCCGCGCGGCCACCAATTTTGCACGAAACGCTTCTTTGTCGAGGCCGCTGCTGAGGCGGTCGATCTCGCGATACAAGAATTCCAGAGCGGGCTGCTCGCGCGCCATCCGCTCTCCGGCCGCCGGATGAATGTTCCGCTTGCCAAGTTCAGCCGCAACCCCTTCGTGTGTTGCAACCCAACTTTCGACGCCCTTGCGCTCCGCTGCATCCAGTGTGCTCAGATCAGCCGTGCCTCCGGTTGCCGCCATGACCAAAGCCCGGACGCGCTTTGGATGACGCAAAGTAAAGTTCAGGCATGTCCACCCTCCCATGGATTGTGCCACGAGCCGAACTTCCTCCAATTTAAGATGATCCACCAGCGCCAACAGGTCCGCTTCAAACAATGCAGGATCGACGGTGCCCGACGTCACACGCGATGGAGAGAATCCGCGATGAGCAAACGTAACGCACGAATAGCGACGTGAAAAATAAGGAACCTGCTGCCACCAGGAAAGATGGTTCCCGCCCAGTCCGTGGGCAAAGACGATGGCTGGTCCGTCGCCGGTACGCTCGTAATAAATCTCGGCGCCTTCATTTTGAACGAAGCCGCTCGTAACGGCAGCATTTCGGACTTCAGAAGCTTGCCCCTCCTCCGCCTCTCCGCAGGAAGGTACCAACATACTTCCGGCGGCGAAGCTTGCCAGTTTCGTGAAATCGCGACGCGTGATCATAGGGAAGTGGCCAGCATTGTAGCCCAAAGCCTGCCAGCCGGGGGATGACTCTTCGCTGCCGCGATTGCCCCCGCCTGCAAGCAAGGCATAAACTTTTAGTCCCTATGTTCGAGCGTTATACCGAGACAGCTCGCCGCGTCATTTTCTTTGCGCGCTATGAAGCAAGCCAGTATGGAAGCTCCGTCATCGCCAGCGAACACATCCTGCTCGGCCTCCTGCGGGAAGATCGCACCATCATGCGTCGATTCGCGGGCTTCACCCAGTCGGGTCCTGAAATCCGCTCTGAAATCGAGAGCCTTATCAAACGAGGCAAACCCTTCACCACGTCTGTCGAAGTGCCGCTCAGCGACGAATCGATGAAGATCTTGAATTTCGCGGGCGAGGAAGCAGACCGCCTCGCCCATCGGCATATTGGAACAGAGCACATTCTGCTCGGCATCCTGCGTCTTCCGGACTCCCTTGCCGCCAAGCTACTCATCGCTAGAGGCGCAAAACCGAGCGCCATTCGCGAGCAAGTCGCAAAAGGCCCTGCGTCGGTCGTTGCGAGCACCCAAGCAGCCAGCGGAGCGCTAGCCGCCCTGGATGATTTTTTGGGCCTGTTGAGAGCGGGCAATTCCAAGCAAGTGGCTGCTTCCTTTCATGACAAGGGACAATTCGTCGATTCCTCCGGAAAGCGCTGGACCGGCCGCACGGAGATCGACAAAGGAGCCGAAGCCCTGTTCGCTCCCTTTGCCAAGAGAAATGTCAGCCTCCTCCTGGAAGATATAACGAAAGGCCCGTCCGAAACGTACGTCGCGTCCGTCCTCTGGGAATTCGCCGCCGCTTCCAGCGACCACAGCAAATTGCCGCTCCGCATGAGCGTCGTTTTGGGCCCTGATGGGGAGGGGTGGAAGATTGTTCTAATGCAGTTGACACCTGTGATCTTCGGCTAGAACACGCAGGTTCATCTCGTTGTCCTCCGCTACACTGTTCAACGAATCGCAGGTAGGACACAGGGCTGTGGGACTCTGCGTCCTCTGTGCCCTCTGTGGTGAATCGAATTTTGTCCAATTTGGTGCCGTACCTTTTTGCCTTCACCCTGTCTTTCGCGCGGTTGACGCTCACCCCGGCTTTCAGTAGCCTCCTCCATACCAGCCCCAGGCAGATTCTTTACTTCACCGCAAGGACATGGCCGGAGACCTGATGGACGAAACCACTAAGACCAATTCTGCCAAATCTAGCCGGATCTCACGCCGCGAATTCGCGCGCCGCGCCGCCCTGGCCTCGGCAGTAGCAGCAGTCGCACCCGGCGCCGCGATTGCCACGCCCGCGCCGCCATCGAAGGAGCCTGCAAATGTAGCGGCCGCCGGTTTTGGCGCGAGCCCTTCTGATCCGACGAGCAACGCCCCGCAGCAGCCCGCGGATCTGCCCAAGCTTTCTCCCGAAGGCCACGCCGAAGTGGAAGCGCGCATTCAATCCATCTTCAGCCAATACGCCAGCCGCTTCTCCGAAGCGCAGAAAGCCGACCTTCGCAGGCTTTGCAATTTGGCGCAGCCGCCGCTCGATCGCTTGCGCGCCTACGCGCTCGAAAACGGCGACGGACCCGGCCTCTACCTCAAACCCCTGCTCGAGCGCGAAAAGAATCCGCTCGAAAACACGCGCGTCGGAAAAACGCCCGACGCCGAGACACAACCCTGAGGACATCGATGCCCACGGAAGAATTGGCTTTCCTGCCCGTCACGGAACTCGCGAAACGCGTCGAAGCGAAAAAGCTTTCACCGGTGGAGCTGACACAATATTTTCTCGACCGCAGCGAAAAGTTCGGCCCCCGCTACAATGCCTACGCGCGCCTGACTCCGGAAATCGCCCTGGCCCAGGCCAAAACCGCCGAAAAGGAAATTCACAATGGCCACTATCGCGGCCCGCTGCACGGAATTCCCTACGCCGCAAAAGATCTCTTCGCCGTAAAAGGCGTGCCATGCACGTGGGGCGCGAAACCCTACGCCACGCAGGTTTTCAATTACGACGCCACGGTCATCGAACATCTAAATCGAGTCGGCGCCGTTCTGCTTGGCAAGGCTGCCATGATCGAGCTCGCCGGAGGAATGGGCTACCGCTTCGCCACCGCTTCCCTGCAAGGCGAAGCAAAAAATCCCTGGGACACGAAATGCTGGACCTGCGGCTCGTCTTCCGGTTCCGGCGCCATCGTCGCCGCCGGCCTCGCGCCCTTTGCCCTGGGCACAGAAACCTGGGGCTCGATTCTTTGCCCCTCCGCGTTTTGCGGTCTCAGCGGCCTGCGGCCCACCTACGGCCGCGTAAGCCGCTATGGCGCGATGGCTCTTGCTCCGAGCATGGACAAAATCGGACCGCTCGCCCGCTCCGCCGAAGATTGCGCCCGCGTTTTCGCCGCCATCGCCGGGCATGATCCGAGGGATCGCAGCACCCTTCCCCTGGACAAAGCGGCGTTCACTTATTCGGCATCTCTGGAGTTGAAATCGCGCGCCCTGAAAATCGGCTGGCTGACCAATGCGTGGAAAAAGCCCGAGCCTGGCGTGGCCAAGGCCGCGGATGCCGCGGAAAAAGTATTGAAGAAATATTTTCCGGGCGTGAAGAACGCGAAATTGCCCGAAGGTCCGTTTGAAGATGCCGGCAACGTCATCGTCGCCGTTGAAGGCGCTTCCTCGTTTCGTTCCCTGATTCGTTCCGGGCAAGTGAGCCAATTGGCCGATCCGCTCGGCCAAATCGCCGGCTACGTGAACGAGCAATACTCCGGCGCGGATTATCTGCAAGCCCAGCGCATTCGCGAAATTCTGCAAAAGAAAATGGAGGCATTGTTCGATTCCTTCGATTTGCTGGTCACCGTGACGCAACCCGTCGCGGCAACACCACTCGATTTGAATCTCGAGACCGGGCTCTCCTACCCCGACCCGCTGGGCGGCATCGGAAATTTGTGCGGGCTTCCCGCTCTGTCCGTTCCCTGTGGCTTCACGGAAAAGAATCTCCCTGTGGGCCTGCAATTCATGGCCCGCGCCGGTGACGACATCGCCGTCATCCAAGCCGCGCGCATCTATCAACTCCACACCGACTGGCATCGCAGGCACCCCAGAATTGCGTAACCCAGAATTGCGTAACCCAGAATTGCATAACAAAGTTACGTGATAACCTCAGACCGGAGGTGCGCCCCCGATGCACGACGTTTGGAATCATATGTTTGTTCTCAGCCTGCCGCTCCTGGAGAAAATTCTCCGGCCGGTCATTGTTTACATTTTTCTGATTGTCGGTCTGCGCCTGTCCGGCAAGCGCGAACTCGCGCAGCTCAACCCTTTTGACTTGATTGTGTTGCTGACGCTGTCCAACACCGTGCAGAACGCCATCATCGGCGACGACAACACCGTCATCGGCGGACTCATCGGCGCGACTTCCCTGCTGGCCATCAACTATCTGGTCGTGCGCTTCCTCTACGACCACCGCAAGATCGATCAACTGGTGGAAGGCCGCCCCGATGTTCTGATTGAAGAGGGAAAAGTCTACGAACACAAACTCAAGAAGGAATTAATCACCAAGGAAGAGCTTGCGGCTGCGGCGCGCCGGCAGGGATTCGATTCACTTTCGGATGTTCGCCAGTGTGTACTGGAGCCGGGCGGAACTTTGAGTTTCACGGCCAGGAAGCCAGACACGGAAGATATTCGGCATCAAGAGTTGTTGAAGAAATTTGATTTGCTGGCAGAAGAACTCGCGCGCATGCGTAAATTACAGCCGCCGGCGACGGCATAAAAGTTTACGCGGTTCACTACGAAAAAAAGGGGGATACACAGAGATGGAAGACGGAGTGGAATTGCCGGAAGCCCACGAAATGCATCAAGAGTATCGCTACACGCTGCCGGTTTCGCTCACCATTTCGATTCTCGCCGTGCTGGTTGCCGGCGCCGCGCTGCTGAGCCATCGCGCGCACACGGAGGAGTTGCTGCGGCAATCGCAGGCCACGGATCAATGGGCTTACTACCAGGCGAAGAATATCCGCTGGCACGAAGTGCAAAGCATCGCGGACTTGCTTGGCGCGCTGGCGCCGCAGGACAAGGAAAAGACCGCGGCCGTTCGCGAGAAATACCTGAAGGAAGTGGAGCGCTACGAGGGCGATAAGGATGAGATCAGCGACAAAGCGAAAGAACTGGAGAAAGAGCGCGACCTGATTAGCCGGCGCGCGGACCGCTTCGACGGCGGCGAGGCGCTGCTGGAAGTGGGATTGGTGATCTGTTCCATCACCCTGTTGACCAAGCGCCGCGCATTCTGGTTCGCCGGAATATTCGTCGGCGCGCTGGGCGTAAGTATGGCGGCGACAGGACTGTTTTTGCATTGAAGGAACCACTAGCGCGTATGGATTTTGCAAGGACTTGACGATGAGGTCCTTCGGTCCGGCTGAACAGCGCCGCGACCTCAGGATGACAGGTTTTGGAGACCGACCGCACCAGGTCATCACGCGCCCTCCGCGGCGATTAGCTTCAGGCATTCGACGGCGGCGGCGACGGTGTGGTCGATGTCTTCGGCGGTGTGCGCGGCGGAGACGAAGGCGGCCTCGAATTGCGACGGGGCCAGGAAAATGCCGCGGTCCAACATTTCGCGGAAGAAGCGCGCGTAGCGTTGGGTGTCGGAGCGCTTCGCTCCGGCGTAATCGCGAACCGGCTGGTCGGTGAAAAATATCGTGCCGAGGGAATGGCTGGAATTCACTTGCGCCGGCACGCGCGTATCCGCGATGGCTTTGCGCAAGCCGGTGACCAAGCGCTCGGCGTTTTGGTTGATGCGCTCGTACAAGCCGGGAGCCGTCAACTGCTTCAGCGCGGCGATGCCCGCGCTCATGGCCAGCGGATTTCCGGCCAGCGTGCCGGCCTGGTAGACGGGACCGAGCGGGGCGACGTTGTCCATCAGCTCGGCGCGGCCGCCGTAGGCCGCGACCGGCAAGCCGCCGCCGATAATTTTGCCGAGCGTGGTGAGATCAGCCTCGACTCCAAGAATTTGCTGCGCGGCGCCGTTGTGCAAGCGGAAGCCGGTGATGACTTCGTCGATGATGAGCAGCGCGCCATTCCTTTTCGTGATGTCGCGAAGGCCCGCTAGAAACTTGGGCGCCGGCGGAACGACGCCCATGTTGGCGGCGATGGGTTCGACGATGACCGCGGCGATTTTGTTTTTGTGCTGCGCGAAGATTTTTTCCACGACATTGAGGTCGTTGTAGGGGGCATTGAGCGTCAGCTCCGCGAGGGCTTGCGGGACGCCGGGGCATTCCGCGATGCCAAGAGTGGCAAGGCCGGAGCCGGCTTGCGAGAGAAAACTGTCGGCGTGTCCGTGGTAGCCACCTTCAAATTTCAGGATGAAGTCGCGCTTGGTCACGCCACGCGCGAGCCGCACCGCGCTCATGGTCGCTTCGGTGCCGCTGGAGACGAAGCGGATTTTTTCGATGTGCGGAATCGCGCGGCTAATCAGCGCGGCGAGTTCGATCTCGAGTTCGGTGGTGACTCCGAAACTGGTGCCGTGTTTGGCTTGCTCGGCGATGGCCGCGGTGATGGCGGGATTCGCGTGACCCAACAGAATGGCGCCCCAGGAGCAGACGTAATCGAGCAGTTGGTTTCCGTCCGCGTCATAGATGTAAGAACCTTCGCCGCGCTCGATGATGAGCGGCTCGCCGCCTACGGAGCGGAAAGCGCGGACCGGGCTGTTCACGCCGCCAACGAGGAGTTTTGTGGCGCGGTCGAAGATTTCGCGGGAGCGGCGGCGGTCGCGGTGTAGGGTTGGCTTCGGTGTACTCATATCGAGAGAGCGAGAAAAGAAGAAAAGAATTTAACACAGAGAACACAGAGGGCACAGAGAGCACCGAGAAGGCTTTGGAGTCCGGGTGGGGTCGACACCCGGGGGTTTTGTATCGATGTGAAAAGAAAGAGGTTGCGCGGAGAGGGATTTGTAACTTTGTGAAAAGGCGGGACATATTTATCGATGGGGGAAACGGAGGGATTTGTAAGGTTATGAAAACAAAGGAGCGATCGAAACTTCTGCAAATGATAACGCACCCCTCGGAGCTCGGGGTAAAGAGGCGCGGAGAACGCGGAGGCGTCGTAGAGGGACACCCGACCCGAGTAGCTCCCAGAACCGTCTCCGGCATCGGGAGTCTTCGTCGACTCCCGCCGAGAGTCCACCCATCGGATCGGGATACCCCCACCCCCGGTGTTTTTGCAAAAGAGGCTGCAAGCTATTGAAAACAAACAAGCGAGGGGTCGAAAACGCTGCAAAGAGAGGGCAAAGAGGCTGCAAGCCGTTGTAGTGCGAGCACTCAGCTGATTGAGGTCTTTCGACTCGCGTGGCCCGCTCAGGATGTGCATCCCTCGCCGGAGGCACAGAAGTGAGGCAAAGAAAGGAGTTAGCGGGGCTGGCGGGTACTTCATGGGATATTATACCATCTGGTTAGCTCCTGTCAAGAGGTATTTTGTCCCGTTTTTGGGAAGTCGGCAAAGAGGCTGCGGCGCACTCTTTGTCTAAAGTCGGTATCCCAGCTTCTTGTCTCGCTGGCTCACAAAATAATCGTGCGTAAAGGCGAAGATTTCGAGTCGGTCTTCGTATACGACATGCATTTGGTTCTCATAACGACGCGATTCCGGGAAAGTCCGAAACCTTACGATCTCTCCGGGAAGCGTCAGGACTTCCCCCGAGCTGAGCTTAAGTACCAGCGCTTCCTCACACTCGATGATGATGCCAAACAGAGCTACACGCCCCGATAGAATGTCTCCCTTCCAACCGGCGATTTGTATCACTCCCATGTCGTGAAGCATACGGGACTGGGTGCGGGCCCGCGGGGAATAGCGGACAATCCGAACTGTGTCACCTTCCACCTGGCAGATCGAGTCCTGCGTACCCCACGAATATCCCCGCTCCTTGAAAATAGCCTCCTCCCGCAAGAAGAGCGGTTCCCGACGGGAGCGAGCGTAGATTGCCTTAAGCTCGGGTTTCCTTGAAAATTGACCTGCACTCTCGGATGGCAGAATCCTCTTGGGATTACGCGAGAGCTCGCGTCTCGACGAAATTAAGTAACCTGAAGTTTTAAACGATGAACCATAGATGGTCCAGTATGTCCAACCACAATCTATGCAATTTTGGTCCGTGAGTTGGGAGAGACCATCCCTAGTTCGCCTTCGTTCGTGATTGGGATCGAACTCAAACAATCCATCATCGCCTGCGGCGATTGCCAAACTTTCGGACTTCGGGCGGACTGCGAAACCACCGACGTCGGCTAACCGTACGGGAGGGCCGAAAGTGCCGACCCCACCGGATGATGAGCGGCTACCATGTAGCCCCTTCTGACTCAAGACATATAAGCGCCGCCCTGCCATTGCGGAGTCTCTATGCGGAAAAGGGAAGCGGTTGTCGCTCTGCGACAACAAATGGCTGATCTGACTTGTTGGAGAAACGTCTAACGTCGATGCGCTTAGGCCGTCAAACTTGTCGCGCAGCAACCCCCAAACTTCTGAGCCCGGATTGCCCAACCCAGCACGGCTTTTGTAGAGGGCGTCGTTTCGGCAACAAGTCCATATCAATTCCGACTTAAGTCGTTCTTCAACTGGAAGGTCCTCTACGACACGATCCCAGTCTAAAACTCGGATATCGCCAGCGCGACCAAACAAGACAAGACGACCACCGGCTAGCTGTGAATCCCAGAACTCTCCGTAGATTCGTATTCTTACAGCTTGCATCTTTTGCCACCCAATATCCTGCTGATCTTGCACGCCGGTAGCAAGTTGCCTTGCATCCAGGACTTCAGAATGTCCTCGTGGGGAATGTCGGCATGATTGTTCCGATGGTCCGCGGGATATCCGTGCCAAGGCTGCTGTGGTTGTCCCAGTATGAATTTAGCGATAAAAACGTGTTCCGCATGAGACTGATCGACGCCCAGGTAGCTAATCGCTCCTCCAACTATGTGTAAACCCCAACCCACAGAACCGATAAGCCAGTTTTGCTGATACGATCTCGTGAAGACTGAGATCTCGCCCTCGTGCGAAATTGTCCACTGTGATTTGTTCTGATTCCCGTTGCGATGGTGGGGATGAGGCAAATACACGATTCCCTGAGCGATTTGAACAGGCTGAGGTCGTAAGCCCACAATGTCCTCTGAAACCGCAAGAATGACCGACGGTCGTATGGGAACTCGTCACAGTACCTACGTCAGAGCAGCCAAACCTTCACACTGTCATATAGGGAAGCTTACCTCCTTAGCCCCTACGGACTTCGATCTCCACCATTGAGACACGCGTGGGGACAGGGTTCCGGCGAGTCGTCGGAACCCTGTCTCGTATTTCAGGCCGCAGCGGTTCTTCTATAACCCTTGCCTTCGCCAACCAAACGAAGAACCGCCTTCTCGGCAAGCAACGCAAGAACTTCATATAATTCTGCGTTCCGGCCGACAGCATTCATGTTTTTTTGTGAGTCTTCAAACGATTTCTTAACCCTGTTAAACAGACTCACGGCGACCGCATCTACCAAATCACTCGGGGAGATTTTCCAAGATACGGAGTTTGCTTGAATATTCATCGCCGACTTCAGACTTGCAATCATTGGAAACAGCCAGGCTTTGTGCGGCGTGAATCCAATGGGCTTACCCAAATAGGGTAGTTCAGACGGCTTTGATTTAATGAGGTCAAGGGCTAATAATTTTCCGCCGTCTTTGTTGTACTTCGTTGCTATGGTCAATGGAATATACTCATACATTTTCAAGACATCGACCAACACAGGCGAAAATTTCTCGAATGTGTCCCCTTCTTCGAGGTACATGTCCAAACATTGCTGCTTCGATACGTAAGCTCGGTTGGGCTCCGGTAGAGCGAATAGCGAAAGAACTTGAATGACTTCCTGGATGGTGTATTCGCCCACATCACCCACTTTGTAACTGACCGCCGGGAATTTCGGATTTGCGACGGAAAGTGCCTTCTTGATCCACGAGAAGTCATTCCGGTATTCCGCCATTGAGAAATCATCGACCTGTTTGTTTGTGTTTAGTGCTTCCACCAGCTGTTCTACTTCCGGATCACTGTATGGACCGCACATCACTCGAACATTTACGAACTGCTGTAATTCTTTTTCCTCGCTCTGCTCGAACCCTTCGGAGATTACTTTTGCAAGAGCAGTGACTGTCGTTCCGCCGTCAGCGAGGCCACGCTTCTTAGCGGAGGACCCGAAATCAATTGTGAGCACACCATTTTCAAGCTTTGCGGCGTCAGCAACCAACACTGGGCCGCGATTCAGCTTGTGAAACTTTCCGAGTTCCTTCACTGCGGATTCAGAAATTTCCTTGGCTATGGCAGAGTTTGGACTCATCAGTCGAGGGTTTGTCCAAGGGCAAGTTCCCCCGTGCTTCAGCAAGATGACTTCTTCAAGCGGAATCATTCCGGTGAACTGGTAAAAGTGCTCGTTGACGGGATCAGTGGTGCGACGACCTTCGCGGACAGACTTCAGAGTGAGTACACTCACGGGGTGCTCTTTTCTGTCAGTTATACTGACTGTGAATTTGGAGGGGCGAGGCCCCAACCGCGCGAGATTAAAGCACACAATGGACACTTTGGCAAGGAAATCAATCAGTTCCGCAGTTCGAAGTCGAGGCGGAGGTTTCGTTCTTCACTTGGGGCGGTGGGGGGTTTCGCGACGGTGGCTGCGGGGTTTGGCGCGTTTTCCAAGCGGAGGATTTTGTCGTGAGCTACATGGGTTGCGCATTGCGGATCGCGGAATCGGTGACTGCGCGACGTGGGATGAGCGCGACTGAGAGAAGCTAAGAGTTTTTCCTCAGGGGCTAAAGCCCGGGAGCAAATGCGAGTGTAATGTCGGACCTGAAGGTCCGACCCCTAAAGAGAAGCATGTACGCCTGCCGTCACTGCAGGTCGGCGAGGAGGGCGACGTCGAATTTGGAATAATACTTCTTTACGTCGCTGGCGCCGTACTTGGCGCGGAATTTCTCGACTACGGACGCCACCTGTTTGGGGTCGGAGATTGGAGCGACCTTCCGTTCGGCCTTTGTGTTACCGGCCTCGATTTGGATGGACGGGTTCTTTTGCACATTCTTGTACCACTGCGTATCCGAGCCGCTGACGGGCAGGAGGTAGAGCTTGTTGTCTTCCGACACGAACCAGACTGGGATGGAGATCGCGCGTCCGGACTTTCTGCCGGTCACCGTGATGTTGATTTCGCGAGAGCGGGAAAGGCGGTCTTTTAGGCTATCGTTGCGCGTTGGTTTATTGCTCATTCCAAGTGTCCTTTATTTTGCGGCGCGCTGTTGTCAGCCGTCCCTCCGGGACTGGGTGTGATTTTTTCCGCTGACCCAGCACTCACGTGCTGGGCTAAATTCTTCGCCGTCCCATCCGGGACTCGAGCTTCACCGGCACTACATTAGCAGTGCTTTAGCCAGCGGGCGGCTTGCTTGGCGTGGTAGGTGAGTAGGATGGAGGCGCCGGCGCGCTGGATGCTGGTTAGGATTTCTAGGACTACGCGCTTTTCGTCTAGCCAGCCTTTGGATGCGGCGGCTTTTACCATGGCGTATTCGCCGCTTACGTTGTAGGCGCCTACGGGGACGTCGAACTTGTCGCGGACGGCACGGATTACGTCGAGATAGGGCAGGGCGGGCTTGACCATTACCATGTCGGCGCCTTCTTCCAGGTCGAGCGCTACTTCCTTCAGGGCTTCGCGGGCGTTGGCGGGATCCATCTGGTAGCTGCGGCGATCGCCGAACTGCGGCGCGGACTGCGCGGCTTCGCGGAACGGGCCGTAGAAGCCGGAGCAGTATTTGGCGGCGTAGGAAAGAATGGCGATGTTTTCGAATTTGTGCTCGTCGAGCTTTTCGCGGATGGCGGCTACGCGGCCGTCCATCATGTCGGAAGGCGCGACGATGTCGGCGCCGGCGCGGGCGTGGGACAACGCTTGCTCGGCGAGGATGGCGACCGTAGCGTCGTTGGCGACGATC
>Ga0210399_10003436_pt1 | contig 12355 bp, 4 predicted proteins | sample IncBWC14MmetaG_FD_150865 | JGI IMG/M metagenome (GOLD analysis project Ga0210399, IMG submission 150865) | Forest soil microbial communities from Barre Woods Harvard Forest LTER site, Petersham, Massachusetts, United States - Inc-BW-C-14-M | ecosystem: Environmental > Terrestrial > Soil >... | reverse complement strand
GGTGTCACCGAGGGGGCGTCCAAGCTGAACGACGCGCTCAACTCCGTCCTGCACAAGCTGTACGAGCCCCGTTTCACCGGGTTCGACGACCAGACTCTGATCTATCCGTTGCAGCTCAACAATCGCCTCGCCGCCATGCAGAATTATCTCGGGGGCGACGCAGGTCCGACGGAGCAAGCTCAACAGGTTTTGGCGCAGCTGTCTTCCGAGCTCGATCAGCAGTTCGCTAAACTAAAACATACGCTGGATGTGGACCTCTCGGCGTTCAATTCTCAATTGGAGAAGGCAAGTCTGCCGGCCATTACCGTCTCTTCGCTGGCCCGGACCACAAGCCCGGAGTAATTGCTGCGGGAGAACACGAGCCGACGTTTTTGCCGCTGATTTCAAGTTAATCTCGGCACGGCTCGGGCGATGAACTTTCTTTCACTAAGCGGAGCGTATGAAAAAAGCCGTCGAAGAACTGGCCGCCTTGCTCAAGAGCAGCTTCAAGGGCGATTTACTGCAACCTGGACAGCACGGCTTCAACGAAGCCCGCGCCATCTGGAACGCCATGGTGGCGTGCACCCCCGCGCTGATCGCGCGCTGCGCGGATACCGCCGACGTGCAGACTGTTGTGCGAGCCGCAGCCGCGGCGGGTATCCTCACCGCGGTTCGTTGCGGCGGCCACAGCCTAGCGGGTTTCAGTACTTGCGAGGAAGGCTTGGTGATTGATCTCACTCGCATGCGTCATGTCACCGTGGATGAGGGAAATCGGCGCGCGCAGGCCGACGGCGGATGCCTGCTCGCCTCAATTGATTCCGCCACGCAGAGAGCGGGTCTCGTTTTTCCCGCGGGCGTTGTTTCGCACACCGGCGCCGGCGGATTGATTCTTGGCGGCGGAACAGGCTGGCTCACTCGCATGTTCGGAATGTCATGCGACAACGTGGCTCGCTTTACGCTGGTCGCCGCGGACGGCTCTATCGTGCGCGCCAGCTCAGGCGAGAATACCGAGCTTTACTGGGCGCTCCGCGGGGGCGGCGGCAATTTCGGGGTCGTGACGCAATTCGAGCTGCAACTCTACCCGCTCACCTCGGTCCTACTCGCCGGCGGATTTTGCGTCGATGAAGACATCTTCGCGGTTCTCCAATTCTGGCGGCGCTTCATGCCGGGCGCCCCCGATGAGCTCAAATGGAACCTTTCCTTGCGGCTCGCTCCGGACTTGCCTGCGATTCCCGCCGCGCTCCGGGGCCGGCCTGTTTTGAGTCAGTCGCTGCTCTGGTCTGGTGATCACGCGAAGGGTCGGCAACTCGTGGACCATATTTTTTCAGTCGGTAATCCAGGAGGGGTGTCGAAGAACGTCTTGCCTTATTTGGCCTTGCAGACCATGGCCGACGCAGAATTCCCCCACGGTCGCCGCTATTACACTAAGTCCGGTTTTTTCGAGGCTCTCGACGACGATTCCATCTTTCATATGCTGAATTCTCTGGCCACTGTTCCTTCCGCAAACACGCAGATCGAGCTCGCCTACCTCGGCGGCGCTGCCGGCCGCGTTGCCGCTTCGGAGACTGCTTTCGGCGACCGCAGCGCGCCGCTCATTGTGAACTTGCTAGCCGATTGGTCAAGCGCGGAGAATGACGCTGTAAGTATCGCGTGGGTGCGTGAGCTGTTCGGCAAGCTGCGCCCGGCGATGAAGCCGGGCGTACACGTGAATTTCATGAGTGGAGATGAACAAGACCGGGTCCACGAGGCCTACCACGAACGCTGGGATCGTATCGTCGCTGTCAAGAGCCACTACGACCCGAAAAACTTTTTCCGCTTGAACCAAAACGTGCCGCCGGTTCACACGCCCAGCAAACGCTAATCGCAGACTTCTGCGTCTTCACATCACGGCAGCGGTTTCGGAGTGTTGTCGAGTCAGCGTTGAACGGCTGGAAATTGCCTTGCGGTGAAACCGACCTCTGCCGGGCTAGGACAGCTGCGGCGGCTTCAAGTCCGGTCGTCCCGGGGATTTCCTCTCCTTCACTTGCCGGGAATCGGCGAATTCCCTTCCCGGCCAATTAAACTCAAAGAATACGTCGGCAAAAGCCGCTCGTTCCTCGTGCCGCTCGCAAGGTGTTCTCCGAGCCGTATGAGCCCAGCGTTAGGGAAATAGTGGTTGAGGATTTGTCGGAAGCTGCTGCCCTCTTCGGCCATGGCCTGCGCACCGCGCTGACAGAGGCCGATGCCGTGTCCCTGGCCGGCGCCTTCGAGAATCACGTCCTCGCCTTCTCGGCGCGAGGTGAAGTTGTTGCTGGGTACAGCATTCCAGCCGAGACGTCGGTCCACGGCAAGTCTTCCGGATTCGCCCTTTCCAAGTAGCGCGGCGTCTTCGAAGGACAATCGGCGGGTCCAGCGATAGGCACTCTTGTGGCAGAAGTCGCAGAAGACAGAGAAGTAGGGATAAGCGCTGCCGGGAAGACCCACCTCGGCAGGAGTACGCGTACGTCCGCCGCAACTGCGCGAGAACATAGCCGCAAAGGGTTTCTCCAGAAAGGTGAGGACGATCCCGCGCGTTTCGCGGGTAGCCATCGCTGAGGGGCTGTCCTCGGGCGGCGGCTCGCCGAGGAATTGGCAATGAGTGAGATCGCAAAAATCAAAGTCGCGGTGCCGGCCTCTTCCGGCCGCGAAGTAGGAACGCGCGACGACCGCCTGGGCCTTTAAGGCTTCTGATGGCGTATCCAAGCTGGACTCTGCCGCAACAGTGGAAGCGACCGCCGTTTCCCTGTCCATTGTGATGATGGGAACCACTTCTCCGCGTGAAACCTTTACCTCAAGCGTACCGCGATAGGCGCGAGTGATTTTCCCGGGAACAGTAAGGAGAAAACTGACTGCCCCATTATTGCGAGCGGTAGCGTGGACTTCCGAAGTCCGAACCAGGTGTTCACCGAAATCGAGGAGCAAGACCCCATTGGAAATACGAAGGGAAGCGACGGCGCGTGAACCAGGCTCGAGGATGAGCGTCTGTCCCGCGGCTTGAAGGATGACGGCTTCTTGCCGCGAAGCCTCGAGGGTCAGTTGCCGAGGATGAAAGAGACCGAAGACGCCGATACGGACATCCTGGGCACTTGCACGAAGATGGAAGGCCAGCGCGAGAAACAGAAGGAGGATGACTCTGGCCGACACCTAGCTATTCCTCCAAACGGTGGAGCATGCGGCCTGCGACGATCGCGGCGGCGGCTCCGGGTACCGAGTGAACTCGGACAAGGAGCAGTAGCTCTGGCTGGTTTGCGGGGACCATGGCGATGACGAAACCGTCACCGGGAGCGGGGTGCGCATGGGTGCATGGAGCTGTCCCGGTCTTCACGAGAGCGTCCGGATGATTTAACCCCTTGCCCACTCCCTTCCCGGTTCCGCTACGGGCCGACTGTGCCATTCCGGCAAGTATTTCGCGAACGACAGGCTGATCGCGGCGGTGATAGAGCTCAAAGTACGCGCGAGCCATTTTGACAGGGGCGATGGGCCAGCGATCTCCAAGACCCATCAGCGGCGGCCCGGACAAGGTAGGTTCGGGAGGGTCAAGGCCAAAGCGTTTTGCTATAGGAATCAACTGTTCGCCCGTCAGATTCTCCGCTAGTGCGCGGAAATAGGAATTGCAGGAAACCGAAATGGCAGAGACAAGGTTTAGTTTCCCGTGCGGGTGTACCTGCCAACAACCGCTGGCTTCGCCCCGGCAAGTATGACTCGGAAACTGATTCTCATGCGTCTCCCCGTAGGCGAGCGCCGTGAACGGTTTCACCAGCGAGCCGAGAGGGATGCGCTTGGCGGGGTCGTCCCAACGGGAGGACAAAAGCGCGCCACTGCGAGCATCGAAGAGAAGATAGGAAATGTCGCTGCTCGGGAACTCCCGTTCGAGAACGAGAACCGCGGATTGGCTAAAAAGAGATTTCGCCGGTGCGGGGGAATCCTGACCGGCAAAAGCTGTCAGGTCGGAACGCCCGGAGAAGCCGGATGTGATGGCGAGTACCGCGATGACCAGACCTGCGGATATCATCAGCGGGACCATTCGTAGGTGACCGTCTGGAAGACTTTATCACTTGCGTCGCGGACCACAATGGTTTCGGAAAAAACGCCGGCCAGCGTAGCGCTGAAGCTCGCGAGGTTGTCCGAGAAGAACTGCGGATTAGGTTCCGAGGTCGGAGCGCCGCCGGGGTTTGCGTTCGGGCGGTCCAGGAGACCGCTGAGCCGGGCGAAGTTTTCCCGTTCCCGTGCATGATGGAATCCCGCGACCAGCACCGCAGGCTTTTGCGCCGGCTTCTGATTCATATTCGCAAACATATTTCTGAGAGCCGTGGAATCATCTGAAACCAGCAGATACTTTCCCCGAACGGCGACAGCGAAATTCCAGAGACCATCAAACTCTTGATAACCGGACTTGGGCTGCCATTCGAATCCAAGGCTGCCGGTGGTCAAAGAGGGCCGTAAGAAATCGACAAGGGCGGACCGGACGGCTGCTTCCGGCCAGTCGGCGGCGGCCAGAAAAGCAACCCCGGAATGGATGCGAACGAAAACGCCATCCTTGTCGCGCTCTGTGGCCTGCACTTGCAGTACGGCGCGAACCTGGGATTTTTGGAAAAGTTCCTTTAGCGGGGCATCCGAGGAGGCCGAGATTTTCAATGGGGCTTGATCGATCCGCGTTTCGAGGTCGGAACTGCTGCCCGTTTCACCCGAAGAGAGTGGAACGTTCGGAGCCGTCCGCTGAGCGATGGCCGGACCTCTATGCGGCGCAAGAATCTTGGTCTCCAGCACCTCGAGGCAATCCGTAGCCGAAGGGCCGGCCCTCACTTCGTAAGTGCCGGTATCGCCGGGAACGAGCCGAGCCAGATCCGCGACCGCGGCTGCCGCATCATCAGCGCTTGCATGCCCGGCAGCCGCGGATTTCTTCAGCAAAACACGTTCTTCGCGGTAATCCGCACCGGAAAGGAAAAGATCCGAAACGGCGGCGCTGTACTGTTTCATGTCCGTAATGTTGTGCTGAATCCAGTACGAGCGAAAATAGGGGCTGGGCACGATCTTTTCGAGATTGAGGACCATGCGCAAGTCGCCCACGGGGCCGCCAGCCGCCACGGATTGGGACCACCATTGCTCGGCTTCGATGCTGCGGTCCTGGCTACCCGCCATGAGTTCGAGCGCGCCGGCGAGGAGATCCTCGCGCGTTGCCAGAATCAGATAGTCGCCGTTGACGGCAAAGGCCACTTCACGCTGGGATTCGGGATCGCGCCGAACGTAGAAGTTGAGACCAGCGGCGTTGCGCGTTTCGAATTTAGCGCGCGTCTGCCAAAGCGCCGATTGCATGGCACTGGCCGAAGGCAGCTTCGTGATGTAGAGAAACTCCAGTTTGCCGATGTCGTAAAGCGCGAGCGCACTGTGGGTACCAGCTACTTGCGTCAGAAAATTCTCGTCCTGAGGAAGACCGGCCGCGGCGGCGAACTGCTCCCCGGCGCCCTCGAGGCGCAGGGACAGGCGTGAGCGGGAATAGACTTCGTAGTTCTTGCTCTTCACCCAGCCTGCCCTTTGTGGCGAGGAGCTCCACTCGGCGAGCAGCGCGGAAAAATCCTTAGCCTCGAGATAAAGCAACGAGCCCGCTGGAACGTAGCGAGAAAGCGGACGCCCCTCTGGAACAAGCGCTTGGAATGCGGCCCAGCTCGCGCCGATGGAGGCGATACTTACGAGCAGGAGAATGGCGGCACGTTTCATGGTTTTTCACCTCCCCTGGCACTTGCTTTGGCGGGCGTAGCGGCTCGAGCGACGAGACGCGGGCGAACGACGCGGTCCTGTTCGAGTTCCTGATGGAGAATCGGCTGCCGCGCGAGATTCAGCCGCTCGCGCCGGAGCACGGTTCTTACCTCCGCGAGTTTGCCGAGGACTTCCTTGCGGCGCGCGGGAGCCTTTTCGAGCCTTTGGGCAACCAGTAGGTAAGGCAGGGCTTCGCTCCATCGATGCAGCCGGACCAGGGCGTTGGCCACGGCCAGCGAGATTTGTGCTTGCTCCACGGGGGACAGTTTAGCCGCCTCATAGGTTTCGGTTGGTGCTTCCTCGTCGCTCGAATCCGTTTCCGCATCGCCGGAGCTCACAATTTCTGCCTCGTTACTTTTGTCGCGCGAAATGCGTTGCAGCAATTGCTCGCGCAACAATGGCTCGATGGCCAAAAGAGCCAGTCCGTCGGAATCGAGGCTCTCCGCCGCTTTGAAAAGCGGGATGCGAGCGTCGCCACGCGCCGGGGAATCGGCAAGAGCCTTGCTCAGAGGCTCCAGTTTTGCTTGAGTATCGGCGGCGTTCTCGGCAACCTTCAGCCTTGCGTCATAGAAAAAGGCCTGGTCCGCTGCCACGGTAGAAGTCGCGAGTGGCCCGCCGGACAGGATTTCGAGCTCTGCGCTCCCAAGATGTGCAACCGTCTGAGCGCCGGCGAGAGCGATGGCCGCTTCCACGCGAACGTTGTACGCGGCCTCCGAGCTTGAAGCAATTTTCGCCAGAGCATCCACAGAAGAATTCCGATCCTTTGCGGCCAGCCGGGCCTTCGCGAGTCGTAATCGGTAGGAAGCTTGCCAGGGAGCGGACTTCACCAACTGGTCGAGGAATTCGACCGCTTCGGCACTGTGGCCGGTTTTCTCGAGAAGCGCCGCGGCGGGATCGAGATTCTCGTAAGGATTGCCTACGACGACAACCAAACGGCGCAGGAGCTCAAGGCCCCCGGGGGTGTCGCCGGCCGCGATGCGTATCTCGGCGAGCCCCAGAAAGTTGGAGGCCACCAGCTGGTGATTCTCGATTTCGCGAGCAAAGACAAATTCGATCAGCTTGCGAGCCGACTGTTTGTCGCCGGCGTCAAAAAGTTGTCGCGCTGCCACACGAAGAATTTCGGGCGAAGGTGCTGAGGAAGAATTCGCGCGGTAGCTGGCGATCTTCGCGTCAAGCGTTCCCATTTGCGCGGCAGCTTGCAGTTCGAATGGAACGAGTGAGGCCGCGCGGGCGCGTTGCGTTTCCACAGAGAGCGCGGCCAGGTAATCGGAGGCTTGGGAGAACTGTTTGGTTTGAAGGAGATACTTCACCCAGAGCACTTGCCACGAGCGCAGTTCCTCCTGCGCGTTTTCTTTCTGAAACCCTTCGGCGCGGGAAAGAGCGTCCTGCTTGTTTAGGAGGATGCGCTGATAGATCGGCGCGCGTTGTCCGAGCGGAATCCAGGGCGCGTCCGCGATATCCGCAAGGACCTGAGTGGGGTCCGGAGCGGCCGAAGCCAGATCGAGAAGCCACGGAGTTGCCGAAGCGGGGTCGGCGGTGGCGAGATAGACGCTGCGGAGCAGCGCATTGGAGCGGTAGTTTCCATTGCGGTGGAGATAGACGCGGAGAAGTGTGTCGGCGTCGGGCTTCAATAGCGGGAATAGGCGGCGCGTCTCGAGGTGATCGCAAATGCGCCGAAAGTCCGTCCAAAAACTCTCCGGCGCACGCTCTGTATCAATTTGGCGCTGGAGAGTGGCGAGCGCCAGTTTCCACTGCGCCAGAGCTTCCGAGCGGGAGCCCTGCTTGAAATACACGAGGGCCAAGCGGTCCAGAACGTCGGCATGGCCGGGTGTGAGTTCAAGTGTGTGGTTGTAGTCGCTTATAGCCGAATGCGTGTCACCGCTCTCTGAATAATAGTCAGCGAGAGCAAGGTATCCAGCCGCTGTGGCGGGACTCTGCTCGAGAACTGCTGGGAGATAGTCCTCGGAAGTAGCTTGTTTCGTGAGCCCGAGATACTCGCCGTAGCGCGAACCGTAGTAAAACCAGATGTCGCCGGCAAGCTGTGCGTTGCGGTCGACCGGTTTGCCGAGCCGCTCGCCGACCGTGTTGTCCCCGAGCGCTCGGATGAAGACTTTATTCGTGTCCGGCGGAGGCTCGGCGAAGTACAGGCCGGCTAGAGCGTCGTAGGACTTGGACCACACCGGCGGGCGCACACGGCCACGAGCGGCGACCACGGCATGGACGAGCGCAGCGTCCCCGTTGGCAACAACAAAGTCAGCAGCTTGTTGGCCCCAAGGAGTCCAGGTAGCAGCAATCTGCACGAGCTGCTCCGGCCTGTGGGCCAACAACAGCGCGAACCATTGCTTCTGATTCTCACCACTAAGATAATCGGGGCTCACCGAGCCAAGCACCCGCAGCTCGTTTTCTTCGTCCTCCACAGCGCGATAGGCCTGAGCCGCGGCCATCAAAACCACGGACCGATTGCCTCCATTCAGACGGGGAGCGAAGCGTTCCAATTGTGGACCGAGGTCCGCCAGGGTCAACCGTCGCCGCTCGAGATCGACGTAGGTGTTCATGTCAGCGATCAATTGCTGAGGCGGCTTGCTCTCGGTCATCAAAGATTCATAACGCCAGGCAGCTTCCTTTTCCGCCAGGCCGGCACTCTCAGCCAGGGGAATGGCGAAGCTCTCCAGCAAATCCTGCCCCATCGATCCACGCAGCTTCTCGGCGAACTGCGCAAAGGACACCTTCTCCTCCGGCGTGAAATAGCTTGCCGCGGAGGTGCCCATTTCCACTAAGGCCAGGTGCATCCCTGCGCGCGCATTTTCCATGCGGATTTCCTTCTGACGCTGGCGCCACTCGCTGTCCTTGACCGCAGCGATCCCCTCCTTGGCGATCTCTGCCTTGATCACCGGCAAGGACGAAGACGCGCCGGAATAAGCGTTCTGCAAAGTTGCGTAGGCGCTCTCCTGCTGGCGGAGCCGTGTCAGAATGCGCGTGTAGAGCTTGGCCCCTGCATGGTTATCCGTGGAAGCCAGCAACTCGGCTCCTAGAGAGGTGACGCCCTGCTCGGCGAATCCGCGGGCTTCCGTCAGCAAACCCCACGATTCCAAGCGCTGTGCCGCTTCGAAGAAGTTCTCCGCTTTTTCCGGGCGGCCATCGATCAGCGCGATTTTCAGCGCCGCCACGGCGGCCTCCGGCTTTCCCTGCCTGGCGCGGATCTCCGCGATCTTTTCCATCCACTTCGGGTCTTTATAGGCCAGCTGGTAGACGCGGTCGTACTCGCCGATGGCTTCATCGAAGCGCATCATGCGTTCGGCAAGACCCGCCCGGGCGATGCGCAGGTCGCCACGGTCCGGACGGATAGCAATGGCCTTCGCGTAGGTTTCGATGGCGCCTGGGAAATCTTCGAGACTGGTCTCTATGCGAGCCAGAACCATGGACCAGCGGTAGTCTCGCGGCGATTGCTGAATGGTCTTGGCGTAATAATCCACGAGCTGCTGCTGGCGTTTGTAGCGCACCGCGTAGAGGGCGGCTTCAGTCACCACGTTTTCGTCCTCGGGGAAAACGTTGATGATCTCGACGTACTGGTCGATCGCTCCCGCGTAGTCCTCAAGCCGGGTGAGGGCCGGAATCAACCCGCGGCGAAGCGCGGCGATGCGCGCTTTGCGGTCATCGGCGGAAAGCGCCGCATTACGAAACAGCGCGATCTTCTCGAGATAGAACTGTTTGAGGCCTTGCTGATCGCCTGACTGAGCGTAAGAATCCGCCACCGCCGCGAGGTACTCGCTGTCGTAGGGAGAATCCTTCAGTAATTGGGCGAGGATCTCCCGCGCCTGAGGGAAGAGGCGCGCCTCGGTCGATTTGCGCGCAGCTTCAAAAGCGAATTGCTTGCCAAGCTCAGGGTAGGCGTCCTTGCCAGCCTGCTGGAGCACGGCAATCGCTTGAGGATACAGCTTCATACGCCAATAGAAGTCCGCCGTGGAACGCACCACGCCGAGTATCTTCGGATTATCGTGGTAGAGCGACTCCACATTTCTCTGCGCGGCGGCGAAATCCTTGCGGCTCTCGTACAGACGGGCCAGCGTGTAGCGCAACTGCAGGCGCGTGACGGGGTCCGAAGCTAGGGCCGCCTGCTTTTCCAGGGCATGCTGCCTCACGGCCTCCAGGGATTTCTGCTGCGCGAGATTTTCGATCTCGGCAGCCTGCTCGATGGTAGTGGCGCCGCTCGCAAAGGAATCCAGAAGGCTCACGATCTCGGGCTTGCGGTTCTGCGCTTCGAGGACGCGCACGCGCAAGAGAACAGCCGATAGGGGAGCGCCGGAAGCAGCGGCAGGCTTCTGCGTTTCGCGATCGACAAGGTCGCGGAACTTCGGCCGCGTGGCAAGTGCCAGCAGCCGAGACTCCGCCGGAGATTCTCCCCCCGCCGCCAGCGCGCCTTTCACGTACTCCGCGACGGCGCGGGGATAGTCGCGCTTTCCTTCATCGATGGCTCCGGCCTCGTAAGCATAGAGAGAGTCGTCCGAGAGTTTAGTGCGGCCTTCGGCAAGCAGCCGCATGGCATTGTCAAAATCAAAATAATCCCAGTAGATGGTCGCGGCTTCGAGGTAACCGCCGGCTTCGCCGGGAGACACGCGCGGGATCCGCTCCCAATAGGGAGCGGCCTTGGCAAAGAGCTCGCGGTCGGCATAAATGTCTCCGATGCGGGCCAGATTCTGGGTGTTCCCAGGATTTGCGGCGAGGAGATGGTCCTCAATCTTGACAGCCGTTCCGGTTGCTGCCGGATCAAAATACGCCAGCGAGCGAAAGACAGAAGAAGCCGCCTGCCCGAGCTCGACATCGGCAGGGTACTCTTCGGCGAGGGACTCGAGCACCGGCGCGCTTTCTTCAAAATGGGAGCGCCAGAGATAGGCCTGCGCAAGGTATTGGCCGGCCGCGGGATCTTGCTCGACGAATTCGCTCCAATGCTCTTTTCCCTTCGCGGGAGCCTCCTGCTCGAGCGACTTTATTTCGGCATCGAGCCTTCCGGTTCGCGTGAGAAATTCGAAGAAGCGATTCCGCAAATCCGGCTCCTCAAACCAGTGCTGCCGCAAGACCGCTTCCCAGGCAGCTTCGTCGTGGGTTTCCACCCGCTGATAAGCCGTAAGAAGATTGCGCACAAAGACCGGATTGTGCGGGAATCGCCGATTCGCGTACAGGTTCAAGCGGAGATACATCCCGGCATTGCCGCCCACGAGCGACTGAAAATAGTGTTCCAGCTCGCTGCCCTGGAAGATCCGGACGGCGTCCTGCGTCAGTTTTTCAAACTCGGCGGTCTTCTTCTGGTGCAAGTAAAGACGCGCCAATTTGTGATACCAGGAGCGGTCCGGAAAGCGGGCCATGGCGCGCCGGTAAATTTCCTCCTGCTCCACGCCGAGGCGGTTCTGGTCCAGAAAAACTGCTAGCCGCTCGTACAGCCCGGGATCATCCGGGTTGTGGTCCAACTCGCGCCGAAGCACGCCAAGCGCCTGTGGAATCTCCTTTAGCTCGACAAGCCGGGCGAGATAGCGTTCCAGTACACGCGCATATTCCGGGGAGCGCGCGCCCGTCTCGGCCGACGCTGACGCCGCATTGACTTGGAAGGCTGAGTTCTGCTGTCCGGCTGCTCGCCGGGGCATGGCGCCATTCTGTGTATCTTCCCCTTCTGATTCTCCGCCCTCCTCAGCCCTGTTTCCCGCGGGCGAATCGATTTCCGCCTCCGAATCGCGCGATCCCAGCGGGATTCTGTCCGCTTTCAACGCCAATTCCTGCAAAACGGAATCATAAATAGCAAACTCCTCCTGAGGCTTCCCCGTTCGTGAATAGGCATCGGCCATCAGCAGGGCAACTGCCGTGCGCGGCGACGCATTGGGAAAGTCGGCGAGGAATTCTTTACCGCCCTTGATCACCGCCTGGCTTTCACCGGAGGCGGCATAGAACTCCAAAATTGCGGAATGAAGTTCGGCACGGCGGGGGGAATTGGGAAACTTGGTGTCCAATAGCGTGACGAGCTCTGCCGCGCGCGAGCGGTGGAAATAGGAGACGGCGCGGTCCTCTTCTCCGGAGAATTCGTTCGCCGGCGAGGTGGTATTCAAAAGCAGGGACAGGATCCCGTTCAGATAGCCTGGCCCCTGATCCATCGTAGCGATGTCGCGATACATGGAGAGTTCGCCGGCGCCGAATCGGATGGGCGTTTCCGGAGCTGTGAGCAAAAGATTGGCGAGCCCGCCGACTGCGCGTTCCTGCGCGTCGTTCATCCCCTTGCTGTTGTACAGCGCGAAGTAGAAACGCGCGGACTCCGGGTACGCGTGGATCTCCTCGAGCAGCCGCGCCGAGACATACAGTTCCTCGGCGCTCCAGGTGGATCCGGAAGTGTCCTTGCGCAAACGAAATTTGGCGATGGTTTCCTCTGCCGCGTCAAGTTTGCCCTGCTGCTGGTAGTAATAGAAGATGCGCGCCGCCGCGTTCAGATCCTCGGGATTTGCCTGCTCCGCTGCTTTGGCTTCATCCAGGAACTTCCGCAGGCTGTGGGTCTGTGTCAGTAGATCGAAATAGCTCTTGATCAACTCCGGCGCCCAGAGGGGCTGGAAAGCTTTTTCATAGACAG
>Ga0210399_10003434_pt1 | contig 12361 bp, 17 predicted proteins | sample IncBWC14MmetaG_FD_150865 | JGI IMG/M metagenome (GOLD analysis project Ga0210399, IMG submission 150865) | Forest soil microbial communities from Barre Woods Harvard Forest LTER site, Petersham, Massachusetts, United States - Inc-BW-C-14-M | ecosystem: Environmental > Terrestrial > Soil >... | reverse complement strand
GCTCCAGCGTAAGCATCAGATTTCCGTAGCCCTCTGCTTGCGACGCGAGCGAAGCAAATTTTCTACCTCCTACACGAAAAGCCGGCAATCCCGCGTGAGAGTACTCTTCCACGCCTTCCAGGCTCAGCGCAATCCTGCGAAAATCTGCTGCGGTCATGTGGCGATTCCCATTCATCAGAGAGAGTATCGTATCTCACCATTAGCGCATGGCACGTGTCTACCGCTCGGGACGGATCACGGGCAACCTGGAAGGCTGCTTCCGGATTGCCGACTAGGCGCTAAGAGACTCAATGCCGCCCCGTCCTTCGCCGCTAGGGGCGGAGAGGTGTGAACATTCTCAGATCCGGTTGCGCAGCTATGCAGCCTCAGAGTGCAAACTCGCCGTGCCTGCGTAAGAATCACCCTTCACGATGAGTCTGTTGGCTTCTACACTGTAAACCGGGGGAAAGACCGTGCAACTGGGATTCATTGGAACTGGCGAAATTACGTCGTCGATCGTCACCGGTCTGTGCTCGTTTGGCATCAGATCGCATTTGATTCGCTTGTCCCCGCGCAATGCTGCCGTCGCGAGGGAGCTTTCCAATCGCTTCAAGGGCATTTCCGTTGCTTCGTCCAACCAGGAAGTTCTCGATCATTCCGAAACAATCGTTATCGCGTTAAGACCAGCGGCCGCCCGAGGTGTCCTTTCAGAACTGCGCTTTGGTCCCGACCATCAGATCATCAGTCTCGTTTCCGGGCTCTCGCTCCTGAGCCTGTCGAGGCTCGTGCTGCCTGCAACTCGAATCGCGAGGGCTGTGCCACTCCCATCAACCGCTAGAAGATTAAGCCCGACTGCGATATGTCCGGCAGATCCGGCTGCGCTCGACCTGTTTACTGAGCTTGGAACCGTTTTTCCAGTCGAAACTGAGAGGGAGTTCGCTGCGATCTGTGCGACAACTGCAACTATTTCGTCGTACTTCGCATTCGTTGAAAGGATTGCTTCCTGGTTGGCGCAACAGGGGATTCCGGAATCGAGAGCCACAGACTACATTGGACGCCTGTTTTTTGGATTGACGACGACTGCCGTCGAGGCGCCAGAGCTCAGCTTTCAATCTTTCGCCGCCAATCATGCAACTTCCGGTGGCATAAACGAGCAATTCCTCAAACATCTGGTTGAACATGACCTACTAACGAGTGTTTCGGAAGCTCTGGATGCGGTTCTTCACCGAATCAACGCGCAGAGAAAATAGTCATGGCGAATATGAACTACGCACTTTTCGGAGCTACGGGGACCGTTGGAAAAGCGTTGGCGGCGAAACTGGCAAAGCGGGGCCGACGGTTCCGCGTAGTCGGACGCTCCGAAGATCGCTTACGCCACGACTTCGGGCTATATGAACCTCTGGTCGAATACTGCGCTTCCGACCTGGGTGATTCGGGCGCTGCCGCACGCGCCGCTATCGGCATCGACACCATTTTCTATACGGTGGGGGTTCCCTATCCTCAGTTTGAACAGCATCCGAAACTCACACGAGTCGCTCTTGGGGCCGCGGCGGCAGCTGGCGTGCGCCACTATGTCCACCTAAGCACCGTGTATCCATATGGAGTACCTCAGGAGGAGTTCGTCAGCGAATCTCACCCGCGTAATCCCACGGCTTTCAAAGGCCGCATGCGGAAGGAACAGGAAGATCACGTCCTCGCCGCAGACAACCCAAGAGGGATGCGAACGACCATCTTGCGCCCACCGGATTTCTACGGCCCGGACTCGGAATTGAGTTACGTTCGCGCGATCTTTGATGCCGCGTTGAAGGGCGGGACTGCCAACGTTATTGGTCCAATTGATACACCGCACGAGTTCATCTTCGTCCCCGACTTGGCCGAAACGTTGATTGCACTCTCAGAAAAGGAGGAAGCTTACGGCAAGGCGTGGAATGTCGCGGGCCCCGGACTGATCACCACGCGGCAATTCGCAGAATTAGTTTTCGGCGCCGTTCATCAAAAGCCGAGGCTGCGCGTCGCGGGCAAGTTCATGTTGCACTTCTTGGGGCTGTTCAATCCATTCCTACGCGAAGTCGTCGAGATGCACTATCTCTGGACCACTCCCGTGAAACTCGATGACTCACGCTTGCGTCAACTGCTTCCGAATCTACATAAGACTCGTTACGCGGAAGGAATCCGCTTGACGATCGACGCGATGCGGACCGGCGGTCCTACAGCAAGGGTCTGAGACGAATGCAGGTCGCAGCTTTCGGTTCCCGACTGTCGGATTGCGGGCCAACCGGACAGTATCTACAGATTTAATCATTGCCGCTTACGTGGCCATACATTGGGGCCTTGACGATGCTACAGTGAGCTGTATTGTTGGTTCGGATGGCTGCGGCGTTCGCGGAAGTCGCCGGCAGGAAAGATTTTTTTGGTTGCGGTCACCTGATTTGAGCAATGGACGACCCCCGCAAACTTGTCCCGCCCACTCCATGGCCAGACATCGTCCGGAAAATCCGGGCGCGCACCCCAGCGCGCATTTTTGTCGAGCGCGGCCCCGCCTATTCCACGCAAATGTCGCTCGACCTTCGTGGCGCGCACGCCAGCGCCGTCGACGCGGTCTGGACAGAGTTCGACCTGAAAAAAGATTTCCCGCCCGAGTTCGTCGCGCAATGGAGCCTTTTTCAGGTTTCCAGCAAAGTCGAATCAAAATCGCAGTTCTTGTTGCGTCCGGACCTGGGGCGTGCCCTTAATGAAAGCGCAAAGAGCTTGATCGTTCATCGATGCCAAAAGTCGCCCGAGATACAGATTGTGATCGGAGACGGTCTCTCCAGCGCCGCGGTCTGCGCACAGGTACCTTCACTCTTCCAACTCCTCGAACAACAGATTCGAGCCCGAGGATGGTCCATCGGCCAATCGTTCGTCGTGCGGTATTCCCGCGTCGGCATTATGAATGTTATCGGCGACCTTCTCTCGCCCCGCGTGATCGTATTGTTGATCGGTGAGCGCCCGGGCCTAGCCACCGCAGAAAGCCTCTCCGCCTACATGGCCTATTCTGCGCGCTCTGGCCAAACCGACGCAGACAGAAACCTCGTCTCCAACATCCACGCCCGCGGAGTCAGCGCAGTGGCTGCCGCTGCTCGCATCACGGATCTCGCGGAACAAATGTTGACCCTGAAACGCAGCGGCACAACTCTCAAAGAAGAGGCTCCCCGGCTGCCTTACTAAACTGGGAACGAGGAATTCCGCTGCATACGGACAGCTCCGTGCGGCTAAAATGTTACGGTGAGAGTTTTGCTCTGAGTCGTACCGTTACACGAGGCCGAGATGGTCGCGGAAGTCGAAACAAGAACCACGGACGTGCTGACACGGAACGTCGCGCTCGTAGCTCCGGCAGGGATCAGCACGCTCGAAGGCACGCTGGCCGCGCTGTTGCTGCTCGAAAGCGAAACTAGCGCGCCACCTGTTGGGGCAGGCCCGTTCAAAATAACCGTGCCCGTCGAGGATTGCACTCCTCAGACAACGCTCGAAGGATTCAGCGCCAGCGAATTGAGTTTCGGCAGTTGCGGCGTGACAGTGAGCGATGCGGCGTGCCCAAAGCGGTTGCAGACATGGGCATCGGAGCCTTGGAGCGATTCGTGCGTCATGAACCTCTACGCCGCGTCCACGAATGCGTCTTCGGTGTCCTCGCCCTTGAAGTTGGCCTGTCGATCCTCGTTTGTAGCTTTGCGATTGGAAAGACAGTAGGCTCTATGCCGCCGACGTCGGCGCCATAGAGCGCGGTCCGGCGGGAGCCGGACACGCCCGATGATGGCCCTTTGCAAAACATGATCTCTTGCGCCGGGTAGGTGGGTGGAGGGGTAGGGAGCTTTCAGGACGCGGCCGGAAAACAGGTCCCAAGAGGGCGATTTTCAGGCCTGATTTCGAGCCCTGGTGGGACTTTGTAAGCATAATATGCTTGTATTAGCGCGGCACAATATGCTTGTAACGCCCCGGAAAGCGGCTGTTGCGCTTGCTCACGGGTTTTTTGCCAACATGAGCAATCACACTGGAGATCGTTCATCGCACAAGAGCTTGAGAAGGACAGGTGCTGTGCAACTCCTATTCAGATCTCAAGCATATGCGGGCACTAACCTTACCGCAGTTCGCGGACTCCAAGGATTGTCGCGGGCTCTATGAAAGCGAATGCTAGACCGGCCTCCGGCCTTGAATGACACGGATCAGAACGACGACGAGGGCCACCACGAGCAGGATGTGAATGAATCCTCCCAATGTGTAGGAAGTGACGAGTCCCAGGAGCCAGAGAACCAATAGGATGACCGCTAGCGTCCAAAGTAAGTCCATATTCTCCTCCTTAGTTCGATCCTTGTTGACCACGCTCTGATGATGGCGGACCGAGCCTAGAATCAATCAAGATGGGCAGAGGTTACGTGGAAAAGGACCGTCGGACCATCAGGTGATTGATGTAGGGTTCGGGACAATTCGATGTAGCGATTCTGATTTGACTTGAGTACTGATTGCCACCTTTAGGGATACATAGCGTCGCGTCTTGATTTACGTAGGATCCATATCCTCGGGAATGGCTATCCGGACAAGATGGCGGCGATGCAAATCATTGTGACGCGCCATCGATTCTTGAATCGCTCGATAGTTCGAATCACCAGAGACATTTCAAATTAGAAATGAAGAGTTCCTTCGCGAGGGGGGAGCCGGGCGCCATCCGCAGTACGCCAGGCCCCTTCGCCTCGTGATTCTGATTGTTACTGCTGACAACTCTTACTGACTAGGACTAACTCGGAAGCACGCAAATGGCCATGTTCTGTAGCATCTTTCGCCACTCCGTGCTCTTTCATTTCATCCTTGTTCTCTGCACGGATCAAATCTACTGGTCAGATTGCTCAAATCAGCGCTGGCCAGCACCACGCTTCTTCTCGTTGGAGGTCGAGTGATCACTCTCTCCCTGATTTGCTTGCCGTGTTTCCCGTGTTGAATCTTCGCTACGGAAGGTCCGCACGAATTCATCTACTTGTTTCTCTGCTTCCTGCTTTACGATCCCGTAGCGTTCCTGGATCTTTCCGATCAGCTGATCTCGCCGTCCGCGAACCACTTCGAGATCATCGTCTGTCAGCTTTCCCCACTTTTCCTTTACTTTTCCCGAATACTGCTTCCATTTTCCTTCCAACTGATCCCAGTTCATCGGATCCTCCTAGAAATTTAGTTTCCATTTGACGCGTGGCGGTTCGAGCATGGGCCCGCTGGGAGGAACGCCGAACGCCGCAAGGCAAGCGAAACATACGCGCATAAGCGCGTATATAGAGAGAAACCCTGAGAGACGCCGGCAGAGAAACGTATTCGGGTGGCTAGAAGGTGGCTACAGTTTTCCCCCCAAGCTCATAAGGTCTCCAAGGTATGGAGATTGCTTCGTCGTTGCCTTAAAACCGGACTGAATCGTGGCTAGTCCAGAAACAGGGCTGCGGAAATAGTCCGCGATTCTAGGCCCTGGAAAAGTTGAATTGAAAATATAAGGAGGTTGTGATGTTACGTTGGGCATTGGGATTCCTTATCGTGGCGCTTTTGGCGGCGGCGGCTTCTCAGGAATTGCAGTGGCCGCGGCAGGCATCGCGAAGATTATCTTCTTTGTTTTCCTGGTTCTTTTTCTAATGTCGCTGCTGAGCCATCTCTTGCGCCGAACCTGAGGCGGCTGCATGCATGCACTCTCAATTCAATCGGTTACAAGCGGTTGAACTGTGTTCTTGAACTTGGAACTCTGGAGGCACTATGAGCGGAAGAACAATCCTGGGAATAATTCTGGTCGTCCTCGGTCTGTTTGCATTGGCATACCAGGGGTTGACCTACACAACACAAAAGAAAGTCGTAAACATCGGTCCAATCCAAGCAACGAAGGAAGAGCATCACACCATTCCGCTTCCTCCGATTCTTGGGGCACTGGCACTGGTTGGCGGGATCGTTGTTGTCATCTCCGACCGGCGCGGGAACTAATGTCAAGTCGTACAAAACCTCGAAAAAAATGATGGAGGATATGTTTATGAATCGTTTGGCGATTATTTTTGCGGGCGCATTCATGCTGACGCCCATATCATTCGGACGGCCGACGGACGAAAATGCAAAAGATGAAAACAATCGATTGCAGAACGCCGGCACGGTCATCCAGGAGATTTTGGACATCCCGGACGACATTCCTCAAGATTTGCTCGACAAAGCTAGGTGTGTAATTGTCATGCCGTCTGTGCTAAAGGCCGCTTTCGTAGTTGGAGGAAGTTACGGACGCGGAACCATGGTTTGCCGGACGGGCAAGGGTTTTTCCGGTCCTTGGGGATCACCTGCGATGTATGCCCTCGAGGGCGGCAGCGTGGGACTCCAGATTGGCGGAGAAGCTACGGACTTGGTGATCTTGGTGATGAACAACCGCGGCGCGAGCAGCCTGCTGCATTCCAAGGTCAAGCTGGGCGCGGATGCATCCATCGCCGCTGGACCGAAGGGGCGCACTGCAGCGGCGGATACAGACGCGTATATGCGTGCCGAAATGCTCAGCTATTCACGAGCGCGCGGCGTTTTCGCCGGCGTCTCTCTGGAAGGGACCACCCTGCGGCCAGACGAGGACGCGAATCGCCGCCTGTATGGCAAAGACGCCTCAGCGGCCACTATCATCACGGAGCCGAAGATTGACGCTCCTCCTTCGGGAAAGCCGCTTGTTGGCCGCTTGCAAAAAGCATCTCCTCAGTTGAAGCCGTAACACAGGGAACTTGCGAGGATAGGGTGAGGCGCACATTGCCTCGCCCTATTTTTGTGCGCATCACTGACGACCGCAGGTAGACACGGGCGCTCGACCGCGCCCTGAAGCATTCTTGACCGCTTCACGGATTCGATGTATCTACGCGACATTCAGCAATTCTCCGCAGGGAGCACCATATGGTCAGTTTTGCCATGCGCGTTTATATCCCGTTGCGACAGAGTGCGATTCAGGATAGCCACAAGGAGCGGCCACCGCGATGACAAATCAAACCATACTCTCCAAAGAGACTCTGATTGCCAGTGCGCGCGGGGGAAACCGCAATGCCTTTGGGGAACCGGTTCGCTGGCATTCCGCCAGGGTCTATGCGACGTCTTTCAAGATGCTCAAGAACCGGGAGGTTCAGAAGACAATTTGCAAAACGTCATTTGCTAAGCGCATGGCAAGATTCGGCCATTTGAGGGGAATTCGTAGTTCTCGAGCTCGTAACCCGCATCGCGATCAATGAAGCACTGTTGCTGCTCAGGAAGCGCTGCTTAGGAGCATTGATGACAACTTCCATCGGAGGCCAGGCTCGCCAAGCTCCCTGTATGTCCCGACTAATAGCTTATGGCCCCGAGAAGACGCTGGTCTCCGGGGCCCGTCAAAATCAGCAACGAGTAAGCAGATTCACAATGTTTTGGTAATTCTGGTAAGGGTCGGGGGCTGGGACCCCGCGTATTCTTCTAGTCCGATGAAGTCGCCTTTTGGTTTTTTACTTCTAGTTCATTGACCACCTGCTTGACGTTTGGTACTCCAGTGGCGAGTTTTTCCACCCAAGCGCGCTTGGATTGAGAATTCACCTTGCCGTTCAGTGTGATCACACCGTTCTTGACGTCGTACTTCACAGCGCTGTCAAGTTTGTGCCGAACCAGTACGGCGTCGAAATTCTTTTCAATGCCTTTGTCAAGATCGGAGTCTACCTTCTTCGCGATGCCTTCAGCGCCCGGGGGCCGAACCGCAATCTGGTCGGACACGACCTGCGTCCCAGCAAAGGATTTGGCTATCGATTCTGCCTGGACCTTGTCCGCATCGGTAACGGTATTCCCCGTAAGAGTTATTACACCCTTGTCACGGTCTTGGCTTACGCTGACATCCTTTAGCCCGGCCTGGTCAAGAGATGTGCGAATGTTGCTGGCTACGTCCGGCGACTTTGTCGGCGTATCCGAGCACGCGGTCATATTGCCAATGATGAGAAGTGTTGTGATGGAGCCAAAAAGCTTTAGCGATCTCATTTTTCTCCTTTCCTAGCCAAACACTTTATTTGAATTCCCTAAGCCCGAACGGCCCAAACTTAGGATGCAAGATTCCGGGGACCGCTCGCAGTGCCACTATGGAGGAGACGACAGAAGGTCACAATCAGGGTTACCTGGTAGGAGTGTCAGGAATTCCCAGTAATTAAGGTGGGCTCGCCCCGGTTTCCCCTCGGCGCAGTTTGCTTCTCATTTTGCGCCATTGAAATCCTCCTCTATCGAGGAGGAAAGTAGGAATAATGCAAAATTTCAGTGACATCGGGTGTTTACAGTGGAGGCAGAGACATCCGAATCGCGGAGCGCAAAAGAGAGGATCAAAATCCAGTCACTGGAACAAAAAGGAAAAGGAATGAAGTTGCATGCCGAGCACGAGATCAGTGGGTTCCACTCATTTCACTGATTACGCTTTTCACCACTTCGCTATCAATCTTCGGGCTGATATATGCACCCTCGCCGATCACCACGGTGAGAGCCCTCACCAGTTCTTGCTCCGCATCTGTCTTTAAAAGAAAACCCCTGGCACCTGCGCGAAAGCCCCTCCGCACCAAATCCGCCGATTCGTGCAGAGTAAGCAAAACTATCTTCGCTTCAGGTAGGGACTTACAAATCAGGCGAGTCGCTTCGATGCCGTTCAACCCGGGCATGGAGACATCCATGATGATGACTTCCGGCTTTAGTTCGTGAGCCAGGCGGATGGCATCGTTTCCGTTATCCGCTTCCCCACAAAACTCCCACTCGGGGAATGGATTCAATATTGTTTGAACGCCGCGGCGGATAAAAGCGTGGTCATCTACGATAAGAACTTTAGGCATGGGCCTCTGTCTCCTCAAGTCTCCGATGGGAATCAGGGACCCGGTCTGGCAAAGAGCCGCAAATCATTTGAAGTGGCATCGGACTCGATAGTGTTACTCGTCCAAACAAGTGCTCGCCGTGCGTGGCCCGCGGGGAGCGTCACGCCTCGATGATTTGATTCTTTACAGCATAGCGTACGACCTCGCTGACGGAGTGCATCTCGAGTTTTCTCATGATATTTGCCCGATGAGTTTCGGCTGTTTTGACGCTTATCCCGAGAGCCGTTGCTACTTCCTTGCTACTCTTACCTTCCGCGAGAAGCTGTACGATTTCGCGCTCGCGGGAGGTTAACCTGTTTTGCAAATGACCTTCCGGATCAGGTACCGAGTTCTGGATGGAGAAGCCATTCAAGAGCATTTCTGCGGCGCATGCCGTGAAAAATGTTCGGTGATTCGCCAGAGCCTCCACCGCGCTGACCAGATCCCGCTCGGCATCGGATTTCATGATATATGCCCGGGCGCCGGCCTCGACAATGTCCCGCAGAAGTTGGTCTGAGAAATGCAGCGTCAGAATTAGGATCCCCGTTTTCGGAAATAACTTATGAATTCTCCGAGCTGCTTCTAGTCCATTCAACTCTGGCATACTGATGTCCAAGACCACAATTTCAGGCTTGAGCCGCTCAGCAAGGGCAACTGCTTCTCGCCCGGTCTTAGCCTCGCCACAAACTTCCCAGCCTGGCCGCGAAGTGAGAAGCTGTTTCAGGCCTCGACGGATGATGTCGTGATCATCTGCAACAAGAATTCGCACGGGCCCAGCCTCCATTCTGAAAGCGGAATCTTGATGCTACCTCTTGCTGTGTAAAGCGGCTACCCAATTCTCTGAGCACAATAACCCCGATAAAACCATTCCAGAAGCTACAATCTACAAATAGCCTTTCTTGTCCCCAAAACCTATACTGTTTTTCCTGTATATTGCACTTTTAAGGCAATTTGTGGGCCAGGTCTCAGCGCGGGCCCACATGTTACATTTTCATCCCATTCGCGAGTAAATCGGATGGGCTGATGGTGTGTCTGCGAACGGCGCGACTTTTCGCCGTTAGGATTCTCGCCGCCTTCCTGCGAACGATTACTATCCTCCATTGTTCGGTTTGCGTCGCTTCTTCGTTTGTCCATTCTCTCGATCACCGGTGTTTCTGGAGTGGTCTTCTCCACCTCTTTCGGTCTACCTACCCGAATGGAATTTATCTTGTACACAATTCCACCGATAGTTCGAGGGTGACTGTTGTAGTGGAATGGTCCATGGGAGGCAACCAACATGCTGATCATACTTCTGGTTATTCTTCTCTTGTTGAGTCTAGGCAGTCTGCCCACTTGGCCGCACAGCCGAAACTGGGGCTACTATCCGAGCGGTGGGCTAGGCTTGGCGGTAATTGTGGTGTTGGCATTGTTGCTTCTTGGGAGAGTTTGAAGGCACTGGCTCCCGCTTGAGGCTGCCTGCGTAATAGGAATAGCGTGCTCTGGGCTTGGAACGCCCTAATTAATAATGAAGGCTTCCAATCCAGCCAGGCGGTCAGCTAAGCCGACGAGAAAGGCGTCGTCCTTTTTTCGTCAATTGCTACGAGTGGGCCCGGGTTTGGTGACGGGGGCATCCGACGACGACCCGAGCGGAATTGCAACGTATTCGCAAGCGGGCGCTCAATTTGGTTTTAGTGTCCTTTGGCTGACTTTATTCTCTTTTCCGTTGATGTGTGCAATCCAGGAAATCAGCGCGCGGATTGGGCGTGTCACAGGTTCCGGAATATCCGCAAGCCTACGTGAGGCATATCCCCGACCGGTCGTAGCGGGCATTGTCCTGCTTCTCCTCATTTCGGCGGTTTTCAACTTGGGAGCTGATCTCGGAGCGATGGGTGAAGCCGCCCACATGCTTGTGGGAGGAGCCAGATGGATGCACATTCTTGGGTTTGGACTGCTCTCCATGGTTTTGCAGATATTTATTCCGTACACCCGATATGTGAACTACCTGAAGTGGCTCGCCTCGTCACTATTCGCGTATGTGGTGACAGCTTTTCTGGTCCACGTTTCTTGGAGCGAAGCCCTGCGCGCATTGATTCTGCCTCCCTTGGATGGATTTCATGGGGAGTACAGCATGATGGTGGTAGCAGTACTCGGGACTACCATTAGTCCCTACCTATTTTTTTGGCAGGCATCCCAGGAAGCCGAAGAAGTTCGGGATAAAAAAGAAGATAAATCTCTGCGCAAGGATCCATCGCAGGCGCCTGAGCACCTTCGCAGAATCAAGATCGACACCTACTTCGGCATGGCGGCGTCCAACTTGGTGGCATTTTTTATCATGCTCACCTCTGCGGCAACTCTGCATTCCCACGGACAGACGAACATCCAAACGGCAACGGAGGCGGCGCGAGCTCTCGAACCGCTGGCCGGGCACTTTGCCTATGTCTTATTCGCTGCAGGAATAATGGCAACCGGGCTTCTCGCCGTTCCGGTTCTTGCAGGAAGCGCAGCCTACGCAATTGGAGAGGCGATGCACTGGCGAGTAGGTCTCGAGATCAAGCCGAACAAGGCCTTCAAATTCTATGCCACGCTGGGCGCTGCCACGATCGCCGGTTTGGCTCTAAACTTTATTCATCTGGACCCGATCAAAGCCTTGTTCATTGCTGCGGTTATCAATGGAATTCTCGCTGCCCCGGTGATGGCACTAATGATGTTGCTGACGCAAAATCGAAAGGTGATGGGCCAGTTTACATTGCCACTATATTTGAAGGTTCTAGGATGGATGGGAGCCGGTTGCATGTGCGCCGCTTCCGCGGCCTTTTTAGTTGGAGTTTTTCGGAGCTGAGCAAATTCGCCTTCTCACCGGATTGCCCTGGAGGGGGACGACACTCCAGCGCTGCCCGTCAGAGAAGTTCGTTGCAGGTTCTACCGGGCCCCAGCGGCTCTTGACCGCGCCCCTTTCACTCGCCTTTCAGGGAGCGGGAAAACGAACCGCCTCCATCGGGTATGGTTGGGCAAATACTGCAGGATTTCCTGTATGGGCTTGTGTCTTGCGTTAGAGCAATCTAAGCCCGTTTGCAATTCGAATTTGGAAATCAAGCCGGACGTGCCCGTGCTTCTTCCAGAAAATCTAGGTTCCAAGGAATCGGCGACAGAGAAGGGAACAAAAGCACGCGAATGGGCAACTGCCGGCGCAGGCTCTGGAGCAGTGATTGGTGGCATGCTGGGGTGGTTGGTCGGCATCGGAGCACTCGCCCTCCCGGGACTAGGGCCTTTCGTCGCTGCGGGTCCGATTATGGGAGCCCTGGCCGGAGCCGGAGCCGGAGTTGGTGGCGCCATGGGCGGAGTTACCGGTGCACTAGTGGGCCTGGGTATTCCTGAATACGAAGCCAAAAGATATGAAGGGAGGCTTCAGGAGGGTGGAATCCTGCTCTCCGTACATTGCGATACCTCCGATGAGATCAAGCGTGCCAAGGAAATTGTGGAACGCACTGGCGCCGAGGATATCTCCTCTGCGGGAGAATCCCCGCCGGACGGGGAAACAAGCGATATGCCTT
>Ga0210399_10003433_pt1 | contig 12363 bp, 10 predicted proteins | sample IncBWC14MmetaG_FD_150865 | JGI IMG/M metagenome (GOLD analysis project Ga0210399, IMG submission 150865) | Forest soil microbial communities from Barre Woods Harvard Forest LTER site, Petersham, Massachusetts, United States - Inc-BW-C-14-M | ecosystem: Environmental > Terrestrial > Soil >... | reverse complement strand
GGCCTCGCCCGACAGGCAGCTGCTCATGAAGCTCTTGCGGTTGGCGCCGTGCAATCCCTTGGTGGTCGCCTCGGTGTTGCAGCTCTTCATCTTCTCCTGCTGGCTGTTGGCAGGCTTGGCTGCCGCGGCCGCGTCCCCGGCCTGCGCCAAGACCGCCGGGCCGGCCAGAACCGCGAGCGCTGCGCCCACTGCCACTACCCAGGTTGTACGTCTCATAGGGCTCCCCTTCTCCGTGAGAAATGAACAAGCGCCGCTATCCTATATCCAGCCGGCGCGCTACTCCATGTCCGGATAGGGTCCCTTGCCGCCTGCAGCGATGAAGCGCTCGATCCGCGCCGTCAGCACCGGCAGCGGCACCGAGCCGAGCTCGAGCACCGCGTCGTGGAAGGCGCGGATGTTGAAGCGCTCACCGAGTACCTGCTCGGCGCGCGCGCGCCCTTCGAGAATGGCGCGCTCGCCGAGATAGTACGACAGCGCCTGTCCCGGCCAGGCGATGTAGCGGTCCACCTCGGTGCCGATCTCGCGCTCGGGCAAGGCGGTGTACTCACGCAGGTAGTCGAGCGCCTGCTCGCGCGTCCAGCCCTCGGCGTGCACCCCGGTATCGACCACCAGCCGGGCCGCGCGCCAGATCTGGTAGCCGAGCATGCCGAAGCGGTCGTAGGGCGTCTCGTACATGCCCATCTCCTCACCGAGCTTCTCGCAGTAGAGCGCCCAGCCCTCGCCATAGGCTGAGATGTAGCTGTGGCGGCGGAACTCGGGCTGACCCTTCTGCTCCATCGCGATCGGGATCTGGAACGCGTGTCCCGGCGCGGACTCGTGCAGCGTGAGCGCCGCGAGGTTGTAGAGCGGGCGGCTCGGCAGGTCGTAGGTATTGAGCAGGTACACGCCCGCACCACCGCGGCCTGCGGTGTAGAACGGCGCGAGGTCGTCCGGGACCGGCTTGATCGCAAAGCGCGCCCGTGGCAGGTAGCCGAAATAGGTCGAGGCCTTGCCGTCGAACACCTTGGCTATCCAGGCCGCGCGCATCAGCAGCTCCTGCGGCGTCTTAGCGTAGAAGCGCGCGTCGCTGCGCAGGAAGTGGAGGAACTGCGCGAAGTCGCCGCTGAAGCCGGTGGCATGCATCTGCTCGAGCATCGCCGCGTGCAGCCGCTCGACCTCGCGCACCCCGAGCTGATGAATGGCCTCGGGGTCCATGTCGAGGGTGGTGAACTCGCGGATCTTGGCGCGGTAGTAGCTCTTGCCCTCAGGAAGCGCCTCGGCCGCGAGCGTGGTGCGCGCGCCGGGCAGGTACTCGGCGCGCATGAACTCAAGGAGCCTCACGTACGCCGGCTGCACGACGTCGCGGATGGTCGTGACGGCCGCGGCGCGCAACGCCGCCTGCTTCTCCGGGGCGATGCCCGGCATCTCCCTGAAGGGTGTGTAGAACAGGCTCCCCTCCGGGGGCGCATTGGTGACCGCCGTGATCGAGGCGTCGCGCCCCTCGAGCGTGACGCGCGGCGGCGTGAAGCCGCGCTTGAGTCCCGCGCGCATCTCGCCCATCTGCTCGGCGAAGTAGCGCGGGATGTCGCGCATCTGCGCGATCCAATGCTCATAGTCGGTCAGCGTGCGAAACGGCCGCCGTGCCGTGTAGCCGAGGCTGGTCCAGAAGCTCGAGTCGGAGTTGGCCGGCATCTCGAAGTCGCGGAAGCGCTGATTGTCGATCAGCACCTCAAGCTGCGCGCGGTAGATGTCGTAGTTCACCTGCTCGCCGGGGGAGAGATCCTCGCGCGCGCGCGCATTCACCTTGGCGTACGTCGCCTCCCAGTACTCGAGCCGCCGCTGTTGCGAGGCCGGGTCGACCTTCGGCAGGTGATCGGCGAGCGGCTGGTTGCTGTCCTCGACGCCCGGCAGCTCCTCCCGGCGCCAGCGCCACTCGGCCTCGTAGATGCCACGGAAGCGCTCGTCCGCCGCCTGCTCGCGTGCCTCGCGCGAGCAGCCGCCCGCGAGCGCGGCCAGCGCGAGCAGGAGCAGCGTTGCGGCTCGGGTCGGGTACTCGGTCATGGTGCGAGAGCATACTGCACGCGGTTGCGTGCGCCCTGCGCCCCAAGGTACAAGCTCACCCCATGTGGAGATCGATCGTCGCGGTCAGCCTGGGATCGAGCCTCGGGGCGCTGCTGCGCTGGTGGCTCGGCGCACGGCTCAACGCGCACTTTCCCCCCATCCCGCCCGGCACGCTCGCGGCGAATCTCATCGGCGGCTACGTGGTCGGGGTAGCGGTGGCGTTCTTCGCGACCTATACCGCGGTCGCGCCCGAGTGGCGGCTGCTGGTGATCACCGGATTCTGCGGCGGGCTCACCACCTTCTCGACCTTCTCCGCCGAGCTCGTGACGCTCCTGCAACAGGGCCGCGCCACCTGGGCGCTCGCCGCCGCCGCCGCGCATCTCGTCGGGTCGCTCCTCATGACGCTCGCGGGCATCGGCACGGTCGTGTGGGTACGAAGCTGAGGGCTTAAGGCCCCGGAGCGCACGATGGAAGGCTCGTTTCTCAGATTCTACGTACACGAGGGGCAACGCTATCGCGGGCGGCCGGTGTGGGAGTGGCTGCTCGAGGAGGCCAACCGCTTCGGAATCCGCGGCGGCTCGGCATTCCGCGCCATGGCGGGCTTCGGCCGCCACCATGTGCTGCACGAGAGCCACTTCTTCGAGCTCGCCGGCACGCTCACCGTGGAAGTGGAGTTCATCGTCACCGCGGACGAGGCGCAGCGCTTCCTCGCGCATCTCGAGCCGCACGCGGTGCGGCTCTTCTACGCGCGCATCCCCGCGACGTTCGCCATCCTGCACCCGGACCGCTCCGACCCGCCGTCCACGGAGTGAGGCTACTTCCCGCGCTCGATGGTATGTAGCGGCACAGTCGCGCTGCCCGGGCGTACCGGCCGGCCCGGCTCGGGAGCGGCAAGCGGAGTCACTTCACGCAGCGTCGCGAGACAGCGCGCGGCGAGCTCCTGATACTCCCGCGTGCCGGTCGCCTTCCAGGCGAGCTCCTCGGGCTTCAGCTCACGCACCACGCGTGCCGGCACCCCGGTGACGAGAGTGCGCGGCGGCACGACGAACCCCGCGCGCACGAAACTGGCCGCACCCACAAAAGCCTCCTCGCCGACGACGACATCATCCATGACCACGGCGTGGATACCGATGAGCGCACCGCGGCGCACGCGGCAGCCGTGCAGCACCGCCCCGTGGCCCACGTGACTGCCCTCCTCGAGCAGCACGTCCTGGCCCGGGAAGCTGTGCAGCACGCAGTTGTCCTGCACGTTGGAGCCCGCGCCGAGAATGATGCGGCCGAAGTCCCCGCGCAGCGAGGCACCGGGCGCCACGTAGCAGTCGGGACCCACGCTGACGTCGCCGATCAGCACCGCCTGCGGATGCACGAAGGCGCGCGCGTCCACCACCGGCGTGAATCCCTCGAAGGCGTAGGCGGGCATGGCGTCCTTCGGACCGCGCGCCTAAGGACGGCCCTTGCCGAGCAGCGCCCGCACCTGAGCGAGAAACTCCGCGGACTTGAGCCGGGCGCCGAACACCTGCGCCTCCGCTTCGATGCGCGCGCGCAGCTCGGCCGTGTCACCCCGCAGCAGCCGCCGCGTGGCGCGCAGTGCCTCGGCCGGTTGCCGTACCAGGCGCTGCGCGAGCGCGCGCGCCTCATCGAGGAGCTTGTCCGGCGCGACCACGCGGTTCACCAGCCCGAGCCGTTCAGCGGCTGCGGCATCGAGCGGCTCACCGAGCAGCAGCAGCTCCGCCGCGCGCTGCTGGCCGACGAGCCGCGGCAGCAGCAGCGAGCTGCCCGCCTCCGGCACCAGCCCGAGCGCCACGAACGGCATGATGAGCTGCGTGCCCTGCGCCGCCACCACCAGATCGCAGTGCAGGAGCATCGTGACGCCGATGCCGACCGTCGGCCCGTGCACGGCCGCGAGCAGCGGCTTGTCGAAGGTCGCGAGCGTGCGCAGCACGTCCATCACCGGGTGTGCGCTCGAGAACGGCGGCCCGCTCACGAAGTCGTTGAGGTCGTTGCCGGCGCAGAAGCTCGCCCCGGCCCCCGACAGCAGCACCACGCGTACCGCCTCGTCGGCCTCGGCCGCGTGCAGGCCGGCCGCGAGCGCCTGGTACATCCGATGAGTGACGGCATTGCGCTTCTCCGGGCGGTCGAAGCGCAGCTCGCACACACCCTCGGCACAGGACTTGAGAATCTCCTCACTCATGCGCGGGCGCCTTGGGGCGGAAATCGACCTCGCCGTCCGCCGCGAGCCACACGAGCGCCGCCCACGCGGCCACGTTCTGATCGAGCTGCTCGCGGTCGACCTTGTCGAGGGTGTCGTCGGCGGTGTGGTGGATGTCGAAGTAGTGCGAGCCGTCCTGCAGCAGTGCGAACGCGGGCACGCCGGCCTCGACCGCCGGGCCGACGTCGGTGCCGGCATGTCGCGCGGGCTCGCGCGCGGCCAGCACGCCGATCGGCCGCAGCACGCGCAGCACGCGGGTCGCGAACTCGCTCTTGGCGACCGCTTCCGGCAGCGCGAGCGAGTAGACACGATCGGTGCCGAAGTCGCTCTCCCCGGCGAGCACGTGGCGCGGCAGCTCGGCTTTGTGGCCCTCGGCATAGGCGTGACCGCCGCAGGCTCCAAAGGGCGCAACCGGCTGAGCTACCTCCTCGGAGCCGAAGAGCACGACGCGCACGGTGCGCCTGGGTGCGCGATGCGGCAGATCGAGGATCAGCTGCGCGGCGGCCGTGACGATCGCCGTCCCCGTGCCGTCGTCGATCGCCCCCGTCCCCTGGTCCCAGCTGTCGAGGTGCGCCCCGAGCAGCACGAATTCCTCGGGGTGCATGCGCCCGGGGACGTCCGCGACGACGTTCTGCGAGTGGGCGTCCTTCACGTAGGAGGCGCTCGAGAAGAGCCGGATGCGTACCTTCTCGCCGAGCGCGGCCAGGCGCTCGATCTGATCGGCATCGGGCGCCGCGAGCGCGAACGCAGGCAGCGGCACGCGGCCGTCGACGTAGTCCGTCGTCCCGGTGTGGGGGAGGCGGTTGCTGTCGGTGCCCACCGAGCGCAGCACGAAGGCAATCGCCCCGCGCTTCGCCGCCTCGGCGGGCCCGCCGCCGCGCGCCTCGACCGCCGCTCCGTAGCCGGCGCCATCCTGCACGCGCACCATGCGCGCGGCCACGAAGGCAATCTTGCCGGTGAGGGAGGCCGGTGGCGCTTCCTTCAGATCAGCGAAGGTGGGAAAAATCACCACCTCCCCTTCGAGTCCGCCCGGGGGTGTGGGCGGGGACTCTCCCAGTGCCGCTACCACGAGCGGCTGGCTGACCGGTGTCACGATCTGTGCCGATTCCGCGCCGCGCACCCAGGCGGTAATCGGAAAGCTCTCGATGTGCACGTTGGCGAAGCCCAGCTCCTTCAGGCGCGCCGCGGCCCATTCGGCCGCCTGGTGCTCGCTGTCCGAGCCGGCGGGGCGCGGGCCGAACCGTGTCGTGAGCTCGCTCACCCAGTCCCAGGCCAGGTCCTGCCCGGCGAGCGCCTCATCGCGCAGCTGCGCGGCGATCTGCTCGTCGGTGGCTGGCGGCGGCTCTGAGGGGCGCGCCGCGGCGCGCGGGACCAGTGCCGGAGTTATGAGTGACAGCGCGACGGCCGCCAGGGCGCCGCCGCGAACGGCGCGCGCGCGAATGCCGGGAGAATTCTGCACGGAAGCCCCGCGAGAGTGCGAACGGCGCGCATTGTAGTCCATTGGCCGAAATCGCCTGCGCGATTTTGGCGGACTTCACTCCGTGGGCAGCTGCGCGAGCGGCAACGGCCGCGCCAGATAGAACCCCTGGGCAAAATCGACGCCGATGCGCTTGAGCTCATCGAGCACGGCCTGGGACTCCACGCCCTCGGCCACGGTCGCGATCCCGAGCGCGCGGCCGACCTTGCCGATGGCCTCCACCATGCTGCGGTTCACCGGATCCTCGGTGACGTGGCTGATGAACTGGCCGTCGATCTTCAGGAAGTCCACCGGCAGGCTCTTCAGGTATACGAACGAGGACACGCCGGTGCCGAAGTCGTCGAGCGAGAACTTGCAGCCGCGCTGCTTGAGCTCGCTCATGAGAAAGCGCGCGTTGGAGAGGCTGGTGACCGCCGCGGTCTCGGTGATCTCGAAGCACAACGCGGCGGCGATCGCCGGCTCGCTGACGCTCTGCAGGACGAAATCGACGAACGACTGCTCGTTGAGCGAGGTCCCCGACAGGTTTACGGCGAGCATCGGCAGCCGCGCGCCCAGGCGCTGACGCTCCATCAGCAGCTCGAGCGCACGCCGCACCACCCAGCGGTCGATCACCGGCATGACGTTGTAGCGCTCGGCCGCCGGGATGAACTCGGACGGCGGCACCAGCTCACCGCCGTCGCGCAGTCGCACGGTGAGCTCGTGGAAGCCCGGCCCGGTGGCGGAGCCGAGCGGCACGATCGGCTGAAAGTAGAGCTCGAAGCGGTTTTCCTCCGCCGCACGGGTGACGCGCGACACCCAGTGCATTTCGCGATGGCGGTGCGAGACGCCGTCGGCCTCGTAGACGTGAATGCGGTTGCGCCCCGCGTCCTTGGCCGCGTAGCAGGCGATGTCGGCGGCGCTCATCACCCGGGTGATGTTCTCGGTCTCGGCCCGTATCTGCACGATGCCGATGCTGGCTCCCACCGACAGAGTGCTCGAGCCCCACACGAAGCGGAAATCGTGGATCGCGTGGCGAATGCCTTCGGCGACGCGCGCGGCCTGCTCAGGGCCACAGCTCTCGAGCAGCACCCCGAACTCATCGCCCCCGAGGCGCGCGATGGTGTCGGTGGCGCGTACCCGTATCTGCAGGATGCCCGTCACGTCGCGCAGCAGGCGGTCGCCGGCCTGGTGGCCGCAGGTATCGTTCACCACCTTGAACTGGTCGAGGTCGATGTAGAGCAGCGCGTACGCGCCCTCGCCGCGCTGCGCGGAGAGCAGCGCCGCGTGCAAGCGGTTGTCGAACTCGCGCCGGTTGATGAGTCCGGTGAGCGCGTCGTGGCTTGCCTGGTAGGCGAGCGCGCGCTTCAACCGCCGCTCCTTGGTCACGTCGTGGAAAACCACCACCGCGCCGATCACCCGGCCGGCGCGGTCGGAGATGGGCGCCGCCGACTCCTGGATCGCGACCTCGTTCCCGGCGCGCGTAATGAGCACCGCATGGTCGCTGGCACCGCCGCTCTCACCGCGCCGCAGGGCGCCGGCGAGCGAATTGCCGATCGGCTCGCGGGTGAGCTCGTTGACGAGCTTCAGCACCGCGCCGAGGGGCTGACCGCGCGCCTCGGCCAGGCTCCAGGCCGTGAGGCTCTCGGCCACGGGGTTCAGGTACTCGATGCGCCCTTCGGCGTCGGTGGAGATCACCGCGTCGCCGATCGACTGCAGCGTCACCTGGGCCCGCTCCTTCTCGGCGAACACGGCCTGCTCGGCGCGCTTGCGGGCGGTGATATCGACGATCGTGCCCTCGTAGCCACTGATGTGCCCCGCGGCGTCGCGCATCGGGCGCGCGTTCTCGAGGATCACGAGTTGCTGCCCGTCACGGCGGCGCATGAGGAATTCCGCGTCGCGCATCTCGCCTTCGGCCTCGATGCGCCGGGAGAATTCCGCGCGGTCGGCCGGGTCCCAGTAGAGCGCGGCCGCGCTCGGCAGCGCGTAGAGCTCCGCGGCGCTGTCGTAGCCCATCATGGACACGAAGGCGGGATTGACCGACAGCAGCCGCCCGTCGCGGCCGCTCTGGTACACGCCCTCGGCGATACTCTCGAACAGGCCGCGGAACTTCGCCTCGCTGTCGCGCAGCGCTCCCTCGGCGAGCCGCCGCTCGATCGCGATTCCGGCGAGCTGCGCGGCGCGCGCCATGAGCTGCGACTCGTGCTGCGCGGGCAGGCCCGGATCCGCGCGGTACAACCCGAGCGATCCCAGGACGCTCCCGCCGGCCCCCTTGATGGGTGTGGACCAGGAGGCGCGCAGCCCCGCGGCGAGCGCCACCGCGCGCCGCTCGTGCCAGAAGGGATCCTTGCCGACGTCGGGCACCAGCACCTGGCGGCCGAGGTACACGGCGGCCGCGCACGAACCGTTGCGGATGTCGATGCCCGAGTGCTCGAGCGCTCTGCGCAGCGCGTCGGGCAGGTGCGGGGCGACCATGTAAGCGAATGCGCCGCCACCCTCGGCGAGCACGCTCACCGAGCACACCGTGCCGACGCCCGCCGACTCCACCAGGCTCGTGACCGAGGCGAGCACCTGCGGGAGCGAGGCGTTGCGCGTCATCTGTTCGAAGACCTCGCGCTCCGCGGCGGCCACGCGCTCCGTGCGCTTGCGCTCGGAGATGTCGGCAATGCTGCCGCGCACCAGGCGGCGGGTGCCGCTCGGCAGCCGTACCAGGCGCACTTCGCAGACGATCTCGCGCCCTGCGGCGTTCTGGTGCGACCACTCGAACACCGGCGACTCGCCCTCGAGCGCCCGCTGGACGTGGGCACGCGCGCGCTCTGCCGAGGGAGCCCCGTCGGGCTGCCGCGGCGGGGAAAGCTCCACCGGCCCTACCTCGAGAAGGCGGGCACGGTCGAGGCCGAAGAGCTTCTGGCCGTTGACGTTGGCGTCGACGAAGCGGCCGCTGTCTACGTCGAGCACCACGATCGCTTCGGGCGCGTGGTCGACGAGCAGCCGATAGCGCGCCTCGCTCTCGCGCACCGCCTGCTCGGACTCGCGCCGCTCGGTAACGTCGCGCAGGCACAGCACGAACATCTCGCGCCGCGTGAGCGGCGCCTTGCTGACCGCTATCTCCGCCGGAAAACTCTCGCCGTCCTTGCGCCGCGCCCATAGCTCGCGCGCCTGGAGATCGAGCCCGGTGTCGCCGGTGCTCGCCGCGTAACGCTGCAACGCCTCGGGAATGGTCTCGCCGTCGGCGAGCTTCGGCAGCAACAGGTCGATGCGCTGCCCGATGACTTCCGCCTCGTCATAGCCGAACACGCGCTCGCCGGTCGGGTTGAAGGTGCGGATGACGCCGTCCTCGTCGAGCGCGAGTACGACATCTTTAATGTGATCGAGAATGACCTGCAGGTGCTCCGAGCTCTCCTCGTGTGCCTCGAGCGCGAGCGCGCGCGCCTCATCCGCCATGAGTCGCATCGACTCGACGATGCCGCGCCGCTCGCGGTCGGCGGTGTAATAGTGGTCGTTGATGAGCTTGAGCAGCATCCCGAGATCGGGGCTGTCGTTCCCGGTCCGCAGCTCCAGCTCCCGCAGCTGGGCACGCAGGGCCGGGTGCAGATCGGAGCCGTCGCCCGGATGCGGATCCCCCCGCACGAGAGTCGTCGTCTGCCCGGGAATCGCCTCCTGGGGCTCAACGAGCGTCCTCATGGTCCGGGTGTTTGACATAATTAGGTCAATTAGGCCCGATTGGCATCATACGGGGGCTCCCGGAAGCGGCCCGTGAAGCACTCCCGATTCTCGAGGGTTCGAAGAGGTTTATTTCGCCGCAGCGGTCGGCGGCGGCTTCGCAGAACTGCGGGGAGCCGCCGGGTTGTTCGCCGGCGCCTCGGCCAGGCCATTTCCGGCGATGAGTGGCAGGGAGTAGACCGGCGCGAGCGTCTGGCCCTCGGCCTGGACTGTCAGCGCTGCGCTCAGGCTGAAGATCCCATCGCGCCTGGCCCGCACCTTGAGGCTGTGATGAATTGGCGTGCCGAAGAGGGGCTTCTCCGCCGGCGGAATGGCGCCGCCGCTCACGACCTCCAGGCCCTCATCGCCCTGCACCGTCCCGGAGATCTCCTCGATGTGGTCGGCCTGCGGCACGATCACGAGGTCCACGTCGACCGGATCGCCAACCAGCGGGCGCGCGCCGACCTCGAACTTCACCTGCAACAGTGACGCCCCGCCCTTGGCGGTCGTCACCGCGGAAACCAGATACGGCGACAGTGAGTCGGCGGGAGAGGCGGCCTTCTTGACGGGGGCCGCGGCCTTGGCCTGCGTGGGGGCCGGCTCGCTCTGCGAGCCGCAGCCGACGGCGGCCAGCACCAGGCCGAGGGCGAGCGTGCCAGGCAAAAGGTGGAGGTGTCGCATACGCTTACGGACGTTACCTCAGGAGTGGGCTCCGGCGCACGTGCGCAGTTCAGGTCCCGCCCCGCAGCAGCGGGGGATCCTCGATCGCCTCGATCTGCTCGAGCAGATCCTGGATGTACCCCTCCCAGTAGCGGGGCTCGCCGATCCAGGGGAAGGCGCGGGGAAAGGCCGGATCGCTCCACCGGTGCGCCACCCAGGCCGCGTGGTGCAGCATGCGCAGCGCGCGCAGCGGCTCGATGAGCGCGAGCTCGTGCAGGTCGAAGTCCGCGAACTGCTGGTAGCCCTCGAGGATTTCTCCCCACTGGCGCTGCTGCTCCGCCGGCGGTCCCGACAGCATCATCCACAGGTCCTGCACCCGCGGGCCCATCCCGCAGTCGTCGAGGTCGACGAAGGCCGGTCCGTGCTCGTTCCAGAGGAGGTTGCCGAGATGGCAGTCGCCGTGCACCCGGATCTCGGCGGCGCTGCCGGCCGCGGCGAAGCCTGCCATCACGCGCTCGAGCAGCGCGCCGCTCACGGAGGAGTAACGCTCGCTGAGCGCTTCGGGCAGGAGCTCGCTGGCGAGCACCTGCGAACGCGCCTGCCACCCGAGGCGCTCGATGCCGATGCGAGGCCGCACCACGAAAGGTCGCCGCATGCCTACCTGGTGGACCCGCGCCAGCGTCCTGCCGAGGAGCTGCCGGGCCTCGGGCGCGTCGAGCTCGGGGGCACGGCCGCGCAGCCAGGGGAAGCAGGCGAAGCGGAACTCGCGGTAGCGGATGAGCGTCGCGCCGCCGACCGCGAGCGGGGCGGCGACCGGGAGCTCGGCGGCGGCGAGTTCCGCCGTAAACTGATGCTCCTCGGCGATCTGCGCATCGCTCCAGCGCGCCGGACGATAGAACTTGAGCACCAGCGGATGGTGCGCTCCGTGCAGCTGGTAGACGCGGTTCTCATAGCTGTTGAGAGCGAACAGCCGTCCGTCCGGATCGAGTCCGGCCGCGGCGGCCGCATCCAGCACCACCTCGGGGGTGAGCCCGTTGAAGGGCTGCAGGTCGCTGCCGGCGCTTTTGCGTATCATCGCAACCTTTGAGATCAAGTCTAAGGGGCGCCGCCCGAGCGCACAATGAAGCTATTGGATTCCGAGGCCCCCGACACCCGTGTCCGCCAGTTCCGCGAGGCGCTCGGAGCGTTTGCTACCGGTGTGACCATCGTGACCACCCGCACCCGTGCGGGTGTGGACGTCGGCCTCACCGCCAACAGCTTCAATTCCGTGTCGCTCGAGCCACCGATGGTGCTGTGGAGCCTCGCCAAGACCGCCCGGAGCCTCCCGGCCTTCCTCGAGAGCAGCTACTTCGCGGTGCACGTGCTGGCGGCGGCGCAGGAGGAGCTGTCACACACCTTTGCGCTGCGCGGAGCGGACAAGTTCTCGGGGCTCACCATTGAGCGCGGCCGCGGCGGCATCCCCCTCCTCGATGGCTGCTCGGCGCGCTTTCAGTGCCGCACCGCCGTCAAGTACGAAGGCGGCGACCACGTCGTTTTCATCGGCGAGGTGGAGTCCTTCGATCACTTCGAGCGTCCGCCGCTCGTTTTTCACGGTGGGCGCTATGCGCAGGCGGTCGCCAAGCCGCGCGCCGCCGCTGGGTCCGAGGCGAGCGAGCCGGACAGCAGCTTCAGCGAGGACTTCCTCATCTTTCTCGTGGGACGCGCCCACTTTCAGCTGTTTCTCGGCCTGAGGCGCGATCTCGAGCGCCACGGCCTCACCGAGTGGCAATGGTTCGTCCTGAGCATTCTCGGGGTGCGCGACAACTGCACCGTGGCCGATCTCGACCAGATCCTGTGGCGTACGGGTACGCGCGTGACCTACGAGCTGGTGGCGGGACTTGCGGCCGCGGGTTTCGCGCAGCTGCACGGCAGCAACGACCCGGGCGCCCGCGTCACCCTCACCGAGGACGGCCGGCGCGTCGTGATCGAGCTGGTGGCGGCTGCCAAGGCCATCGAGGCGCACGCCGAGAACAACCTCGGCTTCGAGGAGGCGCAGCTGCTCAAACAAGCGCTGCGCAGCATCATCCGCGAGACCGATCCCGGCCCGCCGCCGCTCAACTCGCCCGGGTACACGGAATGACTGCCCAGGCGCAGCTCGCCGCCGTGCGCGCGATTGCCACCGAGGTTGCCGCACGCCACGCCGACGACGTCGATGCCCGCAGCCGCTTTCCGCACGAGAGTCTCGAGGCCCTGAGGGCGGCGAGACTGCTCTCGGCGCCCGTGCCGGCCGCGCTCGGCGGTGCCGGCGCCAGCATGCGTG
>Ga0210399_10003430_pt1 | contig 12375 bp, 10 predicted proteins | sample IncBWC14MmetaG_FD_150865 | JGI IMG/M metagenome (GOLD analysis project Ga0210399, IMG submission 150865) | Forest soil microbial communities from Barre Woods Harvard Forest LTER site, Petersham, Massachusetts, United States - Inc-BW-C-14-M | ecosystem: Environmental > Terrestrial > Soil >... | reverse complement strand
AGCCTAATTTCACGGAATTTTCGACCCAGAAATTTTCTAAATTTTTCGCACCCACACTTTCACGTATGGCAGGAAGACCCCCCGGCCGATTGCCTAATAAAACCCTCATGGGGGGTGGGGGGTGTCCCAAAACCAACGCCAGCAGGCTGCGTGCAAACTGCGTCGGCTACCATCGCGGCTATCGTGCTCCCTTCTATCGCGGCATTGCACTGACGGCGAATCCATCCCGCCAACGTCATACCAGGCTCGACAGACGGCAGACGCCACTCCTCCCGTTCGCCGACGGAGAGCCTGAGATTGATCGCTATGGTTTGCTTAACTTGTGTTGGCATGGTCGGACAGTACTATCCAAACGTCAAAACTGATAGTCACTTGAATATACGGATTTGCCTGTCGCCTGCCGTTCGCCGTGTATCGTAGGCAGTTCGCCGTCAACCGTTGGGAGTCCTAGTTAACATTCTAGCCGTTAGCAGACGCAAGAAAGTTATTCCGGTTTTTCGTCCTCATCCGGGAGATGAATCGGCCGAGGTATATCCACCACGATAACGTCGACCGATCTCGTTTCGTTCTGACCTTTGACTGGCGCGAAACTACCCTTTAATCGAAACGCCATATCTAGAGCCGCTAAACGCGTGTCGTTATCAGCGTAGTGGCGGGTGCTTTTTACGTGACCGTTATGCGCGAAATGCTTCGTTCGCCGTGCTTTCAACAAAGGCTTTAAATGTTTCTGAATTAAGTGAGAGTCCGTCAGACCGTGCTTATCAAGGAGCTCCGGGAAGGAGTTCCCGAGATGCTTCAGAGCTTGGTAGGCGGATTGGTCTGGGTTCTTCGGGGAATAACCTGCTAAGAGTGCTGCTGTCTTTCTGTCTGAACCCTGGGCTAGCAAGCGCATCAGTGCTTTCTGTTTGGGACTAAGACTCTTCTTTTTCTTGGTCTTTGGTTCTCGCATGGAACTCCTCTAGTTTCAGTAGAATACTAGCGCAAGTCTGGTGGTACCTGCGGAGATTTCCCATCCGTGAGTAAGCTAAACGTTGAAGCAAATCAGGCGGAGGACAGAGTAATACGCGTGCGGTCCAATGCGTTCCGTATCTCACCGCAACGGTGATCGCCGGTCTGTATTACGTTTGTATAGACACTAGGGCAGCTTTGAATCTTGCTGGGTTCCATGTCGTGCTACAACAGTGTGGGCATCTGGACGGTTTTCTAAATGCGTTCCAAGCCGTCCGTGTCGACTGCCCCTATCACGAATGGGGCAAGAGCAACGCACCGAGCGGTTGGCAGTCATCGCGGATTCTCCTTAGTCAATAAAACCCGTCGTTCCTGGTACGTCCGGACAGGCGCCGAGAACATCGAGTTCCCTAATGGTCCAGCAAACCTTCTTTTAGGTTCTGGGTGCGTGCCTCGACCGGTGGCCCGACACCTCCCAAGACAAAGGTCAGTAGGAAAACCAGAATCATCCCAGCGGCGGCGATCCACATGGTGATACCGAGCCCGTAGGTCTGAGCCAGCTTCCCGCTGAGCAGCGGGAGTAGAGTGGCGCCGACGATTTCTCCAATGAAGACGGCGAGACCAATCGCTGTACCTGCGTACTCTGGGCGAACCGCCTCGCTTGGAATGAGCACCATAATAAGAGCGCTGACTCCTTGACCAGCGTTCGCAACCAAGAGGATCGCTCCCAAAAGCCACAAATGGCTGTACAGGAAAGGAATCACGAGAGCGATCGGAACGACCACGGACAGGGAGGCCATGATTCTCAGGCCCAGCTTTCGTCCAATCTTGTCCGATAGAGCCGGAAATATGAGCCCCGACAGAAAGCTTCCGACGCCGGTTGCGGCAATCAGAAAGCCGGCCGTCGACGATGTTTGGTGTGCGACTTCGGTAATGTAGAGGGGAGCAAAAGAGTGTGTTACGAAGAGCCAGCACATGAAACCCGTGGTGCCGACACAGCTGAGCCAAACATTTCGACGACGAAGAATCGCCAGGAAATTCCATTCTCTTCCGGAGCGCGTACCGGCGAAGCCAGAGCGTTCTGGTTCCGGCCCATATATCAGCACGAGAAGCCCGGCCACGAATGCCGGTACACTCGCAGCGAAGAAACCCCAGCGCCAGCCCAAATGGGAAGCGACCTGTGTTGCCAGAAGCGGCGCCGCAGCCAATCCCACAAGTGCGGCTGCACTAACGACAATGCCGACATTGCGGCCGCGCGTCGCTTCTGGCGAGGCATCCTTGACTATGGCGTTCAGAATGGGCCAAGCCGGACCCTCCGCTAGTCCCAGGAGGATGCGTAATAGCAACAGTTGAGGAAAGTTCCGCGCTAACCCACAGCCTGCACAAAGAGCCGCTGAAACTAGGAGGCATGGGATCAAAATCATCCTTCGGCCGATGCGATCCGAAAGAGATCCAAAGAACAATCCAGAGAAAGCCCAACTAATCGCCAGCGCCGAACCCAATAGTCCGCATTGCGGAGGAGTCAGATGGAATTCCGGCGCCAGGAATGGCGACAAATACAATCCGGACATACGCGCCAGAAAAATCGCGCCCCATGCGAAAAAGAGAACAGCCACGAGAACTAGCTCGGAATACTGTTGACCTCCGGATTTAACCAATTTCACGAGCGCATCTCAGAGTTGAGCTCTTGCCGGTCTCTCGGCTACCAAAACGCTGACGGGCGCAGGCTCCCGGTAAAGGTCCTCCACTTGTGCTGCGCGATTTTTCAGAACCGTGCGGTAATTTATCGAACCTTTGTCGGTAATCTCCTGGGTCTCCAGCGAGAGGGGCACATCTACAAGAACGGCGCGTTCGATCCGCGTTGAATTGAAAGTATGGATTCTGCCATAGGCATTCAGGAGCTTCTCAAATGTGGCGCGAACCTGGGCCTGCGCGAAGACAGCAGAGGGTTCGGCGCTGTTAGGCAACCCGTCGCAGAGCTTTCTGCAAGCCTCCAGGGAGGGAAAAAACAATGCAGCCACATAGTCCTGATCGATTCCGGCGAGAACAACGTCTTGGAGAAGATTTCCAAAATGGGCGAGCAGTCGCATTCGAAGAGAGCCCACTCTGACCCAGGTTCCGGTCGAAAGCTTGAAGTCTTCATTCAGCCGACCGTCGAAGAGCAGCCCTTTTAGGGGATCCTCGGGGTCAACGAACTTGACCGCATCCCCCATACAGTAGAACTTTTCCTCGTCGAAAGGCACGCCACTCAGATCCGGTCGTCGCCAGAAGCCTGGCGTGATGGACGGCCCGCGCAGTCGAGCTTCGGTCCGTTCCCCGGAGGGGACAAGCTTCAGCTCAACGCCGGGAACCGGTAGACCAATGTGCCCAGAGGCGGAACCTTCGATTCCGGTCGAAATGGCAAAAGGCGCCGTCTCTGTTGCACCCAGTCCCGTGACGGCCAGAATCTCTTCGCCGCAGTGGTCGAACGCAACGTTCTGAAATTCGTCCAAGACATGCTGACTTAACCCCGCTGCGGCGAAAAAAAGAAGGCTCAGCCGACTGAAAAACATTGAACGGAGGTCGCGATCTTGGCGTAGGAATCTCAACAGCATTTCGTAACCTTTGGGAACGTTGAAGTAGGCCGTCGGTGCAATCTCTCGTAGATTCCGGACCGTTTCGTCAAATAATTCCGCGGTGGGCTTTCCATCGTCAATGTAGAGGGTGCCGCCGTTGTACAGGACAATACCAAAGTTGTGGCTGCCTCCAAATGTGTGGTTCCAGGGGAGCCAGTCGCATAGGACGGAGGGATTTTCAGCCAGACATGGCATCATTTGCACGAGCATCTGCTGGTTCGAACACAGCATGCGATGCGAAGTGATCACTCCCTTCGGCAATCCAGTGGAACCTGACGTATAGAGAATCTTTGCAATGGAATCAGCGCCGACGCGTCGGTGTGCCTCTTCGACCGCCTTCGAAGGCAATTCATTTTCTAGCTCCGCGAGACTGACGGAACTCATTCCAGGAACTTCGGACCGAAGATGCACGACGGGAATATGTTTGCGCATCACCTGCTTTAGCGCCGGGGCGAAAAGCGTTCCGTCGTCGACGAAGACCATAGCGGGCCCGAGGTTTTGCCAGACCTGGCTCAATGTCGTGAACTCTTTCACGGCGAGGGAATACGCAGGGGCAATCGGGGCATAGGGGATTCCCACATACATGGCAGATAGGGCGAGCAGGGCGTGTTCGATGCTGTTGCCCGAGAGGATCGTCAAAGGCTTGTCAAGTGACAGGCCGGAACCAACGAGTCCACCCGCAATCCGTTGCACTCGCCGCAATGTTTCGGCATAGGTGATTTGCCGCCAGCCTCCAGTAGCCATACGCTGCGCCAAGAAGATGCGGTCGGGCGTGCACTCGGCCCATACTTCCAAGCGGTCGGTGACCCGAACGGGATACGGACCAAGAGGTTCGGGCGAGCGCACGAAGGTCACGCCGTTTTCACGCTGGTCGAAGATAGCTTGAAGAGATGCAACACTTACGGGCCGCACTCGTCGTCGGTTCGCTGCTACCATTCGTGTCACACCTGCCGACTCTTATCAAAGTCACGAAACGAACTTGCACTCTCTGCCAGTTCGCGAAGCAATGGTGCCACCCTCCAGCGAGATCCGAGTTTACGCTCCAATTCACCAAGTCGTGCTACGACGTGTGACAATCCGAGACAGTCTGCGTAGAACATGGGCCCGCCACGCCAAGTGGAAAACCGTTATTTTCTCGAACCGGGCCAGGAGCGGAGGATTGTCTGGCGAAACATCGAAGCCACGTCCGGCGGGCGCTCATGGCAAGAGGAATTGTTGATGGCCAGGATGAAGGCTAAGAGTCTTTCCCTTCCACACCAAATCCCCGGCTACATCCGGAGGCAGATTGATTTCCGCGCTCACTCCGGATGTGCTGGTTACGTAGTTCACCTCGACCATCCCTTTGGGGGTTGGTACGGCGGAGACCACCTTGCCCAACCCGCCAAGGTGAGGCTCGATACTGACGCTTGCGAATCCAGGCGTCTTCGGCCGAATACCAGCGACGATGGTAAGAAAGTCAAAATTCGGGTGAGCACTCCAGGCATGCGAATCTGATCTTGTGGGCTCGGGTTGCTCAGCCCAGGTTGTAAGTCCCAAGGCAACCATATCCCGCCACGGCTTAAGCAGACTCAGATACTGATCTCCCATGCCTGCGTGCTCCAGTGCGCGAGCGAGATAGAATCGAAAGTAGTAGGTCGCTTTAGTCATCTCCGGAACAGGACCCGTTGGTGTGAAGCCTGCGTCACTCACCGAGAGAATCTTGGTGAGAACTTCCTTCTGTTGTTCTGGGGGCACCACGTCGAGCCATACGCCGAGAATATTCGAATGCTGGCTGTAGTGTTTTTGGGCCGGGGTATCCGCGATCAGACCGCTGGTGTTATTCCAGCAGAGTTTGCGGATTGCATTGACCGCGCGACTTTGGGCTTCTCGGTAGCGTTGCGCACGAGTCGAGTCTCCGAAGGTTGATTCGAGTTCTGCGCCGTAACGAAGCGCCTCAATATACTGAAGTGTGATCGAGGAAGATCCGCCGTCCCCATCTTCGGGCGGCATGCCGAAGGCGAAGTCTTTGCCCCAGTCGACAAAAGGCCACCAAGGCAAGTGCCCGATGAGCCCGTCTGGTCTCTGCCTTTCGAGAAACCAGTCCAGCACGGTCCTGGTACCGGGCATTTGTGCTTTAACAAACCCATCGTCTCCGCGATATCGCCAGAAGTCGTGCACCATTCCGATCCACAACAGCGAGAACGTTGGAATGATCTGCGTGACCGATGACGGATAGCGACTGCGGGTGATGCCGTCAGAAATTCGGGAATCATTGAAGGCTTCAATCGCCTGGCGAGCAAGGCGGTCGTCGTTGGCTACGCTATAGGAGATCAAGGCCTGGATGCGCGTGTCGCCGATATACTGCATTCGTTCCCAATACGGCGTATCCATATAAGTGTCATGCGCGTCCAGCCGAGCCGTCCGCCAGCCGATTTGCCAAATCTGGCTGAGAGTTTGGTCATCGGATTGGAAACGGGCACGCTCTTCAAATGGGAAGGCCGTGAACCAGGAGCGGAGGTTTTCTATGCGAAGCGGCTGGTCAGCCGTGTTAACGTCGAGCTGCAGGTAGCGCCATGTTCGCCACGCCAGGGGAACAAAGGGGCGCTTTTCGGAACCGTCTGGCAGAAATTCATCGAAGATGCCCGCAATGTGTTTGCCCGCGATTTCATTGCGATTCCCCTTCACTCCCTGGGTATCTACGAGCGCCTCCGCGTAGGTGAGACGAATTGTGCTTTTGGCGCCTCCGCTCACCGTCAGCTCCGGGTACGCGGTAGTCAAATGGGACTGGTCCAGCAGGAGACTCACACTGGCATGGGCCGGAATTTCGAATCCCGCTCCGGGGAAGTTTGCCGGAAGCTCAATTCCAGAGGAGCGCACTACTCGCCCTACCGGTGTCGGTTCCATTTGCATGGTTGGAAGCAAATTCGGCATCAATTGCCAGTTGTTGTTCTGAAGTGCCGCCCCTCGTTCCGAGGCATTACCGATTGGAGCAGCCTTCTCCCATTTGCCGCGGGATGAGGCTGCGTCGTTCCAGGACCAATCGAACAGTGCACCATCTATGTGCTCTGCCGGTTCGGCGACGTAGTACGACCGCTGAATGTCCGGCGGGGTGGGCAGCACTTGTACCGCCTTATCTTCTTCGACTTCCCAAGTAGCGTTCGTATCGGCGACACTTGCTTCCGTCGAATCACCTCGGAGCACAAAAGCAGTTCGATCGCTGATCTGAGCCCCGGTTGAAACGCCTAAGCTCCACACCGTCGCAGCTATGTCGTTATGGCCCGAACGCAGAAATGGCGCCAGATCGTAAGTTTCGTACCTCCAGTGTGCGAGATCACTCCGCGCAGGTCCGCGCCCTACTTCGCGCCGGTTTACGGAGAGAATGAATTGGCTGTCGGCGCTGACGCGAACGACAAAATGTTCCGGCACCTGTGGAATCTCGATTGCTTTCCTGAAATGCAAAACGACAATGTCCCGCTGAGGCGCGCTCGGCGAAGTGATCCATTGCGCCTTCCACAGCCCTACCCGAGCTTCCGGAGGAAGCTGAGCTGGTGCGCCGCTCGCGTAAGCTAACGTTACGGCCAGAGCAGTGAACATCAGGAATTTGATTTTCATATGGTAAGTTTTCCGCGCACAGTTATTCATTCAAAAATGATGCTCAGTGCTGGCGCCCTCGGCGTAATTCTTTACTTGTCATTCCTCGGTGCCATATCAAACGCTAAAAGCTGATGGAAAAGATCGCGTTCACAGTTGGGTTCGATGATTTGCGCTATGAACTCAAACTGTCCCACAGCGCCCGTTCTTGTCCGAAGGGATCCTCTTCAATCTTGCATTGAGCATCGATCATCATCGTTGCGCGTTTTTGTAGGGTGTACGCCGGCCATGTCGGTTGCCCCGTGGCGCCCGGGTGACCGGCTCTAGCGAACGTGGCCCACATTTCGCTCATGTTGAGTGCAGTCTTTTTGCGGTCGGCGTCCGTGCCGATAAGCGACGGGCGCGTGGGATCGTTCGGCCCCTCGACATCGACATTGTCGAACTTGTACCAAATCTCAGTGGCGTGAGCCGCGCCAAGACGATGATTCGTGCCGGGAACTATCAGATTGGATTCATGGGTGAACATGTACATATAGACAGGCGCGGATTTCTGTTCGTATTTCTTCTCGGCGATTTCGATGGAACCGAGCCACATGGCGCGCGCTGTCGTAATCGCAATGTACAGATCCGCAGGCGAAGCGCCAGGCCGGCTCTTGCGATAGGTCGACAGAATTTTCTCCGCATCTGCACCGAGCTCTTCGTCCAGGCGTGACTTCAAGCCGTCATCCGTTAGGGAAAATATGTCGATTGCCTTGCGTTCCCAGTAAAAGAACGCCATTTCGTCTTTGTTGGTTCCAACCATGAGCGGTTTGTCTCTAGAAACTGCCGGCGCACTAGGGTCAAAGGGACTATTCGGCAGGTACCTCCCATCCACCACGGGGCCAAATCCACCGGGGCGTGAAACCACCATGCCCTTCCTTCCTCCGCTAAGCGTCAGATTTCCTGGAGCCTTCTTTGCCACCGCGGCTTGAACTTCCACTAGTCTTTCGGCAGGAACGTCTTTGAGCTTGGAAACTTCCCTGTCTGACAAACCGAGCTCACTCAGAACCATCTTGGCGGTTTCTGTCGCCATGTCGCGAGGCGTCATGTGAACGCCGGGTCCACTTTCAATCGAGGCCTTGTTGAAATAGTCCTTTGCGACGGGAAGTGCGTAGATACAAGAAGTCTTTGCCCCGCCTCCGGATTCACCAAAGACCATTACGTTGTGCGGGTCGCCGCCAAACGCCTCGATATTTTCCTTTACCCATTTCAGGGCTGCGACAATGTCCAGAATTCCTTGATTGCCGGAGGTCCCATATTCTTCTCCTGCGAGGTCACCTAGAAATAGATAGCCCAGTAGTCCGAGCCGATGATTATTCGCTACCACGACTACGTCGTACTGCCGAGCCAGGTTGCTGCCATCCTGGTACCACGTACTTCCCGAACCCACTACGAAGCCACCGCCGTGGTTGTAGAACATGACCGGACGCCGACGTTGATCTACAGCAGGCGTCCAGATATTGAGGACAAGGCAATTTTCGGACGGGAACGGTTCTTGGGTTCCGAAGGAAGGCCTGTTCGGCTGAAACGACGGTGGTCCAGGAGTGAACGCGTCACGAAAACCGGTCCAAGGCTCTAGTGGCGGTGGCGCTTTGAAACGATTCTCTCCAGACACTGGACCGGCGTAAGGAACGCCTTTGAATCTACTCAAATCTCCTTGGCGCGTACCGCGTATACGTCCATACGCAGTCTTCGCTTCGACCGTCTCGACCTTGGCCGAAGATGCCCAAGCGAATTTACTCGCGTCGAGTAGCCAACTGCCGGCGACGCCAGCCACGGCCATGGAGCTACCGCTGAGAAACCTGCGGCGGTCCAGGAGAAGAGGCTTATGATCAGGTAACATTCGAAGGTCCTTCCGCGATGCGCACAGCGGTGCAATCTCCGTTATTTCGCCGGATTCGTTGTCGGCTGCACGAGTTCCGCATCAATCGTCAAGCTGATTTCATTCCCCACAATGCCCTGATAGCCCGTCATACCGAAATCAGCCCGGTTGATTGCTCCTGTGGCAGACACACCCATGTGTAAGTGGCCCCGCCCGTCGTCGACAGGTTTCGACGGTCCGTCGACATCGAGCGCCACGGACTTCGTAATGCCACGAATCGTCAAATCGCCCGTAATCTTCAGCTTGGCCGTCCCGGCAGACTCCACTTTGGTAGATCGAAACGTTATGGTTGGATACTTCTGAACATCAAAGAAGTGATCGCTTCGGAGGTCGTTGTCGCGCATCTCGACGCGTGAATCCACGGAGGCTGTCTCGATCGTCACTTCAGCCGAGCTGTTCTTAAGGTCTTCGGCTTCATATCGGGCGGAGCCGCTGAGTTTTGTGAAGGTGCCACGAACGGTCGAGATGCCCATATGTCGAACCGCAAACTGCGCGGATGAGTGGGCCGGGTCTAACTGCCACGAGGCCGACTGAGCGTGAACTGGTAAAGCCGGCGTGAGAACGATCGCAGCTAAAAATAAAAACAGGTTAGATTTCAAGTTGGCTCCTTGTTTGTCAATCCATTGGAAATCAGTGCCGCCCCCGGTAAGAGATCGCTCGAATCTTTGCTCCGGAAAGCGAATTCGAGGTTGCGCCTCGAAATTCTTGAGTGCTCGCGCGCCAGCGCTTCGGCCCGCGTGCCTTCGCGATTCTCAATAGCATCCACAATCGCGCGATGCTGCTCGGCTGCAACAAATGCCGTGCTCTGCTCGCGGTCTGCAATGGTGAACACGAGAGCGTCAGGCGCGGCGAAAGGAATCTTGCAGATGTGTTCCAGTTCCCGGAAGAGAGGCGGACTTTTGGCCAAACACCACAATTCCCGATGAAAGGTTTTATTCACCTCTAAGTACCGCGCGAACCCTTCGACGGTGATCGGGATATCCAGCGTGGCCTTCGAAACGAGTCGCTTCACGCGCGCGAGTTCTTCGGCTGTTTCGAGCCGTTCCGCAGCGAATCGAACTGCGGTGCCTTCCAAGACGCCACGGATTTCGATTGCATCCCAAACGTCAACGAGGCTGAAGGAGTGGACTCGGAATCCGCCGGTGGGAATTACATCGAGCAATCCCTCATTTGCCAGGCGTTCGAGCGCAAGTCGAATGGGCGTCCGGGAGACTTGGAGAAGCGAACTGAGGCCGAGCTCTGTAAGACGTTCGCCCGATGGGAACTGGCCTTGCAGGATGCGCTCCCGCAAAGCCAGTACCAATCGTTCCGTTTGGGTGTCTGGGGTGCAAGCGGCAGAGGCCATTGCATGCAATGCTATAACGACAGGCACGAATATTCAATAGCTTACGACGATTTATTGGCTCGCTTAGCGCTAAAATGCATGCAATTCCCCTGCTCTCTCGCAGACATAAGCCCATGCGTAATGCCTGCACGTATGGGGGGCTCATTGCCCAAAGAGAGCGACCTTCCGATGAACGTTTGGTCGCCGCCAAACTTGGGCTGCCAAAATCTGTAACTCAATACGACGAACCTGCCACCGTTAGGCGAATCCTCCTGCGGGGTGAAGGTGGGGCCCGGAATCAGCGGCGCACCGAAGAGGTGGAAGTAACTCTCGGTTACGTGAATGCCCCTGAATTGGTCCGGGCGGTCTCCAGTGATGTTGAAGCTGGACCGTAGGCAGCGACCGTGAACTCGGATTTTTTCGAGAACATTTGGAATGAATGTTTGATGTCATTCCGCAAGTTGCCCATCTGTCAACTCCTGTTCCGCGGGCTCAGGGGGGTTGGGCCCTGTCTCTCTTCTTGGTGAAAACTGAACAGTCGCTCATTGTGGTCCCGTTCCCGTATTCGGGTTGCTACGCAGCACGCTCTCGACCAAATCGCCAACCTGTTTCGCTGTGGCTTGATTGCCTTCCAGATTTGCCACGAGCCGCCCATCGCGGTCGATCACTGCGGTGCGGAACAAGTGCGTCAAGAAACCCTCGTCACTCCAGAAATCCATCCCGAACAACCGGGCCACGGCTCGCACCTCGTCAAGCGGGCCGGTTAGGAAATGCCATTTCTCCGGATCGGCTTTCCACGTCTGAGCGTATCTTTCCAGTGCCGCTCCTTGATCGTTCGCAGGATCAATGACGATTGTGACGAGTCTCAGATCGTCCGCGTGCTGCGCGGAAAAGCGACGTTGGAGCTGCGCAAGATTATTCGACAAGCGAAAGCAATAATTTGGGTTCGGGCAGCGCGAATATGCAAAAGTCAGCGCAACCACCTTCCCTCGGAATTGGGACAAATGAACTGAATGATGCCGCTGGTCGGTCAGAGCAAAGTCTGGCACGACTTGTCCCGCTTGAACCGCTGTTGCAGCCACATTGGGATCAAGCGCGCGGCGCAAAAACCCCAGACGCGCCGCCTCCATTGGCTCGGCCTCATCACTGACGTTCTTCACTATCCGGATATGTTCCGCAAAAACCTGCGGACCATCTTCGACCATCGTGAAATGCACGGTAGCGCCTGCAGTCAGCCCGTTCAGAACCATGGGGTCGTGCACCTTGAATGACATCTCCATTGCATCCATGTAGCCCGGAATCGGTTCGCATGAAATCACGACCGACAAAGCTTTCTTGTCGATCTCAATGACGATACCTTCAGCCGGATATTGCTTTGGGCCTGCTGCGCACAAACTCACCCAAACGCAAAAACAGATCGTCAATAACCCTGCTTTGCTCATTTCACGCGTCCCCTATCGTCTGACTGGCTGGAGGGTGCCGCCGGCAGTTTGCCGTTTCCAAACTGAGTCGGTTGCCGTTTCAACGGAATGAAATCCTGCGCAAACTCGCGTATCTCGATGTATTGATTCTTGGCCACGTTCGTGAATTGCTGACGCGTCTTTGTCGCGGGCCAAAACACATCAACAGCTATAGCATGAGCATCGCGACCTAAGCCAATGTGCTGTTCCATCGGATTGCCTCCAAACGAACTGGTTTGACCCACAACTCGGTAGATCGAACGCGGCGCTTCGCTCCCATCTTGGACCGTAATTTTCAGTTGCGCACCGACTGCAGCCTGGTTGCTTTTTACACCCACCAGCCGGACGTTCAGCCAATCGCTGCGATTACCTGGATTCTTAAACACGCGCATCGCGTGTTTGTCGCCTGGCACCGCGCCCCCGATCTCCGCAAGAATGTCTTCATGACCCTGCCGCCCGAGATCCGCAAAGACAATCCCGTGACCCTTGTGCAACTCCCCGGTTCCCGAGGACTGCGTGATGTCGACAAAGAATTTG
>Ga0210399_10003429_pt1 | contig 12376 bp, 11 predicted proteins | sample IncBWC14MmetaG_FD_150865 | JGI IMG/M metagenome (GOLD analysis project Ga0210399, IMG submission 150865) | Forest soil microbial communities from Barre Woods Harvard Forest LTER site, Petersham, Massachusetts, United States - Inc-BW-C-14-M | ecosystem: Environmental > Terrestrial > Soil >... | reverse complement strand
GGGCTCGAGGCGACGAGACAGATCATGTCCCGCGCTCCCGCCCCCATCGTGCTCGCCACCGCCGGCTTCAGCCGCGACGAGACTGCGTTGGGCTTCGAGGCCATCAAGGCGGGCGCTCTCACGGTGCTCGACAAGCCTCAGGGTCCGGACAACCGGGCGGCGCGCGACCTCACGCGGACGGTCAAGCTCATGGCGGAAGTGAAAGTGGTGCACCGCTGGCCCCGTCGCGAGCGAGCGGAAATACCCTCCCTCGCGGGAAGACTATCGGGCCGCAAGATACGCGCCATCGGAATCGGTGCCTCCACCGGTGGCCCCGCCGCGCTGGCAGAGGCTCTAGGCGGTCTAGGGGACGTGCTCGCGGTGCCGGTGCTCGTTGTACAGCACATCACTCCCGGCTTCACTGCGGGCTTGGCGGAATGGCTGGCCAGCCAGACACGTCTGCCCGTAAAGCTCGCGGAAAACGGGGAACGGGCGCGCGAGGGGATCGTCTACCTCGCTCCGGATGGGATCGAGATGGGGATGGAGATGGACGGGCGAATCCGCCTCACGGCTCAGAATCTTGGGGAGGGATTACACCCCAGCGCGGACCATCTTTTTGCGTCGCTTGCGCGCGCTCTTGGCCCTTCCGTGCTGGGGATCCTCCTGACGGGCATGGGTCGGGACGGGGCGGAGGGCCTTGGGCAGCTCCGAGCGGCGGGAGCAGTCACCGTGGCCCAGGACGAGGCCACGAGCGTTGTGTTCGGCATGCCGGGCGAGGCCCTACGCCGGGGGGCGGCGGAGCACGTTCTCTCACCAAGGGAAATCGCTGGGTTGATCCGCTCGCTGACCGAGCCGGAGAGGGTCTAGGGACCTTTATGGCACGCAGGATCCTGGTCGTCGAGGACAGCCCCACGCAGGCGGAGCGCCTCCGCCTCCTCCTCGAGGATCAGGGCTACCAAGTGGAGGTGGCAAGGAATGGCCGGGAGGGTCTCGCCGCCGCAAAGTCTGGGCCGCCGGACCTAATTGTCTCCGACGTGGTGATGCCGGAGATGGACGGCTTCGCCTTCTGCCAAGCCGTGAAGGCGGAGGATGTCACGAAAAGGATCCCCTTCGTGCTTCTGACGGGCCAGCGCACTCCGATGGACATCATCCACGGACTTCAGAAGGGCGCGGACAATTTCATCACGAAGCCCTTTGAGGACGACTATCTCGTAGACCGAGTGCGGCGCATCTTCGACAACCTTGCGCACCGGGAGAGGGGGGGCCTCGAGATGGAGGTCGCCGTGCGCCTCAGCGGCCGAGAAATCGTCGTCAACGCCGACAAGCAGCAGATGATCGAACTGCTCTTCTCCACCTCGGAGGAGCTCTCCGAGTCCCACAAGCATCTGGAGGCGGCACGGCTGCAACTGGAAGAGCAGGCCCGCGACCTCGAGCGAAAGGTGCAGGAGCGCACTCAAGAGCTGCGGCAGGCCGAAGAGAAATTCCGCACGCTCGTGGAGCAGATGCCCGCGGTGGTCTACACGGCGGCGCACGAACGTGTCGGGCAAGCGCGCTACATGAGCCCGCAGATCGAGACCCTGCTCGGGTTCCCGACCGCGGATTGGTTGACCGACCCTGACCACTGGACGCACCGGATTCATCCCGACGACCGGGAGCGGGTCACGGCGGTGTTTGGCGGCCTTCGGGCGACGGGCACCCCGGCAAGCGCGGAGTACCGGCTGGTGGCCCGCGATGGCCGGCAGACATGGGTCCGTGACATGGCGCGGGTTGTGCGGAGCGCGGAAGGAACGGCCCCCTTCGTGCAGGGCGTCATTCTCGACATTAGCGACCGCAAGCGGGCCGAAGAGGCTTTGCGAGCGAGTGAAAGCAGCTTCCGACTGCTCTTCGCCAGCAACCCCCACCCCATGTGGGTGTTCGATGGGGAAGGGTCTCGTTTCCTCGAGGTCAATGAGGCCGCGGTCGCCCACTACGGCTACTCCCGCGACGAATTCCTCGCCAAAACGATCCGCGACCTGCATCCATCCGACAACATCCCGATCGTCGAGCAGCACTTTCAGGAGGCTCTGCGGGAGCCCGGTCAGGAAGCCTTCCGCTCGCCCCGGGTTTGGAAACACCGCAAGAAAGACGGCACCCTAATCGACGTCGAGATTGCGGTGAGTCCGATCGAGTTCCTGGGACGCAAAGCGTGGCTCGCCCTCGCGAATGACATTACGGAGAAGAAGCGCCTCGAAGCCCAGCTCCTTCAAGCGCAGAAGATGGAGTCGGTGGGTCGGCTGGCCGGGGGCGTCGCCCACGACTTCAACAACCTGTTGGGTGTCATCACTGGTTACGGAGAGCTGCTCGAAAAGTCGCTCCCCGACGAGGCTCGCCCCCAGAAATACATCAAGGACATCATGCGGGCGGCCGAGCGCGCCGCCGGCCTGACGCGCCAGTTGCTGGCCTTCAGCCGCCGGCAGGTTCTCCAGCCGCGGATCCTAGACCTGAATACGGTAGTCGGCGAGATGGAGAAGATGCTGCGACGCCTGATCGGTGAGGACATCCAGCTGATCACCGTTCTCGACGAGTCTCTGGGCCGCGTTCAGGCCGATCCCGGGCAGATCGAGCAGGTTCTCATGAACCTGGCCGTGAACGCGCGGGATGCGATGCCGCGAGGCGGCCGGCTCACAATCGAGACCGCCAACGTCGACCTCGACGCGGCCTATGCCCGGTCTCGCCCTGGGGTCAAGCCCGGTCCCCACGTGATGCTGGCCGTCAGCGACACCGGTCACGGAATGGACCAGGAAGTTCTCGCCCAGGTCTTCGAACCCTTCTTCACGACCAAGGAAGCTGGGAAGGGGACAGGGCTGGGGCTGGCAACCGTCCATGGCATTGTGAGCCAGAGCGCGGGCCACATCTTTGTGTACAGCGAGCCGGAACACGGCACGACATTCAAGGTCTACCTGCCGCGGACCCAAGAGGCGGAGACCGTCGTGAAGGCCGCCCCCGCCAAGGCGGAACCCGAGCGGGGCTCCGAGACAATCCTACTCGTGGAGGACGAGGAGTCGCTTCGGAGCCTGGTACGCGAGTGTCTGGAAGCGAGCGGCTATACGGTCGTCGAAGCTCGTCACCCGGGGCACGCCCTCGAGATCGCGCAAGCGCACGCCGTCCACATCCACCTCTTGATAACCGATGTGGTCATGCCCGGCATGAGCGGAAGCGAGTTGGCCGCCCGCTTGGTAGGGTCTCACCGCGAGATGAAGGTGCTCTACATGTCCGGCTACACCGACGACGCGGTCGTGCTCCACGGTGTGCTCGCCGCGAACGCCGCGTTCCTGCAAAAGCCCTTCACCATGGAGGCACTCGCGCGAAAGGTGAGGGAGGTGCTGGGCGGGTCGGGATAACGCTGGCCCCCGCTCCAACAACTTGGGTGCCAAGCGTCAGGCAGTCTGGCATGGTGAGAAACCGGCGGTGGGCGTAGTCACGGTTCCCGACCCTGCATCATGCTCCTGACCGACCAGCTCTTAGTCGCGACTACTTCTAGAGAAATCCCGTCGCCCGAGGTTTTTCGGGATCCCTCCGAGCCCGTCGTGGGTTCGAGTCTTGTCAGAGGTATGAGGCCGAGCGGGCCCAAGATCCGCTAGCGCGGCGGCGCCGGCCGCGTGGTCGCGGCGTCGGCAAGCAGTTGAGCCGCAAGCGCCCGGTCGCGCTGGATCCGTTCGTCTCGATCCTGTAACAATTTCTCTACCCACGACAGCATTACGGGACCCCTAGTTCCATCCCGGACGCCTAAGCGGATTCGCTCGACTTCCTCATGGGTGAGCATCGCCCGACCTCTCTGGGCCGGCTATCCTAGGCGAAGAAAAGACGAATGTCAATGAGCCGCGGATTCAGGCAAGCCCTCGATGGGTCTCGAAGAGGCGGATGAGCGGGGACACCTCTTAGACCGCAATCCCCGCTCGCGCAGGCTTTTCTGGCCTCCACTGGAAGCGGTCAGGCTATGCTGAGCATTCGACCAGGTTTGGCCCCGGCGGACTCTGACGTCTGGCGCGTTTCGTGTCGTGGAGGGCTCTTGACGGAACCCAGAACAGGAGTCGTCGACGGCCATACCCAGGTCAATGTGGGATCCAGCTCGATCCCAAGTCACGCAAACCGCCGTCCTTGTCGTCGGTCTATGGTGCTCGACAGGCGGGCCCGGGGCCAGGCTCGCCGAAGGCCGCTGGCGAGGGTGTCGAATAGCTACATATGCCAAGCGTTCGTTGCGGTCGGGATAGCTCTGGCCACCAGCACCTGCGTGTTTGGACAGCAGGAGGGGGCGGTGCTGGTTAGGGGAGGGACATTTCGGATGGGGACAGCATCGTCCGCGATTCCCGAGCTGAAGCGTCGCTACGTCGTGAGTTTCCCAGGAGCCTTCGAGAGTGAGGTCCCGGACCACCTCGTCACCGTGGGCGACTTCCGGATGGACCGCTACGAGGTCACAAACGAGCGCTTCTTCCAATTCACGGTGACCCACCCCGAGTGGGGCCGATCGCACTTTCCCCCGGAGTTGGACAACGGGCACTACCTCGAGCACTGGAAAGATGGAGGCTACCCAGCGGGCAAGGCGAACCACCCCGTCGTATTCGTGACCTGGCATGCTGCGGAAGCCTTTTGTCAGTGGGCGAGCGGCCGGTTGCCTAGCGAGGCTGAATGGGAATTCGCCGCTCGTGCTGGAGATGACCGTGAGTTTCCTTGGGGGAACGCGTTGCCATCGCCCGAGCTTGCCAACTACTCGGCGAGTGGAGTCGGCGCGACCAGACAGGTCGGCAGCTATCCGCCGAATCCCGTTGGCCTATATGATCTGGCGGGCAACGTCTGGGAGTTCGTGCTGGACGCATGGGAGTCGGGGTATCCGGCGGAACCTCAACTGGATCCCGTGGCCGGCGGCGGGCTTCCCATCGACATCCGTACTGTGCGCGGCCGCCGAGTCATACGCGGCGGCAGTTTCGGTGGTGCTGTCGTCAACTTGCGCACCCGATGGCGCGATAGCCACGAGGTGTCGAACGCAGTTGGATTCGTCGGTCTTCGGTGCGTCTATCCCGCCCGGACGGGCACGCCCTAGATGTTCTCGATGCTGCGAAAGCACCGTGAGCTTCGGGCGTCAGATCCGGAGCACCCCCGATCAGCAAGGATGAGTCGGCGAACGATCGGATCCCGAACTCTCTCCTTTGTCCGTGACCTTCTACTTCCGTGCCTCATGTGACTGTGACTCCAGTTCTCGCCCGATGTCCTTCAACACGTTACGCAGCCACACACACCCTGTGTCCGTGTGGGTCCGCGCTGGATGCAGGAGATACTCATCGAAACTACCGACGTCCAGGGGTACTGGCATCGCGCTTACGTTTAGTTGAGAAGCATATGTTCTTATCAGCCGCTCGGGGAGGACGGCGATAAGGTCGGAACGGGCCACGACGTGCAGGGCTTGCAGGTAGTGCGGTACCGTCAGGACGACGTTTCGGGTGAGTCCTTCCTGCTTCAACCAAGTATCCACCGGGTCCGCGAAGAGTCCTTGCGGCCTCACTGCCACCTGCTTCCAGTTGAGAAATTGCTCTGGCTTGGAAATCGGCCTCGCCGCCCGGTGGCTCCTGCGGACGGCGCACGCGTCGCGATCCCTGAACAAGCGCCGACGGTGGAAGCCCGCGAAGGAGTCGGGAATGCAGGCGATCACGGCGTCGACGTCGCGGGCCAGCTCCGTGGGATTCGTGAAGCCTCCACGCCACGGCTGGATCTCCACCCGGATGCTCGGAGCCATCCGCTGCAGCCGGGCCAACAGAGGGGGGAGGAGAAGATCGCTCGCATTGTCGGTTACGCATATTCGAAACGTCCGCTGGCTGCGGGAAGGATCGAATGTGTCACCGGCGAGCAATTCTTTGACCCGCTCCAATGCATCTCGGACGGGATGGCGAAGCGCCTCACCGCGCACGGTGACCTGCATGCCTGCACCAACACGGACCAATATGGCATCGCCGAGCATGCTGCGAAGCCGGCTCAAAGCATGACTCATGGCAGGCTGAGAGCGCCCCACACGCCGCGCCGCGCCTCCGACGCTCTCTTCCTCGAGCAGTGCTTGGAGGGCGACCAAGAGGTTGAGGTCCAGAGCGGCCAAATTCACATCATGCATGTCAGGTATTCAACGAATCGATTGGAAGAATAGTGGAAACGATCTTATTTTGCGAGCTGTGAAGTGCGCGCGGGAGTGCAGGCGGGTGGGCCTGGCGCCGCCCCCGTGGATTAACTTCCTCTCCAAGGAGGCTACGGCAGAGATGCTTGAAAACGCAGCTGTTCAATTGATCGTCCCGGACACGATGCCCAAGTCCGTTGGCTACTCGCAGCTCGCTATAGTGAGCGGCGGAAGGACAGTCTTCGTTGCGGGACAGGTCGCGGTGGACAAATCCGGCAACCTCGTTGGTAAAGATAACTTTCGCTCTCAGGTTAAGCAGGTCTTCGAGAACCTGAAGGCGGGAGTCGAAGCAGCAGGCGGGAGCTTTCGTGACATGATCAAGCTCAACATTTACCTTCTCGACCTATCGAACCTGCCTGAGTTTCGGGAGGTAAGAGACCAGTACATAGACACAAGCAAACCACCCACCAGCACGGCGATTCAGGTTCCGAGGCTTTTTCGCCCGGAATTTCTCGTAGAGATCGAGGCTGTCGCCGTCACGAACGCCAAGTAGCGTCCAACCGCGGGGGTCGTCAGTGCTGCACCGTGAGTTCGGCAAGACGTGGCCTCCCCGCAGGGATCTGGAGCTAGACCCTTTTCGCGGCATGGACGGCCCCCGACGGAACCGAATATCCAACTCGTCGACAGCCATACCCACATCGATATGTGGTAGTCGTGCTTTCACGGGCACCCCCATGACTTGGAGGGTGCCCCGGTAACACGGGGGCAAGACTGTTCTCGCGGCCGAGCCCGCTGGGAAGGGCGACCCCACGCCGGGCGGATGCTTCCAGAGAATCTGGCTATACTTCTGGCAACTGGCTGAGGAGCGGTCCTCACACATCGACAGCCGGTCTATAGGCGCATGACTTAGCCCATGAGGGGAGTTGATTGCCCCTGGGGTAACACAGGGCAACACGATTCCTGTTACCCCATGGGACTTCCTGGAACGCTCTGGAACGTCCTGAACCAACCTAAGTATATGAACCTAAGTCTATCTAGAGCGACAAAGCGTGATTGATCGGACACCTCAGTTTGTTGACAGCCACTGTCACATCGACATGCCCCAGTTCGATGGAGACCGGGAGGCAGTCGTCGCCCGCGCGCGCGCCCAAGGTGTTCGCGAGCTCTTGATTGTGGGCGGAGTTGACGAGGAGGAGGGCCACCGCCGGGCTCTGCGCGTGGCCGGGGAGCTCGGAGTGCCGGCCTCGGCCGGCGTGCATCCCCACGAAGCGAAGCTTGCCGACGAACGCGTTTATGACGAGCTGCTGGGCTTGGCTCGAGAAGGCCGAATCGTGGCCATCGGCGAGGTGGGGCTGGACTTTCACTACGACCATTCCCCCCGACCCGTTCAGCGGGAGGTTTTCCGCCGCCAGGTGAAGCTGGCGCGCGGGGCGGGGCTGCCCCTCATCGTTCACACACGGGAGGCGGACGAGGAGACCGCGGGAATCCTGGAGGAGGAGGGGGCGGCCGAGGTGGGGGGCGTCATCCACTGCTTCTCGGGCGGTCGGGAACTGGCGGAGCGGGCCCTGGCCCTGGGCTTCTACATCTCATTCTCCGGGATCGTGGCTTTTCCCCGCACCGAGGTCGTCCAGGGGGTGGCTAAGACGGTGCCACGGGACCGTCTGCTCGTCGAGACCGACGCTCCTTTCCTGGCCCCCCCGCCCCACCGCGGCAAGCGTAACGAACCCGCCTTTGTGGTGGAGGTAGCGCGGACGGTTGCGGCCCTGCGTGGCGAGACCGCGGAGACCGTCGGCGCAGCCGCCCTTGAGAACTTTGCCCGGCTATTCCGCAGGGTCGTTTGACAACGCCGCCCGAATCCGTCACCTTACGCGTGTTCGTTCCGAGCGTTCCTGCCTCGCTTCTACGGACCATGGCTGAAAGTTCTTTTGACGTCGTGAGCAGTGTGGACCTTCAAGAGGTGAGGAACGCCATCGCCCAGGCCATGAAGGAGATCACCACGCGCTACGACCTGAAAGGCACCGGTTCTGTCATCGACCTGCAGGGAGAGGAAGTCGTTCTCGCCTCCTCCGACGAATTCAAGCTCAAAGCGGTCCGCGATGTGCTCGAGACTCGCTTCGTGAAGAGAAGCGTGCCACTAAAGGCCCTTACGTTCGGGACGATCGAGAAAGCCTTGGGTGGCACCACTCGGCAGAAGGTCAGCCTGCAGAAGGGCATACCCTCCGAAAAGGCCCGGGAGATCGTGAAGGTCATCAAAGGGACGAAACTGAAGGTGCAGGCCGCCATCCAAGGCGACCAGGTGCGGATCTCCGGGAAGAACAAGGACGACCTGCAGAGCGTGATGCGGGTCCTGAAAGAGATCGACCTGGGCATCGACATGCAGTTCACCAACTACAGGTAGGAGCCCTTGGCCGCGGTGGATCCTCTCGACGGACGCGGGGTGGCAGACCTCAGGGACATCGTCCAGCTCGTGGAGGACGACCTGGCTCGCGTCGAAGAGCTGTTCCAGGAGCAAGTCCGCTCCGACGTAAGGCTGGTGAGCGAGATCGGACGGTATATCCAGGAGGGCGGGGGAAAGCGCATCCGGCCCGCTCTGTTGCTTCTGGCCTGCCGGCTCTGCGGCTACCGAGGCAGTCGGGCGATCCTCCTAGCCTCGGTAGTGGAGTTCATCCACACCGCCACCCTCCTCCACGATGACATCATCGACGAGGCTACCGTCCGCCGGGGCCGCCGCAGCGTGAACAGCCGTTGGGGTAACGACATCACCGTGCTCCTGGGCGACTTCTTGTACACCAAGTCCATGTCCATGGCCCTCTCCCAGGACAACCTCAAGATTCTTCGTCTGCTCTCCGACGTGACCCTGCGCATGATCGAGGGCGAGATCCTGGAGATCGAGCGCAACGGCGACCTCAAGGTGAACCCCGCGGACCACATCGACATCATCCGCCGAAAGACCGCTGACCTCTTCGCCGGCTGCATGCGGATTGGCGCCATCCTGGGGGAGGTCGGCCCGGAAAAAGAGGAAGCCTTGGCCGCCTATGGCCTGGATCTGGGGACCTGCTTCCAGATGGTCGACGATCTCCTGGACTTCACGGCAGAGGAGAAGACCCTAGGTAAGCCCGTGGCCAACGATCTCCGCGAGGGCAAGTTGACCCTGCCCATGATCTTCCTCCTGCGTAGGGCAGGCGCGACTGGCATCGACAAGGTCTCCACCGTCCTCGAGGACCGCGGATTCGGGAGGGTCTCGAGGGAGGAGATTGTGCGATTGGCCCGTGAACACGGAGCCTTGGACGAGGCCCGCGGCCTGGCCGAGCAATACGCCGCCGCCGCCCGGCGGGACCTCCTCGTCTTCGACCGTTCCCCCTACCGCGAGGCCCTCGAGGCCCTGCCCGACTTCATCCTGGCCCGGGATCACTAGGAGGGGAGCAGGGGCGCATCGTGTCCGGTACCCCCCCCCATAGCCTAGGGCGGTTGCGGAAGCCGGTTGTTGGCGGCCTGCTCCTGAACGCCCTCCTCGCGGCTCTGGCCGCGGGTCTCTTCGTCGCTCCCCGGCTCCTGGAAGGCCATGCTGCCCTCCTCTGGACGCGCCACTACGCGGCCCGGGTCGCGGGGCCGCCGGCGGGCGAGCATGCCCGACAGGCTCTGCGCTGGGGCCTGAGGGCGATGGGGCTAACCGCGCCCCTGCCCCCCGCCGCGGAGGCGGCGCGGCTCGTCCTGGCCTCCGGGCGCAAGATCGAGGTTAAAGACGCTGCCGCGGCCCTCGCCCTCTACGGCGAGGTCGGGGCCGAGCTTGACCGCCTGTCGAGCTCGAGGGTGCGTGGCCGGGGCCTTGCCGGCTTGGCCGCGGAGGCCCGGGAAGAGGAAGCGCGGACCCGCGCCGCCATCGCCGGCGCACGGCAGAAATGACCGACGTGAAAGCCGCGCAACGCGTCGAGCACTTACGCCGGGAGATTCGCCACCACGAGCGGCTTTACCACGTCTTGAATGCGCCGGAAATCTCCGACGAGGAATACGACCGACTGGAGCGCGAGCTCCGGGACCTGGAGGCCCAGCACCCCGAGCTGGTTACGCCGGACAGCCCGACCCAGCGGGTGGGGGAGCGCCCCTCCGAGGAGTTCCCGAGCTTCACCCACCGCGTGCCCATGCTCAGCCTGGACAACACTTACAGCGAGGACGAGCTCCGGGAGTTTGAGGAGCGTATCTTCCGCCTCGTGGGGCCGCGGGAGATGGTCTACGTGACGGAACTCAAGATTGACGGGCTCTCGGTGGCCCTCCACTACGAGCATGGGCGCCTCCTCCGGGGGGTCACGCGGGGTGACGGGGTGCGCGGGGATGACGTTACGCCCAACGTGAGGGCCATCAAGGCCGTCCCCCTGCGCCTCCAGGGGGACGATGCTCCGGCGGAGTTGGAGGTGCGCGGCGAAGTCTTCCTACCCCGTTCCCGTTTCGAGGCCATGAACCGCGAGCGTGAGCGGGCGGGGGAGGAGCCCTTCGCAAACCCGCGCAACGCCGCGGCGGGCACGATGAAGAGCCTGGATCCGCGCATCGCTGCCGCGCGGGGGCTGGACACATACCTTTACGCGGTGGCCCACCTCAAGGGAACCGTGCTCCAGAGCCAGTGGGAGGCCCTGGAGCACTTGGGGTCCTGGGGCCTCAAGACCAACCCCAACTCCCGGCGTTGCCGCGGTCTGGCCGACGTGCTGGAGTTCTGCGCGGAGTGGAGGGGGAAGCGCGACTCGCTGGAGTACGACATCGACGGCGTGGTGGTGAAGGTGGACGACTTCGCCCTCCAACAGGAGCTGGGGTTCACGAGCAAGTTTCCGCGCTGGGCCATCGCGTTCAAATATCCGGCCCGGCAGGCGACCACCGGGGTGCGCTCCATTGAGGTGCACGTGGGCCGCACCGGGAAGCTCACCCCCGTTGCTGGGCTCGACCCCGTGCTCTTGGCGGGGTCCACGGTGAGCCGGGCGACCCTGCACAACGAGGAGGAAGTGGCGCGGAAGGACGTGCGGGTGGGGGACACCGTGATCATTGAGAAAGGAGGCGACGTCATCCCCAAGGTGGTGGCGGTCATCGTGGAAAGGCGTCCTTCCGGCACGAAACCCTGGGTGCCCCCGGCCGCCTGCCCCGTCTGCGGGACGCCGGCCGTGAAGGCAGAGGGGGAAGTGGATCGGCGCTGCCCCAACGTCTCCTGCCCGGCCCAGATTGAGGAGGCTTTGAAGCACTTCGCTCGGCGCGAAGCCATGGACATCGAGGGTCTGGGGGACGCGCTCGTTCATCAGTTTGTGGAGAAGGGCCTGGTGCGCGATTTCGCCGACCTCTATCAGTTGCGGCTCGAGGATGTGATCGGCCTCGAGCGGATGGCGGACAAGTCGAGCCGGAACCTGCTTGCGCAGATCGAGGCGAGCAAAAACCGGGAGCTGCGCCGGCTACTTTTCGGCCTCGGTATCCGCTTCGTAGGCGAGCGGGCAGCTCTGCTTTTGGCCCGGCACTTCCGGAGCCTGGAGGCGCTGGGGCGAGCCCGGGCGGAGGAGATCGACGCCCTCTACGAAATCGGGCCCGTGGTCGCCAACTCCGTCCACGCTTGGTTTGGGAGCGAGGCCAACCGGAGCCTGGTCGAGCGCCTTCGCAAGGCGGGCGTGCGGACGGAAGAGCCCGAAGCCCCTCCCGGAGCGCTGGCTTTCCAAGGTATGCAATTTGTCCTCACGGGGACCCTCGAAGGCATGAGCCGGGACGAGGCCAAGGCCGCCATCGAGGCCCGCGGAGGGCGCGTGACCTCCTCCGTCTCCAAGAATACGGCTGTGGTGGTGGTGGGCAAGGAGGCCGGCTCCAAGTACGAAAAGGCCCGCGGGCTGGGCCTGAAATGCGTGGACGAGGCCGCCTTCAAGGCCATGCTGTCGTCCGACTCCGGCCCCCCCGGCGGTATACTTCCCTCATGACGCGCGCCGCGCTCGCCCTCTCCTTCGCGCTGGTCGCCTCGGTGGCCGCCCTCCTGGGCCTCTTGGCGGGCGGGGGCGGAAGTGTCCCCTTCCCGGGTGCTTACGCGACGGGCGCTCCTTCCTTCGCGGATATCGTCCAGCGGGTGAATCCCGCGGTGGTACACGTGGACGTCATCGAGAAAGACGGTTCGAATCCGCACGAGGGGGTCGAGGATGCCCCCGAGTTGGACGTTCCGCGGCGCGGCGAGGGATCGGGTTTCATCGTGGACTCCACGGGTTACATCCTCACCAATCACCACCTCGTTCCCAGCCCCGCCCGTATCCG
>Ga0210399_10003426_pt1 | contig 12381 bp, 8 predicted proteins | sample IncBWC14MmetaG_FD_150865 | JGI IMG/M metagenome (GOLD analysis project Ga0210399, IMG submission 150865) | Forest soil microbial communities from Barre Woods Harvard Forest LTER site, Petersham, Massachusetts, United States - Inc-BW-C-14-M | ecosystem: Environmental > Terrestrial > Soil >... | reverse complement strand
GTGCGCTCCAGGTTGCGCACGCCTGCTTCCCGCGTGTAGTGCCGGATCACATGCCGTATCGTCTCCTCCGGAAATTCGATCTGCTCACCCGTCACACCGTTTTCCTCTTCCTGACGAGGAACCAGATACTGAAACGCGATGTGCACTTTCTCTTCTTCCGTGTAGCCCTGCAGTTCGATGATTTCCATGCGGTCGCGCAGCGGCTCCGCAATCGGATCGAGCATGTTCGCCGTCGTGATGAAAAGCACCTTCGATAAGTCGAACGGTACATCGAGGTAGTTGTCCCGGAAAGTCGAGTTCTGCTCGGGGTCAAGTGCTTCGAGCAAGGCCGATCCCGGATCACCTCGAAAATCCCGTCCTACCTTGTCGATCTCATCCAGCATGAACACCGGATCCTTGGTTTCAGCGCGGCGGATTCCCTGGATGATCTGCCCAGGCAAAGCACCGATATAAGTTCGCCGGTGTCCACGAATCTCGGCTTCGTCGTGCACGCCGCCCAACGAAATTCGAACAAACTTGCGGCCCAGGGCACGCGCAATCGATTTCCCCAGCGAAGTCTTTCCGACGCCCGGGGGGCCGACAAAGCACAGGATTGGCCCTTTCATGTTCGGCTTCAAACGCCGCACTGAAAGGTAATCGAGAATGCGATCCTTCACTTTCTTCAGGTCGTAGTGGTCCGCATCCAGAATCTCCTTGGCCTTCGGAATATCCACTTCCCCGCCGGAAGCCTTCGACCACGGCAGCACCGACAACCACTCGATGTAGTTGCGGGTGACACCATAGTCCGCAGCCATCGGGGACATGCGCGAGAGCCGGCCTAGCTCCTTCAGAGCCTCTTTCTTCACCTCATCGGGCATGCCGGCAGCTTCAATCTTCTGTTTGAAATCATCGAGATCGCGCTGGCCTTCGTCCTGCTCGCCCAGCTCCTTCTGAATGGCCTTCATCTGCTCGCGCAGGTAGTACTCCCGCTGCGTCTGCTGGACCTTGTCCTGCACTTCCGACTGGATCTTATTGCGTAGTTGCTGAACTTCCAGCTCCTTGGCCAGGTGCTGGTTGATCCTCTCGAGCCGTACATTAACGTCGGTCGTTTCCAGCGTCTCCTGCTTGTCAGAAGTCGAAAGCGATGGGAGGGACGAGGCAATGAAGTCCACCAGACGGCCCGGTTCTTCGATATTCATGGCCACGGTCGAGAGCTCGTCCGACAGCGTCGGCGAACCCGCCACAATCTGCTGGAACAGCGTCAAAACATTGCGTTGCAGTGCTTCGATCTCTGCAGTCTTGGTCGGCACCGTCTCCGCAATGGACGTGAAACCCGCCCGCATAAACGGCGTCAACTGCGTAAATTCGGTCAACTTCACCCGCTCCAGGCCTTCCGCAAACACGAACAGGCTCTGATTGGGCATTTTCACAACTTTGTGGACCACTGCCAGCGTGCCGACACTGTACAGATCACTGGGCTGCGGAGTATCCACGCGCGCCTCGCGCTGCGCGACCACCACAATGGTCTTGTCCTCGCCTAGTGAATTGATCAACTGAACAGAACTTTCCCTTCCCACCGTCAGCGGCAGCACCGCATGGGGGAACAGAACCGTATCCCGAACCGGCAACACCGGCAGAGACCGCTCGTCCTGCTGCTCTTCCTTCTCTTCTTTTGCTTTTGTGGGGCGCTCGGAGCGCGGCTGCTGTGCCATTTTTCTCCTTGAGTGTATCTCGCTCAAGTTTTGATGATTCTGATGCTTAAAAAGATGCAGGCCGGACGGGATATTCCCCGTAGAGCGTTGGATTCTAAACCTCTTCCCTCAGGTTTGCACCGTTCCTATGGTACAGGTTACCCTCGCCGCCACGGCCGCTTCCCGATCCTAGCGGCGACCTCGCGAGCATAAACGCGAGCATAAAGAGGGTACGGGCGGGAAACTGTGTCCTTCCTCACCTGTTCCGGTGACGATCCCTGTGATCGATCTATGCCGCCGGGTAAACCCCTAGCACCTTAACCAGGTCAGCGACCTCCCCAAGATGCCTCAACGCGTTCCGGGCCGCCTCGTCGTCTCCCCGCAAAATGTCGACATAGAACACATATTCCCAAGGTCGCCCCCGCACCGGACGCGACTCAATCTTGCTCAAACTTATGTCCCTCAGGGCAAATACGCTCAGGGCTTTGAATAATGCTCCCGGGATGTTTTTCACACTGAATGCTAGCGAGGTCTTGTTAGATCCACGACGTACGCGCCGTCCCTTGCGTATGTGGAAGAAGCGCGTGAAGTTTCGCTTATCATCTTCAATTCCTGCTTTCAGGATGAATCCTCCATACACGCTGGCGGCCTGCTTGCCCGCGATGCCTGCCGCGTTGTGCACACGTTGTTCCACGACATATTTGACGCTGCCCGCTGTGTCATAGAACGCGACCGGCTCGATGTGCCGATGTCGCCGAAAGAACTCGCGACACTGGTCCAGGGCCACCGGATGCGAGTACACCTTCTGCACATCTCGCAGTTTGACTCCAGGCGCCGCGATCAGGTTGTGTGCGATCCTCAGAGGAAATTCCCCCTGAACAAACACGTTTTTGCTAAGCAGAAGGTCCAGGTGTTCCCCGACCGAGCCCGCCAGCGAATTTTCAATCGGGATCACCGCCCCGTCCACCGACCCTCGTTCGACCCGCTCGAAAACCTCGGCCGAGCGCGCGCATGGAACAATGGTGCATCGTGGCACCATCCTCGATGCAGCCTCATGGCTGAACGCGCCCAACTCCCCCTGAATCGCAATTTTCATCGGATATCCCTGGAGCCGCCGCCAACTGCAACAAAATTCATTAAGCGCTGGGAAAAAGCAGAAAGAATGCGGCCCAGCAGGACGGTAACACCGTCCTTCGCCGCAGCGGTTGACGACCGATGACCCGTCACGTCGTGACCTTATCGGTTCAGACCGTCCGACAGCAAATCCTTTTTCAGCACGAATGCGTCGACCCCGGTCGAATAGTAGCGTGGGAGCGTTTTCACCAGGAAATAATGGTGCTTCTTGTAGAACGCAAGCGCAGCAGCATTGTCAACCGCCGTCTCTAACGAAACGGCGCTGCAGCCTTGCGCGCGCAGCCGCTCCTCCGCCGCAGCCATGAGCCGGGAACCCAGCCCGCTGCGCCTGGCCTCCTCGAGCACATCGAGGGTAATAATGTGCCCGGTGACCCTTGCGGCCTCGGCCACAATGAAACCCACGGTTTCCATTTCTGTGCTCTGGACTCCCGTACCGTTTCCTGAGACGTCGCGCTCCGCCACCAGCGTGAACGCCCGCGGCCGCCGCATGTAAAAAAGAAGCTCCGGCTGCGAATAGGACACGCCAGCTGCGAAGCACTTCTGGTCAATCTCCCAGAGCCGGAAGAAATCTGCCCGCCGAAACTCTCGGATTCTGAACTCCGGACTCATCCGCTCCAGTGTAGCGCCACCCGATCTTGTCCATTCTCCCGGGACTGACCCACAACCGTCTCCCAAGCGCATTCGTAAGTGCCAATAAAAATTAGCTTTCCCGCTCTTGCCCTTCGTGCATATTCGGACGTACCATCTCAGTAAACGAGGTCCTCTGTGGGGCGCCTGTTACTGATTGACGCGTTGGGTGCCATCGTCTCCTTGGGCATTTGGTACTACGCCTTCGCGCGTTATAACCGGCGCAAGGGCGCGGCCGCCCTCCGTTGGGTCCAGATCGCCTGCCGCGGCCGCGGCAAAGTAGTGGAAAGCCGTTGGTCCGGAAGTTCCCGCCTGCACGCCCGTTTTCAGTTACCTTCGCGCTGGTTCGAGAACGCCCGCCTGACCCTCGACCTTCGCCCGCGTCCTCTGCCGGTGCAATGGATCCTGAGCTACTGGCGCAAGCAGAAAGAGACGCTTACCTTCGAAGCCGACCTCGATTGCCGTCCCGCCTTCCGCCTGGAGGTGATGAACCACCGCTGGTGCGGCCACAGCAACGGCAAGACCTCCGACGACACCCGCCATTGGGAGATCTCCCGCCCCGGCCCGGTCGTCCTCACCACCCGCGCGCAATGGACCCAGGAACTCACCCCGGTGGTCAATGCGCTGATAGCCTCCCGCGAGCACAATTTCCTGAAAGTCCACTTCCGCCCCGACTCCCCGAACTTCTCAGCCACGGTGGATCTCGAAACCCTGGCCGATCCCGAATCCGCTTCCGGATTCTTCACGGTGCTGAGGGAACTAGCGGCGGGAGCTTCGGCGAAACAGCTTTAGCGACAGTTCTCGGTTCTCAGTTCTCAGTGAGCCAGCGGCTATCCAGCACAATCCAATATCTCAGCTTTCTCGCATCGCAACTGTCATCCTGAGCGCAGTGAGGCGCCAGCCGAACGCAGTCGAAGGATCGCACGATCGCCTGCATCGCCCGTGCCGCCGATCAGCTTTTTCACCACGAACCCAAGCCCTTCCGATTGAAGCCTCCGGCTAGCGGCATCAGCCATCAGCCATCAGCCATCAGCTATCAGCCATCAGCAACTAACTATCACCGACTTCCGGCTCCGCCAGGAACCGGTACCCCACCCCCCGCACCGTCAACAAATGCTGAGGCTTCGCGGGATCATCCTCGATATACCTCCGCAATCGCACCACGAAATTGTCAATCGCCCGCGTGTCGGTGTCTTCATTCAACCCCCATACTTCTTCCAAAATCGACTTCCGAGAAACTACCCGCCCATTGCTGCGGATCAGGTGCCGCAACAAGTCCGCCTCCATGAGCGTGAGTTGAATTTTCCCCCGGCTCGTGCTCAATTCCAGCGTGGAAAAATCGATGGATTTGCCGCGAAACGCGAAAACATCTCCAGCTTGCGCCTCTGAGCCACTGCCTTCAGGGGCACTGCTGACTGCTGAGCCCCGACCCGCGTGCAGCCATTCGCTTCGCCGGAGCAACCCCTTCAAGCGTGCCAGTAGAATCGCCAGTTCAAACGGCTTGGGCAGGTAGTCATCGGCTCCGGACTCGAAGCCCTTGAGAACGTCCTCCGGGCGCCCACGCGCCGTGAGCATCAACACGGGAACGAAATTCCTCGCCGCCCGCAACTCGGACGCCACCTCGAACCCATTCTTGCCGGGCAGCATGACATCGAGCACCACCGCATCAAACTTCTCTTTCTTCGCCAGAAGCCGCTCCAGCGCCGCTTCGCCATCAGCCACAATCTGGACCGAATGTCCCTCGGCCTCCAGGTTGTACGCAAGTCCGTCTGCGATGTGGCTCTCGTCCTCGACCACCAGCACCCGGCTCATGCCCGCTCCGTTCAAGCTAAGCTCCGCGGTAATTCCAGCGTTACGGTTGTTCCCTTCCCCTCGCCCGCGCTTTCTGCAAACACCTTTCCTCCATGCCTGCGGGCGATCGAGCGCACGATAAACAGTCCCAAGCCAGTGCCCTTTACGTGCGCGAGCGCCCGGTGCGACACCCGGTAGAACCGCCTGAAAATGCGTTTCAGCTCTTCTGGTGGAATGCCCACTCCTCGGTCGCGTACCTGCAGAGTCACATTCTTCTCATCCGTGGCCACTCGAACCGCGACCTCGACCTGACTGCCAGAGTACTTCACCGCATTGTCGAGCAGGTTCGAAACCGCCGTGCGCAGATCTTCTACGTTCCCCAAAACCTGTGCCCGATTGCCGTTGCTGCTGGCTACCTCATACTGCAAAGCGTTCTGTTCCAGGTGGTGCCGCGTTCGTACCAGATCGATGCATTCCCGCACCAGTTCATCGAACGCAATCTGAACGCGCTGATGTTTCGCCCCCCGCTGTCCCGCCTGGCCCGCCTTCAGGACCTGCTCGACAGTACCCAGCAATCGGTCCGTGTCGCTCAGCATGAGCCGATAAAATTCATGCCGCCGTTTGTCATCGACGTCCCTGCTTTGCAAGGTTTCGAGGTAAAGGCGAATCGAGGCGATTGGAGTCTTTAATTCGTGAGTCACGGCGTTGATGAAGCTGTCGTGCTGCTCGTTGCGCCGGATCTCGCGCACCAGAAAGCTTGTGTTGACGATTAATCCCGCAATCAGCACCGCGAACAGAATCACGCCCAAAAACAGCATGACTCCTTCGCGCCAATTCAGAATGATCCAGCCGACATTGAGCGCGACCGCCAGCGCCACCAGGCCCACGCCCAGCACGATGAAAAACGCAATCGTCTTACGGCGGCTAGAAATCTGCATGCAACCCTTCGCTCGTGACGATTGTATCTCGCAACTGGAATGCAATGGCGAGAACGATCCATCCCTGGCCGACAGAACGACGAGGTGTCCGGCCCGTGGAGCGACGGGCGTCCTCGCCCGTCGACACAACTCCAAAATCGCAAGCGGCCTTCAGATCGCAACACGATTGGAAAATGAAGTCGCGCAGCGACACCAGAAATTAGCCCCGCACGTCAGTGCGGGGAAACATTGCAGGGAAGAAGCCGAGTCCCCTTCAGGGGACGACACCCGACGGGCGAGGACGCCCGTCGCTCCAAAAACAAAAAGGGCGGCCGAAAGCCGCCCTCACCAGACAAAACCAAGAACCATTAGTCCGTAAACTGTGGTGCCACTAATTGCCCATTTGGCGCCGCCACTAACCCCTGCTTGATCTCGGTCAAATTCACCTTCCGAATATCCCAGGCCAACCCAAGCGTCTTTAAAACCCAGATTCCATACCAATTCAAATCCACTTCGTACCACGTCAGCCCATGCCGTGCCGAGGTCGGATGCGCATGGTGATTGTTGTGCCAGCCTTCGCCGAAGGTGAATATCGCTACCAGGAAGTTGTTCGTGGAAAGATCGCGGGTCGAGAAGCGCCGCGATCCCCACATGTGCGTAATCGAATTCACCGCCCAGGTCGCGTGCAGCCCGATCACTGTGCGCATGAAAATTCCCCACATCACAAAGGGCAGGCCGCCAATCGCCAGCAGAATTACGCCCAGTACGATCATCGGAACATAGTGATATTTGGTAATCCAGACATGGAACTTGTCCTTGGCAAGATCGGGGACGTAGCGTGCCAGAGTGGTGGTGTCATGGTGCATCGACTTGCCCATGAGGATCCAGCCCATGTGCGCCCACCAGGTGCCATCGATCGGCGAATGCGGATCGCCTTCCTGGTCCGAATATTTGTGGTGGATGCGGTGCGTGGCCACCCAGAAAATCGGGCCGCCTTCAAGCGCCAGCGTCGCGCACACTGTCAGGAAATATTCCACCCACTTGGGCGTCTTATAGCCACGGTGCGTGAGCAGGCGGTGGTAGCTCATCCCAATCCCCAATGAGCCCGACACCCACCATAGAAAACAGGCTACAAAAAGAGCCTTCCACGAAAAGAAGAACAACGCTGCAATGGCGCCCACATGGAACATCGCCATAAAAAATGCGGTGATCCAGTTGATCTGATCGTCGCCAGCGTGCTTACGCTCGATCGCTTCCAATTCCATTTAGATTTTTCCCCGTTTGGATACTGCTCGTAAGGTAACAGGGAAACTTGGTTGGCCTCTGTAATAGTTCTGTAATAGCAAGCACTTAGGGCATTACGAGGGTAACGGCCCGCTCCGGAAAGTGCTATTGCAATTGCGCCCCGTTCGCTCGGGCGTTGATTCATTTCGCGCAGGGGATGGCAATCTCCCGACAACACCGGCCCGCAGTCTGGATCAGTTTCGATACAGAATTTGCAGCCTGGATTTCCACAATCAAAAGTGCATGGACTTCCGTGACGCTCTGGTCACGATTCAAGCCCACTGATGCCGCTTCAGCAGTTTCGTAAATATCGAAGACGCATGAGCGGGCCAGTGTTGATGCACTCGAATGCAACTCAATAAATGTTCCGCTCGCCTTTTCCATCATCCCCATCCGGTAACCGGTTACCCGCCCCCTCTGCTTCGACCACAACGAAAACATTCTGATGTACTTCCGTGTCTCGACGGTCCAGTGCCCTAAGGTTATCTATGTAATCCAATTGTTGCTCTTTAAAGTCTGCAACAGGACTCGTAACGCTGAAGTCCCCCCAAAAATTCGTTTCGAGGACGGTGTGATGTTTCCCCTGGTTAGCTTTCAGTCCCGCATTTTTCGTGCCTCGTCAAGAAACCGACCTTCAACCGAGTTTTCGATCGTACTCGGATTTCTTCTAATCGGATTAATAGCGCTTACCAGTGCGTGCTCCTCGCTGAATGCTGGCACGCCCTCCAGCGCGACCAGTAAGCCCGCGCAGCCGATCGCGATGTCCGCACAGCTGCCGCCAGCGACCGTGGGCAGTGTATACCGCGCCGTGATCGCCGTAAGTGGGGGAAGCGCGCCCTACAGTTTCTCGATTCGCGCAGGGAAACTTCCTCTCGGCCTCAATATCAATGGTGTCACAGGATCGATTTATGGCCTGCCGATGCACGCGGGCACTTATGCATTCGTAATCGCGGTGTTGGACAGCAAGCACACCGCACAGGGACTGCAGAAGTTTGCTTTGACAGTGAGCGAGCTCTCAGCGGCCCAAAATGCGGTCCAAGTCGCGATTGCGCCGGCAACTCTTACGTTAGCGGCCGGCGGAGGCCACCAGTTCGCCGCCCAAGTTTCCAATGCCAGCAATCACGACGTCACCTGGTGGGCATCTGCGGGGAAGATCACCACCGCAGGCTATTTCACTGCGCCGACTGTCAACGCATCTACAAGGGTTCAGCTGGTGGCGAGCAGCAAAGCGGATACCAGTAAGCGTGCGTACGCGTACGTAGATGTAACTGCTGTCCCGGCATCATCATCATCAACCCCTCTGGCGATGACAAGCACGCCTCTACCCCAGGCAACAGAGGGTGTGCCCTACTCTGCCGGCCTGCGCGCTACTGGTGGGAATACGCCTTACCGCTGGAAGATTGCAGCTGGTTCTCTGCCTTCCGGCTTCTCGTTTGACGCAACCGCAGGAACCATTAATGGAACCGCCAGCCAGAGTGGTTCGTTCCCCTTGACGATTCAGGCAGCCGACTCGGCTGGGCATACCGCTTCTCAACAGTTCGCCATCAACGTGTTGCCTGCCGCGAACGGAAATTTCGACGGCCCGGCTGAGCTTCCGCGCGTTTACGTGAAAAGCTCATTGGCGGATACGCCGGCTCCGGGCAGTTCGCACACCGTAGCCACGATGGCTAGCCTGCAGTCGGCACTTAGTTCCGCCCGCTGTGGTGACACCATCCTTTTGCAGGCCGGTGCCACCTTCCAGGGCACCGTGGTGCTACCCGCCAAAAATTGCGACGACAATCACTGGATCATCCTTCGCACCAGTGCACCTGATAGTGCTCTTCCACCCGAAGGGACGCGGCTTACGCCTTGCTATGCAGGCGTAACTTCTCTCCCGGGACGGCCGAGTTTTGCATGTTCCTCATCCCGAAATGTGCTGGCCAAAATCGCGTTCGCCGGCACCGGTAGCGGTCCCATTGTCCTCGCCGACGGCGCCACTCATTATCGACTGATCGGCCTCGAAATCACCCGCAGTGCTCCGAAAGCCCTTGTCTACAACCTGGTCATCAACCAGAGTGGAGGCACCACCGATCACATCGTCATTGACCGCTCCTGGCTTCATGGGACAGCGCACGACGAAACGCAACGCGGGGTCGCCCTGGTTGGCAGTACTAACTTTGCTATCGTCGATTCCTTTTTCACTGATTTCCACTGCATCGCGGTCTCAGGGGCTTGCGGGGACTCGCAGGCGATTGCTGGTGGCCTCGGCGACAAGACTATGGGCCCTTACAAGATCGTCAACAACTATCTCGAAGCGGCTGGCGAGAACATCATCTTTGGTGGCGGCGGGGCAACTCGCACTCCTGAAGACATCGAGATTCGCCACAATCACTTCTTTAAACCTCTCATTTGGATGAAGGGGACCATTTGGATGAAGGGGACGCCCGGGTTTGTGGGCGGACAAGACGGGCACCCTTTCATCGTAAAAAACCATCTTGAGTTCAAGAACGCTGCTCGTGTGCTGGTCGAAGGCAACGTCATGGAGAATTCATGGGGAGGCTTCTCGCAGTTTGGCTTCTCCATTCTGCTCACGCCGAAAAATCAGAATGGCAATTGCCCACTCTGTGTTTTGCATGACGTGACTATCCGTTATGGCACCATCTCCAATGTCGGCAATGGCATCACGGTTGGCAACGGGATCTCCGATTCCGGCGCCGTGTCTCTGGGCGCATGGAACGAGAGCATTCACGACCTGGTCATTACTCACGTGAATGCAAAAACCTACAACGGAGGCGGCCACCTCTTCCAGGAAAGCAATAACAACGAGCAGAATCCGATTTACAACGTGGCCATCAGTCACGTCACCGGTATCGGCGACCCAACCGCTGCCATGCTGGTGCTCGGCAATGCTCTGAACAAGCCCCTTGCCGGTTTCAGCTGGACCAACAACATCCTCGCCGCGACGTCCGACGGCATCACCACAACCGGAGGCGGCGCGGGCAACTGTGCCTACCCTGGCTTTGGTGGTGGCCCCGCGGGCAAGCTTGATCGCTGCCTCAAAAGCTACGATTTTTCAGGGAACGTGCTGATCGGAAACAGTGGACCGTGGCCGAAAAACAATCCTACCCCAGCCAGCTTGGCGAACGTCATGTTCTCCAGTTCTAATCTGGGCCTTCTCCGAAGCCTGCAACTTCTACCCGCCAGTCCTTTCTCCAACGGGGGGACCGATGGTAAGAATCCAGGCGCAGACATTGCTGCGGTTCAGGCAGCCATTTCCGGAGTGGCTCCGTAATCCGTTCGAAACCGCGAACCGGGCTTTGACATCGCTCTTAAGCGCTTGCCATAGCCCGGTTCGGGCCTGTCCCCTCGCCTTCGACGCGGGTATTCTCACCATCTTCTACACAGTTCTGCTTCAGAGGCGAAGGGTTCGAGGGCGTGGGAGCGACCACCAATTACGGGGCTGATGCTGCGTGTTGCTGCTGGCTGGTCTCGACCTTCAGAACCCGCCAGCGCTTTGCGCCTTTCACTTCGCTCCACACCTCAACGGTCGGGGCCAGGACTTGCACAATTTTGTGCATGCCCGGCGCGTTGTCTTTCTCCGAAACTGCTTCAGCGATGAAATCAATACGATGTTCCTGAAGAAACTGGGAAGTGATCGGACCTTGCACTTCGAAATCCGCAACCACCCGGTTTGTAAGTTTCTCACCCGCTAATGAGAAATTGGCCTCCTCGATTCCTGTATCGTTTAAGACGCCTGCGCCGCGAGGCAGCTCATCAAAGAAATGAGGATAAACATACACATCACACCTTCTCCAGGCGTGACTGCCCGCCCTGGCCGCAAGCTCTCGGAGCGGCACGAACAGCGAAATGGTACAGGTTGCAACAACACAGGCTACCAGTAAAAACCGAAACCCTCGCGTCGCGGACCGGTCGAGCAACTCAAACAACGGCACGGCGAACACGCATCCAAGGAGCCATAATGGCAGCCCGAACCTCGGCATTCTCTGCAGCCCTATCCACCATAGAGCAAGGAGCCCGAGCCCTACGGGTATCAGAATCCGCAAAATTGGTGCGCCTCTTCCCCGCGCCGCCTGGTATCCAGCCCAAAAAACTCCGAGCGGCACGAACGCCGCAAACGCCGCCCCCAACCCGCTACCTTCACTATAAGGAATGAGCTGATCCCCCGGATTGCGGAACCATTCCGTCCAGGGATAGATCAACCACTCCGCGCGCCGGCGCACAAATTTGTCACTGAACTCGTTGCGTGTGATTTCAGAAGGCGCAAACCCCTGGAACAGTACGTGGCTCCCCACCTTGACCTGAAGAGGGAACACCGGGTTGTGCGTCTGCACGAAGCCTCGGCCAAACCAGAATAAGCTGGGAACCAGCACCGCCAACGCAAACAAACATATTCCGGCCAGCGACGCCCGCCAGTGTCGCCCGCTTTCCCAAATCAAAGTCACTGCGACGCCCACGCACAACACGGCGGCATACACATAAAACACCGGCTTGGTACCCACCGCAAGCCCGCATGCCAGCCCGGAGAGTAACAACATACGAGCCGACGAACGAGTCGGCCCATTGAAGGCCGTTGTCTTCTCCCGAGCCGGCTCTCTCCGGTATAGAAACAAAGCCAGTGACGCCAGAAGAAATGCTGTCCCGAACAAATCAACGTAGGCCGAGAACGTCTGAAACTCGACAATTGGAAGGCTGAGGGCCACGATTGCAGCTGCCATGGCAGCTTCCCGTCTGCGCGTCACCCTGCGCCCAATCAGGCAAACCGCTCCTGTCATGGTAAGCGCGGCGAACAAGTTCACTGACGGAACCAGCCACTGCCGGCCCGTGCTCAGCAGCAGCATCATTCCAATTTCCGCATTGCCCGGCAAGGCGTACTGCCAAGCACCGTATGTTGGAATGCTCATCGTGCCGGTCTGTATCCAACGCAACGCGACCGGCAGATGGTAGGCCAACGCATCCCA
>Ga0210399_10003425_pt1 | contig 12382 bp, 11 predicted proteins | sample IncBWC14MmetaG_FD_150865 | JGI IMG/M metagenome (GOLD analysis project Ga0210399, IMG submission 150865) | Forest soil microbial communities from Barre Woods Harvard Forest LTER site, Petersham, Massachusetts, United States - Inc-BW-C-14-M | ecosystem: Environmental > Terrestrial > Soil >... | reverse complement strand
GATATCGATATATAAAATCTAGAATGTCATCATTTAAACGTATGTTTCATATGTTAGATACAAAAAGCCAATCAAATACATCAAACAGTCTTAATAAATTTATAGATAGTGGTATCAATGAGGTATCTATAGTTGTATATAAATATTTTGTAAAACATATAGAGGATCCCATGAAAAATATTGAAGATAACGGTATAATAAAATGTTTGACGGATATAGTTTACAAGAGCAGTGTATCTTGTAATAAACGATATTATATACAATTAAAAGATCGACATATAGTTAATGCCCAATATATAAATGATATAGCAGATAAATTAATAGAGTTCAAAAAAAAACAAACTGTTTTAACGGAACCAAATGATTCGAAATATGATCAATCAAAAGAGTTATATTTTTCATCGATAACACAAACTGATTGGACAGATGAAACTGTTTATATGGGAGTAATGGGATTGTTAATACGTGTACAAACACCCAGTAATTCCGTAATGGGATTTAATCCAGATAGTATAAAAATAATGGATACAACAAATACAATAATAACTTTGGAACATCTATTATATGGATTCGGACATTACTATACACAATATGGTATATATGATAATGGATATAATGATAAAACAGTAATAAGTGGTGATGGAATTGGCAATGGCAATGCGATATTACCATTATATATAAATAAACAACACTGGCAAGTTGCGAAAATATTTATGAATCCAATAATGGGTTTAAACATTGCACAAAATCCGGCATTATACACTAAAACAAGTATATCATTATATTTCAATGTATTATTAGAACTATTAGCACAGGTATATTGTGATAAAGAGTGTGTATCAGACAAATCGGTACAGATAGTTATGGCTGTATATCGTGCAGCGTATGAGCTGTCACATAGCAGTTATGATCAATATGATTTCAACATATTTGTATCAAATCCACACGATAGATTGGTGAATATTGCGATATCAATTAAAGAGTTGATCGGATTATTCGTCACACAGTATAAATCAGCTAATATGGAAAATTTACGATATATTTATGAGGAGGCACATAGACGTTGTATGAAACACATATATCATGATATAACAGTATTATCAGATGTAATAGATATTGCAACTGCAGAAACAATGACAACTATCAATATAAATCAACTCATTGATATGAATAAGTTGGATAAAATTATTGATATGATAAATATGAAGCCCGAGATGATTGCATTAAACAATAATTTATTAGGTGCGATAATGTTCATGGATACATTACACGATATGACAACTGATGTATCCAAATTCATAACAGAATATGATGAATGTTATGATGTATTGACGGATAGTCAAGTCGTTAAAATAAAGAACAATATATGTAATGCAAGAAAACAGTCATATAATTTGATGGCATTATTAAAAATAGATAAAATGCAACTATATGCGATGACGATACAGAATATTGTGCAACGTGAGAATAAAAAAAGACAAATAGCAATAGATAATGGTAACTATCAAGATCCATTTAAGGATGCCGCGAAATGTATTCGCGATAGAGTTCGTGTTGTGATGTTATATAAATTATCACATATGATATGAATTTATTATATAATAAAAAGTTTTAACTATTCAATAAAAACAACGTGATAAATTTATTAAGTTGTTTTTAAAAGTAAAGTGATTAGTTAATTGTTTAGGTTTTACAATAAATCAAAAGTTTGGAGTGGGATGAATGTTCATCCAGTGATATTTACTCCATGATGACATCATCCGACGGTTCAGCATCGGCATCATCAGATTCAGACTCTTCAGCAGGAGTGTCTTGTGTGACAGGGGTTGCCGGCCACTGCAGCTGGATGGCAGAGTCGACGATCTTCTGGTAGGACTCTCCGGTCTCGCGGTCAGTGAGCCAGATCTGCTTAGCGCAGCCGAAGATGCGGACATTCTTGAAGTCCTCATCAGCGGTGACGATTTCGCGAAGCCGCGTGCAGATCGATTGGACGCCGATCTTGTTCATGAACTCCTCTTTGGTGAGAAGTTGGCCGCCGACACTTGGGTAGCGAATTCCGTAGATCGGGCCGCTGGTCAGATTGCTGGCCAACACGTGCGTCTTCTCGAGTTCAGCTTTGCCGGCAGCAACATAGTCCGCGCGATTGACTGGAGTGGGATCATCTTTTTCGCCTGAGAACATCTGATCGACGCCAAAGACGTGCAGGAAGCGCTGCGTGTAGGGATGACCAGTTTTTTGGACACCTTCAGTCATTGCCTCAACCATGCGACTGGCGATGCAGTCGAGCAGCGGTCCACTCAGCTGTTCGGGTGTTTTGGCCTCGATTTCCAGGCGTTCCAGCAGCCACACCATCATGTTGTCCGCAGCGTTTTTCCACTTGATCGGGATTTTTGCATCCTCGACAGCGCATTTCTCGGCGGTGATACGCTGCAGCTTTTCGACGATTTTTGCCGGGGGAACAACTGCGCGGGGTGCAACAGTGACGAACTTCTTTTCAGTGCCCTTCACTGTGTTGTGCACAATGACTTGACGCTGTTGCGGTGCATGTTGCGCATGTCGATCGAAACGTGCTTTGCGCGAGTAGGTCGGTGTGACCCACCTGTTGTGCGTGGGTTTGACGGGTTTGGGACCTCGACTTTCCACTGGAGCAGCCTGTGCAGTTGGTTTTGCTGCGACAGCTTTGGCGGCCTTGAGTTTGGCAGCGCGGAACTCGGCGAACTCCTTCAGCTCATCTGCTGTCAGGTCGGTTGCGGTCTTCTTGGGCGCGGTCTTAACTTTGGTGTCAGTATCCTTGGTATTCGCTTCACGCAGTTTTGCGATAGTGGATTCAACGGACTCGACGAGTTTAACGGGGTTAGCGGCAACAGGTGTAGACATGATTGTTTGGAAAGTAGTCAGATTTGATAGACTTGCATGTTAGTGTTAATCTTATTGGACTTTTCAAGCAGTTAGAATTTCAATTTTTTCCATATGAATTATTTCAATATATAATAATATAATATATGAATTTGTATCATTTGATGTCATAAATAGCGTCAAATGAATGGTGCCAACATAGATATTTATTAGTAGATTTAATATGATATGTCGCTTTCTCATTACAAGTTGGCTGTTTATCACATTTTACATCGTTTTCTGTATCATACCTAATAATATCACTATTATCTGCGATTGGATATATAATTGGTCCAGTAATAAGTGATATAATTGCCTGCATTTCATCAGATGTAGTATTATATATTTTATATTTATGTTTTTTGTCATTTTTTTGTTTATTATAATCATTAATTTCATCAATTAGCGTATTGATATCAATTTGTGGTGTTTTATTATCGTGCATTATATATTAAACATTATATAATAACGATGACTATTCAACACTATATTTTTCAATTTTATTGCTATTGTCAATTTCTATGAGTTTATCTACCCATTTTTTATATTTAAGTGTGAGTAGTTTGACGTTATCAGAATCATTTTCATCACTTTTATCCACTATATTATTGCTGTACCGTTTATTATACTCGGTACAGATAACCTGATTAGAATCTATATTATTCTGAATCAGATTGAGATACTCGTTATTGACGATCATATCATTATATTTGACATATTTATTTGTTTTATTTGCCACAATATAATCAGTATTAACTTGATTGTTAATAGAGTGTGTTTTCTCGAATTTATTGTCGTTTGACCAGTATCGCATAAAATATCAGATTTATATATACATTATATTTTAATAAATTAATTATTCAATTTTTAATCATCTGCATCACTGTCAGTTGTTTCTTTTTTTGGAATATTTGTTTGTTTAACACGTACAGGTGGTTTAATTTTTTTAGGTTTTGGTGTATCAGCAACAACTGCTACAGATTGCGTGGCCGGCGTAACTGGTGTGACTGGTGTAACTAGTGTAACAGGTGTAACTACTGCTGCAACTGCATTTTTATCTTTTTTAGCACGTGTTTTTTTAGCTGGAGCCGCTGTAACAACTGATACCACAGGTGGAGCATCGACGGATACAGACACTGCAGATGGAGCAACAACTGGTGTGGCTACAGGTTTATCTTTTTTAGCACGTGTTTTTTTAGCTGGAGCCGCTGTGATAACTGGAGCTAATTGGATAACTGGTTGTGCAACTGCAACTGGTGGAGCGACTGATTGTGCAACTGGTGTAACAACAGGTGTGGCATCGCCTTTCTTCTTACGCGGTTTTGCCGGAGCTTTGGGAGCTGCTTTAGTACGTGTTTTTTTAGCAGGCGCAACAGATGCCGCAACAACTGGTGCCTGTACAGCTGCGGTAACAACTGCGGCAACAGCAGCAGTATCATCCTCACCATTTTCATCATCTGGATCATCATCAGTTTCTTCAACGATTGAATCTGCGGATTGACCAGCAGATGGATTATTCATAACAGATATATCACTCAATATAGTTTTAGAACTGTTTGCTAATTTAATAATCACACCTAGTGCATGTTCTCTTTTATTTTCAAATTCATCTAATATACGTGTATATTTACCAATCTCATTTGTAATACTGTCAAACTCTGCACGATGTTTTTTATAATCATCCATTAGATGTGGACTAATAGCAGAGGGAGGCGGCATTTGTGCTTGAGAATGTTGAGGTATCACGAGAGGTACATAAGTTGGTGCAACTGATCCGGTTGCATTACTGGCAATATGTTGAGGTACAGCGACGGTTTGCGGTACAACGGTTATCGGTACAGCGGTAACAGTAACTGTTTTTTTTGCAGATTTAGGAGGCATATCTCAATAGTATTATATATGATTATTATATAAAGTACAATAATCAAATAGTATTTTATTCAATTTTTTTGACATATATAAATAGTCGCAAAAAATTGAATATATAACAGTATGATAATGACTGTATATTATAATAAACCATATAATGAATAAACTAGACAAGGCAATTGAACTATTTGGAAAATATGAGTATGAACAATCATTACAACTTTTATTACAATATATCGATGAGGTATCGGAGTGCAAGATTGCAATGAAATACATATATAGGACAAGTATATTTACCGTAATAGATAAAACTGCAAAATGGCTGACAGATATGGCTGCATCTAATATGTATGCAAAACTGTATCTCGGCTGGCTGCATTATAACGGCGATGATGTCGCGACAGCATATCGCATATTTACAGAAATATCAGAATCATACCACACAGCGGCTGCAAGTGCACTTGTTGGATTAGGACAAGTTTATGAACATCATAGACATGTGACTGATTATAAGAATGATCCAGATGATAAAAATGCAATTGATAAAGCAAGTCATATATATTATTACACAGCTATAATGGAAGAACAGGCTGCACCATATTATATGGGTCTCTTGATGGGGAGAGAAGATTATAGACATAGATATAATTCACAAGCAATTGAACATTTTACGGCGGCGGCAGAATATGAATACATCCCGGCAATGATGAAATTGGGTGAACTTTATGAACATGTAATGGAAGCTGGTTATGAACATGCGGTGAATCAAGATATTAAGAAGGCTATTGAATGGTATAAACGAGCAGCCACACTTGGATATTATAAAGCACAACTAAAACTTGCGGAATTATATACCGAATTAAAACAGAATGATCTGGCATTTTATTGGCACTGTGTCGCAATATATATATCTAAAAAACGATATACAATATATATAAATACAGATGATAAAAAAAATAAACGACAAAAACTTATTTCGCAACTTGCTAAAATTAATTATATTGATCGATATGATATTGAAGACGCAGATCATACTGACCAATCGGATAATAAACGACAAAAAATTACGTAAATTTGTGCCAATATTTATGTAAAAATTCGCGTGTCAAATGCCATAATTTTACATTCTCAAGTGTGGTATCATTGGTGACCATATCTTTTATTTTATCTCGTAATACCCAAACATGAGCATTTTTCCATTTTTTCATACACATCTCTCCGACATATTGATGTTTTGGATGCGGATTCCATTTGCGAATAGCCATATTATATTTAATTAATTTATCCACATCAACAATAAAACAGTTGTAAATACCCCTTGAAATACGTTTTGCAACCTGCTGAAATTCGTTAAACTTTATAAATTTATCAATTGAGGTTTCTTCACATGATTCGCGATATGCCGCCTGAATAGCAGATTCGCCATCATCTAAAGAACCTTGTATAAGCGCCAATTTATTGCCGCCGGACATATAGTATGCTCGATGTTGTAATAGTATATATTTTTTACCAAATGCACGTTTTATAAATATGACACCTGCAACACGTTTAGTCATCAATACAGTTATATATAACGGTTAGACAAAAAATATTGGATAAATGATTTCAACAACAATACCCAACAATATCCATCTAGGAAAACAGGCCAAAGATACATTACCGTGAAACAATGTGTATGCGTCATTATATCGCCAAGCTTTGTTATGGCGGAATAGATATATGAGATAATATCCAAATATGATTTCGAATAACCAACAATTTATCGGAAATAATACAATCCTCATATTGCGATCACATATCATATATATGTATAAGTCGATCATCACAGGCATATAGATTACATTACCAATATATTGTTCCACCGTTGTGAAATATTTTTTTTCATTATATTTATACCATAACAGTTCTATGATCGCATAAAATGATGCGCCAAATATGCATAAATATAAGCGTTCACGTGTTAGAAACAACAACCAAATTGTTAAAATGGTGATTAATGATATTAATTTAGATTTTAAAGAGTACATTTGCTTGTATAATCTATATGAAAATAGATATGAATACATTATATTTTCATTTTTTATTATATAAATATCTTGTTGATTATATATAAATGGCCTTTCTAGCAGCGACATCTTTTGTATTTGGTGTAATTATATTAGTATTTGGAGTGGTGTTATTGATAGATTATGGCATGATGTCTGATAGCGATAAACAATCATCATATAATAATATTATCGGATACATACTAGTAGTAATATCAATAATATTTATGTTTATAATTACATTTCTTGTATAATAATTTTATGGCATATAATATATATATAAATGTTGACGGGATCCGAAATAGTAATGATAGCTGGTGCGATGGTATTTGTTGTTGGCATAATAATTGTAGTTGTGGCAGGACATATAACGTCAAAGGCAGCCAAGCAACCAGATGGTAAGTATAAGGTAATGCCAACATCAAAACTTACATTTGCCGGTGCTGGTGTGATGTTTACCGGTGTAATTATTATACTTAGTCCAATTTTTTATAGTTTTTGGTAAATACATCATGAAATATATAAATTGATTTATAATTTGTCCAAATTTATTGCTCAAGTTATAATATATAAATGTCTGATGAATATATTAAATTAACCGAATTACCAGAAGACAAATTACGAGATATTCAACTATCATGTCCTGGTGAAGATGAACATACATATAAAATGCCCATGGAAAGTGAAATGTTTTATACCGATAAATCGAGTCCATATTATGGAAAATCAAGATATGCATATTTAACATTGGTTATGTTGGGAGATTTATATATATCGGCAGCACTTGTATTAGCTTATAGCATACGTTTATCAAATACCAAAGCAGATATTGTTGTATTAGTAACTAATGATGTGACACAAGCCGGACGAGATGCATTAAAACTTGTATATGATAGAGTTATAGAGATAGATTATATAAAGGTGTTATCAGATAGAGTGCGTAAAGATCCAAAACGACAATATTTAAACTATGTATTTACTAAATTTAATTTGTTTAAATTAGTGGAATATGAAAAAATTATCTTATTAGATGCGGATGCGATTGTGTTGAAATATTATGATCATTTATTTACTATGCCTACACCAGCGGGAGTTATATTGAATGATAAGGATGATTTTATAAAATATGATAAATCGGGTAACTATGTAATACGAAAAGATTTAAAAATAGATTGGTATGAAAAATATTGTGCTGAATGTGGACATGGAAAATCGATTCCGCGAAGAATGACAGATATTGTATTAAAAGATAAACGCAAATCAGGTATTGGTGGCGGATTAATGTTATTGAAACCGGATATTAAAGAGTTTGATAGTATAATGTCTGATCTGAGAAATTCTCAAACACAGCGATTAATCGGTAGTTTTTCATGGCCAGAACAACAATATATGTGTGCACGATATTCTGGCAAATGGACAAGTATAAACCCCCGATTTTTTGGTTTACAAGGTTATCCTCATTGGAGTGTGTTATATGGACTACAATATGGAGGTGATAAACCATTTATTAGAAATACAAAAATGCCGGAAGCAGAACGATTGAAATACTCGGATTATATATTATGGCATGCTTATTATTATGTCATATTGCAACGTTATCCTGTATTACGTAATCTCAATTTTTTACAAGAGGTGAATAAATTTAATGAACTGTTTATGCGACAAAAACAGCCTGCTTTAAATTTAAAACAGTTACATATAATAAAAACAGATCGGTCATATAAAGAAATAAAACGCAAAAAACATATATCATTAAAATATAACATACCATATAACAAAATAGATCGCGATGATATCAGAAAATATATGAAAAAAAGCGAAAAATCAAAGGTGGAAAAACAGTAAGATAAAAAAATAACACAATGGGAATAAGTAGGTAAAGGGTATCAGGTTTGGAATTGATCCCAACGTAGTGGAATCAATCCCGACAAGATTTTTTTTACGAAAATCTTTAGGGGTTGACCGATATTTATCAGTCATGGTAAAGTTATTAGTTAAGATTCGTTGGCGTGCCGTCAAGTAAAAACTATCAGGCGGGCGTAATTTTTGTCATCAGAGGTTTGCCCCTCAACTGACTCAGTTGATTGCGCACAAAGTTAATGTTGTGCGAAGCGGATTGTTTGGTCGGCAGTGTTTCAACAGGGACACGTTTGACAGAACCGTGCACAAGGTCAGTATTGTGCGTGGTCTGCAGAGGTTTGATCTGTAGAGGTTTGGTCTGTTTAGTTTCAACAGTGGGTTTTGTGGATTTCCAATCAGTTTTGCCACTTTTGAACTCGGAATAAACCTGTTCTGTGGGACGATAACTGACTGGTGCAGTGCGTCTAGCAGATTGATAGACAGGTTTTGCAAATGGATTGCATTTGCCTTCATTGATCTTCAATGCAATTTTGTGAGGAGATCCATCTGCGTTGGTAGCAGTAAGCGGCTCAGCAAGTGCGTGACGTATTTTTTGTTCATAGCTTTCCATAACTGCAGGGGTAGCGGACGTGTTTGACCAAAATTCAACATCAAATTGTTTGCCCTGTTTATTTTTTGCGACACTAACTTTAAGAAGATAAAACATCATCATAAAATCCTCAGTCTCACCAGTCAACATTGTTAAACTCATCGCCCAAAAATCATCAACATCTTCAATATTGACTGTATATCGAATGACATATCCAGTTTTGGGAATTTTGGTGATATCAATATCCGCGGCGGATTTATCGGCAAAATTCGTGATGTCGCGAGTTGAAGCAAATGCAAAGCAAATTTTTTCGGGCAATGTTTTCAATACCAAGTTGCTGGTAATGTTGTAGTAACTGCCCCACAGATGAGCAACATTATCAAATGTAAACATATCTTTAAAATTATATGCGGTACTGCTGTCAACTTGTTTGTTTTTTGCAATATCGCGATACATAACATGCCAGGGTCGGTTCAGTTTGAGTTGTTTTGCATCAATTTTAATTTGAGACACTGTTTTGGATGGCATTGTTACGGAAGACATTGTGTGTGCGGTTGTTCAAGTGGCCTCGCTATGTAAATCAGTACTAAAAAGCACAGAATAAGATAGCAAGCTATTTTAAACTATTATAATGGATTTATTAGGCAATTCAAATTTCAATTTTTTTAGTATATAAGTATATAAATATATCATGCTTATATACTCAAAACAGTTAAAAGATAAGGTTGATGCTATTATAAAAGGATTAATATTGGGTGATAAGATGGTATATTGGGGTAGTTTTGGCAAGAAATACGTTACTGATATTGATGTCACAAATTTCGTTCATAACCGTTCTGTAGACGATGTGATAAATCATATTACCACTATTGCACAGCCCACGGCTGAACGGCGATTTATACGATTAACTGCCGGATCTGATCCGAGATATACATATGATTGGGATAAATATGATAAAGCCAGTTTTCAGAAATTAACACAAGAGTTGCATAAATTGAAACTATTATCAGATGAAGATATTGAATTAATCAATCGCAGTCAAGATGATATATATTTATATCAGTTTTTGTTCAATAAGAAATCGGTATTAAGATGGTCATTTAATGAACTGATGAATCGCGAAAAAATAATCGATTCAATAACGATAAAATTAGTGGATGCAGTAGAACATCGCAATGTCATACATTTAATTCATAAAATAGATGATATTTATATAGGTATTGATATACATTTTGACGTTATAAAAACAGAAAAAATAGTGCAACCATCAATTGAACAACATATAATGATGGCAAATTATAAAATAGATACAAAAGATTACTATTTTGCATTAAGAGAGTTGAGACATTTTTTTAAAAATGATAGAAATATGTATAAACAGTTACAATATATTACAGAAGAAAAATATGGCAAACATAAACAGTTGTTAACATATATATATTTATTTAAGAATATAACAAATAACAGTGTATTTAGTGACAATCCGGATGTGTATTATACAATATTTAAAAAAATTGTAAAATATAATAAACGATATATAAATTTTTCATCACCAATATTAAATATAATATATAATGGTCTTAAAACACATAGTTATAAAGAAACCACCGATGCAATAAACAAATTAGCGGATGAATATACCACATTTTTAAACAATATAGCATATAAAGATTTAGTAATATATCGACAAAAGTTATCGGATAATATAAAACAAAATATACACCCGCTCGATTAAGCATAAATAAATGAGTATTTCTCCTCATTTATATCCGTCTTCTTTCCACCATTTTTAATAAACATATCAAATCCACCTTTGATATCATCTAATGTCAGAATTTTACGTTCACGCGGATGTTTGCCAAATACTCTGACAGCATGCACAATTTTACTATTGAACAATAAAGTTTCGATGTCACCACCAAAATGTTTAAAAGACAAGGCATTTGTCTCGATAAACATTTGTAAAGTCTCTTTTGATCCACTTTTGTGATGAGAGTCTTTTTTATCATCCACAAGTTTACCATCAAGCTTCCACTTGCAATCATCTATTTTTTTGACTAAAATATTTGTTAATTCAGCAGATGAATATTTCTCAATTGAATATGTAAATGGGAATCTGCGACGTAATCCTTCATTGTGTGAGAAAAAACATTTCTCTAGTTCGTCGGGATAACCTGCGATGATACATAGAAATTTGTTTTTATTTTCAGACAAATTTTGATTAAGCACATCTATACACTCTTTAGAATATGAATCACGTTTATCCGGTGTGCCAAGTGAATATGCTTCGTCGATAAATAAGACACCACCTTTACATTCATCGATGACACGTTGAGTTTTTACTGCAGTGTGTCCGAGAAATTCGCCGATTAGATCAGTTCGTCTTACAATTTTAAAGACAAACTTATTCTTTTTGCCGGTCAATTCATTTATGGCATTTTTAGTGCCTTTCAAAACACCGAGAGCATAATATATATTTCCCAATATTACACCTAACATTGTTTTACCAACACCTGGCGGTCCCTGCACAATTGTGTGTAACATATTATCATTTTTCTCAAATGACTGTAAAAAATATATAATCTTATTAACTATATCTTTTTTAACAGAATGCATACCGACAACATTTTTGAGTTCCGTCAACGGTTCAATTAAATGGTTGAGTTTTTTCAGATCAACCGCATATTTTGATGCCGTTAATGGATCATACATTCGGCCAAGTTTAATTAGATCATCCAGTGTTTCAATTTTCATATCTAAGAGTTCATAAGTTTTGTTCTCATCAAGTACAAAATCATCATTTGCGCCGACATCAATATCTTCTTCTTCTTGTTTATCCGGCATCCCCATTAAATTTTTCATGATACTTTCAAACATATTTCCGCTTTTATATGATTTAATTGTAGATGCAGAAGAGCCCATTGGAAACATATTAACCGGTGCAATTTTGTTTTTATCAACCGATTTCAATTGTTTTTTATCGGATTCTCTACCATCAGGTGATGTTCTAGTGCCAGTCATAATTATTGTGTCAATTATACCGGATTTTGTAGATCCCAATTTCCTCGTATCCACAGCGGGTGGTAATCCGGACATAACTTCATCTTTATCTTTAGATGTGATA
>Ga0210399_10003424_pt1 | contig 12383 bp, 11 predicted proteins | sample IncBWC14MmetaG_FD_150865 | JGI IMG/M metagenome (GOLD analysis project Ga0210399, IMG submission 150865) | Forest soil microbial communities from Barre Woods Harvard Forest LTER site, Petersham, Massachusetts, United States - Inc-BW-C-14-M | ecosystem: Environmental > Terrestrial > Soil >... | reverse complement strand
ACTTGCAGGACGTCCACGCGGATGTTCCATTGGTAAAAGCAACCAATGCGTGGGCTGGCCAGAACATCGGCATCCTCTTCGAGTCAAGCATCGTTTCGCAGGCGTTGATCGGCGGCGTTTGGGATTTGGACAACGTGCGCCTGGTGGAAACGGCGCCGACGCTGGCCAACCCAGTCCGGACCAACGGCCAATTCAGTTTCACATTGCAAAGCGATCCCGGGCTCACGTTCCAAATTCTCGCGACGACGAACGTCACCCAACCATCCGCAAACTGGACCACTATCGGCACCGTCACGAATGTCACCGGGGCCGCCGTGTTCGCCGATCCAACCACCAACCTCAACACGCGCTTCTATCGGGCGCGCCAGTTGCCTTGAGGACGAGGCCGCGTTGTGCAGTCGGCAGCTTCATCTTCGATTCGCCGGGCGTTCACGCTCATTGAGCTGCTGGTGGTCATCGCGATTATTGCGATCGTCGCGTCGTTGCTTCTCCCGGCGCTTGCGTCAGCCAAACAAAAAGCCCGCAGAATCGCCTGCCTGTCGAACCTTCACCAGTTGGGCGTCGCGATTCAAAATTACGCGCCGGACAACAGTGGAAGAATTCCCTACGGTCCCCAGGCGCCGCCGTTCAGCAACCCGTCGGATTTTTATCCTTCAACCGGTGCGCCCACGAGCCTCATTTCTCTGCAAAGCGGCGCTCCTGTCGGCCTGGGATTGATGTTGCCGCAACAACTCGCCTCACAGCCCAGGGCGGTTTTTTGCCCGGGCAGCGATCAACCGCTGGATACAGACGCCGAGTTGGCCAAGGTCGGCTTTTATCAGGCGCAATCGAGTTATTACTACCGCCACGCGGGAAACACCCTGCTGCATGACACCTTCGCCGCCACGAACACCCCCGCCCATCTCCAACTCGACAATCTCGGCGACAACCGCAATGGCTTGCCGATCCGCGCCCTGGTCATGGATACCATTTTTCTTTGTCCGCCCGACCTCGCAGCTTACGGGGTCAAACCCAGCACACATCATCAACAACGATTTGCGGACATCCTTTTCTCGGACGCGCACGCGGTATCCCGGCAAAATCCTGACGGGCGTTTTACCGTAAACTTGAATAGCTACAGCGACATCGTCGGCGCCTTCGATAAAATCCTGGCAGTTCTGGAACAGGCCGACATGGCGCAATGAGCCGGACTTATTCGGTTTTCTTCGCCGGCTTTGGAGCCGGGGCAGGCTTGGCCTCAGACTTCGCCGCCGGAGCTTTGCCTTCGCCGGAGGATTTGCTCTCGCCTCCGGTTTTCGATTCGCCCGCCGGCGCGGATTCCTTTTTTGCACCGGCCTTGTAATTCTCGCTGCGATAATCGGTGATATAAAACCCGCTGCCTTTGAAAATCAGCCCCGCGCCCGCGCCGATCACACGCTTCACCTTGCCCTTGCCCCATTTCTTCTGCGCACAAAGCTCCTTGGGACAGGTGGTTAACGCGGCATCTCCCATCGATTGAACCTTTTCAAACTCATGGCCGCATTTCGAGCAGACGTATTCGTAAGTTGGCATTTTTCCCATTTAATCGTAACTGGCGCGGGCGTCAAGAACCGGGCTACCGGGACGAAAACAAGGATCGGTGTGGGGTAATTCAAACCGCTTTTGCCCTCGAAGGAATCTTAACTCCCCAAGGAACGAGAAGCCGAACCACGGCACAGGCTTCGGGTGAATTCAAGAGCGGATACACAGAAACACGGGAAGGCAGTGGAAGCAGGGCCGCCTCACTGGCAGGTTTGTAGGCGATGAGCACAAAACTTATTCTACGATTCAATGCGATCGAGTACCGTCTAGCTTGCCATGCGGCATCTGGTTTTAACTCATGAGGGGCATTCGTCACGTCCGCGACCTTGTTTTCGAGAATCAATTCGCCTGGCAAGATGACGTCGGATTCCCCGCCAGCAAATTCCGCGCCTTCGCGTGCGTTGACACCTCGCGCTCGCAGGAGCTTCAAAAGTTCAGTTTGAAGACCTCTCTTTTCATCAGGGCGCTCATCTTTGGTGAACGCCCCGCTTTTCTCGAGAGCGTCCAATACGAAGCAAAGATCTTCCAATCCCTTCGAAACGGAATCGCGGATGGATGCGACCAAACCGCCGGGAAGAGCGTTGAAAAACTCCTGAACTAGACGACGCTTAACATCCGAATCTTCATTGCACCATTCGCCTGGCAAACGAATGTCGCCTTCTCGAAGGGGAAGCAGCTTGATCCGGGTTTCGGTTAGACCACTGAAACATTCCGGGGTGCAGAGTCTACTTTTAAGCACCGCGTCCATCCAACCGCGCATTTTGGGACTTACTAGATGTTCTACTTTACACAAATGCAGGGCTTCGGTCCTCATGACCAAGCCGTATTTCTGGAAAAAGAGGATTTGTGAAGCAAGCGAGACGACCTCCGTATATTCTTTCGGCGTGAACACGTATCCGCATTGCTTCTGGTTTTTATAGGCCTGAGACCATTTGTCAGGATTAAAAAACAAATTGGCGTCAGTTAATCCCCCACTCTCAGTTCGCACCAAAAGTTTGCGTCCTGGAACCGTCACCCGATCGTCAGGCAAGTCCACCAAAACATGCTCCGGCCCAAACGAATCCTCACTTCGTTTTAATTCGGGAATCGCCTCTCTGAGCTTAACGGTCAGGTCAAATATCTCGTTGCTGAGTTTTTGCTCGTCAAAATTTTCATACACTTCCATCCATAGACTCGACCGAGTATTAGCTTCCTCCTCCCCTTGCAAACCGTCCAAACCCGCTATAAATCTCTCAGCAAAAGCAAAAGCGCGGTGGTAAAAATGTCGTACACGAATGGCGCCTCCAAGTCTCTTGGATCTAATACTGCCGCCTTCGAGGTCACCGAGTTTCATCTCACCGCTAAGCAAATAAATCATCGCGTCGTCCGTTACGTTGGAAAAAAGCTCCACTAGCGAAAACGGTCGCTTCCTCTCTGCCTCGGCAAGTTCAAACAATCGGCGAACCATCGCTTCCCCACAGCGTACTTTATGGTGATAATACACCCGATCGTACAAAAGAACTCGCCCAACAATCATTTGTTCATATGCGGTCAGACCTGACAGGGAAATTCCTAGCTGATCAAGCCGCTGATTTGGCGCCTCTTGAGCACGCTTTTTTAACTCTTTGTCGAGAACATTATCCGGTGTAATGGTTACAATTTCCAATTTGTTGATTAGGCGGTTTACATCGAGGCCGATTGGAAGCCCGGTGAAATAACTGTCCCTGGTCATATAATCCAGTTTATCTGCATCAACCGGCCCGGATACAATCCCTGCCAAATATGGCGCGGATAGGTATTTTCGTGAACCGAGAATCCTTGCAGAAATAGCTTGCGCCAAGTTTTCCTTTGGATTGAATGGAATAGCGAAGCGAGCGTGCTCGAAAACTTTCCTAAGAGGTTCGCTAAGGATGGCAAGAACTGCTATCGCCTCGGACGGCTTTATGTGCAGCGCGCCTTCAAATTCTGTCCGGAGCAGATCGAAAATGCGCTCAAACTCGTTGCGAGCCCGGCTTTTAGCCAGGGATTCAGTGGCATGGCTGAACGGCGCGTGCCCGATGTCATGCAAAAGAGCCGCAAGCCGTATGGAAAACCGGTCGTCATCTCGCGGAAGTGGGAGGTCGGTATCAGGTTTATTTCCATATATCCTCCTGTAGTACGCATTTTTCTCCAAAGCTTGGATCATTCGAGAAGCAATTTCAACAACTCCTAAACAGTGGCTCAATCGATCGTGTAGGGCCGAAGTGTAAACTGTGTGGGCCATTCCTAGTTGCCGAATTCCACGAAGCCGTTGCAAGAGCGGGCTATCGAGCATTGCAACTTCCCATTCGAATAGTTCGACCGGGCCAAGAACGGGATCGGTAAAGGTTTTTGGAAATGCGGTCGGGAGGCCAGACCGTCGAGATAGGTTTTTATGAATTTCTTGAGCCCACGCGTCCGCAAGAACGGCTACCTCTTGCCAGAGGTTCGGCGCACACTTTTCAAGTTCGTGGCGGAGTTCATTAGCATTCATCCATGTCGCCGGCGGGTGCTCACGCTGGCCTGCGACCATTTAGCCCAATCTAGGCCGACTCCGCAACTGCCAATTCTGCTTCCGCCTTCGCACTGGCCTCGCGAAGGGTCTTTCCCCAGAGACGTGCCTGCTCTTCGGAAATCTCCAGCTTAGCCAAACAACGTCGCGCCAACGCAATCCCGACCACAATATTCGTACGAGTATAGGATGGATTGGGATCGCTAGTGAGTTTTATCTCCGTAGCGAGTTTCTGGATGAGTGGCAACTCCAAGCAAGCCAGGCCACCGTCGCCACTGACAAAGTGCAGTTGATTTCTCGCCCATTCCGGAAATGCTCCCCTGTCCACAGCATCACGCAATGCGTATTCCATAACTCCTCGACCGGTTGGCATGGATTCCTTCCCTGCACCCCCGGCATCGTCGCTCACGATCCAACACGAATAAAGCAGCTGAGTTAATCTGAGTAGCTCGTTCATATGCCGCCTTTCATTTTGACTTTCGACGTCATTATTATTCGCTTCATTCACTTTCTACCGCCTCGCCGAGGCGGAATTCTGGGCACACAATACCTAGTGTATCGCGCCTCGTCAAGGCCCAATATATGGGTTTAACCACCCATTGAAGCCTCTATCAATCAGCACTTTACGGTGCCCGAAAACGCAAAAATGGTTTTGACGTCAATTGCCACATGGGGTTAAAAAACCACATTCTGGGGCAAGCACCCAGCCAGCAAAATGGCGCAGCAGATCGCATCAAAAAAAGACCCCAGCAAAATCTGGATCCAGACCGTGGATTCGCGACACAGGATCCGGCTGGGCAAACATGCTGCCGAGCATCTGCCTTGGCTCAAAGCCTCTGAAGGCTTTGGAATCGATTTCGTTTCAAGGGTTGGACCAACAGGGCAATTGCATCTGTCTCTGAAAGATCGCGAGGAGACCCTATTGCAAAAAGTCAAAGCATCACTTGATGCCTCGCCGGTCGGCTCAGATATTATCGACCCTCGAATCGACGTCTTGAGGTACGAAGCAACGAAATGGGTTATCCCCTGCACTTTTGAAGCGAAGAGTACGAGATTTACACTTGTGCTGCCGAGGGAAGCACGTGATTTGGGGTTAGTTCCCAACGAAAATGGGATCGCGGTCATATTCAGTACAGGCGATATCCTGGAGATATGGCCTGCTGGAAAATGGGTTGAGCATGTGACCAAGATTAGCGCAAATTTGAGCCACTTCACCGCGCTGGCTCTTGATGAAATTGAGTCGCGTGGGCTAGAGTAGTGGCAGCAAGCTTTTGGCACGGAGCCAGAGGCTCCCTCTCCAGGCCGCGGAATGCAAGCCGAAGTTATTCACCGGTGTCACCATTCTGGCCATTTACGGGCGGACGCTTTCTGGAGGCTTATTATCAGGCCAATCACCGCCATCGACAGCAAAAATGATTCCGGCTGTTGGACTTTGGACCTCATCAGCTATTCTTCACCCATGCCGAAATGGTGCAAGACCATCATCGCCGTCCTGTTGCTGCCGCTTTGTGTCGGCGCGGCGAAGGCGCTGTGGCTGGTGCTGCGGGCCAGCGGCGAAGCGGCGACCATTTGGGTGGCGCTCCTGGCCGGCGCGGCGTGTTGGATCGTCATTTACATCCTGCTGCCGAAACCGATGTGGATGTATGTCTTCGGGCACGAATTGACGCACGCGATCTGGGCATGGTTCTTCGGGGGCAAGGTGAAAAAATTGAAGGTTCGGTCGTCGGGAGGGCATGTGGTGGTGACAAAAAGCAATTTCTTGATTGCGTTGGCGCCTTACTTTTTTCCGCTCTACGTCGTGGCGGTGGGTTTGGTGTTCGCGCTGGGCAACTTGATCTGGAATTGGCAGTCGTATGTGGTTTGGTTCCATCTACTCCTTGGAGCTGCTTATGCTTTCCATGTGACCTTGACCTGGCAGGTCCTGAGCACCGAGCAAACGGACATCACCGAACAGGGATATACGTTTTCGGCTGTGGTAATCTTCCTGGGCAACATCGGCATGCTCCTGGTCGGGGTGCCACTGCTGATCTCCCGGGTGGGAGTGTTCACCGCGCTGGGATGGTGGATGGAATGCACGGGGCAGATACTGCACCGGCTGGGAAGGATGTTTTAGGCATAAACACCAAAAACCAAGATCCAAACACCGGAGAACATCCAAACACCAATAATCAACATCAAAACAGGAGCGGCTTCGGATTTGCGGGGCCTTTTGGTTTGGTCTTGAATTAGCAGCCCAATTCATGCGAAATAGTCGGGCTGACTTTACGCTATGAACCTCGGCGACATTTTGGGCCCCGATAATATCCTGCCGGAATTGCAGGCGGCGGACCGCTGGAAGGCTATCGACGAATTGATCGATAACCTCGTATCCAGCGGAAAGATCAAGGCCGAAAGCCGCGAGGCGATCGCCGGGGTGGTCAAAAAGCGCGAAACCTCGATGAGCACGGGAATCGGCTTTGGGATCGGCATCCCGCACGCTTCGACTGATTTGATCTACGAGGTGGTGGGCGCGTTCGGGCGTTCGAAGAAGGGCGTGAATTTCGACGCGCTGGATAATCAGCCGGTCAATCTCGTCATGCTTTTTCTGGTTCCCCAGGGCCAGTTTCAGAAGCACCTGCACACGCTTGCCAACATCGCCAAGCTGCTCCACAAGAAAGAATTCCGCCAGGCGCTCGAAGAGGCCCCCTCCGCCGACGCCATGTACCGCATTATCAAGGAATACGGCGGGAACGGCAAATAATTCCCCGCAGCAGCCGTCCTTCGCGCATTGCGCTCGCTGCAGGTTTGATGGATCATGAAAATGGTGTCGAATGGAACACACCCCGAAAGAAAACTCAGCTTCTAGCCATCTTCCCCACAAGGCGATCGAATGGTGTTTGCAGTCCGCCGTAAAGGACGTCCTGCCGGACGCTGACGTCTGTTCGGTCCTTGTCCGTCCCTGCCCTGATCCAAAGTTCGGCGACTACCAGAGCGCTGCCTTGATGGCCCTGGCGAAGGAACGCAAGATCAATCCCCGCCAACTCGCGACCGACGTTCTGAGCAAACTCGATGTCAGCGAATGGTGCGAAAAAGTGGAAATCGCTGGCGCGGGCTTTTTGAATTTCCGGCTCAAGACTTCGACGCTTGAACGAGCGCTTGAATCCGCCGCGCGCGGCGAACATTTATTTTTCGAAAAGACTAAACACCCGCGCACGGTGGTAGTCGATTTCAGTTCGCCGAATGTGGCCAAGCCGATGCATGTCGGTCACATTCGCTCGACGATTTTGGGAGATTCTTTGGCGCGCACGCTGCGGCTGATTGGCCATCGGGTGATCACGGACAATCATCTGGGCGACTGGGGCACACAGTTTGGGATGATGATTTTCGCCTGGAAAGTCGAGAAGTTCTTCGAGAACGATCCGAGCCTGTTGCCCGATCCGATCGCCGAACTGGAGCGCGTTTACAAACTGGTCAACGACGCCTGCAAGGGAGAGCAGAAGGCGCTGGAATACTTGCGCTCGCGCTTCTCGTACGAAATCGAATTGGAATTGGACAAGATCGAACCGGAGGGCGCGCTAGATTGGGCCCGGCGGGAATTGGTCAAACTCCAATCTGGCGACAAGGAAAACCTCGAAATCTGGGAACGCCTCATCGCGATTTCGAAGAAACAATTCGATACCATCTACAATCGCCTTGGCGTGACCTTCGATCACACGCATGGCGAAAGTTTTTATAACCCGATGCTCAAATCGATCGTGCAGGAGTTGGTGAGCAAGGGAATTGCGAGGGAAAGTGAAGGTGCAATTGCGGTCTTTTCGGATGGCTCGCTGCCGCCGAAACAGGATCCTTTCCTTAAGCACGAGGACGGTGAATGGAAACCAAATCCAAAAATAATTCAGAAGAGTGACGGCGCATCGAATTACGCCACTACCGACGTCGCCACATTGGCATACCGGATAAAGACGTGGCATCCGGACGAAGTCATCTACGTCGTCGGAGGCCCACAGGATCTTCATTTTCAACAGGTTTTTGCCATCTTCAGGCGATGGCATTCTGAAGCGCCTGTCAAACTTGCGCACGTTTGGTTTGGGTCAATTCTTGGCGACGACGGAAAGCCATTTAGAACGCGTTCAGGAGATACCGTGCGACTCTCCGACCTCCTGGACGAAGCGGAAGAACGTGCGTTTAAGGTTGTCTCGGACCGAAATTCGGCGCTTCCCGAGGCTCAAAGGAGAGAGATTGCCCGGGTGGTTGGAATAGGGGCGATCAAATATGCGGATCTGCTCCCGAATCGGCAGACTGACTATATTTTCAGTTGGGACAAAATGCTAGCGTTGCATGGAAACAGCGTTCCATACCTGCTCTACACATATGCACGCATCCAGAGTATTTTCCGTACGGGACGCGTGGATCCACGGAGTGTGACAGGGCGCAATTCCGCTGTGTCCTTGGGCACGCCCGAAGAGATTGCTCTCGCTAAACAACTGTTAATCTTCGATCTGGTTCTAAGCGTCGTGGTCGAAGAATATCGTCCAAATCTTCTGTGCAACTATTTATACGAACTCGCTGCCAACTTTGCCCGATTCTACGAAAAACGGCGCATCCTCGATACCGAACCAAAGGAACGGTCGAGCCGATTGGCCCTTTGCAGCCTGATTGCGGAAATAATGCGCATCGGATTGGAAGTTCTGGGAATTCAGACTCTGGATGAGATGTGAGCACCAGGGCCCAGTTCTCACCACTCTCAGCTCAGCCTCATCGGCATGACCACGTAAAGAAACGGGCCGTTAATTTTGAGCACTCCCGGACTCAACTCATCGATCAACTCCAGAAAAACTTCGTCGTTTGGCAACGCAGTGAGCGGATCAATCATGTACTTTGGATTGAACGCAATTGCCACTTCCTTGCCTTTGTAATTGATCGCCAGACTCTCCCTGGCTTCGCCGACTTCCGGTGAATTGGCGGTGATCGCCAGGTTATTTTTCGAAAACGTCAGTTTAACCGAATTCGATTTGTCGCTGGTCATGATCTCTGCGCGGCGCAATGCATGCAGAAATTCCTCCCGCGGCAGGGCGACGCGTTCCTTGGGTTCCCCCGGAATCACCTGACGGTAGTTCGGATAATTTCCTTCGATCAGTTTCGTAATGATCAAAATTGTGAACCCCTTTTCGTCCTTCAAGGTGAAGGACGCCTGATTTTCGGAATACCGGGTTTCAATTTCGCCCTTGTCCTGCAACAGCCTTGTCAATTCGTTTACCGCCTTGGCAGGCACAATAAACTCGCCCTGGCTTTCTTCGGTCACATCCACTTCCTCGTCCACCAAAGCCAGCCGGCGGCCATCCGTTGCCACCATCGTCATTTTGTGTTCCTTGAGGCTGAGGAAAATTCCGTTCAACACGTAGCGCGATTCGTCGGTCGAAATGGCGAATGATGTTTTCTTCATCATCCCGCGGACCTTCTCCTGAGGGAGAACGACCTTCTTGTCCTCCTTGAATTTAGGCATGGGGGGAAACTCGTCCGCTCCCAACCCGTTGATTTTGTAAAACGACGCTCCCGATCGAACGCTGCAGATGTTTTTGTCGTCCACTTCGAGATCGATCTCAGGATTGTTCAATTCGCGCACGATCCCGAACAGTTTTTTGACCGGAACCGTGATTGCGCCGCCTTTTTTGACGCTCGCCTCGACGCCGCAGGAAATTGTCACATCCAAATCGGTTGCCGTCAGTTCCAACCGCCCGTCTTCGGCCCGCAGCAAGACATTTGACAGGATCGGCAGCGTGGTGCGCGTGCTGACCACATTCTGGACCGCCTGGAGGCCATTGATGATCTGTTCTTTCGAAATCGTTAAATTCATTTTGGCCTTAATAGTATCTGTCTATCCTGAAGAATGTTCTTATTATTAAACATTGTGAATAAGGCAAACAACCTGCGTTGTCAAGGTTGCCACAAACACTTACGAAGATTTTGGTTTCCGAACAAGCCAATAACGAGAGACCAAAAAATCCAAAAACTTCGAGTTGCTCACAATGCTCACAAACCGTTCACACCAAACCCCAAGGCTATGCCACACGTTGTGCCCGTTTGATGACTCGCGGCACCACTTCGGCGGCATAATCAATTTCCGTCCACGTTGATTCGCGTCCCAGTGAGAAGCGAACCAGCGAATTGGCCATCTTTCGTTCGACTCCCAATCCGACAATCACGTGCGACGGCTCAATCGATCCCGCCGAACACGCCGAACCGCTGGAAGCACAAATTCCTTCCAAATCCAGCCCCGCCAACAGGGCGATGCTGTCCGTTCCTTCCACAACAAATGAGACCGTATTGCTCAATCGGCGTTCACGCGAGCCGACCAGTCGCACACCTTTTACGCCTTCAAGCATGGACATCAATCGCTCCGACATTTGCTTAAGCGTTTCTGGGGAAAACACCGGCACGCGAACAAATCGTTCCAAAGCGTCAACCAGGCCAATGATTCCGGCAAGGTTTTCCGTGCCCGCCCGCCTCTCGTTTTCGTGTCCGCCCCCGAACAGGATGGGATCGGGCAACAACGGCGACCGCACAAAGAGAGCGCCTGCGCCTTTAGGTCCGTGAAATTTGTGGGCGCAAATCGACACCAGATCGGCGTTGAACTGGTGGATGTCTCGAAAAGGCTCCTTCCCGAACGACTGCACCGCGTCGGTATGAAATAGCACACCCCGTTCACGGCAAACCGCGCCCAATTCCGCCACCGGCTCGACTGTGCCGACTTCATTATTGGCCGCCATGACCGAAACGAGGATGGTATCTGGTCGAATTGCTTTCGCCAGATCGTCTGGAGAAACAAATCCTTCCGCTGAAACCGGCAGCCGGGTCACCTCAAAACCCTCCTTCTTTTCGAGGTAATCCATGCAATGCAACACGGCGTGGTGTTCGATCACAGAGGTGATCAAGTGGCGGCCTTTTGACTTGAGCAACCGGGCGGTTCCGAAAATCGCCATATTGACGCTTTCGGTCCCGCCGCTCGTGAAGATTACTTCGCTCGGCTTGCTTCCCAGTACCTTTGCGGCGCGGTCCCGCGCGTCATCGAGAATCGACCGCGCGCGCCGACCGACATGATGAACGCTGCTGGGATTGCCGAAAATGCCGTTCAAAAAAGGCAGCATGGCCTCTCGCACCTGCGCATCAAGCGGCGTCGTGGCGTTGTAATCAAAATAGACCGTCCGCATGTCGTAACCTTACGCCCTGACCCAGGCGACGACGAGCCGGAAATGAACCGGGGAAAGTGAAGCGACCTCAACCTTTGGCGAATATCCGGTTCGCTTCCTCGAGAGTTTCCTTGGACCCAATATCAAACCACAGCCCCGGAACTTTCCAGGTGTAGAACGGCGTCCGTGTGTAAAGCCATTGGACGAGGCGGCCGGGTTGGTCAGGGTTGTTGCCTTCGGCGATGTACTTGTGGATTAGAGGTAAGGTGACTTTCGGATAATAATAAAGCGCGATGCCGGTGAGGGTGCTGGTGGGGTTTTTGGGTTTTTCCTCGAAGAACGTGATCTTGCCGTCCTTGTCGATGGAGATTGAATTGTACTTTTTGATCTCCTCAAGATTCCCGACATCGTAAACGGCGAGGACCGGCGCATTTCTCTCGCGGCAAAACCGCCCGAAACCGTCGAGACGTTGATTGAACAGGTTGTCGCCGGCCACGACGATTAGGTCATCATCGAATTTTTCCCGGGTGAGAACGAGATGGAGATCGCCGATTGCGCCGAGCTTGTTGGAATCGTCGGTGGAACCGTCGTTGACGATGGTGAAATCGAGCGCCTTCTTGCCCGTGCGGTAAGCGTCGGCCCAACGCTGGAAATGGTCCGCGAACTTGGCGTTGGTGACGACATAAACGCGGTCGATGCCGTCGATAGCCGCGAGATTGTCGAGGACATGGTCAATCATCGGCTTGCCGGCAACGGGCAGCAAGGGTTTGGGTTGGGTGAGCGTGAGGGGATAGAGCCGCGTCGCGTAACCGGCGGCGAGAATAAGCACTTTCATACCTTACCTTCGAACAAACTGGGAGCGATGTCACGGGCGAACGATTGGCAACGGACCAGGATTTCGCTGGCGGACTCGGAGGCGAGCGCGAAATCGGCGAGCTGCCTGGCTTCGTTCATCTTGAGTCGCCGGATGAGAAATTTGATTGATGGCACCAGCGGCGGCGCCGCGCTCAATTCGTCCACACCAATGCCAAGCAGCAGGGCGGTTAACACCGGGTCGCCGGCCATCTCGCCGCAAACGCCGACCCACAGGCCGGCTTTTTTGGCGGCTTCGACCGTGGCCCTGATAAGGCGCAAAATAGCCGGGTGCG
>Ga0210399_10003423_pt1 | contig 12387 bp, 19 predicted proteins | sample IncBWC14MmetaG_FD_150865 | JGI IMG/M metagenome (GOLD analysis project Ga0210399, IMG submission 150865) | Forest soil microbial communities from Barre Woods Harvard Forest LTER site, Petersham, Massachusetts, United States - Inc-BW-C-14-M | ecosystem: Environmental > Terrestrial > Soil >... | reverse complement strand
CCGCAATGAGGCCAACTGAAGGTAAGCGCGCCGCAATTGTGCGCGATATTGTTTTTCGCTCAGCCGTGCCTTCACGGCGGCATCGCTAATCTTGAATCCCAGCAGGTGATGTAGAACGAAGGCTATGTGGGAAGTCGGATCAAGCAAAAGGATCGGGCTGTCGTTCAGATCCTGCAGCGATTGAAATGCCTTTGAGTTGATGGCGGCGGAACGCCCGTAGAGCAGAACATCATAGGCCGATGACTCCCCATCCCAGCGTGCTCCGGACTCGCAGAGTACCTCTTCCAGGGCGAGTTCCACGGTTCGTTCAAGGAGGTCGGAGTTAGGAGTAGTTTCCTCCGGTGATCCCTCGAGGGCTCTCGCCACTGCCGAGAAAGCCTTGCCAGGATCGAGCGTCAACAGATAGGCGGAATAGGTAAGCCGATCGAGCTCGGCTTGGAGATTGTTCTCAGATGTCTGGCTCATTTGTGGAGTCATTACCTTGTTACCTCCAACGCCTAGGCGAGGGCAACTGAGATGCCAAAGCGGGAATAAGGGCCATTGACCTCTAAATTGGCTGCAAATACAGAGCGCTTGGATCGAAACGGAAGTGTCCTGGTGTCGAAAGGGTCGAAAGTGTCAAACGAAGTGTCGAAGCTACGGGAAAAGGCTGGGGTGTGCTATCAACCGCGGAAGCGGAAGGCCAAGTTCCCCGGGTCGACTGCAAAGATCAGCTATTTCGGACCCGGGCGCTGGATCGTCACCTGCTCGCAACTGTTCCTGACTCGCCGCTTCTCTTTAGGTCGTCGAGTTTTCTCTGCTGTTCCGGCGTGAGAAGCTTGTAGATGTCCGACTGCATACGGGCGTTGGCCACGATGAATCTCGCCAACAAAGCCGCTTGTGCGTCGGCTAGAGTCTTGATGTCCCTCTTGTTGCTGTGCTGAACGTCGAGAGCCAGCAGCTTTTGCCTCACGTTTCGCAGCTGCGCGAACAATGGTTCGATGTTATGGCTTTCATGGGCCATCACTTGCCGGATCGCTTCTTTCTGTGATTCTGTCAACCTTAGGTGTTCAGCAACTCCCTCTGTGAGCTCGAAGGACGAGAACGGTAGCTCTACCAGCACGATCTGGTTGTCATCAGTCGGAGAAGCATCGCTCTTATCATCGGGCGCAGGAGCTTGGCGTGATCCTGTTTATCCATCTCGCGCCATGCACTAAGCAGTTGGAATTGCATCTTGGCAATGAGGTATTGCCCGGCGGTTGAGGTCTTGCCTTCCTCGCTGCTCATTTTCCCTTCCTGGACAGCTTCAGTGATCCCTGCAAGGTTTGCTGTGAAGTTCTGCGTAATAGCCACCATTACGGTCTGATAGTCCTGCAAGTGTCCGGGACCTCGGTTCTTTTACCCGTTGTTTCAATCTCGGACTCCCGATAAATTGGGTGGATGCCGCGATCCCTGGGAAACACTCTCCAAAAGAAGAGCAAAAGTCCGAGTGGTGCCAGACTCAATCCCAGTAATAAGAAATCGAACATAGAAATCTCACTCCACACAGATTGAACCGGAGCCGCAACCGTCTCGTCGTTGAGAAAGCTCAGCCGACATCAGTCTACCTGTTGCTACGTCGAATCCGGATCGTATTCGTTCATTGCATTAGCGATCTTTTCGGTATCCGGCCATAATCACCTCCCCGGTGTTACTTAACGGAGCGTTAATGCAAAACGCGTGCCAACTGATGCATCCGCTAAGTCCATCGCTTTCAGCGAGGATGAATTAGGTGACTGTCGAGACTGTTGAGGTAACGACAGTTCTGACTCTTCGGTCGCTGCCAGGCAAAGCTGAGATGCCCATCTGGAATGTGAGGCGAGAAAGCCCGCCGAGAACCTGGTTAACGTAGAGCAATTTCCGTGCAACAGTTTCCGCATCCCCGATCAACAGGGCGCCTGTCGGTCCGCGCAGGGCATCGAATTGAGCTCGCGTCGCCGGCGGCCAGCCTCGTTCCTTGCCGATCTCTGTGAAGGTGTGGGCGTATCCCGGGTAGAAATCGTCCGCAGCTTCTTGCGTTGTGTTCCCCAGGAATCCAATTCCGTGCAGTCCCACCTTCAGTTTCTTCCGAATGGCCAGCGCGTCGGCCTGCCTCACGATACCGATCGATGAGCGGTCGGAATCGCTTCGGTTCACCACCGATGATCGCGACCATCAAAGGAAGTCCGAGTGTACCGGCGCGTACAAATGAAGCCGGCGTTCCGCCGACTCCGACCCAGATCGGAAGTGGGTCCTGGAGAGGACGCGGGTACACAGCTTGTCCCGTGAGCGGCGCGCGGTACTTGCCACTCCAATGAATACGAGTGTTCTCGCGCATCTTGAGAAGGAGATCGAGCTTCTCCGCGAAAAGCGAGTCATAGTCGTCCAGATCGAAATGAAGAGTGGAAAGGCCTCGATGGATGAGCCACGACCGGCAACGATTTCGGCGCGACCGTTGGATATCAAATCCAGGGTCGCAAATTCCTGGAAAACCCGGACCGGATCGGCCGCGCCTTCTGAGTTCGCGCAGCAGCCGCGGCGAGGATCACAACCGGGGCAGAATCTACAAACTCGCTGCGGTGGTGTTCACCCACTCCAAAGACATCCAGTCCAACCTTGTCGGCGAGTGCAATTTCTTCGAGTAGATTCTGTGTGCGTTCGACAGCACTCAACGTCAGGCCCGTGGCTGGGTCAGAAATTACTGCTCCGAAGCTATCAAGTCCGATTTCCATATTTACCTCTGATAGCACACGTCCTACTTGCGCAGTGAGTCCCGGCTGCTATTTTGACTGGTTGCCAGCTCTTTCTCGGCTTGAAACCAGTCGTCGAGATCTGATCCAGCTTGTCGGCCGCGCTGGATATAAATGTCGTACTTCCGCATTTGAATTTCCTCGAATGTCGGTTCATTGTGCGGATTGGTTTGATCCGTTGCCGCATCTTTTCGTACTTTCTTATGCGTGTTCATGATCCTGTCCTAGGAGAAGTCGTAGGTGGCGCGCAGGTTTTCTCCCAAGAAACGTACTTTACCCTGGACTTCACGATCCACGAGCGGCTGCCCGGCGTGATCCGTGATGTGGACATTCAGGGTCATCGAGGTGGATCCGGAAAGTGGTTACTTCGAGCTTTCTCTGGCTGCCTTTGGTGAAAGATTGCGCAGTGGTGCGCAGCGTGACGAGGTCGGACGCGCTGGCCGCATCCTTGTCGCCGCTACCATAAACGTGCTGGAACTTTCCTGTCTTCCTAATCTGCGCGATCAGGTTTTCGTAGATGGCCATACGGAATTCCGGCGGTATAGGCAAGTCGCCTGGATCCACGGGCTCGATTTGAGAAATGGAAGAGGGAGAATTTCTGCGCACTCTTGGAGTCGCCCGAGCCCCTCTGCGCCCATAGAGAGCCGACAATGAGAAGGAGGGCGCAGGGAGGACGATAGGCAAAATGACTGAGACTGCCGTTCGATTGTGATGATTCAACGGTTGTCCTCCTACTTGTTTGTCGGGGCCGGTTCTGCGAGGGGAACGCTGGCTTTGGCGCCCATCGCAACGAGCTGCTTCTTGATCGGAGCGGCCTGACCCTGAGGAAGCACAAAGACAGTGCCATGATAGCCGCCGTTGGCGTCCTTGAATTCCAGCGTGAGGACATCAACCTTATGTGAAAACAGACTCAGGCCCCGTCCGCCCCTGTAAGGGATGGCAATCGTCGCGAAGTGAGCCGCACCGGTGATATCCTGCCTGCTATCCTCGTTCGTGGAGATGCCCAGAATGGATGAGGCTTTCATCTCCTCCTTCGCCTTGCCGGTTGCGAACTGCAGCGAGCTGCCGACTATCGAAAGCGTGCCTTCTGAATTGTTCCTGACCGTTTCGCCGCCGATCACCAGTTTGACGTCTGTTTGTACCACGGTCGGAGCAGGCTCGGGCGCGGCCGCTACCTGGCCGCGCGCCGGCGCTGGGAAAAACATCACGGGTGCGCCAACGGCGAGGCGGAAGAGTCCGCGCGCCCAGACGCGTGACCTAGCTCCTCGGAAGGAATTGGTTGCGACTGAAACATTGATATCGGGTTTTGAAGGCTCATCGTTTTGTCCCTCATGCGTGTTGGCAGGAGCCAACACCGAACACCCTGCGGCAACTCAGCGTTAGTTTCGACGGCGGACGGAGTGTAAGCGTTCAAAGCAGAGTTAGCAATCTGCAAAGATATGCCAGCCGTCGGGAAGTGGTTCGCCAAGGCACTTCGGCGATTTCCCCCGGATGAGGAGCTGGGATGCCTTTGCTTTTCGCATGCCTCACCAAGGCTTGCGTGTAATCTTCCGGTGGGAACTCAGTCCGACCCAACCATCTGTTCGGTCGCAACGCCACAATGCACAAGTATAGGGTTCAGCGCTTGCCCCTGGCTTCCATGAATCAAAGAGCTCGCCACGCACATTCAATTCGCCTTGCAGGGATTGCATGAAGCAGGTCCATACGCTTACAGTACGCTATGCAAAACTCAGCCCAGGCCTGAGCACTGTCTGATCCGCATCTGTTCTCCGCAACGCCGTGAGCGGCCTTCCGCGAGCATTTGCGAGAGGGCCGTTGTTCTGCGTGCTCCGCAAGACGCGGCTGAAGTTTTTGCAAAGAATGATCAGAACGTTCATGGACGTCGCCCGGGGCCGTGAACCACACCCGGAGGCGAAACTGAGTCGTACATGAAGACCCTCCATTCAGCAGGCGAGGCAATGCCATGGAACGTAATGAAGACTTGAACCGCGGTTTGCTGTTGAAGCTGGAGTTGATCAGCAATCCCAGTTTGCTCTGTGCGGTCCGGGGGGCCGTGGAACGATTGACTGAATCATTCGGATTTTCCGCGACAGAGTGCCGGGCGGTCACGCGTGCTGTCGACGAAGCACTGACGAATATCATACGACACACGTACTGCGGCAGAGCGGACCAGCCCATTGAGGTACTTTTCCGCTCGGTTCAGCGACAGGCCGATCCTGAATCTGCCGTAGGGCTGGAAATTCTGTTGTGCGATCGCGGCCCAGCCATAAATCCGGAGCAAATGGGCCTCCGCGCATTGGAAGAAGTAAGGTCGGGCGGACTTGGGTTGCATTTCATTCAACAAAGCATGGACATCGTCGAGTACAACCGCGCAAACGGGACCAACCGTCTTCGCTTGGTCAAGTACGTCCGCGCGCCGCAGCAGGATGTGAGTTCGTAAGAAGGTGAAGGAGAAAATACTTTGCAGATCTCAAGTCGGGAACTCGATAAAACCGTCATTTTCGATGTGTCGGGAGACATCGATCTCGTGAACTCACCGACGGTTCGAAAGGCCCTCTTGCGCGAGGTGCGTGAAAAACGTACGCCGCGGGTCGTGATGAACCTCAGCAAGGTGCGGTATATCGATAGTTCCGGCGTGGCTTCTTTGGTCGAAGGCCTAAAAGCGTCGCAGGACGTGGGCTCGCGTTTTATCTTGTTTGGATTGAGCACCTCTGCGCGGGAAGTGTTGCAGCTCTCACGTTTGCTAAAGATTTTTGAGATTTACGACAACGAAGAGCAAGCGCTGGCGGGCTAAGAGTCTTGGTTCAGGGCGTCAGATGTTCCCGAGTTTCAGAGAATTGAGTTAGAGAATCAGAGATGCAATTGGTGGCACAAATTGGCGGCAGCGTGACGAATGGCCTAGCATACGTCGGTGCTCTCGCCTCGCTCGGGGGCCGCGCGGCCTACTACGCCTTCGTGGGCCCGTTCCAGGGCAAGCCGCTGCGTTTGCAGCGCGCCGTATCGCAGGCCATGGACGTGGGCGTCCGGGCTTTGCCGATTCTCTCTCTGATTACATTTTTCATAGGATTGATTCTCGCGCTACAGAGCGCGTATGAGCTGCGGCAGTTTGGTGCGATGAACTATGTCGCCACGGCCGTCGCGATTTCGATGTCGCGGGAACTTGGCCCGCTCATCACGGCCATCGTGGTGATCGGCCGTTCCGGCTCCGCCTTCGCGGCGGAAATCGGCTCCATGAAGGTCATGGAGGAGATCGACGCCCTGGAAACGATGGCCATCAGTCCCATCCGCTTTTTGGTCACGCCTAAATTTCTGGCCATGATTGTGATGCTGCCTTGCCTCACGATCTGGGCCAACGCGATGGGCATTCTAGGTGGATCGCTGTTCGGCGTCGCCCAAGCGGATTTTACGTTTGTCCGTTATATCCAAGCCTCGCTGGATTCTCTCCTCCTGCGCGACATCATGACCGGGCTGGTCAAGAGTGTGATGTTTGGGATTACCATCACCGCCGTGGGATGCCAAGAGGGGTTAGCGACGGGAGCGGGCGCCGAGCAGATCGGGCGCTCGACGACAAGGGCTGTCGTGATGTCGATTTTTCTTGTAGTGCTCGTGGATTTGGTTTTTACAGGCCTGTTCTTTTTCGTGAGCGGCAGTTAAGGAGGTGTGACCCTGCCAATGGAAATGGAAAACACGGATTCGCTCGACTCGCAAGTCATGATCTCTTTGCGCGACGTGCGCATGAGTTATGGCGAGGTCGAGATTCTGCATGGCATCACTTTTGAGGTGAAGCGCGGCGAAACTCTGGTGATCCTGGGAGGCTCCGGCTCCGGAAAAAGCACGCTCTTGCGGACGATGGTGGGTCTGGAAAAACCGGGCTCCGGAGAAATTTGGATCAAGGGCAAAAACATCGCGGCGATTTCCGATCCGGAAATGGACGAGATTCGCAAAAAGATTGGCATGTCATTTCAGGGCGGAGCGTTGTTTGGATCGATGACCGTCGGCGAAAATGTGGCGTTGCCGCTGCGTGAGCACACCAAGCTCGAGGACTCGACAATCGAAATCATGCTGCGGCTCAAGTTGGAGGAAGTGGGGCTCGAAGGGTTTGAGTATTACATGCCGTCGCAGCTTAGCGGTGGCATGAAGAAACGCGCAGCCGTAGCTCGCGCTCTGGCCATGGACCCGGAGATTCTTTTCTTCGATGAACCGTCGGCGGGATTGGATCCGATTATCGCTGCCGGCATCGACCAGTTGATCCTGGAATTGAAGCAAGCGTTCCGCATGACCATCATCGTAGTCACTCACGAATTGGCGAGCGCGTACTTGATCGCTGATCGCATGGTGCTGATCGACAAGGGCCATGTCGTGGCCATCGGGACAACAGCGGAGATGCGCGCGAGCATGCAACCGCGCGTGCGGCAATTTCTGGACCGTGTGCCCGAGCCGGAAGTGGCAGGCGAATTGGATTATCTGCAAATGCTCACACAGGACCGCCGCTCGTGATGAGCGTCAGCAGGGAAAAGAGGACGTCATGGCAGGGAAACGCGACCAAGTTTTCGTGGGGCTCTTTGTGCTGATTGCCGCGGCAGTTCTGATCGGCATGGTTTTTGCCATCTCCGGAGCGTTTGGCCGCACCTCGAAGACCTATCACGCTTACTTTCCCTTCGCCGGCGGGCTTGAGCGGGGTGCGACCGTGCGCTATGCGGGAGGCCCCAAAGTGGGCCGCGTGGAGAAACTGACCATCGACCCGCAAAATCCCGCGCGCATCGACGTGGTTTTCAGCGTGCAAACGGATCTGCCCGTCAAGACGGACAGCCATGTCAAAATCATGAGTATGAGTCCCTTGGGAGACAATCATCTGGAGATTCTCCCGGGCGGCTCGCAAAATGCGCTCGCTCCTCCAGGTTCCTTGTTGCCTTCGGACACTTACGTGGATTTCAACGCCCTTACAGCGCAGATCAATAACCTCGCGCCGCAAGCGCAGCAACTCATTCAATCGCTGAACGATCGCGCCACAGAGTTGAAAGTGACGGTCGACCGCGTGAACGACCTTTTGAGCGCCGAGAACCGCGCGAATCTTTCCGCCACGCTTGCGGACGCACGCGGCATGATTGAAGAAAACCGTCCGCCGCTAAAGTCCACAATTCAGCACTTGGACACCGTTACCCAGAAGCTGGAGCCGCTTCTTCAGGACCTTCACAAGGCCACCGACGAAGCCAACCAAGCCCTCACTCACGTGGACGCCGTTCTGAGTGAAAACCGTGCCGATGTGCGCCAGTCGGTGAACGAGCTTCGCAAATCCTTGACGACCCTTACGGATATTACCGGGCGGCTGGACCAAACACTCGACGTGAACACGGAAAATATCGACGAACTCTTGGATAATTTCCGCCACGTCTCCCAGAATCTGAAGGAATTCACGGACACTATCAAGAAGCGTCCTTACACTCTCATTCGCGCGACTAATCCGCCTGATCACAAACCGGGTGAGCAGCAATGAAGCGAGGAAATCACGAACTTATGACGAGACGCACAGAACTGCCGCGTGCCAGCCGGGAGCGCCTGGTTTTCCCGATGACCACGAAAATCACTCTCTGGATGCTGGCGCTGGCCGTGGGCTTGGCGACCGGGTGCGCCACTGCTCGGCCCAGCAAGTATTATCAGCTCACTGTTCCCGGTAACATGGCGCCCACGGCGGACTCAAATCCTATTCCCATCACGCTGTTGATCGGCCGCTTAACGGCTCCCGCTCTCTACCGCGAAGACCAAATCGTTTACAGTTCCGGCGGCGAGCGCATGGGGACTTACGAGTATCAACGCTGGTCTGAGCCTCCTGCGGAGATGATCGCAGAAGTTATGCTACGGCAGTTCCGAGCCTCCGGCCATTATCAGGGAGTTTATACTTTGCGAAGCGATATCCGCGGAGACTTTCTTTTGCACGGGCGTCTCTATGATTTCAAGGAGGTCTCAGGAAGCCCGCTCGTGGCCCGCGTCACAATAGAACTCGAGCTTCGCAACATCAAGACGGGCACCACAGTGTGGGCGCACTTTTATACGCATGACGAGCCTTCGAACGGAAAAGAAGTTGGCGCGGTTGTTGCGGCCCTCGACAAGAATGTTCAGCAAGGCATAGCTGAATTCCGCGCCAGCCTCGACCAATATTTTGTGGAGCATCCGCCCGCGCAGCCCGCACCCTAGGTTTTACGGGGATTTCCTGACTTTGCTAAGGCGTTCTCATCCGGAGCGCCGCAGCGTCAGCAGCGTCACGTCGTCCTCGAGCTCCGAGCTTCCCCTGTGAAGCTGCACACCCTCCAGCAAAGCCGCGGAAAACTCAGGTAGTCGGACTGGCCCGGGCAGCTTCGCCAGAGTCGCTTCCGCCAATTGCAGCAAGCCTCTCGGACTCAGTTGTTCGCCGTTGGGTGACTTTGCTTCGGTGGCGCCATCGGAAAACGCCAGAATCATGTCACCCGGCTGCAGTCGAATGCTCTGCTCGTTGTACAACTCTCCGGTGACGAAGCCGAGTGGCAGATTTTCCAAACCTTCCCCAATCTCAAGAAACCTGCTCTCGCGCGCGCGCCAGAGTAGCATTCGAGGGTGAGCCGCGTACGCATAATTAAACTCCCCCGTCCCGCCATCAAATGTGCCCGTCACCACGGTTGTCAGCTGCAACGCTCCACTCGACTTCTTGAAATCCAGAGTAAATTTGTCATTCAGCGCTGCAAGCAGCCCCGCGGTCTCGCGAATATCCTGGAATTTGTGCAACAAGTGATGGACGTGCCGCGCCGCACTGCTTGCCATATACCCATGCCCCACGCAATCCGCCAATACCACTCGCGCGATGTTGTCGCTGCACGAGAACACCGCAGAAAGGTCCCCGCCGCGCTTTCCACCCGACGGGACGGCGATGACGTCCGCTTCCAGCCCGGCCAACTCCAGGGAACGATGAGCTCTCTCGTTACCGGCCCAGAGTTCCATGCAGCCAAAGGGCCGCGCCGCCGACGTCGTGCACGCAACTTCTTCACGTTCGATCTTCTTGAACTTCATCAACATATTTTGATGCGCACATTCGCCGAATCGCTACTCGGAGGCGCGAAGCATCCCCCGCAAGAATCATCACCCTAGTTTACCCCACGGCGACGGCATCTGGGACGGCGACGCCACCAGCCTGGCCCGGGAGTTCGGCGTGTCAGAGCACGCCAAATGTTGCGGCTGAGTCTCTGGAGGCCGCCGGACGGCTGTGTGTCCCGGAGACCGACGGCTCTCACGTTCGTTCATCCGACAGAGCCATCGCAGTTTGCCGCTTCAATAAGCCGCCCCGCTTCCGCATTGGTTATTGGCTTTATGGGGAGGGCGTTCATAGCACCGATCTTCGGCATTCGGAAGTGCAGTGCTGAGTGCCACACTTGACCATGTTACGGCCGCGTTCTCTTCGAGGGACACACGGCCCATCGAATGAGGATCGCATATTTGGTCCCAGATGGAGCGGCTAATCCAAGGACGATTGCCGACAGGTCTACAACCCGTGCAGTACGAAAATTGCAGCGCGAGCTGGGAACTAAATTAGTGAATGGAAGTCATGAAGAACTTTTTCACGTTCATCGGAGAAGTAAGCCATTTTGGGCTGAAAGGATGCCACCTAATCTCTTCGATCTGAATCAAGAAGAATTCCCATTCAAACGGTAGCCTACAATTCCCGCGCCGTACTCGACCGAGTTTATTCGATCATACGCTGGGTCTCGGGGAGAGCTAGATGGCGGACGAACCACCAAGTCCAGAACTGGTTCGCAGACTTAGGTCGAGATTGACCGCCTTACCGGTCTGCAAAATGAAGCAAGGAGAAGCGCTGCATTCATTCCCATGACTGATGATGAATTACGAGAATACGACCAGCGTGGCGATCGAATCGCTGAGTTGCTGAAGGAACTCTCAACGCTTACATCACGGACGGCCGCATGACCAGGTCATCGCGACTCGACAACGCGCAACATTGTCCCTTCTCGGATGCCCCGTTAATCGTGAACGACGACATTGAAAAGTGAGCTATGTACCTGGAGAAGTGAGCTATGTACCTGAGCGATGTACCTGTAGGGCGGTCGCTCTCGCCATAGTCAACGTAGCCGACTATTCCGGGTCTTGATCTTTGACGAAGGCCTTAGCGCTCAAATTTCGACTTCTTTTGATTCACTTCACATCTGAAGCGTTTGAAACTGGACGAAAGTGTGCGTAATCGCGATTCGTATTGCTCCCATATTCAGCGAGTGCTAGGCTTACTAACCTACTCTCTGAGGTAAGTAATCTCTCAACCGCGAGGCACCGACATGCTCTCGACTACACTCCTGACTACAAACGATGCGAAAGTCTGTTGGCTCTGCAGACAAAGCATTGTGCTAGACCATCACACAACAGATGAACGCGGGCTATCCGTTCATTCGAGCTGCCACGAAAAGCAAATGCTGTTGCACGCGGCGACGCGCGAAGCTGAGCTGCGGAGACGAAACTTCGCTAAGGGCAAAAACGGCCTAGCAGCCCGGGGTGCAAGTGGCGGATTTCCGGCAAGTCGGGCGACGTAGTCGGATACGCGATCTCACGAAGCACGTGGCAACGGACGCAGAGATTCTGCGAAGCCACTTCTGATTTATCCGACACGTGAAGAGTAAGGAAAGGGTCAAAACAAGTCTGTCGACGCTTTTCTTCCACTCCCGCGGCGTGCCCGCACCCAACAGTTTGCGCAGGATCACGCTTAGATTAAACGCGCCCACATGAACTAACTGCCGCTTCAGAATGTTTTCTTTGTCCGCGCAGATGGCAACGCCTGTGCTCCGCAAAAAGTCCATACGCATATAGAAAGGTGCAATCTCCAAGCACCTCGCTGACGTAAACTGTCACCTGCCAGCCGCAGACTTGAATGTGTCACCTCTACAACAACATGCTCAGGACCGTCCGCCTCCTCCGATCAGTGGGTTTTATCCTTATTAATACAAGTGCACAGGGTATCCAGTTTCTGAGATTGGCCGTTTCTTCCCGGTCTGCGTTGAGCGCTGAGGTGTTGTTCCTGCGCAAGCAGTTGGCGTTCTACCGGGAACACCAGGTTCCGCCCCGCAAGCTCACGGACGCTGCGCGATTTTCCTTGGTGTTGTGGTCTCGATTATTCAACTGGAGAGAAGCGTTGATGATAGTGAAACCAGAGACCCTCATCGGCTGGCATCGCCAGGGATTCAAGCTGTTTTGGCGCTGGAAGTCGAGGATGGGAAGGCCGCGGATACCAGAGAATCTTCGCCGGCTGATCGCAGGAATGGTGCAGGACAATCCGACCTGGGGCGAGGAGCGGGTGGCAGCGGAGCTGTCGGTGAAGCTTGGAATCTTGGTCTCCCCACGAACGGTGCGAGCGTATTGGCCGCGAGAAAGTGATCCACGACCTGGAAGGAGAACTTCCTCGCAGCACTGGCAGACGTTTGTCCGTAATCACGCCCAGGCCATCGTGGCCGCTGATTTTTTGGTCGCGATCACAGCCGGGTTCCGAGTGCTGTACGTGTTCGTGGTCATGGAGGTGGGGAGCCGCCGCATTCTGCACTGCAATGCCACGGCTCATCCGACTGCTGGTTGGACCCTGCAACAGTTCCGCGAAGCCATTCCCAGCGATCATGGG
>Ga0210399_10003421_pt1 | contig 12388 bp, 6 predicted proteins | sample IncBWC14MmetaG_FD_150865 | JGI IMG/M metagenome (GOLD analysis project Ga0210399, IMG submission 150865) | Forest soil microbial communities from Barre Woods Harvard Forest LTER site, Petersham, Massachusetts, United States - Inc-BW-C-14-M | ecosystem: Environmental > Terrestrial > Soil >... | reverse complement strand
CGTACTCGGCAGAAGAGCGAACTATGTTCTCGTTGCCGCCCGGCCACCCTCCGGAAGCGGAGTTGGAAAATGAAAGGCGTTCACTTCCCGTGTCGTGGGCCCAGCCGATTCCCAGCGAGCGACTGGAAACCTGCGATCGAATGTCGAGCGGAGGCAATCCTGTTTGTCCTGGCGGAGTGCCGAGAGGATAGTCGGTGGTTGCGTGTGACAGGACGAAGTTGACGCCCAGCAAGTCCGAGTTCGTTAGAGGGTAGGTCCAAGGAATGCTGATGCCATCGGTGTGCGAGGTGAAAAACGGACCCTTGGCGCTGGTCGCGAACCTTGGGCGAATCACATTATTAAAAACGGAGAATGCCAGCGAAGCTCTGGTGCCGAAGATTCCTTCCTTGGCCAAGCCGAGCGCGATTTGCAAGCTTTCTGGGCCGCCGTCGAGCTGCGCGGAGAGGAGTTCTTCGCGATTCAGCAGGTCGAAGACGGTGTAAGCGATGCCTAACGTACTGCCAAACTGACCGGATCCTCCTGACAGGGTGGCGCGCTGCTGGCCAATTTCTTGGAGCCGGATCGTGACATTTGCGGTATGGGTGGCTTCATCAAGCTGAACGTGAATATCTTCCTTGTAGATTGGCTTGAAGTATCCCGTTCTGGCCAAGCGCAGGAGACCGGCTTCGAGCGCGCGCTCATCGACGGGGTGGCCTTCGCGCAGGAGAATTCTGCGGCGCACGTAGCGGTCGCTGAATTTGTGGAGGCCGAGGAATTCGATGCGTCGCACGATGTACGGCGGCGAGTCGCTTAGATCGAATGTAACGCTCGCGGTGCGATCTTGCGGGTTGAATGTTCGTATGACGTCGACGGAATGTGAGGGGGAGGAATGGAGTTCTGCGTTTCGAATTTGAATTCGTGCCATCCACAATCGCCGCAGCTTGTCGATCCCCTCCTGGGAAAAGGGGTGTCCCGAGTCCAGGACAAAAAAAGCGCCGGGCAAATGCCCTTTCCCTTTCGCGGCTTGCTGAAGAGCGTCCGTGGCGGTGATGGATTTGAGCTTGTAAAGAGGGCCCGCTTCGACGGGAATTGAGACAGTTAGCCCAGCCGCGGCAGACTCATGCGGCCAGGGAAAACGGCGCCGCGAAGTTTCGGCGGAGTGAATAACTAGCGCGCTGCCAACACGGGCTTCCGGAAAGCCGTGGTTCTGATAATAGGTGAGGATTCGCTGGCGGTCTTCTTCAAACGCGTCGCGAGTATAGGTATTTTTGCCGCGCCACGAGGCGAGCGGTTTCCCGGGCGCGATGTTGCGCATTTGGGCGCGCAAGATCTTTGTGGAGAGTTCAGGGTGGCCATCGAAGACTACGCGGCGGACGCGGAGCAACGGGCCATCGCTGATCTCGAAGCGAACGCGGACTGTGGCGTTGCCCACTTCCTCACGCGTGATTCGAACGTTCGCGTCCGGGTGGCCCAGTTCGTTCAGCCCCGTGCGAATGGCGAAGGCAGTTCGTTGCAGCGTGGCCGGATCGGCGGGTTTTCCGAGCGGAGGCGAGAACTTTTTTTCTTCCAACATTTTTTCGATCTGCTTCGGCGCGAGGAGCCGGGAGCCCGAATAGTCGACCTTGGAAAGAACAGGAAGTTCCTGTAGGTGAAAAATCAAGGTCATTCGTTGGGAGTCTTCGGACGTTAGCAGCAATGGCAAAGCGGAAGGGATGGCTTCCACCTGAATCGAATCGAACCAGCCTAGCCGGGCGAGGGCTCGGACGTTTTTATCGATGGTCGCAGAGTCGAGCCGGCTGCCGGGATGAAAAGCCATTTGAGCGGCGACTGCGGCGGGAGCGATGCGTTGTAATCCCGCGAAGTGAAGCTCGTCGAGGACGGGAGTCCCAGCTGAGTTCAATGATTCTCGATATGAGCCATCTGGCAGGTAAATAGCTTGTGCCAAGACCGGCGTTGAAGACAGAAACAGGACCGCGAGACAAATCGCACGGTTGAGACCAATCACACGAATCTCTCCTTGCACCAGGAGGTCATGTGAACGGATGACCGTGGCAGTCGCAGGGTTGTCTCGCAGGAAGGAAAAGGGGGCGAAAGGACGTAGTAGCTAAGCCCTTATGCCCCGATTCTGTTTCTAAAACGAGGGAGTAGAACGATGGCGAATAAAAAGCCCCGGGAGTGAAGCTCCCAGGGCTGGGCACTTTGCGTTAACTGGAGTATTTGCTTTTCCGTCTTTTATCGGCCGAAGAGGTCCGACATCACGGAGACACCCCGGTCACAGGCGTGGTTCAGGCAGGGAAGCCCAAATCCCGCTTCGAGCGAGCGCAACAGAGAGAAGCTGTTGTAGTACTTCCCACTTTGCACGCCCGCATCGCCGTCGTGGTTTGTCTCGACGGTGAGGACAACCTTGTTCTGGTTCTGCGGCGGGAAGAGACCGTTCGGCGCGGCACTGATGCCGCTGTAGTCGTTCTCATCCCACACGATGACGATGGCGGTGCGGCCGTCGTGCCAAACCGGCGAAGCCTTGATGGCGTTGACCAACCGCTCGATGGTCACGTCGCCCTGTTGGATCAGGCCAGGATTCAGTCCGACCTGCGTGCCGTAGGTAAGGCCGGCGGCGTCGCCGAAGTCGAAAGCACAAAACGCGTCGCCATTTCCTCGGCCATGCTGGTCATTGCACTGGTTAGGGGCGATGAACGCCAGCGAGGGGACATCGCCGGTGGCCAGATCTGAATACAAGCCACGAGGTCCGTCGAAGCCGACGATGTTCTCCAGACTATCCTCCTGGACGTTCTTAAAATAAGCGAATGGATTGTGTTTCACGGCATACGCCTGCACAACGCTGCTCGATTTCAGGGGCGCGAGTGTGCTGAAGTCGGTCAGATTACTTGCGGTCCCATTGCTGTAATTGACGCGGTCGGCCCCGGTGACGGGAAGACTTTCCTGATAGCTCTTCCAACTCAAGCCGACGTGCCCGAGTTGGTCGGCGATCGTCTTGCCTACGGTCCGCTCGGCAGGCACCGACTTTATGCCGTCGATGTCGGCGAGGTACGGAAACTGCGGCAGCGTGACTTCGTTCCAGTTGTCGACGGCCGGTGTCTCGGCGTCTTTGCCCACTCCGGCGATGGGGCAGACGGCACCGGTGTCGATCGGAACAGGGGCATTGCCCCCGCCGTTATCGGCATTGACAATTCCCGTCACCAGGTTCGGCGAGCAGGTCCCGTCATGCCACAAGGGAGCATTGTCGCTGCGGACGCCGAAATTGGAGCCGCCGACGATCTCCAGGTAGTTGGTCAGACTGGGATGCCCGATGGCGAAATAGTTGGTAGCGAGATTGACTTTCTTATTGGCGATGAGGCCATTGAGGTACGGTTCGTTTGGATTGTTGATGACCTGCTGGTAGCCGTGATTTTCCATCACGATAACGAAAACGTGGTCCAGATGAGGAATACCCTTGGGGGCATCATCCCTGTCGTCCTGGGCCAAAGCCGTTCCTGCCAATGATGCGGCGAGGATACCTAAAATTGCGGCCTTTTTTAACATGTCGAAGACCTCTTTTCTTTACGACTCAAAATGTGTCGGGACGTCAGCGCGGGGGTGCTGGGTCGACCGTGAGTACCCTAAGGGAGGATTGTTGCTCTGCGGTTACAGCCAAGCTGAAACTTGATGAAGGCGACCTTGGGCGGATTAACACCTCTGTCAGGCTTGTCCTTATTGGCGCCACGATCGGACTCCTCGTGAGGACTCTCATCTCGGCGTGAAATAGGTCACTACGATTTGGGCGATCAGAATGAGAAGCCCGCCCTACTACTGCAGGGCGGGCTTCTACCGTGAAACGGGTTGAGGACGATTCCGGCCTCAAGAACAGACAGTCGGCAAGCAGTTAGTCGTTAGTCTTCGTTCACCGTTCCGGTTACAGGATCGAGGAACAGCTTGTGATTATGCCCGTCAAAGTCGAACATGCCGTTCAAGGTACCGGCGATAGCGTCGGTCGAGCCATTGCCGATGCGGCCCAGGCCCCAGTTGTCTTCGATGAAACGGATGATGGAGGATTGGTCGGTCACTCTGTGATCAACGAAGTTCTTTTTGGCGAAGGGCGAAATTACCAGCAAGGGCAAACGAGGACCATAGCCGCAGCGCCCATTCTGAATGTCGCCAGCGGCATCAATCGGCTTCGGCGTACCGCAGTTATTCGAAGTGGGGGCCACGCCAAGCAGCATGTCGTCGGACACATTGGACTGGTTCACAATCGGACCCATCACATGGTCGTACCAGCCGTCCGAGTCGTCGTAGGAGATGATTACTGCTGTTTCTTTCCACTCGTCGGTCTTTTCCAGCGCGTTGATGGTGTTCACGAGGAAGATCTGTTCGTCCAGAGGATCGGAATAGCCGGCGTGCCCGTCCTGGATGGCCTTCGCTTTCAGGAAGCTGACCGCGGGCATGTTGTGGGCCTTCACGGCATCCCAGAAGTCATTGATGTCGTACTCGTGGTTTGCCGCGTCGCCCTGGTGACCGATCATGGCGACGGATGTGCGCGGGGTGTGGTTGGCGTTCAGAGTGGATTGCCAGTATTGAAAAAAGGCATGGTGCGGGATGTAGTCGGTCGTCGTCAGCCCGGTTGTTCCGGTGGAGACAGCGGTGCAGTTCGCGAAGCCACCCATAAACGAACCCCAGGTGACGCCCGCTTTGTTCAGGAGATCTCCGACGTTCTGGCCGGACATGGTGATTTGCGTGCGCTTGGGATTCGAGCAGACGTCACCCGCGGGGTCCGGATCGCCGATGACCGCGCCGGAAGTTGCCTGGCCCGCGATGTTCCCCTTGGCCGAAAGCCCATTGGTGATGGTGGCCTCAAAAGTGTTGCCGGCAACCAGATTGAGAAGGCCAGGCGTTGAAGGGCCGAAGGTGGTGCCAAAAGAATTGTCGCTCATGGCGAAATGTTGGGCGTAATTCCAGAAGGCGGTCACCGTGTTGCCATCGTAGTAGCCCATAGTGCTGTTCGGCCCGATTCCAGGAACTGGTGGAGTGCCCTTAGCAGTGTCATTGCAGCTGAGCTTGGCGAAGCGGTCCATCAGGCCGCCGTCGAAGGCGAATTGTTCGTCAGCATAGCCGTGGTCCTGGTCGCAAGTATTGGCATTGCTGCGATCGATACGAAAGGGGTTCGCGGCATTGGGGTTGTTAGTGAGCAGTCCGGCGCTTTCGAGATTGTTGACGCGCGGCGTATTCTCTTTGGCACCGGCAAAGTATTTTGAGCCGTCATTATTTACCTTGGCGTGCGGATAGGTGCCGAAGTAATGATCGAACGAGACGTTTTCCTGGAAAATGACCACGACGTGTTTGATCGGAGTCTTTGTCGAAGAATCGTCTTTATCCTGAGCGGAAGCTGGGTATGTAGGCAGGAACGTTATGGCCGAAGCGGCCAAAGCAGCCAGAGCCCTAGTAAAGCTGTGATGCATAGTGTGTGTCTCCTTGGAAGTCTCTGTCTTGAACCAAATGGTGAAACACAGGAGGCGGACGCACTTACGGGAAGGCGCGAACTCGAAGGCGTCGCAGCCCGATTTTCCTGCGTGTAGAGTTTTAAGCTGGGTTTGTTAGCGGCAGGTAAACGAATCGTCAAAACTAATGGCGCAAACAGGGAAGGTGTATAGAATCGTGGCGCACCCACGAATCCATGAACACACTCGCGCGCAAACTCCGCCTCGCCGATTATTTCGCGCTGGCGTTTGGAACAATGGTGGGAGTCGGATGGCTAGTACTCATGGACGACTGGCTGGGGCGCGGCGGGCCGCTGGGGGCAATGCTCGGCTTCGCTCTCGGCGGAATTTTACTACTGCCTGTCGGCTATGTTTATGGTCAATGGGTGCAGCGGCTTCCGGATGCGGCTGGCGAAGCAGCGTACACCGCGCAGGTTTTTCCACCAATCGTGAGTTATTTCACCGGGTGGATGATGCTGCTGGCGTACTTCATCGTATGCCCATGGGAAGCGGTCGCGGTAGGCAAGCTCGCGGCGTACATTTTTCCATCGCTGAATTCATTCGAACTGTACAGCGTTGCGGGGCAGCCAGTGTTCCTGCCGCGGCTGCTTCTGGGCGTAGTGCTGACCGTTTTTCTCACCGTCCTGAATTACCGGGGCATTCGCTTGAGCGCCAGTTTCCAGAACTGGACGACGGCGCTGGTGCTGCTCCTCTTCGTCATTTTGCTGGGCATCAGCGGCGTGCGCGGGACTCCCGCTAATTTTCATCCGGCGTTTAGCGCGACCCCTTTCGTATCGATCCTGCTTACTCTCCAGATCGTCCCGTATTTCATGACTGGATTTGAATCGGCGCCCAAAGTAGCGGAAGAAGCGCATCAGGGATTCCGTTCGACAGGTTTTTTTCGCGCGATTGTAATGGCCCTTTTCGTTGGCGCTGGTTTTTATGTCCTTGCTGTCGCCGCAGTGGCGTACATCGCGCCCTGGCAAGGATTGATCGGAAAGCGATTCGCAACGGCGATCGCCTTCGAACAGGCGTTGGGAGCCCGATGGCCCGTGCGGTTGATTCTCGTCATGGCCCTATTCGGGCTGTTCCAGTGTTTCAATGGCAACTTCGTCGCTTCGAGCCGTTTGCTTTTCGCTTATGGACGGCGGCGAACGATTGATCCTCGTTTCGGCACCGTGCACGAGAAATTTCTGACGCCGTCCGTTGCGGTGATGGGAATTACTGCTGGGACGCTCGCAGGACTTCTTTTGGGCGACGCGCTTCTTGTTCCTGTCACGGAAGTTGGATCGATGGCCTCGGCGTTGGGATGGTTCGCCGCATGCCTGTCATTCTGGATCGTGGAGAAGCGAGTATCAATGAGAATTGTGACTGGACTAGGGATTGCCGTCTCTTTACTACTCTTTCTGATGAAAATCCTGCCCGCATTCCCTGGGCACTTTTCGCTCTCCGAATGGGCCGCCTTCGGCATCTGGGTGCTTCTCGGCGCGGCTCTCCATAGACGCAAGGCGCTTCAGCTAAACCCGCGGAACGATTAATGCACGAACAAAATACCAAGGTCGTCGCGCGTGTGCGCGGCGCGAGTGGGCGCTCCGTTCATTCTCGAACAAGAATCAGGAAAGCGAATTCGCGGTGTCGCTCAAGGCCCAAGCAGGCGCCGCTCGCTCGTCATGTATACTTGCGAAGGAGCCTGACTTAATCCATCGATGATTCCATTCCTGCATCTTGGGCCCCTATCGATACCTACCTATGGGCTCATGGTGGCGACAGGCATGCTCGTTGCCGCTTATTTGCTGCAATTTGATATCAACCGTCACCGCGCGCTTTTCCTCAAACACGGTTATTTCAAAAACGCGGGCGAAAAAAACCAGGGTGACGAAGCGTTTCTCATCATCGGCATTATCGGAGTTTCCGGTCTGGTCGCTGCGCGGCTCTATAGCGTGCTGGAGAACCCCAGCGAACTGCTGGCCAATCCCAAAGTGCTGATCAGCCAGTATGGATTTACGTGGTCCGGCGCGGTGCTATCAACGCTGGTCGTGATGGTTCTCCTGGCACGGCACTTTCACATCCCGATGCTGGAATTCATGGATCTTTGTGCGCCCCCGGCGGCGCTGGGTTACGCCATCGGGAGAATTGGATGTCTGCTGTCAGGAGACGGCGATTACGGCGTGCCGACGAGTCTGCCATGGGGCATGAGCTTTCCAAATGGCATCGTGCCGACCATCCAGCGCGTGCACCCCACTCCCATTTACGAATTTCTCTCCTGCGCGCTCATCGCCGCAATTCTGTGGCGCATGTCGACCAAAGCGATGGGCAGCGGAGGTTCCCACGGCGAAATCATCAGCGCTTATCTGATCTTGACGGGGATCGCACGATTTCTCGTGGAGTTCATCCGCATCAATCCAAAAGTCCTGTATGGGCTGACCAATGCGCAGATTGTGAGTTTGCTGGGAATGGTTCTTGGTTTCATTCTCCTCTGGCAGATCAAGAGGGGACAGGCGCTCAAATCTGAAACGGCATGATTTGCGGCCGATTCTCCGCGCACTGAACCGGCTTGCGCAAATAAAAGTCCCCGGACGGAGACTTCCGGGGACTCGCGGGCCAGCCAAATTGGAGAGCGCTAGAGCATCTGCCGCAAAACGTATTGCAGGATGCCGCCGTGATGGTAGTAGGAAACTTCCTCCGGGGTGTCCACGCGAGCGACTACGGAGAAGGTCTTTGTCCTTCCGTCTCCCGATTTAGCATGCACCGTGATTGTTTTCTTTGGCGTCAGTGAGGCGACGCCTTCGATCTCGAATACTTCGTGGCCGCTCAGGCCAAGTGTCTCGCGATTCTCGCCGGCCTTGAATTCCAGCGGAAGCACGCCCATGCCGACGAGGTTGCTGCGGTGAATGCGCTCGTAGCTTTCGGCAATCACCGCGCGCACGCCGAGCAGCCGCGTGCCTTTGGCCGCCCAATCGCGCGAAGAGCCGGAACCGTATTCTTTTCCGGCGAGGACCACCAGCGGCACACCGGCTTCGCGATATTTCACGGCGGCGTCATAGATCGACATCTTTTCGCCGTCAGGAAGGAAAAGCGTCCAGCCACCTTCCGTGCCTGGAGCAAGTTGATTGCGCAGGCGGATATTCGCAAATGTGCCGCGCACCATGACTTCGTGGTTGCCGCGCCTCGCGCCATAGGAGTTGAACTCGTGCGGCTTCACGCCGTTGGCGATGAGGTATTTCCCCGCTGGCGAATCCATGGGAATCGAGCCAGCGGGCGAAATGTGATCAGTGGTGACACTGTCGCCAAGAATCGCCAGCACCTTGGCGCCGTGAATATCCGCCAGCGCCGGGGGTGTCTTCGGCATGTTGTCGAAGTAAGGCGGCAGCTTGATGTAGGTCGATTTGGGATCCCACTTGTAGATGTCGCCTTGCGGGATCGTCAAGGACTTCCAGTGCGCGTCGCCTTCGAATACTTCGCTGTATTGCTTACTGTACTGCGCCGAAGTAACGGAAGCTCGAACGGTGGCTTCGATTTCCTGCGGCGTCGGCCAGACGTCTTTCAGGTAGACCGGCTTGCCTTGAGGATCGTTGCCCAGAGATTCCGTGGTGAGGTCCATGTCCATACGCCCGGCGAGAGCGTAAGCGACGACCAGCGGAGGGGAAGCCAAGTAGTTGGCGCGAACCAGCGGATGAATGCGGCCCTCAAAGTTGCGATTGCCGCTGAGCACGGCCACGGCGATCAAATTGTTGTCTTTGATGGCGGTGCCAATGGCCTCCGGAAGCGGACCACTGTTGCCGATGCAGGTGGTGCAGCCGTAGCCAACAAGATGAAAATTCAGTTTCTCGAGATATTGCGTCAACCCCGCGGCCAGTAGGTAATCGGTCACGACTTTCGAGCCGGGCGCCAGGCTGGTTTTCACCCACGGCTTCACGCGCAAGCCGCGCTCGACGGCCTTCTTTGCCAGCAAACCCGCGCCCAGCATCAGCGAAGGATTTGAAGTGTTGGTGCAACTGGTGATGGCGGCAATGACCACGGAGCCGCTGGAAAGGTCAAACGAGTCGCCGTTGTTCCGAACGGCGACGTGCTTTGCCGGCGTCCCTTCCACCACTTTTGTGAAGGAAGATTTGGCCTGGCGCAGCGCGACACGATCTTGAGGGCGCTTGGGGCCAGCAACAGTCGGTTCGACCGTGCCCAGATCCAATTCCAGGATGTCATTGAAGAGTGGCGCGGGTGTTTCATCGGTGCGGAAAAGCATCTGCTCTTTGCAGTAGGCTTCGACGAGAGCGATCTGTTCCGCAGAACGCGCGGTGAATTGCAGATAATTTAGCGTTTCCTTGTCCACGGGAAAAAAGCCCATGGTCGCGCCATACTCGGGGGCCATGTTGGCTATTGTGGCGCGGTCGGGGACGCTTAGCGTGGACAGACCTGAGCCATAGAATTCCACGAATTTTCCGACGACGCCTTTTTTGCGCAACATTTCCGTGACGGTCAAAACCAGATCCGTCGCCGTCGCGCCTTCGCTCAAGCGGCCGTGCAGGCGGAAACCAATCACCTCCGGAATGAGCATAGAAGAGGGCTGACCGAGCATGGCCGCCTCGGCTTCAATGCCGCCGACGCCCCAGCCGAATACGCCGAGAGCGTTGACCATGGTGGTGTGCGAATCCGTGCCCACCACTGAATCCGGATAAGCCTCAAAGCGGTTGCCGTAGGGCATTGCGCAAACCACGCGCGCGAGATATTCCAGGTTTACTTGATGGCAGATGCCGGTGTCAGGCGGAACGACTTTAAAATTTTGAAACGCCGTCTGCCCCCAGCGGAGGAAAGCATAGCGCTCCACGTTGCGTTGAAACTCCAATTCTGCATTCAAGCCAAACGCATTGGCGTTGCCAAAATTGTCAACTTGTACGGAGTGATCGATAACCAGTTCGGCAGGGAAAAGAGGATTGATTCGTTTCGGATTGCCGCCCATGCGCTGCACGGCTTCGCGCATAGTGGCGAGGTCCACGATCGCGGGTACGCCGGTGAAGTCCTGCAGCAGCACGCGCGCAGGCATGAACGCAATCTCTTTTTCCGGGGCGCCGGGCCGCCAGCACCCGAGCGCACGGATGTCTTCGGCATGCACGAAGCGGCCATCCTCGCATCGCAAGAGATTCTCAAGAAGGATGCGCAGCGAAAAGGGAAGTTTCGCCAGATCGGCGACGCCCTGCTTTTCAAGGAATTCTAGGCGATGAATTTCAAAGCTTTGGGCGCCAACGTTCAGTTTGTCGCGTGTGCGGAAAGAATTGCCCGCATTGATGGCCATTCTGACAGTCCTTTCGCCGTGAACCGTAGCCCACTATGATAACCGAAATTGAATCCGCGCGCCGCGCAGCTATACTGGTGTTGCCGTGAACATTGTTCTCATTTCGACTTATGAGCTGGGCAGGCAGCCTTTTGGTCTGGCCTCGCCTGCCGCTTGGTTGCGGAATCGCGGCCACCATGTCGTCGTGCTGGACCTTGCGCGGCAGTCTTTGGACGAAGCCGAGATTGGCCACGCAGGGCTGATCGCTATCTATTTGCCCATGCATACTGCCACACGGCTGGCGGCGCAGCTCCTTCCACTGTTACGAGAAAAAAATCCGGGCGCGCATCTCTGTTGTTACGGGTTGTACGCACCCATGAACGTCGAGTATCTTCGCGCGCTCGGCGTGTCCACGATTCTCGGCGGCGAATTTGAAGAGGGATTGGTTCAACTGGCAGAGCGCCTAGCAGCAAATGGAACGCAAACAAGTGCTCAGCCCGCGGATTCTTTGATCTCGATGGCTCGCTTGCCGTTTGAAGTGCCTGATCGCTCCGGGATGCCGGCAATGGAAAAGTACGCGCATCTTATTGTTCCCGGGAACGGCTTTCGGGTCGTTGGTTCGACAGAAGCAAGCCGCGGCTGCAAGCATCGTTGCCGGCATTGTCCCGTCGTCCCTGTTTACAACGGCGTCTTTCGAATCGTCAGCCGAGATGTAGTGCTGGAAGATGTCCGCCGCCAGGTAGCTGCCGGCGCGCAACACATCACCTTCGGCGATCCGGATTTTTTCAATGGCATTCGTCACGCCATGGAACTCGTCGAAGCGTTTCACCGTGAATTTCCCGCAGTAACCTACGACGTAACCATCAAGATCGAACACCTGCTCAAATACCAGGAGCACTTGCCCGTACTCCGCGATTCAGGCTGCCTCTTTGTCATCAGCGCGGTCGAATCCGTGGATGATGCGGTGCTCGAGTTCCTCGACAAGGGACACACACTCGAAGATTTCCTCCGCGTTGTCAAAGCTTTTCGCGAACTTGGCCTGACACTCCATCCGACATTTGTTCCCTTCACGCCCTGGACGACTGTGGATGGCTATTTGGATCTACTGCGAGTGATCGAGCAACAAGGCGTGATCGAAAACGTTGCGCCCATTCAGCTCGGCATTCGGTTACTGATCCCCGAAGGCTCGCGCATGCTCGAATTGGAAGATTTGCGCGGCATGGTTGGGCCGTTCGACCGCCAGGCGCTGGCGTATCCTTGGAAAAATGCCGACCCGCGAATGGACGCGCTTAGCGAAACGGTGCAGGAAATTGCCGCCGCGGCGGAGCGCCAGAAAGAATCGCGGCCATCGACTTTCGAACGCATCTGGAAGGCCGCGCACGCCGCCGCTGGTTTGTCCGCGCCACTGCTCAAGTTATCGGCGCAATCGCAGTCTGCTGTTCCTTTCCTGAGCGAACCCTGGTACTGCTGCGCCGAGCCAACCCGCGATCAACTCGTCTCTATCGGCGTACATAAGCCGCTCGTAAACAAAGCGGTCGCAACCGCCGACGGTTTTGTTTGATCACCGCGAGAAACTCATCGCCAATGGCTCATCCCTCTAAACGATTGCTGCTCTTCACCGCGAAACTGGGCTACCAAACGCGCAGCTTTGAAGAAGCCGCTCGCAAACTTGACG
>Ga0210399_10003420_pt1 | contig 12389 bp, 13 predicted proteins | sample IncBWC14MmetaG_FD_150865 | JGI IMG/M metagenome (GOLD analysis project Ga0210399, IMG submission 150865) | Forest soil microbial communities from Barre Woods Harvard Forest LTER site, Petersham, Massachusetts, United States - Inc-BW-C-14-M | ecosystem: Environmental > Terrestrial > Soil >... | reverse complement strand
TGAGATGCTTTTCCTTGCGCTCAGAGGATCCATTCAGGGTCTGCCCCAGCGCCGGTCCGCCACCGCCCGAACCGCCCGAACCGCCCGAACCAACGATATGAGGCAGCCATGCAAACACGACCAAGAACATGGCAGTCATGAACACGGCCAGAATCCGGTGCCTGGAGGCACGGTGGTTGAGCGCCGGCAAATTTTGAAACAGCTGCAGGGTACGGTATGCGATCGCCGAAGTACCGGCGAAATAAAGCCCGGCGGCCAGAACGTCGTGGTGGCTGACGGCTCCGAAGATCGCGCCTTCGATCAAAAGGACCCCGAGAATACTGGTTCCCGACGGGAAATCCTGTTTCAGAATCGAGAACGCACCGCCCTCGGGCGGCGGCTGGGGCAGATCCTCCGCCTTGTCGTGCAACGTGCCTCTCACAAATGCGATCAAACCCGCCACTTCGATGACGAGTATTCCCCAGATGACCAACACCAACCACGACTTCTGATCGGCGTACATCAGCAAGGGTGGCAGCCACAATGCGGTTGCCGCTGTGCGAACTGCCATGTGCCTGGCTTGAGGGGTCCGTGCTTCGCCCCTGACCAGAAATCCCAGCAAAGTTGCAGTCCCAGCCATCGCGAAAACCAACAAGAGGTAGGCAGCGGCGCGTGCCAGCACGCCGAATGCCGTGAGCGATGGGTCTGGTAAAACCGTGGCGCCGAGAAGGGTGCCGGCCACCGCCGCAAGCAAGCCTAACGCGACGCAACGGTTCGTAAGGGGAGGGGACATCGCATGCGTCCTTGCTGGTTGGACACCGGCCAGCATGCCAAGGTTCCGAGCGAAAGCGAGCTCGCTGCTTGTGCGCTATGGGACCGTTACCTAGGTGCCTTGACGCACACGTTCACCCCACATTACCTTCGGAAGCACAGGGATTATTTCGCCTTATTCTCCCCGCGAGGAACACTTGCCTTATCGTCCGATTATTACTCTCACCACTGACTTTGGAACCAACGATCATTTCGTAGGCGCGATGAAGGGTGTCATCGTCGACATTGTGCCGGAGGTGCAGATCGTTGACATTTCTCATGCTGTGCAGGCTTTCGATGTACTCGACGGCGCGTTGGCAATCTCCCAGTCGTATTCGTATTTTCCGAATGGCACAATCCACCTGGTTGTGGTGGATCCGGGCGTGGGTACGACGCGGCGGCCAATTCTGGCCTCGAGCGATGGATATCACTTCGTGGCGCCCGATAATGGCGTGCTCTCGATGGTTTATGCCAAGGAAGAGCGCATGCATGTACGCCACATCACCTCCGATCACTACTTCCGGATGCCGGTGAGCAATACGTTTCACGCGCGCGATGTGTTTGCCCCGGTTGCAGCATACTTGGCGAAGCAGGTCGATTCGCACAAATTCGGGGAAGAGATTGAAGATTATGTACGCTTCGCTGCGCCTCGTCCGAAGGCCACCGGCGAGAACCGCATGCGTGCCGTGGTGCTGAAAGTCGACCGCTTCGGCAACCTGATTACTAATTTGACGCCGGCAGATGCGCCTGCATTGTTTGCGGACTCCGCCACTTTCAAGATCGTGGTTGGAAGCCGCGAGATTACCGACATCCGCAAAACCTACGCCGAGGGGGCGCCGGGCGAAGTGTTCGGAATTCTCGGGAGCATGGGCTACCTAGAGATTGTGGCCAACCGCGCCGCTGCGGCGCAGGTCACGGGGGCCGTCAAGGGCAGCGAAGTCAGCATCTTCCTGGGTGAAGCGGCAGCGGCGGGTAAGGGAGCGTAGCAGTTCTGAGTTCTGAGTTCTCGGCTCCCAGCCGCAGTTCTCAGTTCTCAGAAAACCAAAAACGGCGCTGCCGGCGTTTGCGGGAACTGAGAACTGTACCTTACGATCCTTTTGGTTTGGGGTGGACGTAGCGCTCCATCTCGCCCGTCCACTTCAGAAAGCGCCACAGATTGCCGCGCTCACGCCACATGAATTCCCAGAATTCCAGGAAGCCGATCTGGGTCATTTTCACGCCCGTGTAGGTTTCGATGCGCCAGAGGAGATAGGGGCTCCGCCATGGGGCCAAGCGATGGCCTTTGGTAGCATTCCAGAGAAAACGGAGTTTGTAGCGCATGCTGCAATCATACCTACCCGGTCAAGGGGTGTCCGGTCCGATTGAGCTCCCCAGACAAACCATGCACCACGACGGGCACGAAGGATCTCGTTCGATGCGTTTCGCTCGCGGGCCCTCGTGTCCTGGTGCCAGAGGCCTTACAACTGAGCCGCGAAAATGCATTCGCGTGCATGTTAGAATCCAAGCTCCGCTTGGGATTTCCACGAAATGTCTGACACCGACGCCCGCCAAAAAGCCGAAGATCACTACTACGCCGCGCTCGATCTGATGGCCGACGGGCAACTGGAGAAGGCCGTCGCTGCCTATCGGGAGTCTCTGACCGCCGACCCCACCTTTACCGAAGCCATGCACGGACTGGCGCGGGCATTGCAGGACCTGCAGCGTTTCGATGAGGCAATCGCCGTCGCGCAGCGCCTGGCGGAACTCGATCCCGACGACGTGTTGGCGCATACCAGCTTGTCGGTGCTCTATCAGAAAAAAGGCATGATTCCCGAGGCCGAGGCGGAGGGCGCAAAAGCGCGCGTACTGGGGTGGAAGCAGCAGTTGAAGAAGGGCAGCTCCTAGCTTCTGGCTAAACCCAAAGCACGAGGCTGGTCCCTCTATTCGAGGGGGTTCCCCGAGGCTAAGTATCCTGAGGACATGGCCCGGCGGAGGTTCGGGCCTGACGCGGAAAAACTAGCAGCGAGGAGCTCGTTCTCTACAATCCGTACTTCTTCATCAAGTGCCGGAATGAGCGGTAGGAGATGCCGAGCACGTCGGCGGCTTTGGTTTGCACCCCACCACTCTGGTGGAGAGCATTCTGCAGCAGCGATCGCTCGATGCCGGCCACATAAGTTTCCATGCCTAAGCCTACGGGGAGGCTCAGATCGGCCCCGATTTCCGGCGGAGACGCACCGGCGGAGGCTGCCGCGGAGCGAGCCTTCGGGCGTTCCGCGGGAAGTTCAACGTGCAGTTCGTCGGTGATTTCCAGGGCAACGGCGCGCTCCACGGTGTTCTCCAACTGGCGGACGTTTCCCGGCCATTCGTAGCCGCACAGAGAGTCGAGCGAGGGAGCATTCACGCGCAAGATGCTGCGGCCGGCGGCGGTGGCATACTTTTTCAGAAAATGGTTTACCAGCAGCGGAATGTCTTCGCGGCGCTCGCGCAGGGGCGGCACCCGGATGGGAATGACGTTCAGACGGTAGTAAAGATCCTCTCGAAACACGTTCTCGGCAACCGCCTTGTCGAGATCGCGGTTCGTAGCGGCGATGACGCGCACGTCGATCGAGATTTCGCTGGTGCTGCCCACCGGACGAACGGTGCGCTCCTGTAGAACGCGCAGAAGCTTCACCTGCATAGCCAGCGTCATCTCGCTGATTTCGTCAAGGAAAATGGTACCGCCGTCAGCGACTTCGAACAGGCCGCGCTTGTTCTGGTTGGCGCCGGTAAAGGCGCCCTTCAGGTATCCAAAGAGTTCGCTCTCGAGCAGGGTCTCAGGAAAGGCGCCGCAGTTCACGGAAACAAAAGCGTCGGCGGCCCGCGGTGAACAGACGTGGACGCCGCGCGCGACAAGCTCTTTACCCGTGCCGCTCTCGCCGTGGATCAGCACGGTGCTGGCTGTGGAAGCGACCGTGCGTACGGTCTGCTTCAATTTCTCCATGGCTCCGCTGGAGCCGATGATGTTCTCGAGCGAGTTGCGAGTCGCGGCGTCGCGGCGCAGCGCAAAGTTCTGCTTGCTGAGATTCAGTTTCTCGACCGCGCGGTTGATGGCCAGCTTGATTTCGTCGACCAGTCCGGGGCTCTTGCGAATGTAGTCGGTGGCGCCTCCGGCTTTGACCGCCTGGACAGCGGCTTCGTAGTCCTCGACGGCAGTGATGAGGATGACGGCGGAGTCGGGCGAAACGCGGTGGGCGTGGCGCAGCACTTCGATGCCGTCGATATTCGGCATCTTGATGTCGGTGATGATGACGTCGTAGAGCGCGCCGTCAATTTTGTTTTTCGCGAGTTGCCCCGCTTGCACGGTCTCAACCCGGTGCCCCTCGCGGCGAAGAGAGATGTCGAGCATCTCGCAAATGGAGCGTTCGTCGTCGCAAACCAGAATGTTAGCCACGCAAACCTCCTCCGGCCGCGGCGGCAGGCGGCGCCGCAACTAGCATCGCCAACTCATCTCCCGCACTTTCATTCATGGAATCTGGCCGCTCGGCATCAAGACGCCGCAGCCTGAGGACGAAAGTAGTGCCCTGCCCTGGCTTCGATCGCGCCCAAACCTTGCCTTCATGTGCCTGCACGATCTGGTAGACGATGGCCAGCCCCAACCCAGTGCCGCCCTCGAAGTTGGATTGGAAGGGCTCGAAGATTTTTTCGATCTGCTGCGGGGTCATGCCCGTGCCCGTGTCGATGAATGAGACTTGCCAATCGTCGCCCAAAGACTCGACTGCAGCAGTCAGCTTTCCACCATCCTTCATGGCGCGCACTGCATTTTCACAGAGATTCCAGAAGACCTGCTTGAGCTTGTCGCCATCGGCGATGGCCCAGGCCTGCCGCACGCTGAACCGGCGCTCGATCGTGATGCCGGTTTTCTCCGCGGTCATGCGGTGGTCCATGAGCGTCAATGTGTCTTCCACGCTCTGAATCAGGTCGACTCGATCGAAGTGATATTGTTTGGTGCGCGAGTAGGCCAGAAAATCGGTGATGATGCTGTTCAGCCGGTGCGACTCGCGAGTCACGATATCGAGCAGACGGCGGTGATCTTCGTTCATCTCGGGCACGCCGGAAAGCATGCTGACCGAACCGGCAATGGAAGTCAGGGGGTTGCGAATTTCGTGCGCGATGGCGGCAGCTAACCGCCCGACGGCCGCCAGCTTGTCTTGCATGCGGACTTCGCGTTCGAGGCGTCGAATCGCAGTGAGATCGTCGAAAACATAAACGTACCCCAGTTCGCCGCGCTCCGGCACAGTGAGTGCCGCGACCCGTACGCGAACCGTTTTACGGAATTTTGTGGGCGCATCGAAACGCACTTCCCCGTGGGGCTGCTGCGATTCGACAGTGGGTAAGGCGTCCAGAAACAGTTGATGAACCGGCGCTCCCAGCAGTTCCGCGGGAGACAGTTCCAACAACCGGGAGGCCGCAGCATTGACCAGCGTGATGCGACCATCGAGGCCGGTGGTGATCAGTCCGCTGCTGATCGAATGAATGATGTTTTCGTGCAGCGCCTGCAGGCTTTCGAGCGCGCCGCTGGTGTCCTTCAGCTGTACGCCCACCTGCCGCAGCTTGGCGGTCAAAAGTCCCGCCAAGTAGGCGACCGCCAGAAAAGCGAAAAGGTTGACAAAGATGATGGCCTGCAACGCCTTCGTGCCGGGATGGGTGGTGCAGTAGGAAGGAACCACGCCGTAATAGTTCAGTTCCAGAACCGTCCCGTAGAGGATGAAAGCCAGAGCCGCGACGAGGTGCGCCCACACGCGCGGCAGCAGCACGCTGGCGACGATGATGACCAGGGGATAGAGGAAGTTCAGAGAGCTGTCCCATCCTCCGGTTTCGTGGATCACGAGGCTGACCAGAATCAGATCAGTCACAACCTGCAGCGAGGCCTGCAGCCGGTGCTCCTGCCAGAAGGAGAGCAGAAGTACGTAGAACAGCGAAAGACTGTACCACAACAGAATGGTAGTAATGAAGAGCCGCATGGGCAGCGGCGCCGGACTGAACTGGGCGACCGCCAGCTCAATGGCAAGCAGGAGGGTCAGGATGAAAATGCGGACCCGGACCAACCATACCAGCCAATTTCGCTCGTCAAACGTCGATTGCATGGAAATCAGAGAACCTGATGTTTCGAGCTTTCATGGTTTCAAGGCTTCAAAGTTTCCGGCACATCGCGCCTGAAACTCTGAAGCCTTGTCCCCTTGAAACCTGCTTTTAGCCAGCCAGTTTGGCGATCATGGCGAACAGCGGCATGTAGAGCGAGATCACGATGCCACCGACGCTAACCCCCAGGATGGCAATAATGACCGGCTCCAACATGGCCAGCATATCCTTGGTGGCGGCGTCGACTTCTTCTTCGTAGAAGTCGGCAATTTTCTGCAACATCGAGTCCATGGCGCCGGTAGCTTCGCCAACGCCAATCATCTGCGTCACCATGTTCGGGAACACACCGCATTCTCGCAGGGGATCGACGATGGTACGGCCTTCTTCAATGGCTTTGCGTACTTTCATCAACGCCTCTTCCAGAACGGCGTTTCCCGAGGTTCTGGCCGTGATGCCCAGACCTTCCAGAATGGGTACGCCCGAGGTGATCAGCGTGCCCAGAGTACGGGTAAAGCGACCGACGGCAATCTTGCGCAACAGTCCGCCAATCACCGGGATGTACAGCATCATCTTGTCGAAGTAGTAGCGGCCGCGGGGATGCTTGCGGATCTGTTTGACTCCGAAGAACAGACCAAAGCCGGCCACACCGACCATCCACCAAAAAGTCTGCACGAACGAGCTCAGGCCCATGACGATTCGCGTGGGAAGCGGCAGCGCAACGCCCAGTCCGGCAAACAGGTTGGCGAAGATCGGCACGACCCACTTGAGCAGCGCGCCGACGATCAAACCCGCCATGCCGACGACGGCGACGGGATAGATCAAGGCGGATTTCACCGCTGACTTCAAACGCACCGCCTTTTCGACGTAGGTCGCGAGGCGCTGCAGAATGATGTCGAGAATACCGCCGGTTTCACCGGCCTCGATCATGTTGGTCGTAAGATCGTCGAAAACCACGGGATATTGGCGCATGGCATTGGCCAGCGTAGCGCCGCCTTCGACAGTCGTCCGCACTCCGGTCAGAACCTTCTGGAATGCCTGGTTTTCCTGGTTGGCCGCCAGGATTTCCAGACACTGCACCAGCGGCAGTCCGGCATCGATCATGACCGAGAACTGGCGAAAGAAAATGGCGATGTCCTTGGTCCCAACCTTGCCCGAGCCGAAGGTGGGCATGGAGAACTCTTTGCCTTTTTCGCGAATGGCGCCTGGGGTAATGCGTTCGCGACGCAGCGCTTGCGCCAAAGACTGCTTGTTGGCAGCCATCCGCTCGCCGGAAATTTTCTGTCCGGATGCGTCCTTGCCGGAAAATGTAAAGACTGGCATGTTTTAGCTTCTCCTCACTGAGGTACCGTTTTCGTGAACTCGGCTCTCATCCAAATGTTGTGTCCAGCCAAGCTAGCGCTTGGACTGAGCAGCTCCTCGGGCTAGAGTCGTACCCGCCGCGGTCGGACGGTTCACCAGCGTGGCACCGCGATTGATCATTTCCTGCAATTCGTCCGTGTTGCTGGAACGCGCCATGGCGGTTTCCAGCGTGATCTGTTTCTGGAAATAGGCGGTCGCCAGCGACTGGTTAAACGTCTGCATCCCGAATTTCTCCTGCCCCGACTGCATGGACGAGTAGATCTGGTGAATTTTGTCTTCGCGAATCAGGTTGCGCACGGCGGCGTTGGGCACCAGAATCTCCATGATCATGCACCGGCCCTTGCCGTCGATACGGGGCAATAGGCTCTGACACATGATGCCTTCCAGAACGAGCGACAGCTGCGCACGAATCTGGGGCTGCTGGTGTGCCGGGAAGACGTCGATGATGCGGTTGATGGTGGAAGTCGCCGAGTTGGTGTGCAGCGTGCCAAACGTCAAGTGACCCGTTTCAGCGATACGCAGCGCCGACTCGATGGTTTCCAGATCGCGCATTTCGCCGATCAGCACCACGTCTGGATCTTCGCGAAGCGCGGCGCGCAACGCGTCGGTGAACGTCTTGGTATCGGCGTGGAGTTCGCGCTGGTTGACCAGGCAGTTCTTGTTCATGTGCACGAACTCGATCGGATCCTCAATCGTGAGAATGTGGTCGTGACGCTCGCTGTTGATCTTGTCGATCATGGCTGCAAGCGTGGTCGACTTGCCCGATCCGGTCGGACCGGTCACCAAGACCAAACCGCGGGGCTTGTCGCACATCCTGCTGACAACCGGCGCCAGGCCGAGCTGGTTAAAGGATTTGATTTCGAAAGGAATCAGGCGGAAGACGGCGGCGGTGGCACCGCGCTGGTTGAAGACGTTGGCGCGGAACCGCGCCAAACCCTTCAGTCCGAACGAGAAGTCCAGTTCGAGACTTTCTTCGAAGCGATGCTTCTGGGAATCGGTCATGACGCTGTAGGCGAGCTGCTTGGTCTCGGCCGGCGTCATCTGCGGCAGGTCGAGCGGCACCAAGTGGCCGTGCACACGAATCTGGGGCGGCGAGTTGGTAGTGATGTGCAAGTCGCTGCCATTCATCTCCAGCATTCTCTTGAGCAGATCGCTTAACGACAAACCCATAGGAAATTCCTTCCCTTTCAGCTGCTAATTCCGAATCAATGAATCGTTTCGCGGGCCACTTCCTCGAGCGTGGTCATTCCCGCCATAACCTTGATCAGTCCACTGCGCCGCAACGTGATCATGCCGCCTTCAATCGCTTTCTTTTTCAACTCCAGTGACGAAGCCCCGACCAGAACCAGTTCCCGGATCTCGTCGTCGACCTCCATGACTTCGTACAAACCGCAGCGGCCCTTGTAGCCGGTGTTGTTGCAAACGGTGCAGCCCTTGCCCTTCTGGATCTTCACCGTCTTGGCTTCCTCGGGGGTGAAGCCCGCTTCAATCAGAGTCTGCACGGGAACTTCAAACACATCGATGCAGTCCTTGCAGATGCGCCGGACCAGGCGCTGCGCGCAAATGAGATGGACCGAGGTCGCGACCAGGAAGGGTTCAATACCCATATTCATCAAGCGCGTAATGGTTTCCGGCGCGCCGTTGGTGTGCAGCGTGGAGAGCACAAGGTGGCCTGTAAGAGCCGCCTTGATGGCAATTTCGGCGGTTTCAAAGTCGCGGATTTCGCCGACCAGAATGATGTTGGGATCCTGCCGCAGGAACGATCGCAGAGCGGCTGCGAAGTTCAATCCGATCTGCTCTTTCATCTGGACCTGGTTGACGCCGCCCAATTGAAATTCGACCGGATCTTCCGCGGTCATGATGTTGGTGTCGGGTTGGTTCAGGCGCGAGATCGCCGAATACAGCGTGTTGGTCTTGCCCGATCCCGTGGGGCCCGTGACCAGCACCATGCCGTAAGGCTTGAGAATAGCTTTTTCGAATTTCACCAGCGACTCAGACTCGAAGCCCAGTTTGGTCATGTCGAGACGCAGGTTCTCTTTGTCGAGCAACCGGAGCACGATCTTCTCGCCCCACAACGTGGGCAAGGTGCTCACGCGGAAGTCGAGCTGCTTTTTGCGGCCGCCCACGTTCATCTTCAGCATGATGCGGCCGTCCTGCGGGAGCCGCTTTTCGCTGATGTCGAGCTTCGACATGATCTTCAGACGAGAGGTGATCGCGTCTTTCCATTTCATCGGGGGAGACATGATGGCTTGCAGTACGCCATCGATACGAAACCGGACCCGGAATTCTTTTTCGTAGGGCTCAATGTGGATGTCACTGGCGCCCCGCTTCACGGCATCGCCCAGAACGACGTTGACCAGTTTGACCACAGGAGCTTCGTCGGCCGCTTTTTCCAGTTCGGCCAGTTCCATTTCCTGGGTTTCGGATTGCAGTTCCACGTCGCTGTCGTTCGTGTCGGACATCGACTGCATTACCGTTGCTAGGTCTTCGTCCTTGGTCGAGCCATAGGCTTTCTCAATCCCCGCGAGGATGGAGCTCTCCGAAGCGACGACCGGCTCGATATTGAAGCCGGTCATGAACTTGATGTCGTCCATCGCGAAGACGTTCGTGGGGTCGACCATCGCAATGGTGAGTGACGCGCCCACACGGCTCAGCGGAAGAATCTGGTAGCGCTTGGCCGTCTCGAAGGGAATCAGCTTCACGACCGCGGGATCGATCTCAAAATAAGAAAGATTGATGGCGGGGACACCGTACTGGCGGGAGAGAAAATTGGTGACGTCTTCGTCCGTGAGGAAGCCGAGCTTCACCAGGGCGGAGCCCAGGCGACAACTCTGCTCCTTCTGAACCTTATTCGCTTGTTCCAACTGCTCTGGGGTAATGATCTTCTCTTTGACGAGAAGGTCACCCAGCCGTTGAGACATAAGCAGATCTCCTATCCACGTAGGTGGAACGACGCCTCGCACTTGTGCGGGCATAGCGTAAACGGCCGCCCATCATTGGGAGAGACGCGGCTCATTCGCGTTGACATAAATTGTCAACGCTAGCGGGTTACTGCACCACTTACTTTAGTTCAAGGCCCCATCGTGTGTTCTCTGCAACTTGCTGATAAAACATCTCGCGGATGGCCTGTTAAATCAGGCTTTGGGCAAAGTACAAGGTCAAAAATAAGACAAAAACCGGGCAGGGTAACCGCCATTACTTCGGTGCGGGAACCAAACCATCGGCCCCCCAAAACCCCAAAAGGCCCCATTTCCCAAAGGGGCTGCACGGAATCCTGCACAAAACAGCCGGGGAAAGGCGGGGAAAGGGAGCGTCCTTGACACTTCACATTTTGTGAAGTAGTATGAGTGAATGAACATCGTCGCCAAGAAGCACTTGCAGGAGGCGATGGATGCATACAAGGGCGCGGCGAAAGAAATCAAGGCGTGGCAGGCAATCGTCAGGGGAGCGAAGTGGCACAATTTCCCGGAGGTGCGGGCGATCTTCAAGGATGCCGATCTTGTGGGCAAGTTCGTGATTTTCGACTTCCGAAACAACCGCTACCGGCTGGTCACGATAATTCATTGCGTCAAGATGATGGAAGGAAAGCCGACCGCAGGGCACGTCTTCATCAGGTCTTTCTTGACTCACCAGGAATACAACAATCCCGCAAACTGGGATAGGAAGTACGGGAAAAAGAAATGAGCACAGCCCTGGCCAATCCGGCAAAAATGATCGCCAAGGGAGCGCCCCGTGTCATCCATAATGATGCGGAACTTGAAGCCTACACTGATGCTCTTTTTAAATTGACCGCCTTGGACAAGCCTTCTCCTTCTGAAATAGAAGCAATTGAACTCCTCACCCTGCTCATTGAACGCTACGAGGACGAGCATTACCCCATCCCCGATTCCGATCCGGTTTCCGTGGTGCGGTATCTCATGGAAAAAGGGAAGCTCACCCAGCGGGATTTGATCCCTCAATTCGGTTCGGAGTCTGCGGTCAGCATGTTCCTCTCCGGGCATCGGAACCTGACCTTGAAGCAAGTGCGAAAACTTTGCGCCCGCTTCAAGCTGACGGCTGATGTTTTCATCGTTCCCCGTGTCGCAGCCGCAAGGGCATAAGCCATTGGTGCTGGAGCCCACCCGTCGGCCCCCCTTTTGTGCCATTGGGCCCGCCCCCCGCCGTCCGGAAGAATTGACCCATGACATTGCAAATCAAAAGCACGGACGAAGTATGCTGCGGCAGCGGTGAGCGGATTCCGATCACCGAGGTTCGCGATTTTTGCAGGCACCTCGTGTCTCACCATCGCGAATCCTTTGCTCCCGAATACCTTGGGGAGCACTTTCGCCTGAACAAGAAATCGGCACAAGCGCCGATGGGTGACCTTGTCACCAAGGCTTTATCCAGTTGGTCAATAACCCCCTTACGGAATGCGAACTGACCGACAAGGGCAGGGCGTTGATCCGTTCTTCGGCCGCCGGCAAAGTGAGCCGCAAGACGGCTGAAGATGCGCTGGCTGGGTTGTTGAAGAGGGTTGAGCAATACAACCATGACCTTGGCAAAATGTTCATCATCGAGACCGTCGTGGTCTTCGGCAGCTTTCTGGGCACCAAGGACATGCTGGGTGAGTTGGATGTCGCGGTGAAGAAGCGTGATAGGAATCTCGCAGACCCGGATCGTTCAAACACGGCGCTGGCTTATGCAGCGAAATCAGGTCGCCGTTTTAGTTCATTTGTTGATGAACTCTTTTGGGCTGCCAGAGAAGTGAACCAAATCTTGAAGGCGAAAAAGAGAACCATCAGCATTCTGGATTGGGATGAATTCCTCAGGATGGCTTCTGCGAGCCCCGAACGCATCCCCTACAAGGTTGTTTGTGGCAGCACAGAGGAAGCCGTGGCGGCCGAGATTAGCAGCCGGGGGACAAAATAAAATGAAGAACGGATCATCCGAGTACCTTAGTACTTGGACCTCCGGAGGGTTTCACGCTCAAAGTGGTATTTCTGCTGAACTCCGCGCCAAATGCCTGTTTTCCCGGTGTGGATGGCCAATCTGTCGGCTCTGGTACATGCACTTCAGTATAGTGAGCATGCTTTCAACACCGCGAAAAGCCCACTGGATTAGACTCGATCGGAAGGATTCTTAACGTGCCTCGAGCGCAAAGAGCA
>Ga0210399_10003419_pt1 | contig 12390 bp, 10 predicted proteins | sample IncBWC14MmetaG_FD_150865 | JGI IMG/M metagenome (GOLD analysis project Ga0210399, IMG submission 150865) | Forest soil microbial communities from Barre Woods Harvard Forest LTER site, Petersham, Massachusetts, United States - Inc-BW-C-14-M | ecosystem: Environmental > Terrestrial > Soil >... | reverse complement strand
TTTTCGAATCGGGGCCCATGCGGGCGGTGCCCACTTCGTGAATAATTTTGCCGCCTTCTTCAATCCCGAACGGAAGGTCGCCATGGATGGAAGTCTTGGTACGGTACTCACCGCCCATGGTCTCGACGATGGAGCGAAAAGTTTCTTGCATGTCCTTGGCCTGCAGCAACTCGTAGTCCGACCACTTGAAGTGGAAGCGCAGCGCGGGAATGCCCCACTGGTCGACAACGTCGGGATCGATCTCACAGTAGGTGTCCGGATTGGGGAGCATTTCGCCGCGGCCGGCGAAGCCGATGTGCGTGCCGTAGACCTGGCGAGCGCGCTGCTTCAATGTAGCGCCGTAACCTTCTTCATCGTGACAAAGGCCGTGGAACATGCCGACGCCGGGCATCTCGCGGCCGCCTCCAAATTCGATATGATAGCCGCGGGGAAAGGCATTCTTGCGATCGAATTTCCACCACGGCATGTACATGTGCATGCCGCCAACGCCGTCGTGATTGTGCGGCGCCACCTTTTCCAACTGCGGGAAGTAGCCAGAACCACTGCTGCCCACGGAGTCGGTGAGATATCTGCCGACCGTGCCGGAAGAATTGGCGATGCCGCCCGGATAAGCCGGCGATTTGGAGTTCAGCAGCAGGCGCGCGGATTCGCAAGCGCTGGCGGCCACCACGATAGCGCGCGCGTAGACGCGCTTGTCCGTGCGTGTCGCTTTATCCACGTAGGAAACGCCTTCGGCTTTGGCTTCCTTGTTGACGAGAATTTCGCGGGCCATCGCGCCAGTAATGAGCGTCAGCTTTCCCGTTTTCAGAGCCGGGGGCAGCAAAACCTGGCTGGAGCTGAAATTCGACGCAGTGATGCAGCCGCGGCCGCATTGGCCGCAATAGTGGCAAGGCAAACGGCCGTTGAGGGAGCGCGTAATGACCGCAAGCCGCGAAGGAATACAAATGATGTTGAGCTTGTCGCAAGCCTTCTTGACCATCAGCTCGGTGCAGCGCGGCTTGGGAGGAGGCAGGAAAACACCGTCGGGAGCGCTGGCAACATTTTCTTTCGTGCCGAAGACCCCGATATAGGATTCCACTTTGTCGTAATACGGCGCGAGATCTTCGTAAGTGATGGGCCAATCGTCGCCGAGGCCATCGCGTGTTGCCGACTTGAAATCGATCGGGGCAAAGCGGAGCGCGATGCGGCCCCAGTGATTGGTGCGGCCACCGACGATGCGTGAACGAAACCATTGGAAATTCGAGCCAGGAGCGGAAGTGTAAGGCTCGCCCTCAATTTTCCAGGCGCCGTTGGGAGCTAGAAACTCGCCGAAATTTTCGCTCGCTTTGCCGCCGACGCCGGCACCGCGATGCGGTGCCTCGTACGGCCACATCAGCATCTTGAAATCTTTTTCGGGATTTACGTTGGGTCCGGCTTCGAGCAGCACGCAGTTCAGGCCGCCCTCGGTGAGAATCTTGGCAGCCATGCCGCCGCCGGCACCGGAGCCGATAATGCAAACGTCAAACTGCTTTGGAGAGCGAATCACTTGGGCCATCTTGAAGAATTCTCCTTCCAAGTTGCACTGCGGGTACCGTCCGCGGCCGGTGGGGCCCTTGGCCTTAGCTCAGGATAAACAAGCCCCAGCCTTACAGATTATTCTTTTGGATTTCAGAAACCGCGAAATCGCAAGCGCGCGCGGTAAGAGCCATGTACGTAAGCGACGGATTTACACACGCAGCAGACGTCATGCACGCGCCGTCGGGCATAAAAAGATTTTTCGCATCGTGCGCCTGATTGTGCTCATTCAAGACGGACGTCTTAGGATCACGGCCCATGCGAGCGGTACCCATTTCGTGAATGCCAAGGCCGGGCGTCGAGATGTCCTGATAGACATAAATGTCTTTAGCGCCGGCGGCGGCAAGCATCTCAGCGGCCTGGACGGCAATATCTTTGGACATGGCGAGCTCGTTGTCGCCCCACGCGCAGTGAATCTTTAGCGTGGGAATGCCCCAGGCGTCGAGCTTGTCCTTATCAATTTCGGCGTAGTTACTGTGATAGGGCAAACATTCGCCAAAACCGCCAAAACCAAGGCGCCAAGAGCCGGGCTTTTTCAGGGAGTTTTTGAAATCCACGCCAATTCCGGCCCGGGAAGCGACGGCGGACCAGCCGTCGCGGCTGCCGCCCCCCTGATAACCGTATCCGCGGATGAATTCTTTCTGTTTGGTTTTTACATTCCGGAAGCGCGGGATGTAGATGCCGTTGGGGCGATTGCCGAAAGGGATTTTGTTTTCGTGGCCGGGCATTTCGCCGCCGGCGCCGGCACCCATGTGGTGATCCATAAGGTTGTGGCCAAGCTCACCGCTGGAGTTCAGAAGACCATCGGAAAATTCGGGAGTGGCGGAATTGAGAAGGATGCGGGTGGATTCGAGCGTTGAAGCGCACAGGAAAAAAACGCGGGCTTTGAATTCGACGGCTTTTTTGGATTGCGCATCGATGACCCTCACGCCGCTGATGCGGCGGGTTTGTGGATCGAAGATGAGACTATGAACGACGCTGTAGGGGCGAATGGTGAAGCGGCCGGTTTTTTCCGCGGCTGGAAGCGTTGAACTGAGGCTGCTGAAATACGAGCCCGTGATGCAGCCGCGATGGCAAACGCCGCAGTAGTGGCATGCGGCGCGGCCTTTGTGAACACGAGTGAGGACGGCGGAGCGGCCGATGGTCATGATGCGATCATCGAAATTTTTGGCCAGCGAATCGCGAAAATCCTGTTCGACGCAATTCATCTCCATGGGGGGAAGGAATTTTCCGTCAGGCAATTGGGGCAAGCCCTCGGCTTGGCCGCTAATGCCGGCGAACTCTTCCACGTAGTCGTACCAGGGCGCGATGTCCGCGTAGCGAATGGGCCAATCGACGGCGATGCCGTCTTTCAAATTGGCTTCAAAATCGAGATCGCTCCAGCGATAGCTCTGGCGCCCCCAGGTGATTGATTTTCCTCCGACCTGGCGACCGCGAATCCAGGAAAATTTCTTGCCCGGATCGGAAGTATAAGGATTCTCGAGGTCATTGACGAAAAATTTATTGGAATATTCATCGCAAGCGTAGAAGACCTCGCGTTGAACGGGTTGGGTGCGCTGGCGCTCGGCACGGTTGTCCCACCCGCGGTATTTCAGATCGTAGACGGGAACGTGCTCGACGTAGTCCTTCTCGGGAACGATGGAGCGCCCCGCTTCGAGGACAAGAGTGTTCAAACCTTTTTCAGTGAGTTCTTTGGCCGCCCAGCCGCCCGTGATTCCGGAGCCAACAATGATTGCGTCGTAAGTATTGGTAGCCATGCCAGTCCCCTATGCCTTTTTCTCCGCGGGCAGCGGCACGCAACCGTGCTGGGCGCCCGGAATAATTTCGAGTTTCAATTCCTCGTGGAACCCGACTTTGGAAGTGTAGTAGCCGTGGACGGTGATGCGTTTGAATACGGTGAAAAACTCTCCCCGGAGTTGCTTATCGCGGTCCTCGGGGATGGTGTTGCCGTGACGCATACGGCGAACTTGCTGCACGGCGACGGATTCGTCCAGGGCGCGGAGAAAAGCGACTTGCTGCTGAGGCGAAGCATCGACGAAATCTTTTCCGAAAAGTTCGTTGCTTTGCTTGTCGACGCCAGCGAGACCAGCGAGAAAACTTTGGCGTTCGTCGTCGAAGGCCCACTCGGTGAGGATGACGTCGATGAATTCATTGACGCGCGCACCTTTGGCGCCGGGCGTATCCGTCGCCGGAATGATTTGATCGATCATCGCGACGACCGTGTCGTTCTGGTGCGGGTTGAGCGTGCGCAGCGCGTATCCGGACGTCGGGTGCGCTCCCTGGAAAAAAGCAAAAAGATCGCTGGGCCAGGCGGGCAAAGCGCCGCCAGCCATAAGAAGTCTTAATGCTTCACGCCGTTGCATAGTTCCTCCCTGACCGGGCGACAAATTCAGACTGCTTTTCAACCGCAGATTCGAAACGCAGAGTTTCCGGCATTGCGATTAATCTTATTCGCCGAGCAGCTCCTTGCGCACATTTTTCAAAACGTAAGCGGCGCGCTCGACCCCGACTTCTCCCGCGAGAATGGGATCCTCATTCTCGATGCTCAGAATGCCTTCGAAGCCGACGTCCATGTAAGCCTTGATGATGGACTTCCAGAGGCTGGCGCTGTGGCCGTAGCCGACGGCGCGGAAAGTCTCCGAGGCCGAGTCAAGCTCACTGGTTTCGAACGCAAAGTTCAACACTCCATACTTGTTGACGTTTTCGGGAAAGAAAACGGTGTCCTTCATATGCGCGTGGAAAAGGGCGCCTTGTTTACCCAGAAAGTGGATGACTTCGACGGGATCGCAGCCCTGCCAGAAGAGATGGCTTAAATCGCAATTTGCGCCTATCTCTTCGCCGACAGCTTCGCGAAGTTTCATTAGAGTGCGAGGGTTATACACGGCGAAATTGGGATGCATTTCGAACGCCAGGCGCTTGATGCCATGCTCGCGCGCGTATTTCGCCTGTTCCTTCCAGTACGGAATGATCTTTTCTTTCCACTGCCAGTCCTGCATCTGGGCGTATTCGGGAGGCCAGCGATAGGTGATCCAATTCGGTTGAGTGTCCTGCGGAGTGCCGCCCGGGCAGCCGGAAAAACCGACGATGACCTTTACTCCCAGGATTTCAGCGAGAAGCACAGTTTTGCGGAACGTGTCGATGTCTTTCTGAGCATGGAGGGGGTCAGGATGAATGGGGTTGCCATGACAACTGAGAGTGGCGACGCGAATGCCGCGGTCTTCAAACTTTTTCAGCCAAGCTTTCGCCTTAGCGCGGTCGGCGACGAGTTCGTCGAGGGGACAATGATGATTATTTGGATAGCCGCCGGTGCCGATCTCCATGGCTTCCAGACCCAAAGCAGTGACTTTGTCCAGCATGGCATCGAGGGAGAGATGGTCGTAGACCGGATCGAACACGCCGATGGGAATCTTGCGAAGGTTGCCGGAAGGCCTCGGTGCGGAAGCCGGAGACCTTGGAATCGGAGACTCAAACGAAGCCGAACGGGCGAGCATCTCACCGCCGGGAACGGCGGCGGCCAGCAGACCGCTGGTAGCCGCAAGAAACTCCCTCCGGCCAACGGCGGAGGTGTTGGGTTGTTTCTTCATGCGCGTGTCCCTCGAAGAACGCAGCACTAGCGTAAGCACCAATCTAACCGCGGCATTATACTGCACTGCCACGCACAGACAAGCGTTGAAAATCGTTTTTCTAATACACTCAAGGGGGCTCCGAAAATTGCGGGCGAACACGTGAGAACGGACGATGGCAAAGCGAGCGGGCGCCTTTTCAAAGCACCGTTCCAGAGTTCGGTTTGAACGTGCGCGGCCGGCGCAACCGCATCGCGCCACCTATGGGAGTTACCTAGACGCTCCCATAGGAGGGTTCTCCTTGACACAGCTCCGCGAGGCCATTACAGTGATGACGAAGTCGTCTTCCCCCCTTCCTTAGTAAGTTCTCACATTTAGCTGCAGAAAACTCGTGTCTATCTATTTCTGATCGACACCGCACACGACCATGATTGCTAACTCCTATGCGCAGGGGCAGAGCCGCGAGTCGATGCAAACTGGCCGCGACACACTGGAAGCATTGTTCGAGTCTATTCCGGAAGCCGTCCTGGTTTCAGACGACAAAGGCTCGATCGTCAGGGTCAATGCAGAAGCGGAAAGCCTCTTTGGATACAGCCCCGATGAACTACGCGGCCAACCCATCGCGATAGTACTTCCTGAACGATTCAGTCAAGTGCATCTAGCACATGGCCACTACTGCCACCAGGGCCCGCGTCGGCGCTCAATGGGAGCGGGGCTTGAAGTGTGTGGCAGACACAAAGACGGCAGAGAGTTTCTCATTGACCTCATGCGCAGCCCTGTTGAGACCGGACAGGGAACCCTGTTTCTGAGCCTCATTCGCGACCTCTCTGAACGCGCCCCCAGCGAAGCCCTCAGGTTTCATCTAGCGGCTCTCGTAAACTCCTCGAGCGACGCCATCGTTGGCACAACCATGGAAGGCGTAATTACCAGTTGGAATCAGAGCGCGGAACGAATTTTCAATTATTCCGCGCGAGAAGCAATCGGAAAACCCATCTCCATGCTGCTGCCCCCCGGAAGTGAAGATCAAGAATTGGACATACTGGGTTGTTTGAAAAGGGGGGAAACCATCAATCCGTATGACGCCGTGCGAAGACGGAAGGATGGGCGAAACATCGAGGTCTCGGTCATCATCTCGCCGATTTTTGACCCCCTGGGCAACCTTGTGGGAGCGTCGAAGGTGGCCCGCGACATCACCGACCGCAAGCGAATGGAAACGGAGCTGGAAATTAGCAGAGCCCAAGCGGTGTCTTCGGCCCGTCTTTCAGCCCTGGGGATGATGGCCGGCAGTATTGCCCACGAAATCAACAATCCGATTGGAGTCATCCACGCTTCCGTGAGCGACTTGATCGAGATGGCGGAAACAGGGACAGTGCCGCTGACGGCGTTGGAGAGCGCCAGCAGGCGAATCCAGCGGACCGCTAATCGGATCAGCAAGATTGTAAAGAGCCTGCGGCAGATTTCGCGGGAAGGCAGCGGCGACCCATTTCAGCGGGCTTCCGTGGCCGAAATTGTGGAACAGGCGCTGGAGCTATGCAAGGAGCGGTTCAGGGTACATTCGGTGCGACTGGAAACCCCCGTGATTGAACCCGGGCTGAGTGTTTTTTGCCGTGAAGTGCAGATTGCCCAGGTGCTGCTTAACCTACTGCAGAATGCATTTGACGCTGTTGCCGAACGTGCGGGAGACAAGTGGATCCGGCTGGAAGTCGGGAGCTTAGAGAAGTCGATTGTTTTCGCAGTGACTGACAGCGGGGACGGGGTGCCTTCGGAGCTTAAAGCGCGAATCATGGAGCCATTTTTTACTACCAAGCCAGTTGGCAAAGGGACTGGTTTGGGACTGAGCCTATCGAAAGCTATTGTTGAGGAACATGGAGGAGAGCTTAAGGTTTCCGAAGTTGAAAACCACACCTGCTTTTCCTTTTTTCTTCCCTTGATCAAGGAGACGGAGCATGGATCTTAAGGACGCCACAATATTAGTAGTCGACGACGAGCCTGATTGGCGCTCTATCATCGCAGACTGGTTGAGACGCGAAGGGAGCCGCGTACTGCTTGCAGAAGATGGGGCAGAAGCCCTGAAACTTATTCACACAAACAAGATTGATGCTGTCGTCTCAGACGTCCGAATGCCGGTAATGGATGGGATCGCGCTGTTAAAGAACATAAAAGCAAGCGATGGCTATAAGCCGAGCGTGATGTTTATCAGCGGCTTCACCGACATACCGCTCGGGGAAGCCTATGATCTGGGCATTGAGGCCATGCTGGCGAAACCGGTGGAGCGAAAGCATCTGATATCCGCGGTAACACGGATCTTGGCGGAACGGGACGAGCTCTGGCGTAAGTCTCCCAGCGATAAAGCCGAAGCCATTCTCACTGCCAACTTTGACAGCCTTGCGAAGGCACTAAGCGAAGGGCTCCTCGCATTTGGCCGCGGAGGGTTTTGCATCCACTCGACGCTCAACCTGAGAGAGGGGCCAGTTGATCTGCTCCTGGATTTTGAAACTGATAAGCGCCGGGTGACAGGACAGGGCATAGTTCGCTGGATAACGTCCGCGAAAGCGGAAATCGGAGTGGAAATCACATATATAGACGACGACAATCGCGCTTGGATTATTAGCCTGACGGAGCCCAATGAGTCTCATTCTTTCATTCCTCGTACCACTCCTCATGTAACTATGCCGATGAAGGCTGGTGTTTGAAGCATTCGAAGAGAAGCGCGCTCGGGCAAAGAGCTTCACCATGGTCTTGCGAGGGATTTAACATGAAACGTGCGCTCGCACATCCATCTCCAGCAGTGCGGCACGCAACTTTGCCCTGGGGGCGAGCAGATCGTGCCCCAAGGTCTTACCAAAAACCAATCGCTCTAAAAACGAGACGGCTGCGAGGCATCCGAAAAAAACAAAACCACCGTTCGAAGAGCTTCTCCTGGGCGCCGGCGAAAACCTGAGCCCGGCGTTTGATGGTCAGCGCGGCTTCAGCGCTTGTAGTTCGGGGATCGAGACGGGTACGGTCAGGGCGCGCTCGGGTGGTTTTTTTCCGTTTTGAATGGCGTCGACGAGCATGTTGATGGCTTGCCCGGTATTAGGAGGAACAAACACGGTCGCCGCCAGCAGCCCGGTGCGGACCCAAGCCTCGCCGGTCTTCGGCAAGCCATCGCAACCGGTAAAGGGAAGCTTCAGCCAGCGCTCCCGTTCTGATTCGTTCGGCAATTCTTCAAAGGCTTTCTTGGCGCCCATGGCCATGGAATCATCTTGCGCGCCAATCAGGTCAATGGCTGCCTTTTGCGAGGTGCTTAGTTTCAGCCAGGAGCGCACTGCTCGCTGCGCGCTTTCCTCCGTCCATTGTGCTCTTAACAGAATGCAATGAATATTCGACGGTTTCGTTTCCTGCATTCCCATGGTGCGTTCTTTGGCGGCGGAATTTTCCGCTGGCCCCTGAATATAAAGGATTGAGCCGCCATGGGGCAGCAGGGCGGCAAATTGACGGCCTTGGATGCGGCCAATTTCGACGTGGTCAGAGCTCACTCCGAAGAAAGGAGCGGACGACGACCGGCGCAGTTCCGGGATGTAATTGGCGTCTCGATTCAGCACCGCCCATCCGATACCTGCGGTTGCGGCCGCACGGGCGACCTGGGGTAAAGCGGTGCCTCCGACGGGCTCAAAAACAATCGCGGCCGGCCGCTGATTCTCGTCGGCCTGAATGGCTTTCAGGATCTGGGTACTCTGCGTAATGGCGTCATTATCCGCATAGACAATCTGGAGTTCTACGCCGAGCTTGCGCGCCATTTGCTCCGCGGATTGGGCCTGTTCGATCTGGTAATCGTTGTCGTTCGTCGTCAAGGAAACCAAAATGCACAACTTTTTCATGGTGGTTCGAAGGCCCTTCTTTAGACTCCATGCTAACAATACATCGGACGCGCTAGGTTGCGGGAGGAAACTGCAACAGGCGTTTCATGAAAAGAAATCCCCGCCCGTCCCCTTAAGCCAGGCCAGCCGCGACTTCCTAGGACCGCTATTTGGGCCGGGCTATGGTCATCTCCATGACCCAAATAGCTGCCGTGCGGTCACGGCCTCGATTACTGCGACGCTGCTGGCTTGGCTTTGACAGGCAAAGTTGGACGGATGCGCTCCGCGGGCACCACGCCCGCGCCTTCCAGCACGGAATAAAACTGGTCGACTGCCAAATCCGTGAGCGTCTCCAGTCTCCCGGAAGGCCAGCGAATTTCGACGCGCTCGATCTTCATGGCGCTGCTCAAACCAAAATGCAAACGCAGATCGTTCTGCGACAAATAACTTCCGCCGCTGTGCAACTCGTCGGTCTGTGTCATTCCGCCGGCCACGACTTTGATTCTTGCGCCGATCCCCAGCCGGTTGCTCTTTGTTCCCGCCAGCTCGAAACTGACCCAGTGCCGGCCCGTGACGCCCTGGTTTTTCAATATCATGGGTGCGCCGTCGATATCGCCGACCACCACGTCCACATTCCCGTCGTTGAAAAGATCGCCCACGGCCAGCCCGCGCGAAGCGCGCTTCTGCAGCAGCGCCGGACCCGCTTGGTCGCTGGCATCACAAAATGTCCCGTCCTTCTGATTCATTCGCAGCAGCTTTGGCTCGCGATAACTGGCGCCGGAAGGCAGCAAATCCACCTGCGGGTAAACGTGGCCCGTCACGGTAATCAGGTCCAACCAACCATCGTTATCCAAGTCGGCAAAAGCGGTGCCCCATTTCACGTAAGGCAAGGACGGCAGCGCTACTCCAGAAGCGTAAGAGACATCGCTAAAATTCCAATTGCCGTCGTTGCGGTAAAGCACATCGTTTTCGTCCGAAAAATTTGTGACATAGATCGATGGCCGGCCCGTGTGGAGGTAATCGCCAATGGCGATACCCATGGAAGCCTGCTCGGAACCGTCTTCGCTGACCGCGGTTCCGGATTCTAACCCGATGTCGACGAATTTTCCGTTACCTAAATTCTTGTAGAGAAATTTTGGCGTCGAATCGTTGGCGACATAGATATCCGGACGCCCCATGTTGTTGAAATCCGCCCAGACTACACCCATGCCATAGTAGCCGTTCGGATCATCCACACCTGCGCTTTTCGCGACATCCTTAAATGTTCCGTCGCCGTTGTTGTGAAAAAGCGCGTCACCGGCTCCCTTCAATCCGCGCGGGCCGCACTGCACGTCGATTCCGCGGTACTTGCAGTTGGGAGATTTACCGAAACCGGGAAGATCATCGAGGTGAAAATCGACGTAATTCGTAACCATCAAATCGAGGAATCCATCGCCGTCGTAATCGCCAAAAGCCGCGCCAGCAGACCAGCGCCCGTCCGCAACGCCGGCCTTGGCGGTCACGTCACTAAAAGTACCGTCGCCATTGTTGTGATAGAGGACATTGCCGCCGAGGCAAGTCACGTAGAGATCAGGCCACCCGTCGTTGTTGTAATCGCCCACAGCTCCGCCCATCGCGAAGCACGGTGAGTTCAACCCGGCTTTCTCCGTGACATCGCTGAACGTTCCATCGTGATTGTTGTGATAGAGCGCGCCGCGGCTCTTCTGGCCCTTGACTGCCATTTCCACCGTCGGCGCATTTGTGAAATAGATGTCCAGCCATCCGTCGCGATCGTAGTCGATGAGGATCACCCCGCCGCTCATGGATTCGACAATAAACTTTTTCGCGGGATCGGAGTTGTGCGTAAACGTGATTCCCGCTTTCGCGGTGATGTCCTCGAGTTGCGGAATCGGCCGCCCGCTGCACTTGGTGGCCTTCGCTCCCGGCGGCGGTGGTGGCGGCTGCGGATGCCCGCCCTGCGCACTGGCAAGTCGAGTCGCCAAAAGCAAAACTATTAAGACCTTCGCGGGCCTTCTCCAACCATTTCTGTTCAAGGGTTTCTCAAGGAAAGAATATCATGGGCGCGGAACCGGCTGCGGCACCCTACGCTCGCGGGGCTGGCCTTCAGCTCTTTTGCAGAGTTCAACGGTGCGGCGGCATCCAAACGGCGCCGTCACTGCTGCGAATCACTTGTGCCGAATGTACCAAGTGGCGCCAGCCAAGAACAATATACCCAACGCAATCAGCCCCATACCAATCAGGGACAATTGCGGTGGCCATACTGGCCTCCCCGATGCCGGCACTTCATCCTGGGCCGAGACAAAACTAAAAAGCGCCTTCTTGTAGGATCTCCAAAGCAAAATGTACGGGATTAGCACCACGACAGAATAAATTCCCATAAAAATTCCCATGGTTCTAAATATATGCCCAGCCGGCCTCCCTAAGGCATAGACCAGCTCCCGCGACCACTCCGATGCCAGGAAGTAGCCGAGCATGAGGATCGAGACATGAGCGGCAGTAAACATCTTCAGAAAAGATCTTATTTTCAGTTCGTCAGCCTCGGACCTAACGACATAGGCTCGCGCCCCGGGGAACACCACCACCCGGCCAGACTTTTCAGTCCTGAACCACCTACTCACCATGGAATCAAGAAGCCCCATATTCGCGATGATAACCTGCTCATAAGCGCTTTCCCGTTCTGAACGTCGGCAACTTGTCGCAAATGAAACATATGAATTCGCCCCGGCCCTGGACCCGCTATGAACCAGCGGGAAGACCCACGGACGTTGAAAACTGGAACAACGTTGTTCAGCATCGAAGAAGTCACTACAATCAGCCATGTTTGTTCTCGTCCGTGCCGTCACTTACTCTGCTCTCTTTATCGGTTTCCTGCTCATCTACCTCCCGGCCGGCGTCTTGTCTTGGTCGGGCATTGTCCGCCCCTCGGTAATCGCCATCCCGCAGGTCGCTGGGATGGTTTTCGCTGCCGCAGGCGCGGCCGTCGCGCTGTGGTGCATCTACACTTTCGCCTCGATCGGCAAAGGCACTCCGGCGCCGTTCGATCCGCCCCGCCGCTTCGTGATTCGCGGCCCCTACCGTTTCGTCCGCAATCCCATGTACTTCGGGGCAGGACTCGCCCTCGCCAGCGCCGCGCTCTTTTACGAGTCGTGGTCGCTCCTGGGATATGCTGGCCTCTTCTTTCTCGCCACTCACCTCTTCGTGCTCTCCTACGAAGAGCCCACGCTCCGCCGAACCTTCGGCCCAGACTACGAAGCCTATTGCCGCCACGTAAGCCGCTGGTTGCCAAGCCTGCGCGCTACACACCATTCCGATGCTCCCTAAGTCTGCCTGCCTGTTGCTAGCCGCTCTCTTCGTGACGATCCCTCTTCCATTCCCTGTTTCCAGTTTCTGATTCCTCTCCCCGGCTCTTTTTGCACAGATGTGTTTTTCGATTA
>Ga0210399_10003418_pt1 | contig 12391 bp, 6 predicted proteins | sample IncBWC14MmetaG_FD_150865 | JGI IMG/M metagenome (GOLD analysis project Ga0210399, IMG submission 150865) | Forest soil microbial communities from Barre Woods Harvard Forest LTER site, Petersham, Massachusetts, United States - Inc-BW-C-14-M | ecosystem: Environmental > Terrestrial > Soil >... | reverse complement strand
TATCGCGTCCGGGGCATAGTTGTGTTGATCATCTCCATCCACCTTGGCCGAGAGGATTCCGCCCACTCCCATCCGAAAGTTGAGCGAATCGAAGGCCGCGCCGAGATCGATGTAGAAAGGATCATCGACGGTTCCAGCGAATGCGCGAACCCCATCACCGAGATCGTAGATTCCCTGAGTAAAAAGGTTCCGATAGTTCGGCATGGTCAGGGAGCCGACGTTGGATGGCACAGCGAAAAGGGTTCGCCCTCCAGTCAGGTCGGTCGCGACTCCACCCTTGATCATTGTGACTGTGTAGGTCTGGCGCAGACTCAATCCTTCAGAGCCCGGACCGTCCAAAGAGGTGATCTGAGGAATTCCTGCGATGCCTCCCGCGAATCCCGTGAACACTCCGGGCAGGCGGACTTCCGTGTTGAAGCGAAATTGGAAAGTGATGTCCTCTTTCCCATCCCGGTTGTTATCGACCTTCATTTCGTAAAGGACGTTGGGGTCGAAAGGAAAATAATTGGGCCCATTGGCCGGCTCGAGAAGCCCGTCCACGTTGAGGATCATGGTGACGCGGTCGGGGTGGTCGTAGCTCACGAAGGCATACCAGTCCGTGACGTCCGCGCTGTGATCCAGTGCTGAGATCGGCGCCTCCCGATGGCTGGACGCGAACCCACCAGTTGGAACCAGAATGAACGCAGCCGTGAGGAGCGCTACCAGGGTTTTCATTCTCCGCATAAGTTTGTTCCTTGGATTGAAGTAGTGAACGTCGCCCTTGACGCTGTCGCGCGGCGCCGCGTCTCAGCAGCTAAGATTTGGCTACGTTTACAACCTGAAGTACGACGGTGGGTTTGCTTTTGGATTTACAGCGGAGAAAATCTCTTTCGCGCTGCCGCAACCGAAGAGAATGATCAGGGAGCTGACATCGGAAGGTTGGGGGAATCTAGCTAAAAACTGCTCGGCGCGCTTTTCCCCATTCCAGGGATCGATTCGCGGTCGGCGCCGCGCTCATCATCGGACATGGAAGTCCATCTAAAGCAGATCGCGATAACGCTCCAGAGCGACTCGTACGAGTTGGCCGCGGGTGCGTACTTCGGTTTTTGCAAACAATTGCTGTAAGGTATTCTTTACGCCGCTCTCCGAAATGTTCATCCCCGCCGCGATCTCCTTGTTGGCTAGGCCTTGCACCACCAGGCGAAGTACCTCGGCTTCGCGAGTGTTTAACGGAGCCCGCGAATGCTGATCGGTCACCGCTGGAACGGAGCCGTTTGAGGCACTGTGATCATCGCTTATGTCCGTAATAATGGCAGCAAGTTTTGGAATCAGTCCCACCTTGTAGGTAGAGAACCAGACGTTGGCCAGAAAGTATTCCCCGTTGCCTCGGAAGCCCCGGCATTGCATTGAGGTTCGGAATTGCGGTCCTTCCTCCAGGCGCAGGGCCCGATGCAACTCCGGAGCAAAGACCGCGATGGGTTGGCCAATGAGGCGACCGTCCGGGGGCATCAGGAGTTCACTGGCAGCCTGATTGGCCAGTTCGATGAATCCGTGCTCATCGATGGTTATAATCGCCGCAGGACTGGTCTCGACCAACGCTCGAGTTTGCTCGTTTGAGGCCAGCCTCAAACGCCGGTTCCGTAAAATTTCGGATGTAAATAATCCGCAACCACACAGCGCGACGGCAAGAATGGCGATTCGAATCTGCCGGTCTGCCGGGTCGAGATAACTGAAAGTCTCTGTTAGGAAAGCGCACAACAATCCCAGGAGCGCAATCGCCCAGCGTGGCAGGTACCCAGCCGCCAGAATGATGGGAAATAGATAAAGGAACCCGAGGAAGAATTCGAGTTTGCCCGTTCGCCAGTCAAAGACGGCAATTAGAACAAGGATGACGCCGCTCGCTAGCAGGACCCGAGTCCGGTTGCGGCGTTCCCAGAACCAATCTAGTTGAAGCACGGCGCACTCATCATCTATATACGGGAATTATCCTACATGGCTTGTTTTTTGCTGGGGAACCAATCAAAAGATTGGCCTGCTAAAGCACGGTCTAATCGAGAGATTCTAGCGTTCTTTACATTTTAAATAACTAGCTGTCGATTGTGATGCTTGCGCTTCGATCCCTGTAACCCTCCTTCTCCAATCAAAATATCACCACACAAAACGATTGACTGCCTCGGCAAAGCCGCTCGTTTTGGACTAAAGTTCGACCACTTTAGTCCGGTCCGACTCACCGCCAGTCCCCCCAACAGCGGATGTTCGAAAGTGTGAACCGCACACGACCTGTCACGCAACGCTGCGGTTCGAACGTAAATTTCTCCTCGGGAACTGAGAGTTGAAGGTACTAAAAGCATTCCGTCGAGGGTTCGTCACCTTCCCTTGACCGAATGAATGCGGATGTTGAAAGGAGAACGGCCGTCGTGATGTCACAGAACTGTAACAATTCCACCGCTCTGGCGGAAGCGATCTTGAGCGCGCTCGACCTCCTCACAGCTGGAGTTGTCATGCTGAATTCGAATAGCCACGTGCTGTTCATGAACCGAGTCGCGGAAGACATCCTACGAGAATGCGACGGCCTTCAGGTCGTAAATGGGATTTTACAAGTCTTGATCGAGGAAAGCGCACTTCCGATCCAAGCATTGCGGAAGACAAACGCCACGTTTTCCACAAGTGGCAGCCCGCAGGTTGTCAGTGGTCGCATCCAGCGCGTCTCCGGCACCCCGCTGACGGTCGTCCTGCGAACTGCGACATCGTTTATGGGCAACGGAAATTTTGCGAACCCGACGACGCTGCTGTTCATCCTTGATCCGGATCGGCCGGTCGGAATCTCCCGAGCCGATTTGCACCAGCTCTATGGACTGACCTACACGGAAAGCAACCTCGTCAATTGGCTGATGGACGGGAAGACTCTGGAGGAGTGCCGAGAACTTCTCGGAGTTCGCCCTTCGACGGTGCGAATGCACCTGCGGAACGTTCTTGGCAAGACGGGCACCGCCAGTCAGGGCGAGTTGGTGTGGCTCCTATTTAAAAATCTCGGACTGGTGGGCAGTGGCCCGGTAGTCAGTGAAGTTTCTGCAAACGCGACCATTTCCGCCGACAACAAAATGGTTTGTTGATTACCCAGCAGGATTCTGTTCGGAGGCGAGCCTTTGGAATTGTCTCAAACGGGAATGCCAGTCTTCTGTGAAGAGGGATGCGACTGTCCGAGGTGCAGCTCGCCCAAGCCGACGGCGGAGCACGCGCGGATCGAAGCTTTCATCCGCGCTAGCGTCGGACACGAATCAGCAGCTCCCTCGAGTCGTTTCGTTCCATCGAATGGTAGTCTCCCGTCCATCTCAGCCGCAGCGTTAGAGGCGCTTGATCTCCTCAATATAGGCTTGCTTCTAACCAACTCCGATTGTCGTTTGCTCCACGCGAATCGCGCGGCGCAGGGTGTCCTGGAGGCAGGAAAGCTTCTTTGCGTAGACGCCGCTGGGTTCCTGCGTACAGCCAAGGGAGTCAGGCCGACGTTGGCGGAAGTTCTTCGCAAGGCAACAGAAGAGAACGGTTCTGAGAAGTCGGATCGCTCCAACCTGGTTACGACAATACGGAGTACCGCGAGCGAGCAAGGGGTTACAATCCTTGCTGCCAAACCACAGTTATTTCCCGGGCATTCTTCTCCCGTGCTTCCGGTGCTTCTTTTCAGTTCTAGTACAGCGACACCCGCGAGTCCGGCGGCACTCCATTCGATTTTTTCCTTCACTTCGACCGAATCGATCATGGCAAACCTTGTGATGGAAGGACTGAGCCGCGACGATTGCGGCGCTTACCTCAACGTCCGGCCGACCACGATTGCCTTTCATCTAAAGAACATGTTTCGGAAGACCGGAAGCCGGTGCCAGGCCCAACTCATATCCAAGCTATTTAAGGCGATTGGGCTTATTCAGGCAGCAAGTTTCGATGCAAATGTCATTTCCCAAGAATGCCTTACGCGGGAACCAAAGAATGTTGGCGGTAGTCTCGAGATCGAAGCGGCTGACTTCCCGAATCGAGTAACTCCTTCTCGTTACCTATCTAAGTGAACGTAGACACCATCGGCTAATGACCTTAGGCTTTGAGGCGCACGGAAGCCCGACTCTCCCCCAGACGTCGTGATGGTTCCCCCACCACTTTCGTGCGAACGTATCAACCCACTCCCCTAGAAAACGCCCCATGTGGGGGGCAACACCAGATTCTGTAATTAACCAAATTTCTCGACGAGAGTGTCGTGCCTCGGCGCTAACTCCGCGTGTTGCTTGCAGCACGCGTCCGAAGCGACCGCGACTACGTGGTGGTAGGAGGTCACAGTCATGAGAAAGTCTCTCCAGTTGTGGTTGCTTGTGTCCCTTATTTGTCTCGGGACGGCGACGCTAAATGCACAATCTTTCCGAGTGCAATGTCCCACTAGCACAATCACTCATCCTGATCCGGGGAATGCCGGACTCAATAACTCGGAGCCTGCCTACAACGGACCTACGACCCTAACGCTCGGTCCCAATGGCTACATGATTCCGACCGCGCACGTGAATGGTGCCATCAAGTGCCAGCAGGTTTCCGGCGGAGACGGTTACGCGACCATGGCCGACGGCACGCAGACCTTCATGTTTTCGTTCGGACCCCTGTCCGGCCTGGCCGATATCGCTGCCGGCCTTCCGGGCACGCAAACCCCGAACGTGTTCAACACGGTCTACCCGTATAACACGCCGCTGCGGCCTGGAGATCCGGCGACAACGGATGGGGCGACGGACTACGGCACCGGTACGGTGTATCAGCCGGGGACCGCGAGTTTCGCATGGAATGGTGGGGTGGGGCTGACCCCCGACATTCCGTTTGTCGACTCGGTTTATGACGCCAGCGAAAGCGGAAATACCGTCACCGTCGTCCTGAACACTTTGAACACCTTTGCCGTCGGTGACAAGGTCGTGATCTCGGGAGTAGGCGCCGGTTACAACGGCACGTTCACGGTCACTGCGATCAACATAGCCAATCCGTTCTTCGCAGCGAACTTCGCCTTTCAGTACACGGCGACTGCCACCGGGCTGGCGGAAGCCGCTCAGCCCACGAGTGGCACGGCGGCAAGCGTTCCGAGAATTGATGGACATGCTGATCCCCGCCAGATCATGGACGTGGGCGTCATGAACGGCAACATTCCGGCCCCCCTGGTCGCCTTCGATGAAGACGACGAGATGTTTCTGACCCTCACCAACGTCGGCATGATCATGCGGCCCGACTTGTTCGAGCAGCACACGATTCACTTCCACGGTTACCCGAACGCCTCCTCCTTCTATGACGGCGTTCCCGATGCCTCGGTGGCGATCAACATCGGCGGCAGCTTCACTTACTACTATCTGGCCCCGGACGCCGGCACCTACTTCTGGCACTGCCACATCACTCCTCCGGAGCACTTGCAGATGGGCATGGTTGGACAGCTTTATGTCCGCCCGCGGCAAAATCGGGTCCCAGCCGGCGGGAGTCTCTACACTGCGCTTGCAGAGCAAGATGGGATTGAGCCCAGCGCCACAACGCCGAAGGATCTGCGCACGGTTTGCAACCCCGCCGCCGATATTCTGTGCAGCACCAATTTGCCGGCTATCAACACGGGCGCCCTCCAAGGCACGGACAAGCTCGGCAATCCGCAGAAGTACATTTACAACGACGGCGATGGGTCGACTGCCTACGACGTCGAATACCCCCTGCAGATTCACGGTTTCGATCCCAATTTCCACTTCGTCGGCATGACGTTTAACCCGGAAGGATTTGTCGATATGAAGGACAAATACTTCCTGTTGAACGGCCGGAGCTACCCCGACACAGTCACCCCCGGGCCCCAGGCCACGCAATCGTCCGATGGCAGAATGCACTACTCGCAGCCGCTGCCGGCCATCATCAACATTCCGGTGAACGGGAAGGCAGCCCTGCGGATTGCTGACCTGTCTGTTTCTGAATACGCGACCTTGGCTTCGATGGGCATTCCGATGCACGTCGTCGGATACAACGCCAAGCTCTTGCGCGACCAGGAAGGAAACAACACGGAGTACTTCACCAACTCAATCACGCTGGGTGGCGGCGAGTCGCTCGACGTGATCCTGGATGCCACCGATGCCAGCTGCGGCTCCACCGGCTGCGCGTCCACGCTGTATAAGCCGGGCAGCGTGTTCTATCTCTACACCCCGCAACTCGACCACCTGTCTAACGACGCGGAGAACTTCGGCGGACTGATGACCGAAGTGCACATCTGCAACAGCGTAACCAGCAGCACATTTGGCAACACCTGCAACTAGGAGAGCCGCAATGAGGCCGATGAATATGAAGAACGCGATCTCGAAAACACAACTGCTCCTGACGCTGATGGTGGTCGTAACGCTGTTCGTTACACCGGTGGCTTTCGCGGCGGCTCCTGGCATCACCGGAGGCACGAGCACAACTGCAACCTTTAACCTGACCGCGCAACAGGCGTTCCTGAATCAGCCCGACGGTGAGTCGGTTTATTCATGGGGCTATGGCTGCAATGGCGCTCCAGCTGGCTTTGCGCCCTCGGCTATTACCAACGCAACCTGCCCGACCATGCAGGTTCCCGGTCCCACGTTGATCGTGACAGAAGGACAGACAGTCACGGTCAACCTGACAAACCAACTCCCTGCAGCCGCAGGGAATACGTCAATTCTGTTCCCGGGATTTCAAGTAACGAGCACCGGGGGCGTCACTGGTCTGCTGACGCAAGAAGCCGCGCCGGCGGGAACAGTTACTTATACGTTCACGGCTTCCTCTCCGGGCACGCGCGCCTACTACAGCGGCACCCAGGGGGACCTGCAGATCGAGATGGGTCTGTATGGTGCGATCATTGTTCTTCCAAAGAGCGTGCCGGCGGCCTGCACGAGTGGTCTCGCCGCCGCTAACGTCCTCGTGGAGCAATCGCACGGCGAAGGCGATTTCCGGCTTTCGCAAGCGGCCTACGACAATCCGAAGACCTGCTACGACCGCGAGTACTTGTTCCAGTTTGCCGAGATGGACTCCAATATTCACCGGCAGGCACTCGCCCAAATTACGGCCAAGCAAAGCTGCACCGCCGGTGCAGCGGGTTGCAGTCTCGAAGTTCCAACCGAGCCTTACCACCCAGCGTACTTCCTGATCAACGGGCGCTCGATGCCCGACGACATGGATGGAAATTACGCGGCGGAATATCCCCATCAGCCCTACAACGGAAACCCGCACATGCATCCCGGCGAGCAGACGCTGATCCGCGTGATCGGTCAAGGACGCTGGGAACATCCGTTCCACGAGCACGCGAACCACGTGCGCGTCTTGGCCCGTGACGGCAATTTGATTCTCACTCCGGATGGAAACAATCTGGCCGGAATTCTGATGTTCACCACCGACACGTTTCCGGGACAAGCGTTCGATGGAATCTTTTACTTCACTGGTAGAGGACTGAACTGGGATCCGTACGGCCACCACCCTGCACCGAACGTTGCTGGTTTCCCTAGCGATCCTCTCGCATCGCTTCCGTGTCACCCCGACGCCAATGGTTACTACACCGTAAACAGCACGCCCCCGGCGCCGGTCAACGCAGTGAATTATTACGAGTGGTGTCAGGATCACAACAAGCCCGTGCAAGCCTTCCCCTTTGGCGACGTGGCGAGCGGCGGTCCTACGACGCTACCTGATCCCAACATCTTCACCAACGGTCCGTGGTACGGCGGTACGCCGTATCTCGGTCCGGACGCAACCCTGCGCGCTGGAAACCCTGGTTGTGATCTCACCACCAACGCGAACTGCGCGCTTCTGCAGCCCACCAATATTCAGGCTAATCCAGCTAACGAGCGTGGATGGGCCTTTATGTGGCACTCCCACAACGAGCGCGAGATTACGACCAATAACGTTTTCCCCGGCGGCATGCTGATGATGATGCTGGTGGATTCCCGGGAATTTGTGATCGACGAGTCGAACTAACTGAGGAGAATAGCGATGCGATTTACCTATTTCAAAGAAACCCTGAAGAACTCTGTACTCGCAGTGACGATTCTCCTCCTCGGAGTAGCGGCGGCAGCCGGACAGGTGAACTTGACCGCGCAGCCTTCCAGCCTCACGACGCCTGACGGGTCCACTGTTCCTATGTGGGGATACAGCTGCGGAACAGCCGTTTCGGGCCAGATCGGGACTTGCTCTAAGTTGAATCCGACTGCGGCCGGTTGGTCACCGGTGCTCATTACGGTTCCCACGGGGCAGAGCCTGACCATCAACCTGCAGAACCTCCTCACGTTTACGCCGACCGGCAGCACGACCGCGAATACGGTGCCGACATCGCTCGTGATCGTGGGCCAGGTTGGCGGCGGTCTTGGCAAGCCGTCGAGCGTTCCCAGCCCGAGTCACGCCCAACTCGGCGTCACGTGGCCTACCCAGAACACGCCGGGATCCCCGAACCCGACCTTCACTCCTCCGCCTCAGGGAAATCGCGTGCAGTCTTTTGCTACTGAAGTAGCCGAAGGAGCAACGACGCCGCTGACCTGGCCTCTGCTGCGCCCCGGCACATACCTGATCGAGTCTGGCACACATCCATCGATTCAAGTTCCGATGGGACTGTATGGAATTCTCGTAGTCACGACCGCTCCGTCAGGGACGACAGCCGGAACAGCGTACCCGGGAGTAAGCTACAACTCCGAAGTTCCGGTCGAGTTGAGCGAAATCGATCCTGTACAAAACAATAGTGTCAATGCTGCAGTGAACACTGTTGGTTTTAGCGAGACGATGGTTTGGTCCGGACAGCCGGGCCAGTGCGGCAATCCAACATCAACTACCTATCATCAGTGCTATCCACCCGCGGTGAACTACACCCCGCTCTACTACCTCATCAATGGCGTCGCGTTTTCGAAGACGAATCCTTCCGCGTCACTGTTCGCGGCCACGGCTGGCGTCGACGGCACTGGTGCGCCGGTTACGACCGGAATCACGGGTAATGTTCTCGTGCGCCTGGTGAATGCCGGATCTCACATGCACGTCCCCTCGATGGTGGGAGAACAAACGATACCGTCTGGGTTCAATCCGCCTTCAACCACTGCGGTGAACGGCTTTTCGATCGTTGCGGAAGATGGCAATGTGGGGCCAGGCGTTCAGAAGGTACAGAGCGATGTATTCATGGCAGCGGGCAAGACCTACGATGTCATGATCAATGTGCCCGCCAGCGGCTCAACCGGCATCCCGATCTACGACCGCGAACTGAGCCTTTCGGGCAACGCCACCGCGCGCGACGCGGGCATGCTCGCCTACATCGGCGTGAATGGCGCGGGTCTTCCATCTGCGCCCGCCTTCACAGCTGCGGTTGCAATGCCCGACACTTACAACTCCCTCGTTCCGGGACAGACGCTGACCGTATCCGATCCGTCGAAAGGCGTGGTCTCCAATGACACGAACGTGTACGGCGTTCAGCTCCTCACCCTGCCAACCGGAGGCACAGTCAGCCTTGCGGCGAATGGCACGTTTAGTTACACGCCCAACGCCGGCACTACTTCCGATACCTTTACTTACTGCGCGAACGGCTCGGTGACGGGTACCACCTGCTCCTCCGGGGTCACCGCCACTGTGACTCTGGGTGCGGCAACGATTGAGTCCTCTTCGGGTATTACTTGTACAGCTCCGACTTACAACTCGACGATGGCCACGTATCTCGCGGTTAAGACGCCCGGCGTGCTGGTAGGCTGTAAAGATGCTGCCGGCTTTCCTCTTACGTTGGCAACTTCGAGTGTAAAAGCAGTTAGCGGCCTGACTGTCCTGCCGGATGTGAACGGTGGGTTTACCGCAACGGCTACCGGAGCGGGCCCATACTCGTTCACCTTCCAGGCCCAGAACTCACAGGGGACGCTGAGCGCAGCCCAGACAGCTTCCATCAACTTCCCTGCGGGTAGCGGTCTCACCGTGAATGTTCTGGATGGAAACGACAAGACCACACAAATCAGCGACTATCGCTGGGTCATCGAGGAAGATCGCACGTTCTTTATCAATCCGTCCTGCACGCAGAACCCACCGCCGGCTGGATGCCCGACGGTGAGCATTCCGGGTCAGGGAGTGGCGGGAATCGTTCCCACACTCGGCGTGAATTTCCACACCAGTTATATGCCATTCGTGGCCCAAGGTTGCACGGGCCCGGTTTCATGCGAAGGCGGTCAGACGGTTCTCGGAGCGCCTGCCGTGTGCGATGTCAGCAACGGTGTTTGCCGTCCTGATACAAGCGGGAACGGAGCGACGCCGGTTATGCCCGGTTCGGTCGCCCTTGATCCGACCAAGCGCTACTACATTTCAGTCCTGCCTGGCGATGCAGCGAACCCGTTCTATGCTGCGAGTCCGCAAGGCCATGGCATGGGTGGCGCACCGATCAGTTGTAATCCTCTGCCACCGACAATCACGTGTGCGTTCCCGTCGAAAGTAACGGTGCTCACGCAGCCCTCTCCATATCCGCCGGGTAAACTCTCCGTGTTTGTCTTTGAAGATGATTTCCCGCTTAACGGCGAGCAGGATGGCGGTGGTGGAATCGACGTGTTGTCCCCGAACGAGCCCGGTCTGGGCGGTTTCCAAATCCACCTCTGGGATGATGGGTGGAAACGGCGACTTCACCGGACAGATGACTTACGACATGTTCAACCAGCCGCTGACCAACAGCCTGGCAGGAACGCTCGACCCGGTAAGCGGAATCGATGCTTGCCCGGTTTCGGTAAATCCGCGGCAAGGCGTCAATGACCCGACGCAAACCGGCATCACCGGCATGATCGTGACCTGTCCGAAGTATGAGTCAGACGGTGTCACGTTGTCGCCCCTTGCTGGTCAAGCCGTTATCGCTAACCTGATGCCGGGTCGCTGGGGAGTCATCGCAACCCCCGGAGCTGACCGAATCGCACGCGGTGAAGAGTGGCTTCAGACCAACACTCTCGACGGCCAGAAGGCTCACGATGTCTTCACTCGAATCGGCGAACCCTCGTATTTCCAGGAGTTCGGTCCCGCCGGTTACCACGTCAGCATCGGCTTTGCGAATCCCGCGATTATCAACAGTCGCCATACTGCTGTCTGCAACGGTAGCGATCCAAACATCACCGGCACCAATTGCACCAACACCCTGACGGGTAGGGTTGTCGGAGAGCGACTGAGCCGCACACCGGATGAAAGACTTTACGGGAGCGGTTCTCACGATGCCTTCTACTGGTCCCAGTGCTTCGTAAGCTTCGGTGACCCGGATGGCGAGGACTTTGCATTCACCAAGTGCGCCGCCGACGGAACCTTTACCCTTAACAATCTTCCGAACGGCAACTGGAGAGTCACCACGTTCGATCAGTGGAACGATCAACTCGTGGACGGCCTCTCGACTCCTGTGAGCTTGAACGGTGGAAGCACCAACATGGGAGATATCGCCGCGACGCAATGGCAGACCAACCTCTATACCCGGACCTTCGCCGACGATAATGGCGATGGAATTTCTCAGGCAACTGAAGCGGGACTTTCCTTCCTGAACGTCGCCGTGCGGTTGCGCGATGGCAGCCTGGAAAATCTGCTGTTGACCGATCTTACGGGAACCGCCAACTTCAACGAGACCTTCCCTCTCTTCAGCTGGTATACGGTTGAGACCGACACCACTCGTTACAAGAACACGGGAACGCACGTTGTGTATGACGTGGGCGGTCCCGCAGATGGCACGCTGACCACTTGCGGTGGCACTCTGCCCGGAGCTGGATATCCTCCCTGCGGAACCTCCACGATCGGCAAGTTCCTGGCGAACACCGTTGAGCAGGTCTCGGTTCCCGCGAACCTGCGTGTTCCTGGCGCTGTGTATTGTGCGGGTGCCGATTGCACGGGCAAGTCGATTCAGAATGGTCCTTCGAGCAGCGATCTGCCCAGCGTTTGCACGACCTCGAGCACGGGCGCGACAACTTGCTCTACCACGCTCTCCTCGGGCCGTATCGATCCGCCTTGGATAGGAGTGGAAGGTTGGCAAGGTTTCCCTGGCCAGAACAACTTCGTTGAATTTGGCAAGGAACCCTACGCGGTTGGTGAAAATGGCGGAATCAAGGGCCACGTCATCTATGCCTCGACCCGTCCGTTTGATGATCCGCAGATGCTTGTTCAGACCCAGTGGGAACCGCTGGTTCCTCACGTCACGATCAACCTCTACCAGGAAGGCTTCGCCGCTGACGGCGTGACCCCGACTCGGACGCTGGTGGACACAACCCAGACCAGCAGTTGGGATGATTGGGCGCAGGGCTTCCACAAGGATGCCAGCGGAAATACGATCCCGAACATGAACTGCCCGGGTCAGGGCGGTTCCGCCGGGGCCATTCCCGACCTCTTCTTCTTCTCCCTCTTTAACCAACCGAACTATCTCGACTTCTACAACTCGCAGCACGGTGGTACCGCCATC